>Ga0233372_1000448_pt1 | contig 18645 bp, 19 predicted proteins | sample ElkDunMinimDraft_4_FD_191538 | JGI IMG/M metagenome (GOLD analysis project Ga0233372, IMG submission 191538) | Fecal eukaryotic communites from dung pellets of Tule Elk in California, USA - Elk Dung D8 | ecosystem: Host-associated > Mammals > Digestive system > Large intestine > Fecal | place... | reverse complement strand
CTGTTCCAGCAGCGTCCGTCCAGTGGTTGGGGCACGGTGGAGCAGATTCGGGATCCGCAGTACTCGACGACTGCGTTCCTTGATTCCCTTGACGAGGTTGAGGGCTGGGAGCAGATGGACCTGACCGACGCGGCGCAGAAGGTGCAGGTGTCGGCGTACCCGGACGCGTACGCGCAGTGGGAGACCCAGGCCGCCGAGCTGGTCGCCCAGCACTGGTGACGGACACCGCCAAAGAGCAACCACAACAGCAGCGCAACCACGGAGGCCGGGCACACCGCCCGGCCTCCGTGCTGTGTCACGAACGCGTACCCGCCGGCCGAGCGTGGCCGGCACGTATGGTCGGCTCATGGAAAGCGGACAGTCGGCGGCCTCGGCCGAAGAGAGCGCTCTCGACCAGCCGCGCAGCGTGCTGCTGCCGGGGCACGACGTGCCGCTCGGCCGGTACTCGGTGGTACGCCGGCTGCTGCCCCAGCGCGACCTGCGGATGGTCGGCGCCTGGTGCTTCGTCGACCACTTCGGCCCCGACGACGTGCACGACCGGCCCGGTATGCAGGTGGCGCCGCACCCGCACACCGGCCTGCAGACCGTCACCTGGCTGCTGGACGGGCAGATCCGCCATCGCGACAGCGTCGGCAGCGACCAGCTGATCCGTCCCGGGCAGCTCAACGTGATGACCTCGGGGCACGGCATCGCGCATTCGGAGCAGTCGCCGCAACCGTATCCGCCACTGATGCACGGCGTGCAGCTCTGGGTGGCCCTGCCGCGGGCGTACCGGGATCGCGAGCCTGCCTTCGACCACCACCCCGAGCTGCCGGCCTGGACCGACGGCCCGGTCACCGTCCGGCTGCTGGTCGGTGAACTCGGTGGTCTGCGCTCACCCGCGGTGGTCCACAGCCCGCTGGTCGGCGCGCAGCTGGAGTTCGCCGCCGATGGCGAGCTGCTGCTGGCGGCCGACCCCTGTTTCGAGTACGGGATCCTGGCGCTCTCCGGCGCGGCGCAGGTGGCCGACTGCCGACTCGTGCCCGGAGCGCTGCTGCACCTGGCACCCGGCGCCGCGCAGCTGCGGATCCGGGGCGCCGCGGGCAGCCGGGTCCTGCTCCTCGGCGGCGAACCCTTCGACGAGCCGCTGGTGATGTGGTGGAACTTCGTCGCCGGCAGCCACGAGGAGATCGTGCGGGCCCGCGAGGACTGGATGGCCGGCCGACGCTTCGGCGCCGTCTGCAACGACCCGATGGACCCTTTGCCGGCGCCGGCGATGCCCGCCGTCCGGCTGAAGGCGCGCGACCGGCACGGTCGCGGCCGCTGACCCGCCGGGCCGCAGGCGTGACGGCGGGCCGAGCGGGTAGCCGCCGTCCATGCCGACACGCGCGAGTCTCGCCGATCGCAGACGCTCCGCCCGGCGACTCGTCGCCGATGGACGGGGGTTCGCCGCCGGGTACGGACTGCCGGTCACCAACAATCCGGCGAGTCTCTTTCAGCTGCTCTGCCTGGCGATGTTCCTGGCCCGTCCCGGCGATCCCGATCGAGCGGTACGCACCACCCGGTTGCTGCGCGAGCGGGGACTGGGCACCGCGAAACGGCTGGCGGCCCTCCCGCCGGCCGAGCTTGCCGCGCTGCTGCGCGGCTGCCGGTGGCAACGCGACCCGGACCGGATCGCCGGGGTGACAATCCGGTTCGCGGATGCCGTCGCGCAGCGCTACGGCGGTGACCTGCGGCGGTTGCGCAGTGCCGCGCGGCGCGCGCCCGGACGTGAACGTGCCCTGTTGACGGAGCTGCCCGAAGTGGACGCCCGGGTCGTCGACCTCTTCCTGCGTGAAACACAGGCGTTCTGGCCCGAGGTCGCGCCGGTGGTCGACGCGCGCGCCCTGGCCGCCGCCCGCAGACTCGGGCTGGCCCGCTCCGCCGCGGAGCTCGCCGAAGTGGCCGGCACGGCCGAACCCGAGCGGCTCTCCTGGTTGGTGGGCAGCCTCGCCCGTATCGACCTCGGGCAGCGCCGCTGACGGGTGACGAAATCGCCCTGCCGATCCGGAAAACACCTCGGCCGGGTGAACCGATCTCGTATGCTTGCCCTGGCTGGGGTGCCTGCCCGGTTCGGAAAGGGCGCCAGCCGCTCGGCGGTCGCGACCCGATGCGGGCGTGGAATCACCGTTACGAGCTCAGTCGGGCGTGGCGATCCCGGCCGCGGGTTCCGCGGCCGGGCGCCTCGCCCGGTTGTCCGACCCGCGCCCCTGCCGGCGGCCGACGATCTCGTCGGCCAGTTGCCGCCCCGAAGGGCGCAGTCATCGTCCGCGCAGATGCTGGGCCACCCGATCGTGGCGGTCACGTGCCTGCGCCGCCCGCTGCGAACGGTCCCGCTCTGGTGCCGGGTCAAGGTCGGCGGAGCGGACGATCTCCTGGTCGTTGCGGTAGGAGACCAGTGGCAGTCCGTGCAGCGCCTTCAGGACGTCCTGCGGGGCGCCTTGCCGCTGCGCCTCGTGGATCACCTCGTCCCGCTGCGCCGGGTAGTCCAGATTCGTCAGGTGCCGCAGCACCTCGGAAGCGCTGACCATGTTCGCCCTCCTCACGTTCGGTTCGTCCCGCGCTTACCCGTCGCGCGCCACCGCACGCGTACGGCGGTCGGCTGTTGTGCCGGGTGGTCATGCCGGCGTGCGGTTTGTCGGCGGACCCGCCGGGTAGGCGGCAGTGTCCGGTGCGGGACGCATCACCGCGCCGACGCTCGACCAGGCAGACGGGGGAGAACGGCATGGATTACGACACGTTCATCAGCGAGGTGTCGAGGCGGGCGCACGTCGACTCCGAGGTCGCCGTGGCGCTGACCCGGGCCACGCTCGCCACCCTGCAGGAGCGGCTGACCGGCGGCGAGGCGCTGGACCTGGCGGCTCAGCTGCCGCTGCCGCTGCAGACCCTGATGAGCCCCCGTCCGCAGGACGAGCGGGCCGAGCACGTGGACCGGTCGGAGTTCGTCGGCCGGGTCGCCGAGCGGGCGCAGGTGCACGCGCACACCGCCCAGAGCGGCGTGCGCGCCGTGTTCGTCACCATGCGTGACGCGATCACCGGGGAGGAGTTCGACGACGTGGTCGTGCAGTTCCCCGAGGACTACCGTGACCTGGTGGAACCAGCGATGGCCCCGCGCGAGAGCTACCTGGACTGAGTCGGGTGGCCACGCAGCGTCGCCGGGCGCATCACCGCAGGGTGAAACTGCCGTGTCGACTTGTCGAACCGGTCCCCGCCGCCTAATCTGACTCGCAGCGAGGGGAGTACTTCCCACGAACCATTCCGGTCAGTACGGCGACGCAGTCGCCTCGGGTGGTTGCCCATCAAGTGGTGGGTGAAGGAGACCTCGAACATGCGATGCTGTTCGAGGAGACCTCGTGACCGAAACGCCCTATCTTGCCGCCTCTGAGCTGAGCTCGGTCGGCTCGCCCATGCTCTGGGCCGTCACCATCGCCGGTGTGCTCGCGCTGCTGGTCCTGGACTTCGTCGTCACCCGCAAGCCCCACGAAGTCACGATCAAGGAAGCGCTCGGCTGGTCCGCCTTCTACATCGCGCTGCCACTGGCCTTCGGCGGTTTCATCTGGGCACGCTTCGGCTCCGGCGAGGGCGTCGACTATCTCACCGGTTACGTGGTCGAGAAGTCGCTCTCGGTGGACAACCTCTTCGTCTTCATGCTCCTGCTGGCCGCCTTCGCAGTGCCGACGGCCCTGGCCCAGCGGGTCCTGCTCTTCGGCATCACCGGCGCGCTGATCCTGCGCGGCATCTTCATCGCCCTCGGGGCGGCCGCGCTGCAGACCCTGGACTGGGCCTTCCTGCTCTTCGCCGCCATCCTGATCTTCACTGCGATCAAGTTGCTGCGCGACACCATCCAGGGACACGACCAAGAGGTCGACATCTCCGGTATGCGCTCGGTGCGGCTGCTGCGCCGCTTCATGCCGGTCACCGACGAATACCACGGCACCAGGCTGACCATCCGTCAGGACGACGGCAGGCGCGCCCTGACGCCGCTGGCGCTGGCGGTGGTCGCGGTGCTCGCCACCGACATCGTCTTCGCCGTCGACTCGGTACCCGCGGTCTTCGGCATCACCGAGGACCCGTACCTGGTCTTCGCGACCAACGCCTTCGCGCTGCTGGGTCTGCGGGCGCTCTACTTCGTGCTGCACGCCGCGCTGGCCCGTCTGGTGCACCTCAGCTACGGCCTCGCCGTCATCCTCGGCTTCATCGGCCTCAAGCTGGCGCTGCACTGGGCGCACGGGATCTGGCCGAGCGTCCCCGTCATCCCGACCGAGCTCTCGCTCATCGTCATCGTGATCGTCCTGACCGTGGTGACCCTCACCAGCCTGCGCGCCACCCGCAACGCTCTGCCGGCGAAGGAAGACATCCCCGCCGACCGGCGCTGAGCAGACCGCTGCTGGGCAACACCGCTCCGACACCGGCTCGCCCACCCGTGGGCGAGCCGGTGTTTGCCGCAGGGACCTGCGGGAACGGCACCGACATGACCAAACCCCGTGTGGTGATCGTGGGTGCCGGATTCGCCGGGTATCACGCGGCCCGGAAGCTGTCCCGGCTGGCGCGCGGGCGCGCCGAGATCGTGCTGCTCAACCCCACCGACTACTTCCTGTACCTGCCGCTGCTGCCGGAGGTCGCCGCCGGCGTGCTCGAACCGCGCCGGATCTCCGTGCCGCTGAGCACCCTCGACGGTGTGCGCGTGGTCATCGGCGAGGCCGACGGCATGGACCTGAGGAACCGCTGGGTCAGCTACCGGCAGGCGGAGGGGGAGTCGGGACGCCTCGCCTACGACCGTCTGGTGCTCGCGGTCGGCAGCGTCAACAAGCTGCTGCCGATCCCCGGCATCACCCGGTACGCCCACGGCTTCCGAGGCATCCCGGAGGCGCTCTTCCTGCACGACCACATCGTGCGGCAGGTGGAACGGGCCGCCGCTGCCACCGATCCTGCCGAGCAGCAGGCCCGGGCCACCTTCGTCGTGGTCGGCGCCGGTTACACCGGCACCGAGGTCGCCGCACACGGGCAGCTCTTCACCGACGACCTGGCCGCCAAGCACCCCGGGCTGACGGTACGGCCGCGCTGGGTGCTGCTCGACGTCGCCGAGCGGGTCCTGCCGGAGCTGGATAAGCGGATGTCGCAGACCGCGCACCGGGTGCTGACCGGCCGCGGGGTGGACGTGCGGATGGGGATCTCGGTGGCCGAGGCGACCGGCAACGGCGTACGGCTGACCGATGGCGACTTTCTGCCCACCTGCTCGCTCGTCTGGTGCGTCGGGGTGCGGCCGGATCCCTTCGTCGAGGACCTGGGTCTGCGCACCGAGAAGGGGCGGCTCGTCGTCGACGAGTACCTCAACGTCCCGGGCTTCCCGGACGTCTTCGCCTGCGGCGACGCCGCGGCGGTGCCGGACCTGACGAAGCCCGGCGCGGTCACACCGATGACCGCCCAGCACGCCCAGCGTCAGGGAAAACTCGCCGCCCGCAACGTCGCGGCCTCGTTCGGTCAGGGTCAGCGCCGCCGCTACGAGCACCGCGACCTGGGGTTCGTGGTCGACCTGGGGGGCCGGGACGCCGCGGCGAACCCGCTCAAGGTGCCGATGGCCGGCCTGCTCGCCAAGATCGTCACCCGGGGGTACCACCTGCTGATGATTCCGGCGAACCGTGCCCGGGTAAGTGCGGACTGGGCGCTGGACGCGGCTCTGTCGCGGCAGAGCGTGCGGCTGGGCCTGGTCCCCGCGGCCGATGTGCCGCTGGAGAACACCGCCCCGGAGCTGCCGGCGCGTCGCTGACTCCGGCCGGCACCGGTGACCACCAGCACCGGTGCCGGCCGGTCGGCGCGGACGGGTCGTACTTCGCATGGATGCGGCCGGGTCGTGCCCGCGCGGTACTTCGCATGGGTACGGCCGGTCGTGCCCGCGCGGTGCTCAGCCGGGGCGGGGATGCGGGCCGGCCGGGCGCGGCGGGTCGGGGCCGGCTTCCGGTTGCCCGGCGTCGCCCGACAGCCGTTGCGCGACCCGGAATTCGTGCAGCAGCACCCGGATGATGCCGGCCACCGGGATCGCCAGCAGGGCGCCGATGATGCCGGCCAGCTCCGCGCCGATCAGGATGCTCAGCAGCACCGTCAACGGGCTCAGCCGCACCGCGCGGCCCATGATCACCGGCTGGAGGAGGTGGTCCTCGAGCTGCTGGTAGACCAGGATGAACACGATCACCACGATGCCCGCGCGGACCGAGTGCAGGAAACCGGCGCCGACGGCGACGACCGCGCCCATCGTGGCCCCGATCAGCGGGATCAGGTCGGCGACGGCTACCAGCAGGGCGATCACCCCGGCGAAACGTACGCCGGTCGCGGTCAGCACCCCGAAGGTCAGCACGCCGCAGATGACGCTGATCAGCAGGTTGCCGCTGACGTAGCCGTACACGGCGTGGGCGGATTCCCGGCCGATGCGCCGCGCCTGCGGGCGCCGTGCCGGCGCGATCATCGCCTCCGCCGAGCGCAGGATCCGCGGCGCCTGGAGCACCATCAGGTACGACAGCACCACGACCACGACGAAGCCGACGACCGCGTGGACGGTGCCGCGCAGCACCTGGACGGTGGGGGTACGCAGCCGGTCGCCGAGTTGCTGGATCTCGTCCCGGTGCCGTTCGGTGAAGTGCCAGACGCCGATCCGTTCGAAGAGCGAGCCGAGAGGCCCCTGCCCCCGGCGTATCTCGTCGATGGTCTGCGGCAGGTGGGCGGCGAACCGGGAGACGTCCCGGGACAGCGGTACCACGATCAGCGCGGTGACGGCGGTGATCACGACCAGCGCCGCGAGGAAGGTCAGCAGGGTGGCGAGCGTGCGCCGCCGTACCACCCGCCGCTGGGCCCAGTCCGCGAGCGGGTTCAGGGTGACGGCAAGGAAGATCGCCAGGAGGGCGCAGACCAGCACCTGCCGGGCGGCATAGAGCAGAACCAGTGCCAGCAGGCTGAGCAGGAGCACCCCGACGGTGATCAGGACCCGTCGGGCGGTGCGCCTGTCATCCGCGGTCCGCATCCGGCGCGGCTACCCACCAGCAGCTGGACGAAACCCAACCAACCTCTCATATCGGGCTGTGGGCCGGGACCGCCCCTCTTGGCCTGCCCCGACCTGGCACCGCGGTGCCGCCGACCCGACGAGCCGGCGGCACCGGAGATCTCCCTGAGCCTCAGCCGCCCACGCCGGCGCCGGCCGCCTCGATCTCCGCGTCGATCCGGTGGGCCAATTCGACGTCCAGGCTCGTGACCGCACCCACCCGGCCGGTCCGCACTGTCAGCACCGCGGTGTCCGGCGCGGGCCGGGCGATCTGCGGCCCCCGCGCCCGCTGGACCGACATCAGCTTCAAGCGTTCAAGGACGCGTTGCAGGTTCTCCCGCGGCAACTGGATCGTGCGGGAAAGCTCCTGCTCGGTGCCGGACCACTGGGGCAGCTCCGCCAGCGCGGCGTCCAGCTCCGGGCCGGTCAGCTGCCGGGTGTGCCCCTGCGGGCCGATCGGGCGACCGTCGGCCTCGCCGGTGCCGAGCAGCCGCCGCAGGTCGGCCGGCACGTCGAGCGAGCCGAGCAGCTGGGCGTCCTGGTCGGCGAGGGCGGCCAGGGTCGCCTCCGCCTGGTATCGCGCCTGCTCCGGCGTACGCCGGCTGATCCGGGCCACCTCGGCGAGGAAGCCGTCGAGATCGCCGCGGGCGTCCTCGGCCTCGACCGAGTGCCCCTGCGTCAGCTCGTTCGGCACCACCGCCAGCAGCCGCTCGCGGTCCTGTTGCCGTAGTGCCCGCGCCAGCGCCACCACGGTCGCCTCGGCGCCGGCCCGGGCCTGCTGGAAGTCGACACCGGTACGCCGCTCGACGTCGGAGACAAGGTCGCGGTAGCCGATCGGTACCGGCCGTACCCCGTTGCCCGGTTCCGGGCTGCGCAGCGGCCACTCCTGCTGCGCGGTGCCGGCAGCCGGCGGGGCCGGACCGCCGCGCGTACTGTCGGGCTTGTGGTTCCCCGCCGGAGCGGGACCGTCGCGTTCGGTGTGGTCCAGGTGTCGGATCTGCTTGCTGGCGCCGAGGGTGGCGTCGGTGTCGCCGGCCTGCAGCCCGCGTTCCCGTGCCTGCCTGGACAGCGCCCGGCGGCGTTCGTTGTCGCCGACCATCTGCTTGCGCAACGTCCTCACCTCGCTTCGCTGGCTGATCGATGCGCGTTCCCGCCGGTGCCCGGACCGAAACGGCGGCCGGGTGGGCGGGGTGGCGGGCTCATCACGAGCGGGTGAGGTCCGGTTCGCCCTGGCGCCAGGGCCGGCTCCGGGCCGGGCGGCGGTTCCGGCCACCATCCGTATACTTGCTGCAATGCAAATACCTCTGCGGTGTTTGACGGGAGGGCGGCGACCGTGACGTTCACCCTCTCCTGCACCGAACAAGGCGGCGTGGCGCATCTGCGACTCGCCGGAGAGCTCGACATCAGCAGCACCCCGCAGCTGGGAGAGGCCATCAGCCGGCTGCTCGGCGACGGGCACCACCGGCTCCTGGTGGACCTGAGCGACCTCACTTTCTGCGACTCCACCGGGATGTCCGCATTCGTCCGTGGCGACAACGAGGCGGCGGCCGCCGGTGGCTGGCTGCGGCTGACCGGCGCGAGCGGGCGCGTCGCCCGGCTCCTGCGGCTGAGCGGACTGGCCGACGTCCTCGGCCACCGTCAGGACACACACGAGCCGAGTGGTTAGATTGCCCCGCCAGTGTCGGCCGTACGGCCGCCGCTACCCATCACCGAAATTAGGCAGGTTGACATGGGCGTTGCTGCCCCGACCCCGGTTCGCATCCTGGTGGTGGATGACGACCCGGGCGACGTTCTGATGATCGAGGAAGCCCTGGACGGCTCCGACATCGAGAAGGTGATCGACGTCGTCAGTGACGGGGAGGAGGCGATGGAGTTTCTGCGCCGGGAGGGGCGGCACACCACCGCCGCCCGGCCGGACATGATCCTGCTGGACCTGAACATGCCGCGGATGGACGGGCGGCAGGTGCTCAGTGCGGTCAAGACCGACGAGGACCTGCGGACGATCCCCATCGTGGTGCTGACCACCTCCAACGCCGACACCGACATTCTCGGCAGCTACACGCTGCAGGCGAACGCCTACGTCACCAAGCCGATCGACCTCGACGACTTCAACGACGTGGTCCGTCGCATCGACGAGTTCTTCGGTCGCGTCGTGGTGCTGCCCAAGCGCTCCTGACGTCCTGCTCGTCCGACGCCGTCCCCCTTGCCAGGAGGGGCGGCGTCAGTCGTTTCGCCGGTGGGCGCAGACGGACCGGGCAATTTCGCCGATCGGCCCGCAGACCGCCGCGGCAGTCGCGAGGATTCCAGGTGGGAAGTGAGACTGCTGCCTGGGGGGCGAAGCATGAGATTCTCAGTCGTACCACTCGGTTATGACCGCCGGCAGGTGGAGTCCTGCCTGCAGGATCTGGAAACCCGGCTGGCGGACCTGGCGGGCCGGGCGGGGACCGAGGCCGGGCCGGAGCTGGTGTGCCAGGAGATCGACCGGGTGCGGGGTCTGCTTTCGGGGGCGCCCGCGCTGCCGCCGGTGTCGCCCGCACAGGTGCTGTCCGAGGCCCGGTCCCAGGCCGGTGAGCTGCTGGCGCAGGCCCGCACCGAGCTCGCCGCCGCCTACGAGGAGGCCCGGCTGGTCCGCGAACGCGCCTACGCCGAGGCGGTGCAGGCCCGGCGGGAGTTCGAAGCGGCGCTGCACGCCCGGCGGCTGCGCGAGCTGCGGGTCGACGGGATCCTGCGCGAAGTGAGCTTCGGCGGTGGCGACGGGGTCAGCCCGGTCGTCCCGGTGACCCCGGGAGCGCACCGGGTGCCGACCGACACGATCTCGCTCTCCATGGACGAAGCCTGACTGAGAGCGAAAGCGGGCGCGGTCACCGAAATCGGTGCCGCGCCCGTTTCCTGTCATCCGGTGTGGCCTTCGGCTGCGCGACCGGCTCGTGACCTCTCCGGCCGGCGAGCTCGCTGTGGTCAGCCCTGTCCGGAGTTGCCCGGCTGGACTGCCGTCACCGTCAGCCGGTGGCGGCTGTCGTCTCCACTGGAGAACGGCCAGATGCGGTCGGCGAACTCCACCAGCTCGTTGAGCTGGTCCCGGGACAAGCCCGCCGAGGCGATACTGGCGCGTACGTCCGCCCGGTAGCGTCCGTCGTCGTCGCGGCCCAGCTCCGCCTCGGCGCGTACCTGCACGGTGTGTGCTTCGTCGGTGACGTCGGCGGACGCCTCGACCGCGGCGTGGTGCAGGCACGAGGCGAACGCCGCCGCGAGCAGCTGCTCCGGGGTCAGGCCGGTGCTGTGCGCTGCCAGCGGTGACGCCAGGGGCGTGGACAGCTCGCCGTCGTCGGTGTGCACATGACCGCCCTCGGCGGTCGCGGTGGCCTTGTGCGGCCAGCTACCTTGTTCCCGCATTGGTGGCCCTCCCATCGGTCCACGCTGCGGCTACCCGGTCACCCCGTCGTGAAACCGTCGCCGCCGGCACCCTCCGGTCCGCCGGCGACGGTCCCGTCCGGTGTGATCGCGCCCGTGGTCGCGAGGATGACCGAGGCGACCAGCTCCGGGTCGTCGTGCATCGGCACGTGCCCGCAGCCGGTGAGATCCACATGCCGGGCCTGTGGCAGGCGGGTCCGGGCCTGACGTGACTGCCGGTACGGCAGGATCCGGTCCCGGGTGCCCCAGGCCACCGTCACCGGGACCGCAGGGACGCCGCTGAAGGCGTAACCACGGCCGGCCTTTGCGATCATGCGGAACGCCTTTGCCGCCCGTAGCGCCTGGGCGTCGGCGAGCGCCGTCTCCACGGTTAGCCGGCCGGGGCGGGCCAGGATCATCCCGAACGACAGGTTCCGCAGCACCCCGACCCGGAACATCGCGCGCAGCACCGGCTCGGGCAGCCGGGCCGCCATCCGGTGGCCGGAGAGCACCCCCAGCGCCCAGCGCAGCTCGCGCGAACTGCAGAAGCCGGCGGGGGAGAGTGCGGTGGCCGAGGCGACCTGACCCCGCCCGGCCAGCTCCAGCGCGATCGCCCCGCCCAGGCTGTTGCCGGCCACGTGCGGCCGCTCCAGCCCCAGCTCCGTGAAGATCTCCACGACGGCGTCCACCAGGCCGTGCATGTCCGTCGGCGGCACGTCCGGCAGCGGCGACTGGCCGAAGCCGGGCAGGTCGACGGCGACGACGTCGTGCACCTCGGCGAGGCGGTCCAGCACCGGCAGCCAGGCCCGCCAGTGGTGGCCGATGCCGTGCAGCAGCACCAGCGGCTCGCCCGTGCCGCGGCGTTCGAAGACCACCCGTGGCGCGCTCACGGCCGGCTCCCGGTGACCCCGGCGCTGGGCGGGGTGTGCCGGCCGAACCCGCGGCCCAGGGCGCGGACCTGCTCCTCCATCAGCGGCACCGAGGTGCGCGCGGTACGGCCGATGACCCACTCGCTGAGCGGGCTGACCAGCGCCGTGCGCATTGCCGCGACCCCGGCCACCACCCCCGGTACGTACACCCGGCGGCTGCGTCGTTCGATGGCGCGGACGAAGGCGGCGGCGCACGCCTCGACGGAGGTCGTGCTCCCCAGCGGCCAGGGCAGCTGCCGCAGGGCGGCGTCGAAGGCGGGCAGGTCCTCGCGGGCGTCGCGGACCAGATCGGTGTCGATCCAGGACGGATGGGCGGTGCCGACCCGGACGCCCCGGTGGGCCAGTTCCAGCCGGATGGCGTTGCCGAAGTGTTCCACCCCGGCCTTCGAGGCGCAGTAGGCGGACATCCCGGGCAGGGCGGCGTAGGCGGCGGCGGAGGAGACGAGCAGCAGGTAGCCGTGCCGGGCGATGAGCTCGTCCACGGTTGCCGAGGCGGTGCGCATCACCCCGATCAGGTTGATCTCCACGGTGCGTACCAGGGCTTCGACGTCGCCCACGGCGATGGTGCCCCGGCTGGCGACGCCGGCGTTGGCGACCACGACGTCGATGCGGCCGAGCGCCTCGCGGGTGCCGGCGACGGCGGCCCGCAGGCTCTCCTGGTCGGTGACGTCGGCGGCGAACCAGGCATGGTCGCCGCCGAGTTCGGCCGCGAGGGCCGCCAGCCGCTCGGGTTCGAGCCCGACCAGGGCCACCCGGGCGCCGCGGGCGGCGGCGAGCCGGGCGGTCTGCGCGCCGATGCCGCGGGCGGCGCCGGTGATGAAGACGACCTTGCCGGCCAGGGATTGTTTCACCGGTTCTCCTCCACGACGGTTGACGCGGCCATCGGGCGCGCGGGCGGAACGGTACGGAACGCCTCCGGCCTGAAGCGGCGGGTCCGCAGCCAGTAGGACCAGGTGTAGCCGGGCCAGAGGGTCGAGTTGCGGCCGCCGGCGTCCAGGTACCAGCTCTGGCAGCCGCCGGTGGACCAGACGGTGCGGCGCATCCGCCGGTCGATCCCGGCTACGAACTCGTCCTGCGCCTGCTGCGTCGGTTCCAGCGGCGCGCCCACCCGGTCGGCGTGGCGCAGCAGCCCAAGCAGGTACTCGATCTGGCATTCGATCATGAAGACGACCGAGGTGTGGCCGAGGCCGGTGTTCGGGCCGAGCAGCAGGAAGAGGTTGGGGAACCCGGCCACCGAGGTGCCCAGGTAGGCCCGCATCGACTCCTGCCACGCCTCGGCGAGGGTGCGGCCGTCGCGGCCGGTGATCAGCCGGGCGATCGGCACGTCGGTGACGTGGAACCCGGTACCGAAGATGATGGTGTCGACCTTGCGGACGCTGCCGTCGTCGCCGACCACCCCCTCCGGGAGGATCTTCTCGACTCCGCCCGGCACCACCTCGACGTTGTCGCGGGTCAGCGCCGGGTAGTAGTCGTTGGAGAGCAGCACCCGCTTGCAGCCCATCGTGTAGCCAGGGGTCAGCGCTGCCCGCAGCGTGGGATCGGCGACGGCCCGGCGCAGGTGGCGGCTTGCCACGGCCTGACCGGCCCGCATCAGCGCCGGGCGCAGGAAGGCCGTCGCCTGCAGCTCGCGACCCCAGTAGATTCCGGCGCGTACCGCCCGCCGGGCCAGGGACGAGCGGCGGAACAGCGCGCGCTCGGCGGCGGTGATCGGCCGGTCGGCGCGGGGCATCACCCAGGGCGCGGTGCGCTGAAACAGGTGCAGTCGCCCGACCTGGCCGGCGATCTGCGGCACGAACTGGATGGCCGAGGCGCCGGTGCCGACCACCGCGACGGTACGGCCGGTGAGGTCCAGGTCGTGGCGCCAGCGTGCGGAGTGGAACATCTCGCCGGTGAATTCGCCCAGCCCGGGCAGCTCCGGGATGGCCGGCTCGGAGAGCGGCCCGCCGGCGGCGATCAGGAATTCGGCCTGGTAGCCGCCCTGGGAGGTGTCGATCAGCCAGCAGCCCTGTTCGGCGTCCCAGCGGGCGCCGAGGACCTCGTGCCGCAGGCGCAGGTGCGGGCGCAGGTGGTGCTCGTCGGCGACCCGCCGCAAATACGCGAAGATCTCCGGCCGGCCCGAGAAGCTGCGGCTCCAGTGCGGGTTGGGGGCGAAGGAGAGCGAGTACAGGTGCGACGGGACGTCGCAGGCGCAGCCCGGGTAGGAGTTGTCCCGCCAGGTGCCGCCCACCTCGTCGCCGCGGTCGAGCAGCACGAAGTCCTGGTAGCCCTGCTGTTTGAGCCGGATGGCGGCGCCGATGCCGCCGAACCCCGCCCCGATCACGGCGATGCGGACCCGGTGCAGCTGCGGGCTGGTCATCGTTGTCTCCTTGCGCCGGATCGCGGGTGGTACCGTGCGGTACCAACAGGTACCGGCAAGTTATCACCGGGTGAGGCAGGGGCGGAAGATGGCAGCACGGCCGGTCCGGATCGGCGTCCGCAGCGGCGACGAGATCCGCCGCGACCTCACCACCGGCCTCGCCGAGGTCCTCGCCGAAAAGGGGTACGCCGGGGCCACCATCGCCGAGATCGTGGCGCACGCGCGGGTCTCCAAACGCACATTCTACGAACACTTCGCCGACAAGGAGGAGTGCCTGATGGCGCTCTACTCCGACGCGTCGGCGCAGCTGATGAACGTGCTGCGCAGCGGTGGGCGCCCCGACCGGCCCTGGCGGGAACAGGTCGAGGTGATCGTCACCGCCTACCTCGCCCTGCTCGACGCGGTGCCCGCGGTGAGCCGGATCGTGCTGGTCGAGATGCAGGCGGCGGGGGCGCGCGCGTACCGGCTGCGTCAGCGCAGCCAGCTGCGGGTCGCCGAGACGCTGGTCGAGGTCGTCGAAGCGGGTCGCCCGGCCAACCCGGAGGTGGCGCCGCTGACCCCGCAGCTGGCGATCGCCCTGGTCGGCGGGCTCAACGAGCTGCTGCTTCAGGTGGTCGACCCGTACCGGGGGCTCGGACCCGACTCCGGCCGGCCGGAGTCCTTCATGGCGCTGCGCGACTCGATCGTGCGGCTCGTCTCCGCGGTGCTGACCTACCGCGGCTGACCGCCGCCGGTGGTGCCCCCCGGCGCAGCCGGACCCGGGCGTCGGTCACAGCGGGCACACAGCCATCCATGGGGAACGGCACAGGTCGGCGGCTCAGGATGGCAGCATGGTCACCACGATGAGACCTGCTGTCGAGATGCGCCGGCCCGACGGATCCCCGGTGCGGGTGCTGGTCGTCGACGACGAACCGACCCTGGCCGATCTGCTGGTCACGGCCCTGGGCTACGAGGGCTGGGACGCACGCGGCGCGGGCTCCGGCGCGGAAGGGCTCCGCCTCGCCCGGGAGTTCGGCCCCGACGTGGTCGTGCTGGACGTCATGCTGCCCGACCTCGACGGGTTCGAGGTGCTGCGCCGGCTGCGCGCGCAGCGCCGGGACGTACCGGTGCTCTTCCTGACCGCCCGCGACGCGGTCGAGGACCGCATCGCCGGCCTGACCGTCGGCGGCGACGACTACGTGACCAAGCCGTTCAGCCTGGAGGAGGTCGTCGCCCGGCTGCGGGCGCTGCTGCGGCGCTCCGGCACGGGAGTGCGCAGCGGCGAGTCGGAGCTTGTCGTGGGTGACCTGCGGCTGGACGAGGAGAGCCACGAGGTCTTTCGCGGTGGCGAACCGATCACCCTCACCGCCACCGAGTTCGAGCTGCTGCGGTACCTGATGCGCAATCCGCGCCGCGTGCTGAGCAAGGCCCAGATCCTCGACCGGGTCTGGCACTACGACTTCGGCGGGCAGGCCAATGTCGTGGAGCTCTACATCTCCTACCTGCGCAAGAAGATCGACGCCGGCCGGGCACCCATGATCCACACGCTGCGCGGCGCCGGTTATGTCCTCCGCCCCGCGGACTGAGTCCTCCCCGGGCCGCCGACTGCGGGGACCGGGCCGCTGGTCGTTGCGAACCCGCCTGATCGCCGCCGTGCTGGCACTGATCGCCCTGGTCTCCCTGGCCATCGGCGCGGTCTCCACCGTCGCCATGCGGCAGTTCCTCGTCGCCCAGCTCGACAACCAGCTCGCCACCGCCGCAGCCCGGGTGGGACCCGAGCGTGGCGGTCGCGGGGACCGCAACCCGCCCGACGCCTTCCCACCCGGTCAGCCCGCCGGCACCCTCTCCGCCCGCCTCGCCGGCGACGAGGTCGTCCGGGCGCAGATCTTCCGCCCCGACGCCGAACCGAACCGGGAGAGCCTCGCCGCCGAGCAGTACCCGGTGCTCACCGGCCTGCCGGTCGGCGCGGGACCGGTCACCCGTGGGCTGGGCTCCGTCGGGTCGTACCGGCTGGTCGCGGTCGCCGCCGGGAACGGCGAGGTCGTCGTCACCGGCCTGCCGCTGGCCGATGTGGAACGGACCGTCTGGTGGATGGTCGCCGTCGAGACCGCGCTGGCCGTCCTCGGCCTGGCCGTCGCCGGGACCGCCGGGACCCTGATCGTGGGCGGCGCGCTGCGCCCACTGCGCCGGATGGCCGCCACCGCCACCCGGGTCTCCGAGCTGCCGCTGGACCGCGGTGAGGTCGCGCTCTCGGTGCGGGTTCCCGAGCGCGACACCGACCCGCAGACCGAGGTCGGGCAGGTCGGGGCGGCCCTCAACCGGATGCTGGCCCACGTCGCCGCCGCGCTGCGCGTGCGCCAGGCCAGCGAGACCCGGGTACGGCAGTTCGTCGCCGACGCCAGCCACGAGCTGCGTACGCCGCTGGCGGCGATCCGCGGCTACGCCGAGCTCACCCGGCGCGCCCGGGAGGAGGTGCCCCCGCAGATCGCCCACGCGCTGCGGCGCATCGAGTCCGAGAGCCTGCGGATGAGCACCCTGGTCGACGATCTGCTCCTGCTGGCCCGGTTGGACTCCGGGCGTCCCCTCGTTGTCGAGCCGGTCGACCTGACCGCGCTGGTGATCGACGTGGTCGGCGATGCGCACGCGGCCGGACCGGAGCACGAGTGGCTGCTGGCGGTCCCCGAGGAGGCGGTGCTCGTCGAGGGCGACCGGGCGCGCCTGCACCAGGTGGTGGCGAACCTGCTGACCAACGCCCGCGCCCACACCCCCGCCGGCACGCGGGTCGTCACCAGTCTGCGCGCTGAGCGCGACGGCGGTGCGACGATCACGGTCTCCGACACCGGGCCGGGGATCCCCGCCGAGCTGCGGCCCAAGGTCTTCGAACGGTTCGCCCGGGGCGACACCTCGAGGTCGCGGGCGGCCGGCAGCACCGGGCTCGGGCTGGCGATCGTGGCGGCGGTCGTCGAGGCCCATGGCGGCGCCGTCGGGCTGCGCAGCCGGCCGGGGGAGACAACGGTGACCGTACGGCTGCCCGGGTCGCCGCCTGTCGCTGACGACGACCCGGCCGCCGATCAGGATCGGGCGCAGCAGCCGCAAGCCGGGTGACCGCGGTCAGCCGGTCGTGAATGACTCAGTCGATCGCGGCGTCGCCGGCGCTCGGCGCGGTGAAGACTGCCGCGGCGACCGGGTCACCGGCGAGGATCTTCGCCTGCTGCGGCCAGGTGGGCAGGCTCTTGGTCATCCGCACGCCGGCGGCGCGCAGCGCCTGGCGCAGATCGTCCTCGCTCGCCTCTGCCAGCTGCCGGAAGCCGGTGATCCCGGCGGCCTGCAGGGCGGCGGCCATCTTCGGCCCGATGCCCTCGATACGACGCAGATCGTCGCCGGCCGTGTCGGTCGTGGCGACCGGTTCCGTGGGTGCGGGCGCAGCGACCGGCTCCGCCGGGGCGGGCGTCGCGACCGGCTCCGCGGTGTCGGTCGTGGCGATCGGCTCTGCGGATGCGGGCGTGGCGGCCGGCTCCACAGGGGCAGGTGTGGCGACCGGCGCCTCGGGGGTGGTAGCGACCTCCTCGGCCGGCGTGGCCTCGGCCGGCGTGGCCTCGGCCGGCGTGGCCTCGGCCGGGGTGGCCTCGATCGGGGTGGAGACCGTCTCGGGCTCGGTGAGGGCCGGCACGGTGGGCTCGGCGGTGGCGGCCGGGCCAGGGGTGGAGTCAGTGACGGCCTGGGTGGACGTCGTGACCGCCGGCTCGACGGTCTCTTCGGGCGCTGCGGTCTCGTCGGGCTCGACGGTCGCATCGGCGGCGGCGGGGGAGGGGGCGGCCACCGCGGTGGCGGGCTGTTCCACGGCGGAGGGATCCGGTCCGGCGGTGGGCGGGGCGGTGACTCCGCTGGTGCCGGTGGCCGGAGCGCCCTGCACTCCTTCCCGACGCCGGCTGCGTCCCACGAACAGCCAACCGGCGGTGATCCCCAGCAGTAGTGCCAGGATCAACCAGAACCATTCCACAGCAGAACCTCCCAGATATGACGTGACGACTTCACAAGATCGTCGCAGCTTCGCACATGTCGGGCTTACCCGCCTGACAGGGGTCGACAAGCGCGGATGTGACTAGCCGGACATCGGGCAGCGCAGCGCTATCGTCCACTGTCTATTGATTGCGCGGCTCAGGCTGCCGGTCGCGGCGATAATGGGCACCCGATCCGCCGAATTCCGCCCGTCCAGGAACGTCGACGATCCGGAGGCGACAGGTCAATGACAGACGCGGCCGTACCCGGGGCTCCGCTGCCGGTGGTGGTGGCGGGCGCCGGGCCGACCGGGCTGGTGGCCGCGCTGCTGCTCGCCCGGCACGGTCAGCCGGTCGTGCTGCTGGAGCGGCATCCGGCGCCGTACCCGCTGCCGCGGGCGGTGCATCTGGACGACGAGGCGGTCCGGGTCCTGCAGCGCGCGGGTGTCGCGGAGGAGTTCCTCGCCCACAGCCGGCCAGGCCGGGGTCTGCGGCTGCTCGACGCCCGGCACCGGGTGATGGCAGAGTTTCCCCGCAGCCCCGAACCCGGCCCGTACGGCTACCCGCAGGCCAACATGTTCGACCAGCCGGATCTGGAGGGACTGCTGCTGCGGCGGGTGGCGCGGCACCCGCTCGTGCGGTTGCGCTCTGGTGTCGAACTGGTCGACGCGGTGGCAGCCGACGACGCAGCGGGCGTACGGGTGCGGCTGCGCGACGCCGGGGACGGGCGGACCGGGGAGATGACGGCTGCGGCGCTGCTCGGCTGCGACGGCGCCGACAGCACGGTGTGTCGCCTGATCGGCGCGCGGCTCGAGGACCTGCGTTTCACCGAGCGCTGGCTGGTGATCGACGTGCACTGCGGCGATCCGCTGCGCGCCTGGCCGGGGGTGCACCAGGTCTGCGATCCGCGGCGGGTGGCGACCTTCATGCAGGTCGGGCCCGACC
>Ga0233372_1000447_pt1 | contig 18652 bp, 16 predicted proteins | sample ElkDunMinimDraft_4_FD_191538 | JGI IMG/M metagenome (GOLD analysis project Ga0233372, IMG submission 191538) | Fecal eukaryotic communites from dung pellets of Tule Elk in California, USA - Elk Dung D8 | ecosystem: Host-associated > Mammals > Digestive system > Large intestine > Fecal | place... | reverse complement strand
ACTTTTTCTTGATATTGGAAAGTATTGGTATATAAATTATTAGTTACCCAATTTCCACCACTCAACGAATCAACTTGAAAAGCAGTTGTCATATCAGAATAACTTCCTCTATACCCAGCCTCAAACTGAGATTTTTCTCCAATTGGTAATACGTAATCTACAGTACCAACCATTTGACGTTGTTTTTCGTCACTTAAAGTTTGTTCGTTTAAAATTTTATTTAACGTTGTACCATTTGTAATATCTAGAATAGTTGCATTTTGATTGTCAAAATTACTTGACACAGTACCATCAAAAATTAATTTGTGACCATCTTTTGCAAATTTTGTTTCTAAGCGAGTATTGTATTCGATAGCTTTACGCTTACTAGCATCTCTAGAATCACGATTTCTTAAGTAATTTATAGCACCATTAGTGTCATAATTGTTATAATCTACATTACTTGTGCTACGGCCATTTTGATTTCTAAATAATATACTATTTGTCCAAGTAATATTTTCGGTTATAAATAAATCTAAGCCAAAATTAACATTGTTTCCTTCGTTTCCACGTTTGTTTTTGCGCTTTTCGTCCATTAAAAACGAAACATCTCCGTTTGAATCTAAATACGCTGCATTTGTTTTTGAATTACCTGGAGAGTTACTTTTGTTATATCCGACATTTGCAAAAAAGTTGTATTTTTCTCCTTTAACGTTAATATTTCCATTAACTCGTGTGTTTTCGGGAGTACCTCCTGTAACCGAAACAGATCCGTTTACACCTTGCCCTTTTCCTTTTTTAAGGATAATATTTACAATTCCGGCACCTCCTTCAGCTTCATATCTCGCTGATGGATTTGTGATTACTTCAACTTTCGAAATTGATTCGGCTGGTAATGTTCTTAAAACATCAGCTACATTTCCAGTCATTCCTGAAGGTCTGCCGTCAATTAAAATTTTTACATTTTCGTTTCCACGTAAAGCGACATTTCCGTCTTGATCAACAGACAACGAAGGAACATTGTCTAAAACTTCACTTGCATTACCGCCTTTAACGGTAGCATCGTCGGCTACGTTATAAACTTTTTTATCAAGTTTAATTTCAACCAATGGTTTTTCTACTGTAATAACTACTTCATTTAAAAGTTGGTTATCTTCAGTTACATATATAGTACCAATATTTAAATCTTTAACAACGGCTCTATTATCTAAAGTTACAGGATTAAAGCCTAAAAACTCGACTTTAATATTATAATTTCCAGGAAAAACAGTAAGGGTAAATTCACCTTTTTCATCGGTCATTATACCGTCATTAATACTTGGATTTTGAACACTCTGAGCAATAGCACTCGCATATTCTAAAGGTTGATTTGTCGATTTTTCTACTACTTTTCCAGTTATTTTCACCTTTGGTGCTTGTGCAAATGTGGGTATGCTAACTAAAATTAAAATAGTCAATAATGTTTTTAATAAGTTTTTCATTACAAATTTAAAATATTTGGTATTTAATAGTTAGACAAAAATAAATTAGGAAGGTTTAATGAATAAATGTTAAAAAAAAGTTAACTATAAAATTTCTTTGATTCGATCCATAGGTCTAGCAATAACAGCTTTATCTCCATTTATGACAATTGGTCGTTCAATAAGTTTTGGATTTTGAATCATAACGTCAATTAATTCATCTGTACTTAAGGTTTTATTTTTAAATTCTTCTATCCAAATTTTCTCTTTAGTTCGCACTAAATCAATTGGTTCTATATTTAGTTTTTTTATAATTTCTTTTAGTTCTTGGTGAGTTGGTGTTGTTTCTAAATATTTTATAATTGTATACGGTATTTTAGTATCATCTAAAAAACAAATACTTTCTCTAGATTTTGAACATTTTGGGTTGTGATAAATAACTAGCATTTCTTTATTATTTTTTGCAAAAATAGTAACTATAGATTATATTTATAAATTATAATTTCAATCAAATTTTTATTTATGTATATCGAGCAATTAAAAAAACTAAAAGTAAATGAGGTAGCTTACATTATTTGTATAGCTTCGGTTCTTGGTTTTTTTGGATTAAATATAATCTCTTCTTTTCTTGTCGATTCAGATGTTAACGAATCAATTCAGTTATTAATTTCTCAATTCGGAAAAACAATAACGTTTGTTATTTTAGTATTTCCACTAAGTTTTTTATGTATACTGCTACTACTTTGGATAAAATATATTAACAAACAAAGTATTACAAGCTTAACAACATCGAGAGTAAAAATTGATTGGAATAGAATATTTTTTATGTTCAGTTTATGGTCTGTTTTTTTAGTTATCACTTCGTTACTTTCATATTATTTTTTTCCTGAAGAGTTTATCATTCAATTTAACTGGAAAAAGTTTTTACCTTTTGCTATTGTAGCTCTTCTGTTAATTCCATTGCAAATTGCATTCGAAGAATATTTTTTTAGAGGTTATTTAATGCAATATGTAGGTTTTAAAACAAATAGCCGTTTTATTCCATTGGTAGTTACGTCGCTTTTATTTGGGTTGATGCACTTAAGTAATCCTGAAATTGGCGCTATGGGATATTCAATTTTAATTTTTTACATTGGCACCGGCTTTCTATTAGGTGTTTTTACTTTAATGGACGATGGGTTAGAACTCGCACTTGGATTTCATGCGGCAAATAACTTAGTTGGCGCCTTATTAGTTACTTCAGACACGTCTGTTTTTCAAACAAATGCAATATTTAAAGATATATCTACTTCTCAAAGTTTTTACCCAATATTAATTCAAGTTGTTTTAGTTTATCCAATTTTATTATTAGTTTGTTCCAAAAAGTATAATTGGAAAAATTGGAAACAAAATTTAGTAAGTAAATTAGGAGAATAAATTGTATTAAAATGTTTGAAAATTATATAAATTATGTACATCCAACTTTTAGTCTAAATGGCGAAAAGTTGGATGTTTTAGGTTTAAAAATAAAAGCGAAAACACTTGTTTTAAGCCCAAATAGTTTTGAAAAAAAATTAGGTGAACTCATTTTTGAGTGGTTTGACACCAATAACTTTACTGAAATTTCTACTTCTGGTACTACTGGTACTCCAAAGAAAATTCAAATTTCAAAACAAGCAATGATTGCTTCGGCATTGGCTACAAGCCAGTATTTTAAGATTTACCAACAAGCAAAGGCTTTACATTGTTTACCAGTGCAATATATTGCGGGTAAAATGATGTTTATTCGAGCAATTATTTTAGGTTGGGATTTAGTTTATGTTGAACCTAGCTCTGAACCAATGAAAAATTTATCAATTAATTTTGATTTTGTTGCTATGGTTCCGCTTCAGGTTGAAAATTCAATAAACAAGTTACATTTAATAAAAAACATTATAATTGGTGGCGCTAAAATAAATTCAAATTTAAGAGAGCAATTATTGAATGCATCTACAAATGTTTACGAAACTTATGGAATGACAGAGACGGTAACGCATATTGCTACTAAATTAGTTTCTGAGACTAATTTTAAAGCTTTGCCTAATGTATTTTTTAAGGTTGATCACCGGGATTGCTTAGTTATACATGCACCTCATGTTACTGACGAAATAGTTGTAACCAACGACATTGTTGAGTTGATAAATGAATTTGAATTTGTATGGAAGGGTAGGGCAGATAACGTAATTAATACAGGTGGAGTTAAAATATTTCCTGAGAAAGTTGAAGAAAAGTTAGATTTTTACATTAAATCTAGATTTTTTGTTGCTGGAATTCCTGATCAACGATTAGGATTTAAATTAATATTAGTTGTGGAAGGTGATTATGTTGATTATAATTTTGCGACCATTAAAGAGTTAAGTAAATTCGAAATTCCTAAAGAAATTTATTTTATTAAAAAATTTTTAGAAACCGAAACAGCTAAAATTAAAAGAGCCGAGATGATAAAACTACTTACTCTTTAAATAATTTATCAACGGTAATATTCCCTGTTCCAATAAACAACATTATAAAAGTAAGAATTAAAATTGTTGTGCATAAAATAACATCATTTAAGAATAAGTTTTTTGTCATTGCAACAATTATAAATGTAGTTGTTAAAAGAATGAGGCAAAGTTTAATTTGAATTCTAACTTTAATTCCAACAAATAATAGTAAGCCAATAAGTAAATAAAAAATTGAAAAAATGTAATTAATTGAAAACTTAAGGAATAATACATTATCCAAAGTGTTCTTTAAAACATTAAAATCTTCGTCAACTATTAATAACATAGATTTTATTATTAATAGAAAGCCACAAATCAATCTAAGCAGATCTTTGTAATTGAAATTGTCAGCTAGATTTTTAGATAACAGTTCTTGCATTATTAAATAATTAAAAAACAAATTAAATAAATGTATTTTGTTAAAAATAATTTAATCGTTTAACGGAAAAAATAAGCGATAATGTGTTTTTTAAGATTTAAAATAATAATATTAGGTTAGATTAGAACCTGCACTTTCTTTTAAATTTCTAAAAACTAGCGAGGACAACGCTGTAATTAAACCTATTATAATAAATGTGTATTTAAACGCCTGAGTTATTGTAAAATCTCCTGATTCAAAATTGGTTAATAAACTTAAAAATAGTGCGGCAATAGATACTCCAAAACTATTCGAAAGTTGTTGCATTATAGCCAGTAAGCTATTTCCTGAACTTGCAGTATCATTGTTTAAATCAGCAATTGTTATCGTGTTCATTGATGACATTTGAATAGAGTTGGCGGCTCCAAAAAACATCATTAATGGAACAAAATAAAATAAAGGCGTCTCTTTAGTTGTAACTGAAAATGCAATTATAATTAGCGCAAGTATTAAGGTGTTTGATACTAATATTTTTCGGTAACCAAAATTTCGTATCAAAGGAATTACAGCATATTTTGCTAATATATTGGATAAGGCTGAAGGAATTAACAATAGGCCTGAAGTAGCTGCTGAGTGACCATATCCTATTTGTAAAAATAAAGGTAATAAAAAAGGCATTCCACCAACTCCTAAGCGTGTAAATAAATTTCCAACAAGACCAATACGCAAAGTATCCACTTTAAATAAATTTAAATCAATAATTGGTTTTTCTTGTTTTTTAGAATGTTTTATATATAATATAATGGATAGCAAAGTAATTAATAAAGTACCAATTATGAGGGTCCAAATGGTAATACCTAAACTTAGAAATTCCATAATTACTGTTAAAGCAACAATTGTTGTGGAAAGATATAATAAGCCTAAAATATCAAATTTACCAACGGGTTTTATAATATTAGGCATTTTTTTGTAGGCTAAAAAAACACCCAAAAGACCGATAGGAATATTTATTAAAAAAATCCAATGCCAAGAGTAATAATCAGAGAGAAAACCACCCAACGATGGACCGATAACTTGGCCAACTAATCCTGGAATTGTTATAAAGTTTATGACACGCAATAATTGATTTTTTGGGTATGAATATAAAATGGCTAATCTAGCAACAGGTACCATCATTGCTCCACCAAAAGCCTGAACAATTCTAGCGCAAACTAAAGTTGATATATCAAAAGAAAAAGCACATAAAATTGAACCCAATGTGAAGATTAAAACTGATGCCACAAATATATTTCGGGTACCGAATTTATCAGACAGCCAACCGCTTAATGGGATTAAAATAGCTAAAGTTACTGTATACGAAACGATAACCGACTGCATTTGTAGCGACGATTGACCAAATTCATTAGCGATAGCTGGTAAGGCGGTATTTAAAATTGTTCCGTCTAACGCTTGCATAAATATAGCTAAGGCCGTTAGCCATGGTAAAATTTGTTTTGCTGGATTTACAGGGTTGCTTATATTCATTTTGAATGGAGTATAAAAATGACCAGTAAATTTAAAAAAATCCATCACTTTAAGTAATGGATTTAAGATTTATTTATACTTGAATAATTCCGAGGTTAAATTGTTTTTCAATGGGTTTATGATTTGCTGCCTCAATGCCTAAAGCTATCCAATTTCTTGTTTCTAATGGATTAATAATTGCATCTGTCCATAATCGTGCTGCAGCATAGTACGGAGAAGTTTGCATATCATATTTTGCTTTAATTTGCTCGAATAATTCTTTTTCATTTTCGGGTGTTAATTCTTGTCCTTTATTTTTTAAGGTCGAAGCTTCGATTTGTGTTAGAACTTTTGCAGCTTGAGCACCTCCCATTACAGCTAATTGTGCTGATGGCCATGAAATAAAAAACCTTGGATCGTATGCTCTACCACACATAGCGTAGTTTCCAGCACCATAAGAATTTCCTATGACAATCGTAAATTTTGGTACTACAGAGTTGGCTACTGCATTAACCATTTTTGCCCCATCTTTAATTATGCCCCCATGTTCGGATTTACTACCAACCATAAAGCCAGTAACATCTTGTAAAAAAACAAGTGGAATTTTTTTCTGATTGCAATTGGCAATAAATCGGGTTGCTTTGTCTGCAGAATCAGAATAAATTACCCCACCAAATTGCATTTCTCCTTTTGCTGTTTTAATAATTTTTCGCTGATTTGCTACGATACCTACTGCCCATCCATTAATTCGCGCATAGGCTGTAATAATAGTTTGTCCGTAACCCGCTTTGTATTCATCAAATTCAGAATTATCAACCAAACGTTTAATAATTTCGTACATATCATACTGATCTGATCTTGACTTAGGTAAAATTCCAAAAATTTCCTCTGGGTTTTCTTTTGGTTCTACTGAATCAATTCGATTAAACCCCGCTTTATCAAAATCTCCTATTTTAGAAATGGTGCGTTTAATTTTGTCTAAAGCATCTTGATCGTTGAGTGCTTTATAATCTGTAACACCCGATATTTCACAGTGTGTGCTTGCCCCACCTAAAGTTTCATTATCAATACTTTCACCAATTGCTGCTTTTACTAGGTAACTACCAGCTAAAAAAATACTTCCTGTTTTATCAACAATTAATGCTTCGTCACTCATAATAGGTAAATACGCACCACCAGCAACGCAACTACCCATTACAGCTGCAATTTGGGTAATTCCCATACTACTCATTATGGCATTGTTTCTAAAAATACGTCCAAAATGGTCTTTATCAGGAAAAATTTCGTCTTGTAACGGTAAATAAACACCTGCTGAGTCAACTAAATAGATAATTGGAATATTGTTTTCTATGGCAATATCTTGAGCGCGTAAGTTTTTTTTACCCGTAATGGGAAACCAGGCTCCCGCTTTAACAGTAGCATCATTTGCAACAACAATACAAAGTTTACCCGATACAAAGCCTAATTTAACAACAACACCACCCGAAGGGCAACCACCATGTTCAGTATACATTTCGTGTCCTGCAAATGCACCTATTTCTATTGAATTTTGGTTTTTATCAAGTAAATAATCAACACGTTCACGTGCGGTAAGTTTTCCGTCTTGGTGTTGTTTTTCGATTCTTTTTTTTCCACCTCCTAATTTTACTTGAGCAAATTTTTGCCTCATGTCAGAAAGTAGAAGTTTATTATAGTCTTCGTTTATATTAAAATTGATATCCATTTTTTAATTTTTTGCTAGGCTAATATAGTGATTTTTAAAACTATTTTGTTATAAAAATACGCCCGTAAAATAGTCTAAAATTAATTATTTGGTAACATTAAATTAATATTGGATAGGTATGTTTGCATAAAAATAAATCAAAGAAGAAATGTCATTAAACAGTATTTTCCAATTTTTCGTTCCAAAGGACAAAAAGTTTTTTCCTTTATTCGAACAAGCAACTACAAACTTAGTAATTTTAGCTGAAACATTACATGAGGCAGTAAATGCACCTAAGGGAGAGAGAGATGCATATTTTAAAAAAATAGAAGAGTTAGAAGCTAATATTGAAGAGATTACGCATAAAACAAATTTAGAGTTAAGCCGTAATTTTATTACTCCTTTTGATAGAGAGGATATCTTAGCTTTAGTAAAAGCTATTGACGATGTTGCTGATTATATGCATGGTGCTGCAAGTAGAATGAAAATGTACCAAATTGAAAAAATTACAAAGTCAATTAGAAAATTAACAGAAATTAATTTAGAGGCTTGCCAGTTAATTAAAAAAGCTGTAGTTGAAGATTTACCAAACATGAATAACTTAGATGGTATTACTGAAGCTTGTAAGCGTATTAATAAATTAGAAGGTAAAGCGGATAACGTTTTCGATAAAGCGGTAGCTGATATTTTTGAAAACGAAACAGATGCAAAAAACATTATAAAATACAAAGAAGTACTATCTGCATTAGAAAATGCATCAGATAAGTGTAAAGGTGTATCTAATGTGTTAGAATCGGTTGCTGTTAAGCATTCATAATAATATAAAATAGTATTATTATGGAATTTATTTTTGATCTACCGATTCTATTAATAGTAATTATAATTCTAGCTTTAGGATTTGATTATATTAATGGATTTCATGACGCCGCAAACTCAATTGCTACTATTGTAGCAACTAAAGTATTAACTCCATTCCAAGCCGTATTATGGGCCGCGGTATTTAATTTTGCTGCATATTTTATTTCTAAATATTGGATTGGAGAATTTAAAATTGGTAATACCATTGCCAAAACCGTTAATGAGAATTTTATAACCTTAGAAGTTATTCTTGCCGGATTAGTAGCTGCAATTATTTGGAACTTATTAACTTGGAAGTTAGGTATCCCATCATCTTCATCTCACACCTTGATTGGTGGGTTTATGGGGGCGGCTTTAATGCATGCTTGGATGACCGTTGGAACAATGGAAGGTGTTGTAAACACTATAAAAGTAATTCCTATATTTTTGTTTATTTTTATAGCTCCATTTTTAGGAATGATGATGGCTTATTTAATAACCATATGTATCCTTTGGATTTGCAGAAAATCTAATCCGCACAAAGCAGATAAATGGTTTAAACGTTTACAGTTAGTTTCATCAGCTCTATTCTCTTTAGGACATGGTGGAAATGATGCTCAAAAAGTTATGGGTATTATTGGAGCAGCTGTTATTTGTTACCATTTAGGATTACCTGCTGAAGCTAATGATGTTTATCAAAATATGGATGCTGGTCTTCGTTTTTCATATTTCGTTGATCATTACGGATGGGTTCCTTTAGCATCATTTTTATTTATTGCATTAGGTACTTTAAGTGGTGGATGGAAAATTGTAAAAACAATGGGTTCTAAAATTACTAAAGTTAATCCGTTAGAAGGAGTAGCTGCCGAAACTGCTGGTGCTGCAACCTTATTTTTAACTGAAGCAATGGGTGTACCTGTATCAACTACACATACAATTACAGGTGCAATTATTGGTGTTGGTGTTACAAAACGTGTATCAGCTGTACGCTGGGGAGTTACTATTAGCTTGTTATGGGCTTGGATTTTAACTATACCTGTTTCTGCAGTTCTTGCTGGAGCCGTATACTGGATTGTAACTTTATTCTAGTATTATTAAATTATATAAATATAAAAAAGCCCCAATTAGAAATTTCTAATTGGGGCTTTTTATTTTCTTCATTTTTATTTCTTGTTAAATAGGAATAAAAAAAAACAATTATAGTTACTCTCTATAGAATACATTTACTATGGATTTTATTTTTTTAGTATAGAATTAAATAAATATTATATGATAATATTTCAGTCATTTAGTCCTGAACTTTAAAGTTTTTTCCCAGATTTGTCCTTTTTTATTGTAATATATTTATTTTTTAGTTAAATATTTAATCTTATTTTTTTGTTTTTTTAAGTGTTGATTATGTTAAATTGTTAATATTTATTTATATTTTGTAGTATTAATAATATTAATTAATCGGTCTTTTTAAGGATAATAAAATGATAAATCAATTAAAGATCTATTTTTCGATTTTTTAGTAAGAATAATCTTTTGAAAAATAATAAGTGCTTTTTAATTTTTGTTAAGCTTTTATTGATGAATAATTAAATATACTCTCTCGTTATTAGATTAAATACATTAACCTAATTAGCTATGAGAAAGTTTATTATAATTATTTTTTTCATTTCAAATTTAAGTTATTCGCAAAACAATTCAATACTTAGTGATGGGGTTGGTATCAATAACTCAAATCCTGAAGCTTATTTAGACGTTAACGGCACTATAAGACTGGAACATTCTTCACAGGGTATAAATAAAATTTTAATAGCCAATTCTGATGGAGAGGTTCGATGGGGTGCACCTTTTGAGCTAACTTTTATTGACGGTAACCTTCCTCTTGAAGGACGTGGAGTAACCTTTACAGATACTAGACCTCATTATACAAAAGCCACAATAACTTTAGAACCTGGCTCGTACATGCTAAGAGCGGTTTTGTTAATTAATAATGCTATAGCGTTGAATTATAAGCAGTCATTTTATTTAAATGCATTTTTGTCTGATAGTTCTGATTCTTCTAATTTTTCGTCTGATTATCTTGATGGTTCTGCTAAGATAATGGGTGGAACTTTAATCGGGCCTAATACTTACGGTTTAATTGACGGTAATGTTGCTATTCGTAATTCTACTTCTTCGCCAAAAACCTATTATTTATGGGTTCAATTAGAAGAATTTAAAGCAGCTGGTTCAGCTTCAGCAACAATTAGAATTCTTGATTTTACATCCAAATCTTGGGGAGAAAATATTTTTTATGCCATTCCAATTGAGTAATAAAAACGAAAAAAATTATGAAAAAAATTTTATTGAGTATTACCTGTTTTGTAGTTGGGTATTTAAATGCACAAGTAGGTATTGGTACAGCTACACCTTCTGCAGATTTACATGTTTTATCTAACAAAGAATATATATTTACTTTAATAGATAGTAAAGTAGTTTCAGATAATTATGTTTTAACAGCTAATGATAGTGAGGGTAAAATTAAAAAAGAAGCGAATAGTGTGTTTAATACAATCAAATTTTTGGATCTAACAAAAGTTGCTCCAAAAAGCTTACAAATTATACCGAAAGATCAAACTTTTACAAACTTTTTTGTAGGTGATTGGATTAGCTTAGGTGAGGATACTTCTATATCATTATCTCATGGTCGATGGGCTGTTGCTATTACAAGTTTGATTTCGTTAGACGAATTTTCAGATTTTGTACCAGATGATTATTTAATTACTACATTAACCATAGAGCTTCAAATTATAGACTCGTCTAATAAACCAAGTATAATATCGGTTGATGTTGAAGGTGATAAACGGGAGATTTATAATGGAAGAGGAAGTGCAGTTGGTGCTTTAGTTTTTCCGACCCTAAAAGATATTCTTCGAGGTACAATAATAATAAATAACCCACAAGAGTATATTAAAGATTATTATTTTGCTGTTAGATTTATTCTAGAAACGAATAATCATGCTGATTCTGTAACAATTTTTAATTCTTTAAAAGATTTAAATATGAAATCGATTCTTGATAATTCAAACGAAAATCAAGTCTATGCTATTCCTTTAAATTAAAATATTATGAAAAAAAACATTTTTATACTTAGCTTTTTTATCGTTAGTTATAACCTTTTTTCTCAGATTGGTATAAATTATACGCCTGATGCAATTACTTATAAACCAAAAAGTCCATTAGTAATTATGGCAGATAAGAATGAGGAGCAAAACATGTTGCGTTTTAATATACCAAACCACGAAGTTCAAAGTGGTGAAGTTTTAATTTCTGATGATAAAGGAAATGTAAACTGGGGTGATTTATCAAGTTTTAGCAGTGAATCTATAAACGGTGAATATTCTGAAGATGGACTTGATAAGGAGCTTAATTTCAATATTGATAATAGAATTACAAATGCATATAATTCTGGAGCTTATGTTGATTTATCACCGGGTATTTGGAATGTTAATTTTGATTTTAAAGTTGAAATTAAAAAGCGAGTAAGACTTTCTAATAGCAGAATTATATATATGAATTATAAAACGGATCAAAAGTTGACCCCAAACCAGTTTTATAATCAAAGTTTTGCAGTGAAGAATGCTCAGGGTACTTTTAGTTTTGATGCTACTGTTGGTGATGAATTTAGAGGGACTTCAGACTGTGAAAATATAGCCGGTCAAGAAAGATGTTATTATTATTTTACCAATCGAGAAGTTGTTCCTGCAGGTCAATTTGCATGGGTTCCTATTGATAGAGACGAAGCTTTTTGGGTTCGCTTGATTTTATCTGATAACGAAAGACAAGATCAAACGTATGGTAATAATGTTACAAAAGATCTTTATATTAAGACTTTATTTTTGGCGTCTGGAGATGTGAATGGAGCGATTAATATGACGTCGGTCAGAGGTCAAATTTATATACAAAACAAAACCCAAACAAATAAAAAATACTATTTAAAAGTATCTGTTGAGTCGCAAAAAAGAACTAATGTTCAATATAAAATTGAAAATTTTGCTGCTGGACCACTATTAACCGATTATGATAGGTTTTTTGCCTTACCGGTAAATCGTTAAAACAAAAGCTACTCTAAATGAGTAGCTTTTGTTTTAGAATTTATTTTCAATTTCCGCAGCATCTAGCATAAAATGATGCAAATCGGTATTTTTTATAAAAGGTTTAAGTTTTTGACTTCCAGGGCCATACATTGCTAATTCAACATAATCACCTGTATGATCCATACTAAGCCAACCAACTGAGTTATAGCGTTTTTGAATTTCTGAAATGGCTTTGTATGGTAGCTTTTTATAGTTGTATAATCCATCTTGGGCTTTATTTAAACCCGTGTAGTATGATAATAAATCTACCGAATCTTCTTTATGTAAATCAACACCATTGTATTGTTTTACAATTTCTCTAACTTGGTGGATACTGTCTGTTCCTTTAATTTGATTTAAAACAAACTCGTTGGTAGCTGTGTAGTTTTGTAAGGTATCAAACTCTACATTGGCTCTAGATCCGTATAAAATTCCTGGATTTGCATTTCCATGATCTGTGGTAATAATTACCAATGTATTTTTATCTTTTTCAGCAAAATCTAATGCTACTTTTAAAGCTTCATCAAATGCTATTTGTTCATATATTAAACCTGCTATATCATTAGCATGCGCTGCCCAATCTACTTTACCTGATTCTACTTGTAATACAAATCCGTTTTTATGATTTTTCATACGGTTAATGGCTACATCTGTCATTTCAGCAAGGGATGGATATTCAGCCTTTAGTTCCGGTTGATTGATACGATCAATTGTGTATGGTAAATCTTCTTCTCCAAAAACCCCTAAAATTGGTTTTGTTGTATCTACCGCTAACAACTCATCACGAGAGTTTACAACTTGATATCCTTTTTGTTTAAAATCACCATATAAATCACGTTTATCTGCACGTTTAGCTGCATTAAAATATTTATCTCCACCACCTAGCATTACGTCATATTCTTGTTCTAAATATTGAACAGCAATACCCGCCATGTCACTTCGTTTATTAGACATTGCAGTAAATCCTGCAGGTGTAGCATGTGTAATTGGAACAGTGGTTACACATCCGGCCATTTTACCAGCTTTTTTAAACTTTTGCCAAATAGGCATATTGTAACTACCGTCTTCATTATAATTAACAGCACCATTGATTACTCGAACTCCACCTCCCCAAGATGAGCTTGCAGCAGAAGAATCGGTAACAATAGAGCTTTTAGAAGACATATCCATAGATGCTTTTGTTACTTTGTTATCTAGGTATAATTGAATCCAATTAGAATGTTTTCCAGTTTTACGGTATAAAAATTGATCGCAAATAGTTAAAGTACCATTACTCATACCATCACTAACTAATATAATGATGTTTTTGGCTTTTTTTGTCTTTAAAAAAGAATCTTCTTCAATTGGAGCTGCAACCGCTTGAATAGGATTTATTAATGTGGTACCTAATGTAAATAGTGCACTGTTTTTAAAAAATTTTCTTCTATTCATGATTTTTAATTATATCGTAAATTTAACTTAATCTTTTTATAGTTTAGGGGTATAAACAATTTTTTAAATTTTATTTAATATTAAAAGCGGCTTTTTGGGCCGCTTTTAATATTTTTTATAAAGTAATTTCGATTTGATTGCGTAAAATATCTTCCATAGTTTCACGCTCACGAATTAAATGAGCTTTGCCTTTATATACCATAACTTCGGCAGGTTTAAAACGTGAATTGTAGTTAGAAGCCATTGAAAAACAGTATGCTCCTGCGTTTTTAAAACATAAAATATCACCTTCTGTAATTTCAGAAATTCTACGATTAGTAGCAAAAGTATCTGTTTCACAAATATATCCAACAACCGAATAAAAACGTGCTTTACCTTCTGGATTAGAAATATTTTCTATTTGATGGTACGAATTGTAAAACATAGGTCTAATTAAATGATTAAAACCAGTATCAACTCCTGCAAAAACAGTTGAAGTTGTTTGTTTTACTACGTTAACTTTGGCAAGAAAATAACCAGAACTTGAAACTAAATATTTTCCGGGCTCAAACGCTAAAGTTAACTTTTTGCCATATTGTTTTTGAAATTCATTAAAACGCTCAGATAATTTTTCACCTAATTCTTCAATATTAGTTTCAATATCATCTGGTTTATATGGCACTTTAAAGCCAGATCCGAAATCTAAAAACTCTAAATTCTTGAATTTTAATGCCGCGTCAAACAAAATTTCAGAGGCATATAAAAACACTTCAATATCCAAAATATCAGAACCAGTGTGCATATGAATACCATTAATACGCATTTTAGTATTTTCTACAATACGTAATAATAGTGGAAGTTGATGTACAGAAATTCCAAATTTAGAATCGATATGCCCTACCGAAATATTTGCGTTACCACCTGCCATTACGTGTGGATTGATACGAATACAAACGGGAACATTAGGGTGTTTATGTCCAAATTGTTCTAAAATAGATAAGTTGTCGATATTTATTTGAACCCCTAAAGCAGCAACTTCTTCAATCTCTTCCAAAGAAACACCATTAGGCGTGAAAATTATCCTTTTAGGTTCAAAACCAGCTTTTAAACCTAGCTGAACTTCTTGTAAAGAAACAGTATCTAAGCACGAACCTTCCTGTTTTAGTAGCTTTAACACAGAAATATTAGAAAGTGCCTTGACTGCATAATTAATTCTAAGCTTTTCAACCTTAGAAAAAGCATTAGCTAAGCGGTGGTACTGACTGATAATTTTTTCGGCATCGTAAACATATACAGGGCTGCCAAATTGCTGTGCTACTTCTAGCAATAGTTCGTTTTGCATGGTGTTAATTATAATTTTTTTTGATTTTCGCAAATATAATAAATCCAATTAGTATAAAAATATAAAGATTTATTATTTTATACATAATTATTGTATTTGTGGTAAAGTATAAACTAAATTATGTTATAACTACGTTATTTATTAAATTAATAGTAAAAAATATATTTTTTGTGTTTTTGAATAAATAGATAGATGTTTTTTATTATTGGATAGGCATAAAAATGATAAAAAAATCAGTATAAAACGTAAAAGTTACGCTAAGTTTTTTATTTTTGTTAAAATTAATATTTCGCAAAACAAACAAATAGTAATTATGAATTTACATGAATACCAAGGCAAATTAATTTTAGCCAAATATGGTGTAAGCGTTCAACGTGGATACGTTGCAACTAATGCCGAAGAAGCGGTTTTAAAAGCTAAGCAATTAACTCAAGATACAGGCACAGGATGGCATGTAATTAAAGCTCAAATTCACGCAGGTGGTCGTGGAAAAGGTGGTGGTGTTAAGTTGGCTAAAAATTTAGATCAGGTAAAAGAAATTGCTGAGCAAATTATTGGAATGGATTTAATTACACCGCAAACTCCTCCAACAGGTAAACGTGTGCACCAAGTTTTAGTTGCTGAAGATGTTTACTATCCTGGTGAGACAGAAGTTTCTGAATTTTATGTATCAGTTTTATTAAACCGTGCTACAGGAAGAAACATGATTATGTATTCTACTGAAGGTGGAATGGATATTGAAGAAGTTGCTGAACACACACCACATTTAATTTTTACAGAAGAAATAGATCCTTCATTAGGTTTACAAGGTTTTCAAGCACGTAAAATTGCTTTTAATTTAGGATTGTCTGGTGAGGCATTTAAACAAATGGTTAAGTTTATCGATGCATTATACAAAGCGTATATTGGTTCTGATGCTTCAATGTTTGAAATTAATCCAGTTTTAAAAACTTCTGATAATAAAATCATTGCTGTTGATGCTAAGGTTGATTTAGATGACAACGCTTTATACCGTCATCCAGAATTAGCTGAGATGCGTGATATTCGTGAAGAAAATGCAATTGAAGTTGAAGCAAAAGAAGTTGGCTTAAACTATGTTGATTTAGATGGTACTGTTGGTTGTATGGTTAACGGTGCAGGTTTAGCAATGGCTACTATGGATTTAATTAAATATGCAGGTTTTGAACCCGCTAACTTTTTAGACGTAGGTGGTACTGCTGATGCAAAACGTGTTGAAACAGCTTTCCGTATCATTTTAAAAGATCCAAACGTAAAAGCAATTTTAATTAACATTTTTGGTGGTATTGTACGTTGTGACCGTGTTGCTCAAGGTGTTGTAGATGCATACAAAAACATGGGTGACTCTATTAATGTACCAATTATTGTGCGTTTACAAGGAACAAATGCTGAATTAGCAAAACAGTTAATTGACGAATCAGGTATGCCAATCTTATCAGCGGTTCAGTTTCAAGAAGCTGCAGATCAAGTAAAAGCTGCTTTATCTTAATAAGTACAATTATAATAAAAAAACCGATTTCTAATAGAGATCGGTTTTTTTATTTAGATATTATTTCTTTTTAGGCTTTCCATTGTTATAAACTACTTTTTCAACAACCGGAATTGGTTTCTCTTTTTTTACATAAGATTTTCCTGCGGCATTCGTTTTAGTTCTAGGTTTTGGTGCTGTATTAGAATTAGGTTTAAAAGATTTTTTTTCAGAAAAAGGTTCTGGGGTATTAGCAGCATTTACAGCTTTTTTATTACTTTCAATAATTTCTGTAGGATTTTTTGGAGCTTCTTTTGTACCTCGTAAATGAATTACTAATCCGTTTAAAAAATTACGTAAAACTTGATCACCACATTCTACATATTTTGGATTATCTTCTGTTCTGAAAAAATTTCCAATTTCTCCCTTAGAAATTTTAAAATCAACTAATTCTAAAATTTCAACTATTTGATCATCGCGGAGCATTAGCGCAACACGAAGTTTTTTAAAAATATCGTTATTTGTCATGAATTTCTTCTATTTATCTAGCAAAGATAGTTTTTATTTTACTATTCTAGGTAGATCAGGTTTATAAAGCTAACTTTTCTATTATTTCGGTTACGTTTTTTTCAGTATCAATTAATTTGTTTTTGCAAAAAGTAATTAAAGAGCTTGCCTTTTCAATTTTAGCTGCCAAATGATCAATAGAAATAGAATCTTTTTTTAATTCTTGTAAAATTTGTTCTAGTTCTAAAGCTGCGCTTTCGTAGGTATATCCTTCCATTTTTTTTGTTCGCTTATATTTGTAATTGTAAAAGTTATTTTTTTTAAAGCCATTTCTAGATCTAAAACATCACCATCTTGCAATATAGAATTATTGGTAATAATTTGTCCATTTTTTCTAACTAACGAATAGCCCATGTTTAAATTTTTCTGCGGATTGTAGACTTCAATAATTTGCGTTAGCTTTTCTACCCGTTGTTTTTCTCTATTAATTTTTACAATTGTTAAATGCTCAAATAAATTATTAGTTGTATTTATTTCGGAGTTTTTCTGTTGCAAATATTGTTTAGAATAAGCTTCGATATGAGTTGTTTTATCGGTAACCGAATGAAATTTATTTTTAATATTGTTTTTGGATAAAAATAAAATGGTATCCGATTTTTTATTTAGTTCAACTTTTTGACGAGTTAATAAATTTTGACTTATTAATGTAACTTGATTAGATAGCGCATGTAAACTTATTTGTTGTTTTTGCGTAATTTTTTGAGTCTGATTTTTTATTTGTTCAATTAAAAAAGTAGTTTTATGATTACTTTCTTTAATTTTTAGATGATAACATTCTAAAATTAATTGTTGCGTTTTTTGAATTTTTACATAATAGCTATATGCTCTATCAATAATATAACTAGCTAAAGCGGTTGGGGTTTTTAAGTAATGATAAGCAACTAAATCTGCAATATTTAAATCTGTTTCATGCCCAATTCCTGTTAGAACCGGAATTGGCATTGCTGCAATTTTTTTAGCTAAAATTAAATCATTAAATATTTCCAAATCAAACTTTGATCCTCCACCTCTAATAATTACAATTACATCGTATAAACTAGTGTCAATATGATCTAGATGATTAATAATTTCTGTTAGTGCTCTATCTCCTTGAACGGAACAAGGATGAGTTGTTGTTTTAAAATTAAATTTAAACTCGTTTGTAATTAATTGTTGAGTAAAATCTAAAAATCCGGCTGTGGTTGGCGATCCAATTATAGCTATTTTTTGAATTACTGTTGGTAAAATCGTTTGTTTGTTTTTTTCTAAAAATCCACCTTTCTGTAAAATCAGCAAGCTTTCTTGTTTACGTTTCTCAATTTCACCTAAGCTGTAGTTTAAATCAATATCAAAAATTTGTAGTCTTAAGCCATGTATTTCAGAATATTCGATACCAGCATAACATAAAATTTCGGCTCCATC
>Ga0233372_1000444_pt1 | contig 18717 bp, 10 predicted proteins | sample ElkDunMinimDraft_4_FD_191538 | JGI IMG/M metagenome (GOLD analysis project Ga0233372, IMG submission 191538) | Fecal eukaryotic communites from dung pellets of Tule Elk in California, USA - Elk Dung D8 | ecosystem: Host-associated > Mammals > Digestive system > Large intestine > Fecal | place... | reverse complement strand
GACGCCGAGGACAACTGGACCGGCGGCTTCGGCGTGTCGTTCCTGTTGCCCTGACGTTGTCGTCGGATCCCGGGCCGCGCTGGGGGCCCGGATCCGGTGGCGCGCATCAGCTCCGCGCCGTGCGGGCACCTCTTGGCCGGCGACCTGTCCGCAAATCTGGCAGCCGGGCCTTCGATGCCGGTTCGATGCACCTTGTCGCTACCCACCAGTTGCAGCGGCCGGCACGATGAGGCCCGCACGCTTGTCTGGCTGCAACCGATCAGGACCATTGGGCCGCAGCCGCCGCGACCCGCCTGTTTGCCGGCCCACGGGCAGAGCCCCGGCACAGTGCGTAGCAATGCGTCGGGGAAGGGCGAGACGGCCCGAGGATCGCTGGAGGCGATCCCGTATGCGAGTGGCCGCCGGCGCCACTACTCGGGGTCGTAGTCGAGGTTCGACGCGAGCCAGCGTTCGACCTGCGACAGTGGCACCTGCTTGCGCCGCGCATAGTCCTGCGCCTGTTCTCTCGAGACCCGGCCGACGACGAAATACTGGCTCTTCGGGTGACTGAAGTAGTAGCCCGATACCGCCGCGGTCGGCAGCATCGCGAAGCTTTCGGTCAGGGTCATGCCGGTATTTGCGGTGGCGTCCAGCAGTTCGAAGATCCGTTCCTTCTCGCTGTGTTCCGGGCATGCGGGGTAGCCGGGGGCCGGGCGAATGCCCTGGTACTTCTCGGCGATCAGCGCGTCGTTGTCGAGCGTCTCCTCGCTCGCGTACCCCCAGTAATCGGTGCGTACGCGCTGGTGCAGGCGCTCGGCCAGTGCTTCGGCCAGGCGATCGGCGAGCGCCTTGAGCAGGATCGCGTTGTAGTCGTCGTGCGCGGCTTCGAAGCGGGCGACGTGCGGCTCGATGCCGATGCCGGCGGTGACCGCGAATGCACCGATCCAGTCGTCGACACCGCTGCCCTGCGGTGCGATGAAATCTGCGAGGCAGAAATCCGGGCGTTCGACCGGCTTGTCGACCTGCTGGCGCAGGAAGTGCAGGGTGGCCTCGCCGCCATCATGGCGCAGCACCACGTCGTCGCCGGCGCTGCTGGCCGGCCACAGACCGAACACGGCCTTCGCGGTGAGCCACTTCTCCTCGACGATCCTGCGCAGCATCGCCTGGGCATCGCTGAACAGTTCGCTGGCCTGGGGGCCGACGACTTCGTCGTTCAGGATGGCCGGATACCGGCCGAACAGCTCCCAGGCATTGAAGAATGGCGTCCAGTCGATGAGGTCGATCAGTTCCTGCAGCGGGTAGTCGTCGAAGACGTGCACACCGGGCCTGTTGGGCGCGGGCGGGGTGTACGTGCTCCAGCCCCCGTCGAAGCGTTGCGCGCGGGCCTTCGCCAATGGAACGAGCCGCTTCGCGTCGCCGCGGCCGGCATGGCGCGCACGGATCTCGGCGTAGTCGGCATCGTTGGCGGCGACGAACGCCGGGCGCAGTTCCGGGCTGATCAGCGACTGCACCACACCGACCGCACGCGAGGCATCCTTGACCCAGACGGTGGGCGAGGCGTAGTGCGGCGCGATCTTCAGCGCCGTATGCGCGCGCGACGTCGTCGCGCCGCCGATCAGCAGGGGCGTCTCGAAGCCCTGGCGCTTCATCTCGCGCGCGACGTGACTCATCTCCTCGAGCGAGGGCGTGATCAGGCCCGACAGGCCGATGACGTCGGCCTGTACCTCGCGCGCCTTGTCGAGGATGGTCTGGGCGGCGACCATGACGCCAAGGTCGACCACCTCGAAGTTGTTGCAGGCCAGCACCACCCCGACGATGTTCTTGCCGATGTCGTGCACGTCGCCCTTCACCGTCGCCATCAGCACGCGGCCATTGTTCTTGCCGACGTCGCCGGTGCGCAGTTTCTCGGCCTCGATATAGGGCAGCAGGTACGCGACAGCCTTCTTCATCACGCGGGCGGACTTGACCACCTGCGGCAGGAACATCTTGCCGGCGCCGAAGAGATCGCCGACGACGTTCATGCCGGCCATCAGCGGCCCTTCGATGACATCCAGCGGCCGGGTGAACGACTGTCTGGCTTCCTCGGTGTCCTCGACCACGTACTGGTCGATGCCGTGGACCAGCGCATGGGTCAGGCGTTGCTGCACCGGCGCCTCGCGCCAGGCGGTGTTCTCGACGTGCGTCGCGCCCTTCTTGCCCTTGTAGCGTTCGGCCAGTTCGAGCAGGCGCTCGGTGGCGTCGCTGCGGCGGTTGAGCACCACGTCCTCCACGCGCTCGCGGAGTTCCGGATCGAGATCGTCGACGATCGGCATGGCGCCGGCATTGACGATGCCGAAGTCCATGCCGGCCCGGATCGCGTGCAGCAGGAAGACCGCGTGGATCGCCTGACGGACCACCTCGTTGCCGCGGAACGAGAACGACACGTTGGAGACGCCGCCCGACACATGGCAATGCGGCAGCGTGGCCTTGATCTCGCGCGTGGCCTCGATGAAGTCGACAGCGTAGTTGTCGTGCTCGGGGATGCCGGTGGCGATCGCGAAGATGTTCGGGTCGAAAATGATGTCCTCGGGCGGAAACCCGACGACTTTCGTCAGCAATTCGTAGGCGCGCGTGCAGATCTCGACCTTGCGGTCCTTGGTATCGGCCTGGCCGGCCTCGTCGAAGGCCATCACCACGACCGCCGCGCCATAGCGCAGCACCTTGCGCGCCTGTTCGAGGAAGACCGCTTCGCCTTCCTTGAGCGAGATCGAATTGACCACGCCCTTGCCCTGCAGGCACTTGAGCCCCGCCTCGATGACGCTCCACCTGGAAGAGTCGACCATCACCGGGATGCGGGCGATGTCGGGCTCGGCGGCGATCAGGTTGAGGAAGGTCGTCATCGCGTGCTCGGAATCGAGCATGCCCTCGTCCATGTTGACATCGAGGATCTGCGCGCCGCCCTCGACCTGCTGGCGCGCCACTTCGACCGCCTCGGGATAGCGGTTCTCCTTGATCAGCTTGCGGAATGCCGCCGAACCGGTGACGTTGGTGCGCTCGCCGACGTTGACGAAGAGCAGCTCGGGAGTCACCACCAGCGGTTCGAGGCCCGACAGGCGCATGTGGCGCGGCCGCGTCATGCGGCAACGTCCAGCGTGGTGGGAAGGCGTCGCGGCGCCACGTCGGCGACCGCTTCGGCAATCGCGCGGATGTGGTCGGGCGAGGTGCCACAGCAGCCGCCGACGATGTTGAGCAGGCCAGCGGTCGCGAACTCGTGCAGCACCGCGGCCATGTCTTCGGGCGTTTCGTCGTAGCCACCGAAGGCATTCGGAAGGCCGGCGTTGGGATGGCAGGAAACGTGCGTCCCGGCGATCTGCGCCAGCGTTTCGATGTGCGGCCGCAGATCCTTCGCACCGAGCGCGCAGTTGAGCCCGATCGCGTGCGGGCGCGCATGCTGCAGCGAGTACCAGAAGGCCTCGGCGGTCTGGCCCGACAGCGTGCGACCGGAGGCATCGGTGATCGTGCCGGAGATCATCACCGGCAGGCGGCCGCCGCGATCGTCGAATACCGTCTCGATGGCGTACAGCGCGGCCTTGGCGTTGAGCGTGTCGAACACCGTCTCGACCATGAGGATGTCGGCGCCGCCGTCGATCAGGCCATGCGCCGCGTCGCGGTAGATGGCGACGAGTTCGTCGAACGTCACCGCCCGATAGCCGGGATCGTTGACGTCGGGACTGATCGATGCGGTGCGACTGGTCGGGCCAAGGATGCCGGCGACGAAACGCGGCCGGCCGGGTGCCTGCGCCTCGGTTGCATCGCAGGCGGCGCGCGCGAGCGCGGCGCCCTCGCGATTGAGTTCGTGGACCAGGTGCTCGAGGTGGTAATCGGCCAGCGAGACCGCGGTCGAATTGAAGGTGTTGGTCTCGATGATGTCGGCGCCGGCGGCGAGATACTCCGCGTGGATGCCGCGGATGATGTCCGGGCGCGTCAGGGTGAGCAGGTCATTGTTGCCCCGCTGGTCATGGCCCTGGCACCCGCAACCGGCGGCGTGCGCATGGCCTTGGGCCGCATGCAGCGAGTCGTAGCCCTCGGCGAACCGCTCGCCACGATAGTCCGCTTCGGCCAGACCGAAGCGCTGGATCATCGTGCCCATCGCGCCGTCGAGCACGAGGATGCGGTCCGCCAGCGCCGCGTCCAGCGCTGCGACGCGCTCGGGCTGCAGCCAGGTGGTCATGGCTTCCTCGCGATGATCGAGATCACCTGGAAATGCGGCGGCCGCTTTTCCCGGGTGACGGTTTCGGCGCTGTGGATCTCCAGGCCGGCCTTGGTGACGAAGCGGCGCAGCTCTTTGTCCGGAAACCCGAGATTGGCATGGCCGTAGGCCTGCACCGTGCTCTCGTGGCCATGGCGATCGAGGCTCGAGAGCAACAGGCGACCCCCCGGGCGCAGCACCCTGGCGGCCTCGGTGACGGCCTGCGCCGGTCGGGTCGCATAGGTCAGTGCGTGCATCAGCACCACGAGGTCGAAGCTCGCCTCGTCGAAGGGCAGGGCATGCATGTCGCCCTCGCGGACCTCGACATTGGAGAACCGCTTGAGCCGTTCGGCGGACGCGGCAACCACGCGCCGGCTGGCATCGAGGCAGACGTAGCGGTGCGCATGCGGTGCCAGCAGTTCGGCGAGCACGCCGTCGCCCGACGCGATGTCGAGCACGTCGCCGGTTTCCAGCAGGGGCAGTGCCGAGCGAGCCAGGGCTTCCCAGGTGCGTCCGGGCGAGTAGTGCCGCTCCATGTCGCCGGCCACGGTGTCAGCCCAGCTCTGATCCGCTGCGCGCATTGCCAGCACCGCCGGCGTGCGCTCGGCGTCCTGCCGCAGCAGGGGATCGTCGCTGCCGGTCGACAGCGCCTGCCAGAGCGCTCGTTGCGCGGGGTCGAGCGCCGCGTGGTCGAACCGGTAATAGGCCGACACTCCTGCGCGCCGGTCCCGCACGAGGTTCGCTTCCTTGAGGCGCGCCAGATGGGTCGAAACACGCGGCTGGGCGAGGCGGGTGATCGATGAGAGCTCGGCCACCGTCAGCTCCTCGACCTCAAGCAGCGCCAGCAGGCGGACGCGCGTGGGATCGGCCAGCACCTTCAGGCGCGCGGACCAGGCCTCGAGATCCATCAATATCTCCATATCGCGATACAGAGATGATTCTCTGCGCCGCCGCGGATGCGGTCAATAGCGGCCGTGCCGCAGAAGGCCGGCCGCAGCACGCAAGCGCGAGGATCGGGATCGACAGGATCGCATCGGCATTCGCGCCTTTCGACATGACTCATGCTGCAGTGCGCAAGCGCTATAACGGGTGTTCCCCCGGCGGGACGGCTACAATCTGCGGATTGTTTTCGACCAGGAGTTGTATCCGTGGAGTTCGGTTTCAGCGAAGAGCAGTTGATGATCCAGGACATCGCGCGCCGGATCGCACAGGAGAAGATCGCGCCCAGCGCCGAACACCACGACCGCACGGGTGAGTTCCCGATCGAGAACATGCGCGTGCTGGGCGAGAACGGCCTGATGGGCATCGAGGTGTCCGACGCCTATGGCGGCGCGGGCATGGATCCGGTCTCCTACGTGCTGGCGATGATCGAAGTCGCCGCCGCCGACGCCGCGCATTCGACGATCATGTCGGTCAACAACTCCCTGTTCTGCAACGGCATCCTCACTCACGGCACCGAGGAACAGAAGCAGACCTATGTCCGCGCGATCGCCGAGGGTCGCGAGATCGGCGCGTTCGCACTGACCGAGCCGCAGTCGGGCTCCGATGCGACGGCAATGAAGTGCCGCGCGGTCAAGCAGGCCGATGGCAGTTATGTCATCAACGGCAAGAAGAGCTGGATCACCTCCGGGCCCGTCGCCAAGTATTTCGTCCTCTTCGCGATGACCGATCCCGACAAGGGCGCACGCGGCATCACCGCCTTCCTCGTCGATGGCACCCGCGAGGGCTTTCTCCGCGGCAAGACCGAGCCCAAGCTCGGCATCCGCGCCTCGGCGACCTGCGAGATCGAGTTCGAGAACTACGTCGCCCAGGCGTCCGACGTGCTCGGCGAAGAAGGCCAGGGCTTCAAGATCGCGATGGGTGTGCTCGATGCCGGTCGCATCGGCATCGCTTCCCAGGCCATCGGTATCGCCCGTGCCGCGTACGAGGCCACCATCGCCTACGTCAAGGAGCGCAAGGCCTTCGGCCAGCCGATCGGTGCATTCCAGATGACCCAGGCCAAGATCGCCGACATGAAGTGCAAGCTCGACGCGGCCCTGCTGCTCACGCTGCGCGCAGCCTGGCTCAAGGGCCAGGGCAAGCGCTTCAGCAACGAGGCGGCGATCGCCAAGCTCACCGCATCCGAAGCGGCCATGTGGATCACCCACCAGGCGCTGCAGATCCATGGCGGCATGGGCTATTCGAAGGAGATGCCGATCGAGCGCTATTTCCGCGACGCCAAGATCACCGAGATCTATGAAGGCACCAGCGAGATCCAGCGGCTGGTCATCGCCCGCAACGAGACGGGCCTGCGCTGATCCCATGTTGTTGTTCCGTGTCAGTTCCGTGCGTATCCGCCGCCCGCGTCGCCCCTTCGGGCGCGCGGCGGCATCCGTTCCCGACCCGGCCGCCCGTGCGGCCGCGTCAGCGTGCATTTCCTTTCCCGTTGGCCCGCGTGAGAACGCGGGCCTCATTGCATCGGACCGTTTGTCGTCATGACCTCATCCCGCAAGACAGCTGACGCCGCTTCCAAGGCCACCGCCAAGGCTGCGACCCCGAAAAAATCCGCAACCGCCGGAAAGAAAGCCGGCACTGCCTCGCGTCGCGCCGGCAGCGGCCTGCTCGATCCGATCTTCGATGCCGTGCGGCGCCTCGCCGGCAAGGAGGCGCACAAGGACGCCAGCGCATTCGCGCAGGCGTTCTACCGGCGCATGACCGAAGAGGAGATGGCCCTGCACAGCGCCGACGGCTGGGCGGCCCTGGCGGCCGATCTCTTCGCCTTCGCGAGCAAGCGCAAGCCGGGCACCGCGAACGTGCGCCTGTTCAACCCGGCGATGCAGACCCACGGCTGGGAGTCGCCGCACACGGTCCTGCAGATCGTCAATGACGACATGCCGTTCCTGGTCGACTCGGTGACGATGACGTTGGCGGAGCAGGGCATCGGGGTCCATGTGCTGGGCCACCCGGTGGTGTCGATCAAGCGCGACCGCGGCGGCCGCCTGGCCGCGGTGGGCGAGGGCGAAGTCGAATCGGTGATGCACCTGGAGATCGACCGGCAGACGCCGGAAGACAACAAGCGCATCGAAGCGCTGGTGCGACGGGTGCTCGACGACGTGCGCGTGATCGTCGCCGACTGGCCGCAGATGCGCGAGCGGATGCTCGAGGTCGCCGGCGACCTGCCTTCGCGTTCCATTCCGGTGGCGGATGCCAACCGCGCCGAGGCGCAGGAATTCCTGCGCTGGGCTGCCAATGACCATTTCACCTTCTTCGGCTACCGCGAGTACAAGGTGCGCCGCAAGGGTGGTGACGCGCGCCTCGAGCCCGTCGAGGGCAGCGGACTGGGCCTGCTGCGTACGCCGGGCGCGGTGAAGTCGCGACCGCTCAGCGAGCTGGGCGCGGACGCGCTGCGCCGCGAGGGCCTGATCGACGCCCTGATCCTCACCAAGACCAGTGCGCGGTCGACGGTCCACCGTCCGGGTTACATGGATTACATCGGCGTCCTGCGCTACGACGCCGACGGCAATGTGACCGGTGAACAACGCTTCGTCGGCCTCTACACCTCGAGCGCCTACACGCGCCGGCCCTGGGACATCCCGCTGGTGCGCGAACGCTTCGAGCACGTCATGAACGCGTCGGGGCTCAAGCCGACCGGCCACAGCGGCAAGGCGCTGCGGCACCTGCTCGAGACGCTGCCACGCGACGAGCTATTCCAGTCGACGCCCGAGGAGCTGTATCGCCTGGGCACGGGCATCCTCGGCCTGCAGGAGCGCGTGCGCAGCCGGCTGTTCCTGCGCAAGGACCGCTACGGTCGCTTCTACTCGGTCCTGGCCTACATCCCGCGCGACCGCTTCAACACCGACGTGCGCCACCGCATCGAGCAGCTTCTGCGTGAGGTGATGCAGGCCGACCACGTCGACGCCAGCGTGGTGCTGGGCGAATCGCCGCTGGCGCAGGTGCACCTGATCGTGCGTCCGCGTTCGGGCGTGGCCACCGACATCGACCAGGCCGCGCTCGAGCAGGCGCTGCAGGGAATCGTGCGCAACTGGCAGGACGATCTGCGCGACGAGCTGGTGCGCCGTCATGGCGAAGCCGAAGGTCTGCGCCTGTCGAACCGCATCGGCCGGGCGCTGACGCCGGCGTACATCGAGTTCGCATCGCCTGCGGCAGCGGCGACCGATGTCGAGAAGCTCGCCGCGACCGCCGTATCCGACGCGCTGCAGCTGAGCTTCTACACCCATCCGCTGCCCGTCAGCGACGAGTCGGTGCTGCACTTCAAGCTCTATCGGCGCGATGCGCATATTCCGCTGTCGGACGTGTTGCCGGTGATGGAGAACCTGGGGCTGCGGGTGATCGCCGAGCATCCGACCCGGATCGAACTCGATGGTGCCGCGTTGTTCCTGCAGGACTTCTATGTCGAGGCGATCGCCGGCGACATCGATGTCGAGGCGCGCGCGCAGGCCTTCACCGAGGCCTTCGACCGGGTCTGGAGTGGCGACGCCGAGAACGACGGCTTCAACCGCCTGATCCTCGGCGCCGACCTGGACTGGCGCCAGGTCGCAATGCTGCGCGGCTACAGCAAGTACCTGCAGCAGGTCGGCGTGCCGTTCTCGCAGGCCTATGTCGAGGACACGCTCAACCGTTATCCGCTGCTGGCGCGGCTGCTGGTCGAGGTGTTCGAGGCGCGCTTCGACCCGGCTACCGGCCACGAAAGCAACGAGCAGATCGCCGCCGGCGTCGAGGGCTTCACCGCGCAGCTGCAGGCGCTCTCCAAGGGCGACGATGCGACCCTCGCGATCCTGCGTCCACTGATCGACGCCCGCGGCAACGACCGTGCGACCCAGTACGAAGCTGCCCGCGCCGCACTCAAGGGGCTGCTGGACCGTGTGTCCAGCCTCGACGAGGATCGCATCCTGCGCAGCTACCTGGGCGTCATCGATGCGACCCTGCGCACGAGCTACTACCAGCGCAACCGCGACGGCGGCCTGCTCGAGACGATCAGCTTCAAGTTCGATTCGGCGCGCGTGCCCGAATTGCCCAAGCCGCGCCCCTACCGCGAGATCTTCGTCTATGGGCCGCGCGTGGAAGGCGTGCACCTGCGCTTCGGCCCGGTCGCACGTGGCGGCCTGCGCTGGTCGGATCGCCGCGAGGACTTCCGCACCGAAGTGCTGGGCCTGGTCAAGGCGCAGATGGTCAAGAACACCGTCATCGTGCCCGTGGGTTCGAAGGGCGGCTTCATCGTCAAGCGTCCGCCGGTCGGCGGCGACCGCGACGCGCAGTTCGCCGAAGGCGTGGCGTGCTACAAGATGTTCATCAACGGCCTGCTGCAGATCACCGACAACATCGTCGACGGCAAGATCGTGCCGCCGCGCGACGTCGTCCGTCATGACGACAACGACCCTTACCTGGTGGTTGCAGCCGACAAGGGCACCGCGACGTTCTCGGATATCGCCAACGGCATCGCCCGCGAGCACGGCTTCTGGCTCGACGATGCGTTCGCCTCGGGCGGTTCGGTCGGCTACGACCACAAGGGCATGGGCATCACCGCACGCGGCGCCTGGGAATCGGTCAAGCGCCACTTCCGCGCGATGGGCCGCAATTCGCAGAGCGAGGACTTCACCTGCGTGGGCATCGGCGACATGTCCGGCGACGTGTTCGGCAACGGCATGCTGCTGTCGGAACACATCCGCCTGGTCGCCGCCTTCGATCACCGGCACATCTTCATCGACCCGGATCCGGACGCGGCGCGCTCGTTCGCCGAGCGCCAGCGGCTGTTCGCGCTGCCGCGTTCGAGCTGGGAGGACTACGACAAGGCACTGATCGCCAAGGGCGGCGGGGTATGGCCGCGCACGTCCAAGTCGATTCCGCTGTCGCCGCAGGCGCGAGAGGTGCTGGGCATCGGCAGCGAGATCGAGGCGCTGAGCCCGAACGAGCTGATGTCGGCAATCCTGCGTGCGCCGGTCGACCTGCTGTGGAACGGCGGCATCGGCACCTACGTCAAGGCATCCAGCGAACAGCATGCCGACGTGGGCGATCGCGCCAACAATGCGTTGCGCGTGGACGGTCGTGACCTGCGCTGCAAGGTGGTGGGCGAGGGCGGCAACCTGGGCATGACCCAGCTCGGCCGAATCGAAGCAGCGATGCACGGCGTGCTCCTCAACACCGACTTCATCGACAACTCGGCGGGCGTGGACACGTCCGACCACGAGGTCAACATCAAGATCCTGCTCAATGCGGTGGTGCAGTCGAAGAAGCTGACGGTGCCTGCCCGCAACAAGCTGCTGGCCTCGATGACCGACGAGGTCGCCGGCCTGGTGCTGTGGGACAACTACCGCCAGAACCAGGCGCTGAGCCTGATGGAGCGGATGAGCGTGTCCCGCCTGGGCTCCAAGCGTCACTTCATCCGCACCCTGGAAGCGCAGGGCCTGCTCGACCGGCAGATCGAGTACCTGCCGTCGGATGCGGAGATGTCCGAGCGCAAGGCCAAGGGCATGGGCCTGACGCGCCCTGAACTGGCGGTGCTGCTGTCGTACTCCAAGCTCGTCGCCTTCGACCAGATGCTCGATTCCGACATCCCGGAAGATCCCTACCTGTCGCGCGAGTTGCAGCGCTATTTCCCGCTGCCGCTGCAGAAGAAGTACGCCGACGTGATGGAAGGCCACCGGCTCAAGCGCGAGATCATCGCGACCGCGGTGACCAACACCATGATCAACCGCATGGGCGCGACGTTCCTGATGCGCATGCAGGAAGACAGCGGCCGCTCGCCGGGCGAGATCGCCAAGGCGTTCACGATCACCCGCGAGACGATCGAGGCGCGGGCGCTGTGGGGCAAGATCGATGCGCTCGACAGCCTGGTGCCGGAATCGGTGCAGGTCGACGCCCTGGAAGTGATCTGGAACCTGCAGCGTGCGTTCACCCGCTGGCTGCTGGCGCGACCGGGCGCGATTCCGGACATCACCACGGCGGTCAAGCGCTATCACGACGGATTCCACGCGATCCGCGACGGCAGCCAGATCATTGCCGAAGGCCAGCGCGCCGAGCATGACGCAAGCCTGCAGGCGTGGCGGGAGAAGGGCGTACCCGGCGATCTCGCCGTGGAGCTGGCCGCGCTTCCGTACCTGGAGGCGGCCTGGGACATCATCGAGGTTGCGAGCGAGCGCAAGCAGAAGCCGGTCGATGTCGCCCGTCTGCACTTCCGCCTCGGCGAGGCGCTCAACCTGCCCTGGCTGACGGCGCAGATCGACGCGCTGGAAGTCGACGGACGCTGGCATGCGGTCGCCCGTGGCGTGCTGCGCGAGGAACTGGGCCAGCAGCACCGCGCGCTTGTTTCGCAGGTGCTGTCGATGCCCGGGGCCACGCCGGAGGCCAAGGTGCAGGCGTGGCTGGATCGCGACGATTCCGCGTTGCGCTTCACCCTCGCCATGCTGGGCGAGCTGGCGGCGCAGAAGTCGCTCGACTATCCGACCGCTTCGGTGGCGGTGCAGCGCGTCTCGCAGCTGGTGCAGCGCAGCTGACCGGTGGGCGGAAGGCGCGCTGCTGCGCCTTCCGCTGTCGGCGGATCTGGAAGCAGAACCGCTCCGCTTCCGGAAAATCATCAAAGGCCCTCGCTCGCGAGGGCCTTCTTCGTTGTGGTCGCCGCGTACGCGAGGGTGCCGTGGGGAACGCGCCCGGACGACAGCTGCGCTAAGCTGCGCGCCGACGTTCATGCACCGGCCCGCCGATGACCGCAACGCCCCGCATCGCCTTCGTTGCCAGCCAGACCGACGTCGCCCAGAGCGCGCTCGCCACGCTGACGGCGCTGCACGGCCAGTGCGAACCGGAAGCAGCCGACGTGCTGGTGCCGCTCGGCGGCGACGGTTTCATGCTGCAGACGCTGCATCGATACGGGCACCTCGGCAAGCCGGTCTACGGCATGAAGCTGGGCACGGTCGGTTTCCTGATGAACCAGCATCGCGAGGACGATCTGCTCGCGCGGATCGAGCGCGCGGAGCCCGCGGTGCTGCGCCCACTGGAGATGCAGGCCGAAACGGAGTCGGGCTCGACGGTCACTTCGCTGGCCTACAACGAGGTGTCACTGCTGCGCCAGACGCGCCAGGCCGCGCACCTGCGCATCGATCTCAACGGCACCACCCGGCTCGAGGAACTGGTCGCCGACGGGGTGATCCTGTCGACCGCCGCCGGCAGTACCGCCTACAACTTCTCCGCGCATGGCCCGATCCTGCCGCTGGGTGCCGGCGTGGTCGCGCTGACCCCGATCGCGCCGTTCCGGCCGCGGCGCTGGCGCGGGGCAATCCTGCGCGCCGAGACCCGGGTGCGCTTCCGTGTGCTCGATCCATACAAGCGTCCGGTCAGCGTGACGGCGGACTCGCATGAAGTGCGCGATGTCGTCGAAGTGACCATCCACGAATCCCGCGAACGCACGGTCACCCTGCTGTTCGACCCGGAACACAATCTCGAAGAACGCATCCTCAGCGAACAGTTCGTGGTCTGAACGCCGGGCCTCGCCGATCACGGCGCAGCGCTGCCATCGCGCATAATTCGTGTATGCCCGACCTTTCCGTTCCAACCCTGACCGTCGCGATCTCCTCTCGCGCCCTGTTCGACCTGGAGGACAGCCACGCGCTGTTCGAGGCCGAGGGCATCGACGCCTACGCCGAACACCAGCGCGCCCACGAGGACGACATCCTCGAGCCGGGCATCGCGTTCCCGCTGGTGCGCAAGCTGCTGGCCTTGAACGTGGACGCCGCCGCGGAAGCACCGCATGTCGAGGTGATCCTGCTGTCGCGCAACTCGGCCGACACGGGCCTGCGCATCTTCAATTCGATCCAGCACCACGGGCTGACGATCAGCCGCGCCACGTTCACCTCGGGCGAGCCGGTTTGGCCCTACATCAAGCCCTTCGGCACCCAGCTGTTCCTGTCGGCGAATCCGGATTCGGTGCGCCGTGCTTTGGAGCACGGCATCGCCGCGGCGACGATCATTCCGGCGCGCGCGGCGGCGCACCGCTCCGACCAGCTGCGCATCGCCTTCGATGGCGATGCGGTGATCTTCGGCGACGAAGGCGAGCGCGTATCGCAGGAAGGCGGCATCGAGGCCTTCCACAAACACGAGCGCGAGCGCGCACGCGAAGAGATGACCGGTGGCCCGTTCCGCGGTTTCCTCGCCGCGCTCCACGACCTGCAGGCGGCGTATCCGCCCGGCAAGGACGCCCCGATCCGTACCGCGCTCGTGACCGCACGTTCGGCCCCGGCGCACGAGCGGGTGATCCGCACGTTGCGGGCCTGGGGCGTGCGTCTGGACGAGGCGCTGTTCCTCGGCGGACGGCCGAAGGGACCGTTCCTCGACGCATTCGGCGCGGATATCTTCTTCGACGACTCGCAGCACAACATCGATTCTGCGCGTCCGCACGTTGCCGCCGGACATGTGCCGCACGGCTGGTCGAATCGCTGAGCCATGGCGGACAAGCACGCGCGCAGCTGGATCGGCCGCTGGCTCGACCGTTTGCGGGGCAGGGCGGGGGAGCCGCGCAAGCCCTACGTCAGGCGCCATGACGGGCTGGTCTCGCTGCAGTTCGTGCGTCGACAGACCCAGAGCCGCATGGTCGATGGCGATGCCGATCGCCTGCTGATCGACTACACCCGCACCATGTTCGCGACGCTGCTGTGGCAGCCCGCGCCGGCGGCGCTGGGCCTGGTGGGGCTGGGCGGCGGCTCGCAGGCGAAGTTCGCCTACCGGCACCTTCCCGATACACGCATCGTCGCGGTTGAGAACAATCCGCACGTGGTCGCGCTGCGCGGCGAATTCGGCATCCCCGACGATGACGAGCGGTTGGCGGTCGTCGTCGACGACGGTTTCCGCTTCGTCGATGCACGTCCCGGCAGCTTCGACGTACTGCTGGTCGACGGCTACGACGCGCCGGGCATTCCCGCCGAACTGTCCACGCAGGCGTTCTATGACGCCTGCCGCGACGCGCTGACCGGCACCGGGGTGATGGCCTGCAATCTGTACGTGCGCGATCCAGAGACCCATGTCGCCAAGCTGCGCCGTGCCTTCGGCGAAGACCGCGTGCTGGTGTTCGACGAGCCCAAGATGAGCAACCGGGTGGCGTTCGCGTGGCGCGGGCCGCTGCCGGCGCTGGATGCGCAGGCGATGACCGAGCGCGTTCCGCTGACGATCCGCACGTTGTTGCCGGAGGTGTTCCACCGGATGGCGGTGCGCATCGTGCGGCAGCGCACGCTGACTGGGCGGTAGCCGTCTTCCGACGCACGTGGCGCTCCGCCGGTCACTGATCGTGTGTGCACCGAAGCGAAGAGACGGGCAATCCTTCACCCTGCAACTCCCGGGACCCGGATTGGCCGGGACGCCTCGGCTCGCGCAGTCTTGCCGCCGGGAGCCAACCCCGTTCGGGGCTCGATCGCGGCGCAGGCCCCCGGAACTACTTCTGCGATGAAGCGCTGCGTAGCGTGGACATGGCGCGCCGGTCACACGGGCCCGCGGTAGAGTGCCGAAGGTGCAGCGTCCTCGCCCGGAAGGCCGGAACGCGCACTCGTTGGAAGCCCAACTCGAAGCGGAGTGCGCGATGTCCCGGATCCTGTCTGGCCTGCTGCTCTTCCTGCTGTTGTCCGGCCCTGCTTTGGCGGTGCCGCACTGGGGGGCGGCGAAGTCCAGCCCCGCAGGCACGCCACCTGTCGCATTGCGACCTGGCGAATGGGTGTGGGGTGGGGATGCGAAGGACATGGGGCCGATGGCGATCGTGGTCAGCCTCACCGAGCAGCGCGCATACGTCTATCGCAACGGGCTCCTCATCGGGGTGTCGACGATCAGCAGCGGCAAGCCCGGCTACGCGACGCCCACCGGCGTGTTCACCATCCTGCAGAAGGACAAGGACCACCGCTCCAACGTGTACAACAATGCACCCATGCCTTACCAGCAGCGGCTGACATGGGAAGGCGTGGCCTTGCATGCGGGCGGCTTGCCCGGCTATCCCGAATCGCACGGCTGCATCCACCTGCCCACGGAGTTCGCACGCCTGCTGTTCGAGTCCAGCCACCTCGGCATGGTGGTGGTCATCGCCAAGGACCGGGCTTCGCCGTCGGACCTGGTCCATCCGCTCGTGACCAGCCCGATCGATCCCGCGACGGGGGCGCTGGCCGTGATGCCGCCACTCGCACCCGCGACCCAATATCGCTGGGAGCCGGAGAAATCGCCGCAGGGCCCGCTGTCCATGGTCCTGAGCACCATCGACCGTCGTCTGGTGGTGCTGCGCAACGGCATCGAGATCGGCCGCGCCCAGGTCGAGTTCCGGGATGGGGCGCCGCCGGAGGGCACCCATGCCTACCAGGTCGCGAGCGCCGATCCCGGATCGATGCCAACCTGGCGCAGGATCGGAATTCCCGGTGAGGAGCGCGAGGCAGGCGAGATCCTGCCCGCTGACCAGGTGAAGCGCGTCAGCCTGCCGCCGCAGTTCACTGCGCAGGTGCTTCCGCTGCTGCAGCCGGGTGTGGTGTTGTTGCTGACCGATCTGCATCTGCTTGCAGAGAGCACAGGGCCGAGCCTGCAACTGATCAACGCGGATCCGCCCGCGCTGTGAGGCCGCACCGGCTCGGTGGATGCGGCTCGTGAAGCGTCGCCAGTGCCTGACCAGCGGACCTGGCGACGTCCATGTGCCATCCGCAGTCTGCGATTGAGGTGTGGCCGCCAGCAAGTGGACGTGCGCGCTATTGGGGACGAGGTGAACTCCGCTCGCTGCGTTGACGGTCTCAAGCGCAGCACGCCGGTCCCGCCGGGCAGTCTGATCTCCCCACGATGCCCGTTTCAGAAACGGTGCTGCAGCGTAAGATTGATGAGGCTCAGCGCGTCGCGCGCGTCCGTCTCGCGCAGGAGCCCCCCGGGGGACGCATAGGCGGCCACCGCAGTCGCCGACCAGCCGGGTGCCGGCAGCCAACTGGCACCCACAGATCCAATGGTCGCGACATAGCGCGCACGGCTGTCGCCCGGAGCGCGGATCAGCAGTCCATTGGGTGCATACACGCCATCGCGGATGCTTTGACGCCAGAAGAAATCGAGGCTGGCACTCAGGGTGACGCGCGGAGACAGCCGCACGGCCAACGCTGGATGGATGTTGACGAAGTGGCGGGGCCCGAGCGTGGCCTCGTCGCCAAAGTAGTTGCCGCGTGGATAGAGCGGATTGAGGGTGTCGAGGCGATCATCGTCGGGATCCCTGTCACCGCTGGCGATGGCGACGTGCAGCGTCAGCCGCGGCTCGCCGGCCAGACCCTCGAATGTGTAGCCGGTATCGGTGGCGAGCGACCAGGCGCGGATGTCGGCGCCGCCGAACTTCCCGCCCTGCACGATGGATTCCCAGTTCCAGGCCCAGGCATCGGAGCTGCCGAACGCGTGCGCACCGAGCGTCCAGCGCCGCTCATGCGCCATGCCCTGGACGTAGCGGGCCAGCGTGTCTTCGTAATGCAGCGCGTAGACATCCCAGGACATGGCGTGGCCGGTGCGCGTCGCGTACACGCCACGCAGCGCCTGGGACTGCGAGCGGCTGTCGTCGAAACTGCCCGCTCGATTCTGTCGGGGCGCTGCGGCGAACGCATCGACCCGCCAATGCTCGCCGACCGCATACGCACGAAGTGCCTCGAAGCTGCGGCGTACGTTCAGCCCCTCGCGAGCGTCGATGGCGCGCCCTGAACCGAACTGGAGCTCCTGTATGCCGGCACGCACGCCAATGCCGGTATTACCCGGCGCCGGCTGCCATTCGACGAACAGGTTGCTGGGATCGAGCCGGTTCTCGTCCACCGGGGACGGCCCCGCCGCGCGGCCGTTCGCATGCGAGCTGGCCAGTTGGGCAAATCCGCGCCAACGCCTGCCCACCTGCAGATCGACGAAGGCAGAGTGCCGCTGCATCCAGACGCCCCAGCGATCCTGCGGCTCCAGGCCGTAGCGGGTGACCGGTGTGTTCGTAGCGCCAGCGCAAATCCCCGCCAATGCTGACGTGCACGTGATCGCCGATCCGGCGGTCCTTCAGGCGAGCGCATGCGGTGTGCTCGGCGCAGGCCAGGCGCTGGGCGGAAGCCCTTCTGCAAGGGAGCCGGGGCGGGTGCAGAGCCTCCGGGTTGCCGTATCTGCGAACGGCGATCCACACCCCTTGCATGACGTCTCCAGGGAGTCTGGCAGGGCTTGGTTGCGCCGGTCCCGTTGGGGTCATCTGTCCCGTGGCGGCTCCGCAATAGACGATCAGGGCGTGCCTTGGGCAACGTCACGGAACGGCGCAGCGGGCATTGCCCATGCTCATTCCGCCGGCGGCTCTGTCGACGCGGGTCTGCAGTCGTCTGCTTGCGCTCCTCATGGCTCTGCGCGGGACAGAGGGAGCAGGTCGGCCTCCTTGACCTCAGTGTCGATCAGGAGGGCACACGGTGATTGTCGTTCTATTGGGTGATTTGGACCGGAGCGTCGCCGGAAGATGTAGTCGTTCGCTTGCGAGGACTAATGCGTGGATGTCGATCGCCCGCGACACGGATAAGCCGTTCGGCAAAACTGGCGTCGACTCCCGCCTTCCGGCACACGACCTGATTGCGGAGGCGATGTGGAATCGCGAGCGGTAGTCATCGTCGGAGGATCCCCCAGGACGCCATGCCGACTACTGCAGTGATCGGTCAACCTGCGCCCGGGTCGGATGGATGTGGCTTCCTCCAGGTGGTGAAGGCATCGGCGCGGCTTCGCGCGCATCATGCGGTCGCTCCCGACGGGACGGCCATACCGGCCGGCATATCGCACCCCGGCAATGACGCTGTCCGCGCAGGTTGGATCCCGGCATCGTCGCTCCATACCCACGGCGCCAGCGCCCCTCGCTCGGTCGGCCGGATTGGTATCGGCTAGGATCGGGGCGATAACGTTGTTGGCTGGACAGGGGGATTCGATGCGATTTCGGGCGGGCGCACCCCGGCTGGCGCTTCTGGGACGGGGCACGGAGCGCGCGACGATCAAACAGGTGCTGACCCGGGCACAGGCCGGGCAGGGCGGGGTGGTCGTCGTTCGCGGGGAAGCCGGCATCGGCAAAACCGCGCTGCTCGAGGATGCCCGCGCCACCGCAACGAGCCTGGGCTTCCGGGCGGAGTACGCAGCCGGCGTCGAGTCCGAGACCCACTTCGCGTTCGCGGGCCTGCACCAGTTGTGCGCGCCGCTGCTGGACCGGGCAGGGGCGCTGCCCGACCCGCAGCAGACGGCGTTGGGCGTGGCGTTCGGCATGCGCAACGGTGCGGCGCCAGACCGCTTCCTGGTCGGACTGGCGACCCTCAACCTGTTGGCCGAAGTTGCCGAGGATGGCCCGCTGCTGTGTCTGGTCGAGGATGCGCAATGGCTGGACCAGGCGTCCGCGCAGGTCCTGGCGTTCGTGGCCCGGCGTCTGGTGGCCGAGCGGATCGCGCTTGTGTTCGCGCTGCGGGATCCCACCGATCGTGATCTCGGCCCCTTCGCCGGATTGCCCGAACTGCGGGTGGACGGACTCGGCCAGAAGGATGCCGAGGCACTGC
>Ga0233372_1000442_pt1 | contig 18733 bp, 14 predicted proteins | sample ElkDunMinimDraft_4_FD_191538 | JGI IMG/M metagenome (GOLD analysis project Ga0233372, IMG submission 191538) | Fecal eukaryotic communites from dung pellets of Tule Elk in California, USA - Elk Dung D8 | ecosystem: Host-associated > Mammals > Digestive system > Large intestine > Fecal | place... | reverse complement strand
GTAGTTCGACGGCTCGTAGCCGATCACCGCCTGCTGCTTGAGCTGGCGACGCTCGCCGGTCTTCGTGTTGACCTCGAAGGTGGTCGCGGGCGTGGTCAGCGAGGTGTAGCCGTAGCGCAGCCAGTCGGTATCGGGCTCGGAGTTCACCGCCAGTCCCATCGCATACGCCGGCTCGTCGGCCTGCACGAATTCGTCGCTGCCGTCGCTTTTGAGCACGCGCACGCGGGTCAATGCTTCGGCGCGCTCCTCGATCGCGGTGAAGCCGTCGAACAGTTCATAACCTTCGATGTAGACATCGTCGCGATGCGGCACGAGGTCGGTCCACTGCCGGCGCGATGTTGCACCACTCGGCGCGGTGACGAGCTTGAAGTTCGTCGCCTCGTCGGCGTTGGTGCGGATCACCCAGCGGCCGCCGTAATGGTCGGCGTCGTATTCGACATCGCGCGCGCGCGGCGCGAGCACGGCGAAGGTTTCGGGATTGTCCGCCGGCGCGTAGCGCGTTTCGCTCGACACGGTGCTGCCGATGCCGATGACGATGTAGCGATCGTCACGCGTGCGGTCGATGCCCAGGTAGAAGCTGTCGTCCTTCTCCTCGTACACCAGCACGTCGTCGGCGACCGGCGTGCCGAGGACGTGCTTCTTCACCCGCACGGTCAACAGCGTTTCCGGATCGTTCTCGACATAGAACAGCGTCCTGTTGTCATCGGCCCAGACCAGGTTCGCCGACACGCCGGTGATGACGTCCGGATAGACCTCGCCCGTCTCGAGGTTCCTGAAACGCACCGTGTACTGGCGACGCCCGTTGGTGTCGTCGGCGTAGGCGAGGATGCGATTGTCGCGACTCACGTCCCAGTCGCCGACCGCGTAATAGTCCTTGCCCTCGGCTAGCTGGTTGACGTCCAGCAGGACCTGCTCGCCGCTGAAGTCGCCGCGGGCGTTCGCTGCCTGGATCGACAGCGCATCGATGCCGGCGCCATCGGCGCGGCGCGCGTGCACCGGATAGTCCTTGCCGGTTTCGTAGCGCGAGTAGTACCAGTAGCCGCGATCGCGGTACGGCACCGAGCTGTCGTCCTGCTGGATGCGGCCGACGATTTCGTCGTAGAGCGTGTTCTCGACCGGCTTGAGCGGTGCCAGCATCGCGTCGGCATAGGCGTTTTCGGCGTTGAGATACGCCAGCACCGCAGGGTCCTGGCGCTTGTCGTCGCGCAGCCAGTAGTAGGCATCCTCACGCGTAGCGCCGTGCGGCGCCTTGACGGTGTGCGGGCGCTGCTCGGCGTCGGGTGGCACCGGCGCGGCGGCGTGGGTCGTGGTTGGAACGCTCATCAGGCTCAGGCTCGTCAGGATCGGCGCAGCAAGCAGGGCCGCCGCGCGCGGGAAAGAGGTCTTCATAGGTGGGTCCATTCGCTGCGGATGCAACGCCGAAAAGAACACCGGCCGCGAGAGCGGCCGGTGCTGGATGGAATCACTTGCCCAGTTGCTGCCACAGGAACGTCAGGTAGAGCGCATCCATATGCGCCTGCTGCCGGTTGTTCGCAGCGCCGCCGTGACCGCCCTCGATGTTCTCGTAGTAGCGAACGTCCTTGCCGGCTTCCGACATCAGCGCGTGCATCTTGCGCGCGTGACCGGGATGGACGCGGTCGTCGCGGGTCGAGGTGAGGATCAGCGTCGGCGGATAATCCTTTGCCGGATCGAACAGGTGGTACGGGGAGAAGGTGCGGATGAATTCCCATTCCTCCGGCTTGTCCGGATTACCGTACTCGGCCATCCACGAGGCACCGGCGAGCAGCTTGTGGTAGCGCTGCATGTCCAGAAGCGGCACCTGGATCACGACCGCGCCGAACAGCTCCGGATACTGCGTGAGCATGTTGCCGGTGAGCAGCCCGCCATTGCTGCCGCCGCGGATGCCCAGATGCGCGGGCGAGGTGATCTTGCGATCGATCATGTCCTGCGCGACCGCGGCGAAATCCTCATAGGCCTTGTGCCGGTTGGCCTTGAGCGCAGCCTGGTGCCAGCGCGGACCGTACTCGCCGCCGCCGCGGATGTTGGCGACCGCATACACGCCGCCCTTCTCCAGCCAGCCCTTGCCGACGCCGCCGGAGTAGCCGGGCGTCAGCGAGATCTCGAAGCCGCCGTAGCCGTAGAGCAGCGTCGGATTGCTGCCGTCGAGCTGCATGTCCTTCGGACGCACGAGGAAGTACGGCACGCGCGTGCCGTCCTTGGACGTGGCGAAGTGCTGCTCGACCTCATGGGTGCTGGCGTCGAAGAAGGCCGGCATGGTCTTGAGCGTTTCCGGTGCCGTGTTTCCACCCACCTCGGCCAGCATCAGCGTGCTCGGCGTCAGGTAGTCGGTGACCGTCATCCACACCGCGTCGGATTCGTCACTGTCGACGGCACTGACCGCGACGGTACCGAGCTCCGGCACGCCGGCCAGTTCGCTGCGCGCCCAGCCATCCGCGCCGGGCGTCAGCACGGTGAGCTTGTTCTTGACGTCCTCGAGCACGTTGAGGACGAGGTGGTTCCTGGTCCACGTCGCGCCAGCCAGCGAGGTCGTCTCGGTGGGTTCGAACAGCACGTCGAACTCGCGCTTGCCGCCCATGAAGGCGTCGAAGTTGGTCGCCAGCAACGAGCCCGCCGGATACGTGCGGCCGCCGACCTCCCAGGGTTCGCGCAGTTCCAGCATCAGCCAGTCGCGGTGCACCGACTTGTTCGCAGAATTGGGCGCATCGATCCTGGTCAGCTGGCCATCGGCGCCACGCAGATACAGCTCGTCGTTGTAGAAAGCCAGCGTGCGGCTGACGAAGTCGCGCTCGAAGCCCGGCGTGTCGTCATGGATCGCGGCGATGTACATGTCGTCCGGCTTGCCTTCGTAGACCAGCTTCGCCTGGTCCATCGACTGGCCGCGCGCAAGCTGCTTGACGATGCGCGGGTAGCCCGACGAGGTCAGGGAGCCATCGCCGAAGTCTGTGTAGACGTAGACGTTGTCCTGGTCGATCCAGCCCAGCGCACCCTTGGCTTCCTCGCGGAAGAAGCCGCCATCGACCCAGGACTTCGATGCGACGTCGAACTCGCGCGTCACATCGGCATCGGCGCCACCGCGCGACAGCGCGATCAGGCAGCGGGTATAGGCCGGCCGCAGGCAGCTTGCGCCATGCCACACCCAGTTCTCGCCCTCGGCCTTGTTCAGGGCGTCGAGGTCGAGCACGGTTTCCCACTTCGGCTGCGGCTTGCGGTATTCGTCCAGCGTCGTGCGGCGCCAGATACCGCGCTCATGGTTCCGGTCGCGCCAGAAGTTGTAGTACCAGTCGCCCTGCTTGTAGACGGCGGGGATCTTGTCGTCGGAATCGTAGATGCCGAGCAGATCGGCTTCGAGCTGCTTGAACTCGGGCGTGGCGGCGAGTTCGGCCTCGGCCTTGGCGTTCTGCGCGCGAACCCAGTCGAGCGCCTTCTCGTCGGTGACGGCTTCGAGCCACTGGTGCGGATCTGACATCGTGGCCTCCTGGGCGGATGCGGGGCCCATCGACAGGCCGACGGCAACAGCCGCGGCGAGGCAGAGCTTGGACACGTGGGACATGGGGACTCCGGTGACACGGACGGATAGCCGGCAACGCTAGCACGCACCGCCAAGGCGGACCGCATGACCAAAGTCACCCCCGACGGCGATGCGCAGGGTCAGCGCAATCCCGGCAGCAGCCCCGCCGCCACCAGTGCGGCGCGGATCGAAATCCGCTGCCCACGGCGCGGTGCCGGCCGCCAGCGGGCCTGCGCGAGGCCTGGCCGACGCCGCCGCAGGACCGCTGACGAGGCCGGCTTTCGCCGGCCCGGCAGGTGCCGGAGCGCCAGGGTGCACCAGGCGAGCGCGGGCATGCCGAGCAACCATATCGGTGCCCAGCCGACCGCGCTCGTTCCGGTGCGCAGGCCGGGAAACGACAGCAGGGCGATGGCGCCGAGGAACAACACGCCCAGGAGGGCGGCCGGCAGGGTGGCATCGGATCGGACAAATGGCGTTGCGGCGATACGGGACATCTCGACAGCTCCTGTGGACGCGATCGCCCGGCTGGGCAGGCGATGAGTCTGTGGAGCGGCCATCTCACGGGCTGCGACCTTTGCAGGGCGTGCCAGCCCGGTTGGATCGCGTCATGCCCACAGGGGCCCAGGCGCGAGCGCTATCCGATCCTCGTGTTGACGGAGTCCGTTCCCGCGCTGCATGGCCTGCTGCCCTGGTGACGGCTCGCGGGACCCGAGGAAGGCGAATGTGGCGCTGCCGATCCTTGTCCCGGGCCGTCCGGGACAAGCATGTGCGACAGGTCAGCAGGGCCCAGCCGGGATGTCCTGCCTGCTCATGCGGCGCGGGTGCCCGGCCGCCCGCCCGGGCCAGCCCGCTGCGGGCACTGGACGCATGTGCCGCGTCTGTTCCCCGGCGCACGCAAGGCAGTGCGCGACTGCGGGCGCGCCCTGCACTGCAGTCGCGCCGCCTCAGCGCTCGTACTTGTCCAGCGCCATCATCAGCAGCGAGCGCGCCTGTTCACGCAATGCCACCGGCTCGACGACTTCGGCGTCGGCGCCGTAATGCAGTACGTCCATCAGCAGTTCGCGGGCACCGCTGTAGGGCACCTTGAGCTCGAAGCGCCCGTCCGGCAGGAACCTGCCCTGCTGCTGCGAGTGCCAGTGCTCGTCGGCGACCCAGCGCGCGGCCTTGGCGCTGAAGACGATCGTCGCGATGCCCTTCGGCGGGCCGGAGAAGATGCCGTAGCTGCCGGCCAGGTGCCGGTCGAGCTCGTCGTCCTCGATGTCGCGCGCGACCGCATCGAGCACCCGCGCGGTGGCGATTCGGTCGACCGAAAAGCTGCGCAGCGCGTCGCGATCGTGGTCCCAGGCATCGAGGTACCAGTTGTCGCGGTAATGGGTGATGCGCTGGGGCGAGACCGTGCGCCGGGTCTTCTCGTCGGTCGAACGCGCGCGATATTCGAACGCCAGCTGCTTGCGCTGCAGCACCGCCGAACAGACATTGCGGAAGGCGTGTTCGTCCATGCGCCGGCCGCGATGCGGGATGACCCGCACGCGCTGCACCGGCCACTGCTTGCCGGCCGAATGCTCGTCGAGCAGCTTCTCGATACGCGACTGCAACGGCGCAAGCGCTGTCGACAGCACGCCGCCGCTGCTGCGCGACATCAGCTGCTGCGCCGCCAGCAATGCATGCAGCTCTTCGGAGTTGAGCCACAAACCGGGCAGTTCGAAACGACCGCCCTCGTCGCTGTCGTAGCGGAAGCCGGCGTCGCCGTCACCGACGATCGGAGCCATCAGGGCATCGCGCAGGAAGGCGAGATCGCGATAGACCGTCGCCCGCGAGCATTCAAGCTCGTCGCGCAACTTGGCCACGGTCACCGGATAGCGCGAGGTCTTGAGGATGCGATGCAGCGAGAGAATACGTTCGTATCGGTCCATGGCGCGATTATGGCGCCAGTGCGCGGCCACGGCGTGACCGGATGTGGATAACTGCCGGTTAACGCAGCCGGGCGCTCGCTGACGTCACACTCCGCCATCGGAATCCGACGACACGACATGACGCAAGGAATGCGAAACCCCGGCCTGCGCATCGCGCTGGGTGCGACGGTGCTGGTCCATGCCGGTATCGCCTGGTGGCTGCTCGGGCTGCGCGAGGCGCCGCCACCGGCTCGGGACACGATCGCACTGCAGGTGGCATGGATCGATCGGCCCGCGACGCCGGCTCTGCCCCCGGTACCGCCACCGCCTGCACCCGCGACGACGACGCGCACGCGTCCGGTCCCGTCGGCGCAGCCGCGCCGGCTCCAGGCGGTCGACCTTCCCGCCGCTGCGAGCCCCAGCGAGTCGTCACCACCGGACGCGGCCGCGCTGCTCGACCAGGCCCGCGACTGGGCGCGCACGCAGGCATCGCGGCCGGCTTTCACCCACGACCCGCTGCGGCGACGGCCAGCGCCCGCCGCGGATGGCCGCTTCGCGATGCGTGGGCCGGTCACGCCCGAGGACATCGCCAAAGGCATCGGCCAGTTGTTCGGCGGCGCCGGGTATACGCAGGATCCCTGCCCGCAGATCCGGCGCAACATCGCCAACCTCGGCACCGGCGGCGACACCGAGCTCGCCAGCGAGGAGATCCGCCGGCTTCGCCGGTTCTGCCTCTAGGCGGCGGCGTCGCTTCCGAGCCCCCGACTGATCCCGGCAGCCACCCGCTCGGCCTGGCCGCGCAATTCGGGCATCGCGATCGTCTCCCACAGATCACCGATGCGCAGCGCGCCCAGCGTCCACAGCCCCTCGACCGGCGCGCCATCGGCGCCCAGCACCTGGCCCTCGCCGCGGGTCGCGATCCCCATGCCGAGCGGACCGGCAGCAATCAGGCCGCGCGAAAGCAGGGCAGGCAGGAGAGCACCGGGGGCACGCGCGATGCGCTTTTCCATGCCCGTCGCGTTGATCACTACGTCAGCGGACATCGACGTGGGCGCGCCTCGCCGCGGCGTCCAGTCCACGTGCAGGCGACCTTCGCGCGCGGCGATGGCAGTGAGTCGCCCCGCCTTGAGCGAGAACTGTCCGCTCTTGGACATGACATCGACCGTTGCGGCGACGCCGGGTGCGATGCGATGGCGATGGATGTCCCACTGCCGGACCGCGTGCCGCAGGAAACGGCGTTGCTCGGCCTCCGGCCAGGCCTGCCACAGCGCGCGCACATGCGGGCGCAGCCGCTCGAGCGTGTCCTGCCAGGGTCGCCCCTGACCCACCGATTCGGCGGCCCAGCGCCGCAGCAGGCGCATGCGCGCGCGTACCCCGAGCGGCAGCAGCTCATCGATGCCACCTGGCTGGGGCGCGGTGCCCGGCGCGTGCGCCAGCGGCATCAAGCCGTTGCGCGACAGCGCGCGGATGCGTCCACGATGGCCATTGGCCGCCAGCGTCAGCAGCACGTCGACCATGCTGAGCCCCGCACCGATGATGCAGACGTCCGCGTCCCGGGGTACAGCGGCGACCGCCACGTAGTCCCACGCCTCGACGAGGCCGGGCACATCTCCACCGCCCGGCAGGGACGCCGGCAGGTTGCCGATCGCGAGCACGACGGCGCCTGCGCGCAGTTGCCGGCCCGAGGCGAACGTGACGGCGAACCCGCCGCCCTCCCGTGCGGCATCCACGGCGGCATCCGCGAGCAGGGTCAGGCCCTCGCGCGCCGGGTGCGCGTCCAGCCGCGCCTGCAGATAGCGGCCGTAGAGCTGTCGCGGCGCGAACCACGCCGCCAACGCGGCCTCATCGAGGCCCGCAGACTCCGGCTGTGTGCGCAGGAAGTCGACGAAGTCGCCCGGCACCGCATCAAAAGCACTCATGCGGGCGGCATTGACGTTGAGCACGTGCTCCGCGCGGGGCGTGGAGTAGGCTGCGCCACGCGCCGGCAGCGGCCGCGGCTCGGCCAGTGCGATCCGCAGCCCCGGGGTGTCCAGCAGGTGCAGCGCCACGAGCGCCCCGCAGGCACCGCCGCCGATCACCAGCACATCGACGCTTGCATGGGGGACTGGATCGGGCGCGGCTGCGGACATGGTGAGGCCTGGAGTGACTGAGGACGCCCAGTATCCCATCCGCCCCGTACCATGGCCGCCGCCGGCCGCGTGCCGGCGGCATGGACCGGCGCGTCTCGCGGTACCGGCTCGAAGACGATGGAGGGGTGCGTGGAACTGTGGTTGACGCTGGCGGTGATGTCCGGCGCGATATTCCTGTTCGTGACCGAGAAGCTGCGCGTGGACGTGGTGGCGCTGCTCGTCGCGACCGCCCTGCTGGTGCTCGGCGTGGTCACCCTGCCCGAGGCGCTGTCGGGCTTCAGCAACCAGGCCACCGTGATGGTCGCCGCCATGTTCGTGCTCAGCGGTGCGCTGCAGCGCAATGGCGCCGTGGTCGTGGTCGGCGACCTGCTGGCACGCATCCGCAGGCCCTGGCTGTTCGGGCTGGTGATGATGGTGCTGGTGACGTGCGTGGCCGCATTCGTCAACAACACCGCGACGGTCGCGGTGTTCCTGCCGCTGGTGCTCGCGGCCACCACCGCCAACCGCTGGGCGCCATCGAAGTTCCTGATCCCGTTGTCGTACATGTCGCAGACCGCAGGCGTCTGCACCCTTATCGGCACCTCGACCAACCTGCTGGTCGACTCGATGGCGCGCGAGAGCGCCGGCGTCGGCTTCACCCTGTTCGAGTTCGCGCCGCTGGGCATCGTGTTCGTCGGCATTTCGATGCTGTATCTCACGACGGTCGGCCGCCTGCTGCTGCCCGACCGCGGCGTGCCCGGCGGCGGGTCGGCCGACACGATCGGGCGCTACGTCGCCGAGCTGCTGGTCCCCGATGGGGCGACGGTGATCGGCCGCGCGCGCGGCGAGATCCTGCCCGAGGGCCATGACGAGGTCGAAGTCCTGGAGCTGCTGCGCGACGGCCGGGCGGTGCGCGGCGCCGATGCGCGCGTCGAGGTCGGCGACCGTCTGCTGCTGCGCGGGCTGTGGCAGGACATCGAGGCTGCGCGCAAGTCGCTCAAGCTCAGGTTCGACCATGTCGCCCGCGATCTCGACGGCGACGTCAAGGCCGAGCGCCTGCATGTCGAGGTGATGGTCGCGCCGGGCTCGCACCTGATCGGCCATACGCTTTCGGGCATGCGCTTCGGCCACACCTATCGCGCCCGCGTGCACGGCCTGCATCGGCGCCAGCTGGGCGTGCACCGGCCGCTGGACCAGGTCCCGCTGGCCGTCGGCGACGTGCTGCTGCTGGATGCGCCGATCACGGCCATCGCCGATCTGCGTGTCGACCGCGGCCTGATCGTCATGGGCTCACGCGCGCAGCGCAAGGTGGACACGACCAAGGCCACGCTGTCGGCAGTCGTCATGGCCGCCGCGATCGCCGCCGCGGCACTGGGCTGGATGTCGATCGTCGCCTCGGCGCTGCTGGGCTGCATTGCCCTGGTGGTGCTGCAGCTGATCGATCCCGACGAGGCCTACGAGGCCATCGACTGGCGCGTGATCCTGCTGCTGGCCGGGATCATCCCGCTCGGCATTGCGCTGCAGAAAACCGGCGGCGCAGCGCTCGCGGCCAACCAGTTGATCAACCTCGTCGGCCATTACGGACCCACTGCCACGCTGGCCGCGGTGTACCTGATGACCTCGACGCTGACCGAGTTCATGAGCAACAACGCCTCGGCCGTGCTGCTGGTACCGATCGCACTGGCGACCGCCGACTCGCTGGGGGTGGATCCCAAGCCCTTCCTGATCGCGGTCGCGTTCGCCGCGTCGACCAGCTTCGCCACGCCGATCAGCTACCAGACCAACACCATGGTCTACACCGCCGGCAATTACCGTTTCAGCGATTTCGTCAAGATCGGCATGCCGCTGAACATCATCTTCCTGGTCACGGCGACGCTGCTGATCCCGCGCTTCTTCCCGTTCTGACTGTTCGGCGGCCAGGGGGCATGGCACCCTGCGCGACGGTCTGACGGGGAGAGTACGGATGCGCCAGGTGCTGATGATCGCCGCGTTGCCCCTGTCGGCAGCCGGGCTGGGGCTGCTGATGTGGAGCGGCATGACCACCGCGCTGCTGCAGCTGCGCCCTCCGGGGTCCTCCGCGCTGCACCAGCTGCAGCTGATCGGCATGCTGCTGGGGAGCGCGCTCCTGGTCTGCGGCATGCTGATCCGGCGAGCCGCGCCCGCGCCCCGTCTGCCCACCGCGCCGCCAGGTCGTCGCACCCGGCTGCTGGTCTGGACCACCCTCGGGATATCCGTAGTCCTGTGCGCCCTGCTGATCTTCGGCGCGTGGATGCGCGGGGGCGTGGGGCTGGCGGTCCTGGGTGTCGTCCAGATGCTCGCGGCGTTCGGCGCCGTGGCGGCGATGGCGAGCGACCATGCACGGCCGCCGTCACCGCCGGCCTGGCAACAACCGCTGGTGCTGCCCGTGCACCTGCTGCTTGCGATGAGCACCGGGCTCGCCCTGCTGTATCTGCTGATGGACCGGTTGCTCGTCTCGGGCAGCGATGGCCGCACCATGCTCGCAACGCTGACCGGCCTGGGCGCCTGCCTGGCGCTATGCAAACTGGTGTACTGGCGGGCGATCGACCGGCAGGCGCCCGCTGCCGCGTTGCCCCGTCCCGGTCGCGGTCCGCGCGTCGCAGTGGTTGCGCTCGCTGCGGGCGTTCCGTTCGCCGGGTGGCTGCTGGCGCTGTCGGGCACGTTGCCAGCGTCCGCGCTGCTCGTGATGGCGGCATCGGGCGTGTGCGCCGCAGCGCTGCTCGAACACCGGCTGTTCCTCGGTGAGGCTGTCCCGCCCGCGCGCGCAGCCGGTCACGTTTCCTGAAGCCCGCTTCGATCCCCCGGCGGCTTGATGGTCCATCGACCCAGGCCCCGGCATACTTCACCTGTAACCGCTTCCACTGACTCGATCCCATGCTTGCAGGCTGGTGGTTGGCCGTCGCGGGCCTTCCGATCTATACCCACCCGCTCCCGGCCGCGCCGGAGCAACCCGCCGTCGCGGCCGTGTTCTCACGGCAGGTGCCGCTGCGTCGCCCCTGCTATCGGCTGTCGTGCCGGGATGTGGAATGGGTGGCCGACGCCGCGCGGCCGCGAATCTGGTCGCCGAAAGCGCCCGGGGTTCGACCGCGCACGGTTGCCCAGCCGCTGGTCAAACTTCCTGATCGTCGCTTCGTGTCCCTGCACTCGCCCTTCTCGAGCCGCGAGTGGAGCCGGGCCGGCGGCAACCACGTGCGCTGGGACGCCAGCTACGGCCTCGAGGCGATCCGCAGTCCCGAAACCCTGTTGCGGGTCGAGTTCGGTACCGGCTTCCGCATCGAGCCCTATACCGACTACGGCACCGCGGCGATGGGACCGGTCGCACGCGGGCAACTGCAGCTCTCGCAGGAACTCGGCAGGCACGCCTCGTTCACCCAGCAGGTCCAGGTGGAGACCGGGCGCGAGAACACCTTCCTGCGCCAGACCCTGGCGTTCGATTACGAACTGTTCCCCGAGTGGACCCTGCGTTCGGACTTCGAACTGCGCCACGACACGCTCGGCAACGGCGGCCGCGGAAGTACCGATACCGAAGGCTCGCTCAAGCTTCGCCGGGTCTTCTGAGCCGGCAGGGGAAGCGGCGCGCGTGCCGCACCCGGCGTCACCGGACATCGGCAGGCGCTGGCTAACCCGGCAGGAACGCCCCGGCCCCGGCTTCCAGCAGCAGCGCCGCGACCCGCGCGCCCAGGGCCTCGCCCTCGGCCGGGGCCGATTCGCCGCCCGCGCGCACCGCGCGTCCATCAGTCGCCGAGCCCACCAGGCCCTCGAGCCGCAGGCGATCGCCTTCCAGCCAGGCATAGGCGGCGACGGGCACATGGCAGCTGCCATGCAGGGCGCGATTCATCGCGCGCTCCGCCTCGACGCAGCGCCGTGTACGCGCATCATCGAGCGTGGCGAGCAGGTCCCGCAGCTGCGGGGCATCGTCCCGGCATTCGATCGCGATCGCGCCCTGGGCCGGGGCCGGCAGCCAGTCGGGGGCGTCCAGTCGCGCGCGGATGCGGGCTTCCAGCCCGAGCCGCTGCAGCCCCGCGCAGGCGAGCACGATCGCGTCGTACTCGCCGGCATCGAGCTTGGCCAGGCGCGTATTGACGTTGCCGCGCAGATCGCGCAGCTCCAGATCCGGGCGCACCGCGCGCAACTGCGCCTGCCGACGCAGCGACGAGGTCCCCACGCGCGCCCCTGGCGGCAGCGCCTCCACGTTGTCGAAGGCATTGCTGACGAAGGCATCGGCATGATCGGCGCGGGCCAGGATGGCGGCCAGGGCGAAGCCCGGCTCCAGCTCCATCGGCACGTCCTTGAGCGAGTGGACCGCGCAGTCGGCGTCCCCGGCCTGCATGGCGATCTCGAGTTCCTTGAGGAACAGGCCCTTGCCGCCGATCGCGGCGAGCGAACGGTCCAGCACCTCGTCGCCGCGCGTGCTCAGCGGAACCAGGACGACCTCGAGCCCGGGATGGCGGGCACGCAGGCCAGCGGCCACGTGCTCGCTCTGCCACAACGCAAGCGGGCTCTTGCGGGTGGCGATACGCAGACGATCCATGCCGGCATTATCGGCGATCACCGCCGGCCGCGTCTGCCGCCGGTTCAGAGCTGGCGGACGGCGTCGCGCAACTGCGAGACGCAGCGCCGGCTCACCTCCAGCGGTCGGTCGCAGTGGCGCAGTACCGCGTGCACGTGTCCATCGAGATCGCGCCGCAGTTCGACCAGCTCGTGGCGCGCGACCAGGCAATTGCGATGGATGCGCAGGAAACGCTCGCCGAACTCGTCTTCGAGGGATTTCAGTGACTCTTCGACCAGATCCTCGCCGCGCGCATGATGCACGACGACGTATTTCTCCTCCGCCTGCAGGTAGCGGATCTCCTCGACCGGAATCAGCCGCAGGCTGCCGCGCAGCCGCGCGCACAGATGGGTGCGACGCTTCTCGGCGCCGCTGTCGGCGTCGGGTGTTGCGCGCCCGGCGGTGAACGTCCGCGCGCGTTCGATCGCCGCCTGCAGCCGCTCGGGTCGTACCGGCTTGACCAGGTAATCCACGGCGGCGGCCTCGAAGGCCTTGAGCGCGTGCGCATCGTAGGCGGTACAGAACACCACCGCCGGGCGCGGCTCGAAGGCGCTGAGATGCCGCGCGACCTCCAGCCCGTCGATGCCCGGCATCGCGATGTCCAGCAGCACCAGCGCCGGATCGTGCGCGGCGCAGGCTTCCAGCGCGGTGCGGCCGTCGCCCGCCTCGGCGACCACGACAACGCCCGCGTGCTGTGCGAGCAGCATGCGCAGGCGCTCGCGCGCGAGCGGCTCGTCGTCGGCAATCACGACCCTCATGGCGTGTGGCCCCCCCGGACCTTCGCGGCGCCGTCCATCGGCACCGGCACCTGAATGGTGCACGCATAACGGCCTTCGTTCCACCCGTAGCGCATGCGTGCGCGAGGACCGAACGCGAAGCCGAGCCGGTGGGCGATGCTGCCCTGGGCATGGCCGGCCCCCTGCGCCGGGGCGGTGTCGGGCGGCAGGGATGGATTCGCAACGCCGATCTCGAGCACCCCGTTCTCCACCGCCAGCCGCACCTCGATCGTGCCGCCCTCGGGCAAACGCGAGATGCCGTGCAGCACGGCGTTCTCGAGGATGGGCTGCAGCGTCAGGCGCGGCATCTGCAATGTCCACGGGAGTGCGCCCCGGCGGTCCCACTCGACACGCAGGCGGTCACCGAGGCGCAACTGCTCGATCGAGAGATAGCGTTCGGCCAGGGACACCTCGTCGGCCAGCGTCGACGCGCCGCCGGCGCCGAGCGCAGCGCGGAACAGATCCGACAGGTCCAGCACTGCGCGCTCGGCCACGATGGGATCGCGCCGCAGCAGCGTGGCGATCATGTTCATGCTGTTGAACAGGAAATGCGGGCGGATCCGCGCCTGCAGTGCGTCCGCTTCGGCACGCGCATGCGCTGCCACCTGCGACTGCCACCGGTCGATCACGTAGAAATAGCGAAGCGCGATCGCCGTCAGCAACGCGACCACCGCCCCGCTGCCGCCGACGAAACGACCGAAGCCGGGCAGGCCTTCCCCATTCCCGACGCTCGCGAAGAGCCCGTGCACGATGGCCGAGGCGATGACCGCGATCGCCATTGCCAGCACCACCGCGGCCATCGCGCCGACGCGCAACGGCAGCCGGGACAGCGGGCGCCGGCTCGCGCACAGCAGCACCGTGACCGAGAGCGCGAGCCACAGCGCATAGCCGCTTGCCGACACGAACGCCCGCAGGTCCCAGGACGCTGCAGGATGCGGCACCAGCAGCACGACGAGCACGGTGAGCTGGGCCAGGCCCAGCATCGCCAGCAGGCGCGGCAACCTGCACAGGTCCGGCAACCAGAGGCCGTCGGGCGCCGGCGTGGCCATGCTCAGCCGGCCGCGAACCGGCGTTCGAACCAGTCGCCGATTGCGACGATTTCCTCGGCGCAGACCGAATGCGGCATCGGATAGACGTGCCAGTCGACATCGAAACCGGCATTGCGCAACCAGCCGGCGCTCTGTTCTCCGGCGGCCAGCGGCACGACCGGATCCTGCCGGCCATGCGCCATGAACACCGGTTGGCGCGAGGCACCTTCGGCCAATGCGGCATCGGCGGTACGCGGGGCCGGCAGATAGGTGGACAGGCCGATCAGGCCGGCCAGGGGGACGCGCCGACGCAGCCCGGCAGCCAGGGTCACTGCGCCGCCCTGGGAGAACCCGGCCAGGATCACCCGCGACGCGGGTATGCCGCGCTCCGCCTCGCGTTCGATCAGGGCATCGACCTGTGCCACCGACTCGAGCACGCCGGTCTCGTCGGCGCGGCTGGCCAGATCGAAATCGACGATGTCGTACCACGCGCGCATGCGCACGCCATTGTTGATCGTGACCGGGCGGACCGGCGCGTTGGGAAACACGAAGCGCAGGGCTGGCCAATGCGCACGCACCAGCTCGGGCACCAGCGGGACGAAGTCGTTGCCGTCGGCGCCCAGGCCGTGGAGCCAGATCACGCTCCACTCGGGGGCGGGACCGGTCTGGTGTTCGATGCAGTCAAGCAATGCGGGTCTCGAATCCATACATGGGTGCCGGCTGACGGGGCGCCAGTGTAAGCGCTCGCCGCCGGCCGCCTAGGCGTGGGTCGCGCGCGGCGCTCCCGCGGTCGCCGGCGTCTGTGCCTCGGCGCGCAGCGCGGCCGCGCGGACGAGGACCTCGGGCGGCGACTGTTCTTCGGGCGTCGCGAACAGACCGGCGTGGCGCATCGCCATACCGATCGTGCGCGAGGAGGTGAACCGCACGATCGGAATCGAACCCGCGAGTCCGATGATCATCGGCGACATCCACAGTACCAGCACCGGCGACAGCCACCAGGCGCCGACTCCCATCACGAGGCCCAACGCCGTCGTGCCGCAGTAGTTGCGCCAGAGATCGCCCCAGGTCTGACGGCCATCGTCGCGCCGCTGCGCATCCCATCCGGAATCGCGCCCGGCCAGCACCTCTGCCACGCCGCGCGACTGCACGTACATCGTCACCGGTGCCATCAGCGCTGCAAACACGTTCTCGATCAGCAGGCTGACAAGGCCGCGCACCGCCCCGCCGCTGCCGTGGCGCATGCGCGGATCGGCCAGCGTGGCGATGTATCCGAACACCTTGGGCGCGAACAGGAGTGCCATCGTCAGGACGAAGACGCCGAGGAAACGACCGTCATCGATCGCCATCCAGTACTGCGCCGGCGAGACGCCGTCGCCCAGGACGCCGTGCTGGAGCGGGATCGCCAGACCGATCAGGACCAGCATCGCCCACAGTGGCGCGGTGAGGTAATGGCCGATGCCGATCAGCAGGTGCCAGCGGCTGACCCAGTGCAGGCCGCGCGCGGGCAGTACACCCCCGTGCTGCAGGTTGCCCTGGCACCAGCGGCGGTCGCGCACCAGCATGTCGGTCAGCGTCGGCGGTCCTTCCTCGTAACTGCCTTCGAGCGTCGGCACCATGTGCAGCGCCCAGCCGCCCCGCCGAATCAGTGCCGCCTCGACGAAGTCATGACTGAGCACCGCGCCGCGGAAGGGCGTGGTGCCCTGCAGTTCCGGCAGACCGCCGTGCGCGGCGAACGCGGCAGTGCGGATCAGCGCGTTGTGGCCCCAGTAGTTGCTCTCGGCGCCGTGCCACCACGCCACGCCGTGCGCGATCACCGGGCCGTACATGCGACCCGAGAACTGCTGCATGCGCGCGAACACCGTCGATCCATTGACGATGACCGGCAGCGTCTGCACCAGGGCGACATCGTCGTTGCCTTCCATCGCCGCGGCCAGACGGACCAGCGTGTCACCGGTCATCAGGCTGTCGGCGTCGAGGATCAGGAACTGCGGGTACGCCCCGCCCCAGCGACGCACCCAGTCGGCGATGTTGCCCGCCTTGCGCTCGCGGTTGTCCTCGCGGCGCCGGTAGTACAGCCGCGCCTGCGGGAACGTGCTCCGCAACCGTTCGAACGCGAGGACTTCGCGGCGATGGATGGTCTCGTCGCGCGTATCGCTAAGGACGAACAGTTCGAAATGTCCGCTGCGCCCCGTGGCCTCCAGGGATTCCTGGATCGCCTGGAGCCCCGCGAACAGGCGTTCGGGATCCTCGTTGTAGGTGGGCATCAGTAGCGCGGTCCGCTCGCGCAGCGTCGGCAGCGGCGCAGCCGGATCGATGCCCAGCCGTGCGGGCCGTCGCATCAGCACCAGCGCGAACCCCGCCAGCGAACTGGCGAAGGACTGCACGATCCAGGCAAACAGGGGCACGAATACCAGCAACAACAGACCTTCGAGCAGATCGATGCCGCCGACGCGCAGCAGCCACCAGATCTGGTAGGTCGCAAAGAGGGTCAGGATCGCGGACATCGTCACGATGAACGCCCGCCGCCAGGCCATGCCACGGGGCGCGCTGGGAAGCGGGCGCCGGGCGAGGCGGCCTTCGTGCAAGGACTGCACCGGCATCTGCAGCGGTGATGCCTCGGGCATCGTCACGGTTTCGATTACGGTCACGCGCTCCACCGGTAGGTCCAGGTTTCCGAGATGGCCCGACCGCCGCGATGCAGGCGCATACGCAGCTCGCTTGCGGCATCGCCGTCGGGCGCGAACTCGAAGGCGGCCCGCCAGCCGCCGCCGGGTCGGGCATGCACGACCGGATGGGCGACGCTGCCACGACTGGCGGATACCTCGATCTCCGGAACCCCTACGCCCGCGTCGCCCGCACCGCCGTCGAAGTCGACGACGATCAGGCGGACGCTGCGGTCCTTGCCCGGGCGTGCGCCAATACGGGTGGCCTCGACAGCGGCCAGCCCCGGCTTCCAGCGGGGCGACGCCGTCCAGTGCAGCCGGTAGCGCCACCGGCTCTCACTGCCTGCTTCGAGCGGCGCCTGGGGTCGCCAGAACGCGACGATGTTGTCCTGGTACTCGTCTCCCGTCGGAATCTCGACCAGGTGCACCTCGCCCGGCCCCCAGTCGTCGAGCGGCTCGACCCAGGCCGAGGGCCGTCCTTCGTAACCGGCCTCCGCATCCTGGAAGTCGGAGAACGTGCGCTTGCGCTGCATCAGGCCGAACCGCTTGGGGGAACGGTCCTGGAACCCGCTGTGCTGGATCGCGGCGGGGTTGCGCAACGGCCGCCAGACCTGCTCATCGGTACCGGTCCACAGGGCCAGTCCGTCGGAGTCGTGCACCGCAGGGCGGTAGTCGTCGACGCCGCCGCGATCCGAGGCGTCGAACTGGAACATGCTCGTCAGCGGCGCAATCCCCACATGCGGCAGGTCTACGCGCGGGAACAGGCGTGCATCGACCTCGAATATGGTCTCCTCCCCCGGGTGGATGCGGAACCGGAATGCCCCCACAACGCTCGGCCCGTCGAGCAGAGCGTCCAGGGTGATCGTGTCCGCGCCCGGCTCGGGGCGATGCAGCCAGAACGCACGGAACGCCGGAAACTCTTCGGGCCCCGGGTCGCCACTCCCCAACGCGATACCGCGCGCCGAAAGACCGTAGCCCAGTCCCTTCGCCACGGCCCGGAAATAACTCGCGCCGAGGAACACGCAAAGCTCGTCGAAATATCCGGGGTTGTTCAACGGCGCGTGCAGCCGGAAGCCGGCAAATCCCAGTCCGGCCTGCAGGGCCGGTGTGGGGTTTGGGCTGTAGTCGAAGAGGCTGGTCGAGAAAGGCACCTGCTGGGCGCGACCATCTGCCACGACGTGGATATCCACCGGTGGTTTGAACAGGAAGCCCCGATGAAAGAACTGGGCCTGGAACCTGCTGCCGGGCAGATCGCGCCAGAGCGCCTTGTCCGGGCGATAGCGGAAGTCCCGGTAGCGGTCGTAATCGGCCCCCGCCAGCACGGGCGGCAGGGTCGCGTCCGGCGGCGCGTACGGGCGGGCCGCAAGCTCGCGCGCCAGCTTCCACACGGTGTCCGCATCGAACGCCTCCGAAGGGGCGCCCTCTGCCGCAGCTGCAAGCGCGGGCCACAGCCCGCCCAACAACGGCACGGCCATCGCCGTCGTCAGAAAATCGCGTCGTCGCACAGGAGCCCCAAGAGCGTATTCAGGTCGGATGCCCAATGTAATGGGGCGTTTGTAAGCATGCTGCGAAACGGGATGGTCATTGCCTCGCCATCTGGTGCATCAAAGGGTAAGTCGGCCAGGCAACGCCTCGCTTCTACCAGCCCAGACGTCGCGAATGGCGGTTTGCCCAGTGGTCACTTGCGGTGCGCAAGTCCGGAGTCGTCCAGACAGGTCGCGGCGAGTGATGCAACCAACCGCTAACGCCCTCTGGACGATCGTGGGCCCACCAGGACTCGAACCTGGAACCAAAGGATTATGAGTCCTCTGCTCTAACCATTGAGCTATAGGCCCGTGGAATTCATCGTACCAATTCATCCTGCCCGGAGGGCAAGCAGGTCGTCCGGACAAGAGCGACATACCAACTTGCCCACGGAATCGCGCCACGCCCGGAGTCAGTTTGCATTCCGGCGGCGCATATTCTGAGCGCTTTCGACGGCCGCGAGATGCCCGTACGCCACTCCAGTGGGATATCGCAAAGCCACTGAGCGCATCCCGCAACCGACGTCGACTGTCCGCTCGTCCTGTAATTTGCCAGCCGAGTTACTCGCCCACTATCCGAGCAGTACCTCCACACTGCGCACCTGTCGGCCGTTTTCTCGAAATTCCAGACAAAGAAAACCCCCGCC
>Ga0233372_1000440_pt1 | contig 18770 bp, 19 predicted proteins | sample ElkDunMinimDraft_4_FD_191538 | JGI IMG/M metagenome (GOLD analysis project Ga0233372, IMG submission 191538) | Fecal eukaryotic communites from dung pellets of Tule Elk in California, USA - Elk Dung D8 | ecosystem: Host-associated > Mammals > Digestive system > Large intestine > Fecal | place... | reverse complement strand
GCTCGCGTCGATCCACAAGCCGCGCGCCAGCGCGTGGCCGCAACCGCATGGCGACGGGGGACGCGCATGGATGCAGCGCAAGCAGTCGAAGGCAGGTCGGGGCCGCGAGCGGCCCCCAAAGACGATTTGCGCCTGGTGCTCTGTTCGCCCGTGCGGCCTCTGACGAGCTTGGTGCCATCGAGCGGCCGCCGGGCCTGCCTCGCGGGCGCTGCGCGCAGACGGAGATCGCCTGGGGTTCAATGCGGGCTTCCCGCGTGTTGCGCGGGCCGTGCCTCGCCCCGTCAGTCGTCGCAGCACGGGCAGTCGCGAGCACTCGCTGGCAAGCACACTTCGTCGCGCGAGTCGAAGCGGTAGTTCGAGTGGCGCCTGCCACATCCGGCACACGCCGCCCGCGCCCCGTCGGCCCGATGTCCCGACCGGGGTCCGTCCGGTCTATCCGGTCGTGATGCGTTCCTCGCGGACCGCGCGGTAGCGGCGTTCGAGTTCCTGGCGGATCTCGCGGCGCTGGCGGCCCTGCTCGAACCGGCGGACCTCATCCGCCGTCGCAGGTTCGAGCGGCGGCACGGCTGTGGCACGGCCGTTCTCGTCCATCGCCACCATCGTGAAGAAGCAGCTGTTGGTATGGCGCACCGCGCGGTTGCGGATGTCCTCGGTGATGACCTTGATGCCCACCTCCATCGATGTCCGGCCGGTGTAGTTCACCGAAGCGAGAAAGGTCACCAGCTCGCCGACGTGGATCGGTTCGCGGAATGTCACCTGGTCGACCGACAGCGTGACCACGTAGCGGCCGGCGTAGCGGCTGGCGCAGGCGTAGGCGACTTCGTCGAGATATTTCAGCAGCGTGCCGCCGTGCACGTTGCCGGAGAAGTTCGCCATGTCCGGTGTCATCAGCACGGTCATGCTGAGCTGGGCGTTGCCTGGGATCATCCCGCGCTCCGGTCGGTGGAGGATCAGGCGGACTGCGCTTCGCGTTCGCGTGCGATCGCGCGCCAGCCGATGTCGTGGCGGTGGAATTCACCCGGCCAGGAAATCCCGGCAATCTCGCCGTAGGCGCGCTGCTGCGCGTCTTCCACACTGCTCCCGAGCGCAGCCACGCACAGCACGCGTCCACCGGCGGTCACTGCCTGGCCGTGCGCGTCGAGCTTCGTGCCGGCATGGAAGACCTTGGTGTCGGCCAATGGCGGCGTGTCCCAGGTGTTGATGACGTCGCCGGTGCGCGGGGTGTCGGGATAGTGCTCGGCAGCCATGACTACGCCGAGCGAGGGTCGTGGATCCCAATGCGCGTCCACACCGGCGAGCTGGCCGTCGATCGCGGCCTCGACCAGATCCAGCAGGTCGGACTGCAGGCGCAGCATGATCGGCTGGGTTTCCGGGTCGCCGAAGCGCACGTTGAACTCGATGACCTTGGGTGCGCCCTGCGCATCGATCATCAGGCCGGCATAGAGGAAGCCGGTGAACGGCACGCCGTCGGCGGCCATGCCGGCCACGGTCGGCTCGACCACCTCGCGCATGATCCGCGCATGCACCTCGGGCGTGACCACCGGGGCGGGCGAATACGCGCCCATGCCGCCGGTGTTGGGGCCGGTGTCGCCGTCGCCGACGCGCTTGTGGTCCTGGCTGGTCGCCATCGGCAAGGCTGTCGTGCCGTCGACGATGGAGATGAAGCTCGCTTCCTCGCCATCGAGGAATTCCTCGATCACCACGCGTGCGCCGGCCGCGCCGAACGCGTTGCCTGAAAGCATGTCGGCGATCGCGGTCTCGGCTTCTTCCAGCGACATGGCCACGATCACGCCCTTGCCGGCCGCCAGGCCGTCGGCCTTGATGACGATCGGCGCGCCGTGCTGGCGCACGTATTCGACCGCGGTATCGGCATCGGTGAACACCGCATAGCCAGCGGTGGGAATGTCGTGGCGGGCGAGGAAGTCCTTGGCGAAGGCCTTGCTGCCTTCGAGCTGCGCCGCAGCCGCGGTGGGGCCGAAGATGCGCAGGCCCGCTGCACGGAACCGGTCGACGATTCCCGCCACCAGCGGCGCCTCGGGCCCGACCACGGTCACCGCCACCCCTTCATCGCGCGCCAGCGAGAGCAGTGCGTCGAGATCGGTCGCAGCGACATCGACGTTGCGGCAGCCGGCTTCCTTCGCGGTGCCGGCATTGCCGGGCGCGACCAGCACCTCGCCAACCTGCGGCGATTGCGCGAGCTTCCAGGCAAGCGCGTGTTCGCGACCGCCGGAACCGATGACGAGGACCTTCTTCATGCGCGACAGACCGGGTGCAGAGGGGGGGCCCAGTTTACGGCGTCGCACCCGTCCGGGTCTCGGCAGCCACGTGATGCGGGCTGCCTGTCGGGAGGCCGGATGCTAGGCTCCCACGCCCCGCCGCAGATAGTGATGTCCGCCGATGGATCTGCTCCAGCTGATCGAAAACATCCTCTCGCCCGTCGTCAACGGCATCAATGGAGTGCTGTGGAACTACGTGCTGGTGGGCGTATTGCCGCTGGTTGGACTGTGGTTCAGCGTCTCGCTCGGCTTCATCCAGCTGCGGCGGTTTCCGAAGATGCTCTCGGGGATGGTGCGCAGCACGGGAGGCGACCACGCCGGCATCTCGCCGCTGCAATCGCTGGCCACGAGCCTGGCCTCGCGCGTGGGCACAGGCAATATCGTCGGCGTCGCGATCGCGCTCGGTGTCGGTGGGCCCGGGGCGATCTTCTGGATGTGGGTCGTCGCCATCTTCGGCATGGCGACGGCTTATGTGGAGAGCGCGCTGGCGCAGTTGTACAAGCGCCGCGATGCCGCAGGCCACTACCGCGGCGGGCCGGCGCTGTACATGGCCTACGGCCTGGGCAAGCCGTGGCTGGGGGCGATCTTCTCGGTCTGCCTGATCGTGGCCTTCGGTTTCGTGTTCAGCGCGGTGCAGGCCAATTCGATCTCCGAGGCGGTCTCCAGCGCCTGGAGCGTGCCGCCGGGCTGGACCGCGACGGTGCTCGTCGCGCTGACAGCCGCGGTGATCTTCGGCGGGCTGCGGCGTGTCGCACGGATCTCGGAACTGGTGGTTCCGGTGATGGCAGTGGCGTATCTGGCGCTCGCGGCGTGGGTTGTCCTCGGCAACATCACGCAAGTGCCGGCGTTGCTGTCGCTGATCGTGCGGAGCGCCTTCGGTCTCGATCAGGCGGCCGGCGGCGTGCTCGGCGGGCTTGCGGTCGCGCTGCTCAACGGCGTCAAGCGCGGGCTGTTCTCCAACGAGGCGGGCATGGGCAGCGCGCCCAACATCGCGGCCTCGGCGACGCCTTCGCCGCACCATCCGGCCAGCCAGGGCCTGATCCAGGCCTTTGGCGTGTTCGTCGACACCCTCATGGTCTGCACCGCCACCGCGCTGATGATCCTGCTCTCGGGCGTACTCGGCACCGGTGGCGGCGACGGCGTCGCGCTGACCCAGCAGGCGATGGCAGTACATTTCGGCAGCTGGGGTCCGGCCTTCGTCGCGATCGCACTGGCGCTGTTCGCACTGACCTCGATCCTCGGCAATTACGCCTACGCCGAAAGCGCGGTGGTGTTCCTGCGCGGCGGCCGCATCGGCATGGCCCTGCTGCGCATTGGCTGCCTGGCGATGGTGGCCTGGGGCTCATTCGCCAAACTCGCCATCGTCTGGAACACCGCCGACGCGGCGATGGGCATCATGGCGATGGTGAACCTGCTGGCGATCGTGCTGCTGTCGGGGGTGGCGATCAAACTGACCCGCGACTACGACCGCAAGATCCGCGCAGGCGATCGATCGCCGCGGCTCGACGCCGACGATTTCCCCGAACTCGGCGATTCGATCGATCGCAGCATCTGGACCGCGACACCCACCGCGCCGCCGGTCGTGAGACCTGTCGCGAAGGCCGAATAGCGTTCCAGCGGCGGCGCAGACGCCGGGAGGTCGCCGGGACGGACCGATTCGCCTCGGTCGCTTGGCGCCGCGCGATCGCACCGCAGGTGGATCGCGTACGGGCCGGACAGGCGTCGATGCGGAATCCGACGCCGCATGCCGGCCGCCGCGCGCGCGATGCGCACCCGCTGCGACGTTCCCCGGGTCGCGATCGTCTCCCGGCCGGTCGATGCGGCGTCAGGCGCGGCGCCGACGCTGATAACGCCAGGCGCGTGCAGCCAGCAGTGCGAGCGTGATCGCCGTCAGCGGCACCACGAAGCCCATCATCACCATGCTGTAGGCCGGCAGCGCGTGGTAATGCGCGCTACGCAGCAGCAGGTAGGCGGTGTAGGCGACGTAGTAGGCCACGAACAGCGCGCCTTCCCAGCGCCGCACCCGGAAACCGGTGAAGAAGATCGGCAGGCAGGCGAGCGCCACCGCGGTCATGACTGGCAGGTCGAAGCGCAGAACGGCCGGCCCCACGCTGATATCCGTCGGCGACAATGCCGCGGTCGCGCCCAGCACCAGCAGCAGGTTGAAGATGCAGCTGCCGACGATGTTGCCCACCGCCATGTCGCGCTGCCCGCGCACCGTCGCAAGGATCGACGTGGCGAGCTCCGGCAGCGAGGTGCCGACGGCCACCACCGTCAGGCCGATCACCATCTCGCTCACGCCCAGTACTTCCGCGACCCTCACCGCACCGTCCACCAGCCAGCGCGCGCCAAGCACCAGCAGCGCCAGTCCGGCGACCACGTAGAGCGCGTCGCGCCACCACACCGGCGCCACCGCGTCTTCCTGCGTGTCGGCCTCCGGGCGGGGCTGGCGCTTGGCCAGCCACAGCAACAGCCCGATGTAGGCGAGCGCCAGCGCCAGCAATCCCAGGCCCTCGCCACGCGAAATCTCACCGTCGAGCGCCAGGCCGAACACCAGCAGTGAAGCGCCGAGCATGAGCGGCACGTCCAGCCGCACCAGTTGCTGGGATACCGTCAACGGCGCGACCAGCGCGGTCATGCCGAGGATCAGCAGCACATTGGCGATGTTGCTGCCGATGACGTTGCCGAGCGCGATGTCCGGCGCGCCCGACAACGCCGCGCCGATGCTGGTCGCAAGCTCGGGCGCACTCGTGCCCACGGCGACCACGGTCAGGCCGATGACCAGCGGCGACAGTCCGCTCGCGGCGGCCAGGCGCGCAGCGCCGCGCACCAGCAGATCGGCACCGCCGACGAGCAGAACGAAGCCCGCGAGCAACAATCCTGCCGTGATCATGTCGGTTCCTGCGTCAGTGACGGAAGTGGCGCACGCCGGTGAACACCATCGCGATGCCGTGTTCGTCGGCCGCGGCGATCACCTCGGCGTCGCGCATCGACCCGCCCGGCTGGATCACCGCGGCGATGCCGGCCTCGGCGGCAGCGTCGATGCCGTCGCGGAACGGGAAGAACGCATCCGACGCCATCACCGAACCGGGTACGACCAGTCCCGCGTCTCCCGCCTTGATGCCGGCGATGCGCGCCGAGTACACGCGGCTCATCTGGCCAGCGCCCACGCCGATCGTGCGGTGGTCCTTGGCGTAGACGATCGCGTTGGACTTCACGAACTTGGCGACCTTCCAGGCGAACAGCAGGTCCGCGAACTGCGCCTCGCTCGGCACGCGCTGGCTGACCACCCGGAGGTCTTCGCGGGTCACGTCGCGCAGGTCGGCGCTCTGCATCAGCAGGCCCGAGCCGACGCGCTTGACGTCGACCGTGTTGTGGCCATCGCCATGCGGAATGCGCAGGACGCGCACGTTGGCCTTCTTCTTCGCGTAGTCGAGCGCCGCGGGCTCGTAGTCGGGCGCGATCAGCACTTCGACGAACTGGCGGTCGAGGATGACCTTCGCGCTCGCTGCATCGAGCGTGCGGTTGAACGCGATGATGCCGCCGAACGCCGACGTCGGGTCGGTCGCATAGGCAAGTTCGTAGGCATCGCCGCAGGCCGCGCCCACGGCGACGCCGCAGGGATTGGCGTGCTTGACGATCACGCAGGCGGGCGCGTCGAACTGGCGCACGCACTCCCACGCCGCGTCGGCGTCGGCGATGTTGTTGTACGACAGTTCCTTGCCCTGCAGCTGCTCGAACGTCGCCAGGGTGCCGGGCGCGGGATTCAGGTCGCGATAGAACGCAGCCTGCTGGTGCGGATTCTCGCCGTAGCGCAGGTCCATGAGCTTGACGAAGTTGCCGTTGCTCTGGCCGCCGAAGGGCGCGCGCTGCGCGGCGCCGGCATCGGAGGGCTCGTCGATCGACGACAGCACGTCGCTGATGCGCGCATCGTACTGGGCGACGCGATTGAACGCGGCAACGGCCAGCCTGAAGCGCGTCGTCGCCGACAGCGCCCCGTTAGTGGCATCGAGTTCGGCCAGCAGCGCGTCGTACTGCGCCGGATCGGTCGCAACTGCGACATGGGCGAAGTTCTTCGCCGCCGCGCGCAGCATTGCCGGGCCGCCGATGTCGATGTTCTCGACGATGTCGTCGAACTTCGCATCGGCCGCGTAGGCCACCCGCTCGAAGGGATACAGGTTCAGCACCAGCAGGTCGATCGCCTCGATGCCGTGTTCGGCCATCACCGCGTCGTCGGTGCCGCGGCGTCCGAGCAGGCCACCGTGCACCTTCGGGTGCAGGGTCTTGACCCGGCCATCCATGATCTCCGGAAAACCGGTGACGTCGCTGACGTCGCGCACCGGCAGGCCGGCTTCGCGCAGCGCCTTCGCGGTGCCGCCGGTCGACAGCAGTTCGACGTCGCGCGCGGCAAGCGCGCGCGCCAGATCGATCAGGCCGGTCTTGTCGGACACGGACAGCAGGGCGCGACGGATCGGGGTCGTCGCGCCGGACGGAGCGGTAGCGGTCATGGCGGTGGGCTGCAGGCGGGGAGCCGGCAATTATAGCGACGGCGCCGCAGCAGGCCGCTCAGACCAGGCCGTACTCGCGCAGCTTCTTGCGCAGCGTCGCCCGATGGATGCCGAGCATGGCCGAGGCTCGACTCTGGTTGCCGTCGCAGAAATTCAGCACCTCCACGAACAGCGGAATCTCCAGCTCGCGCAGGGCGACTTCGTAGAGGTTGTCGGTTTCGTTGCCGTTGAGGTCACCGAGGTAGCGCTGGATCGACGCGGCGACATGGTCGCGCAGCGGCGTACGTGGCGCCTCGCGCGTCGGGCTGTCGGTGCGGTCTGCGTTCAATTCGGTTCTCGAAAGGTACGGCGTCGGCGGCGCCGTCGACGCAGGCGGCGACGGTCCAGAACGTGGCGGCAGGGCAGTCTATCGCGCGGCCCGGACGCCTGCCAGCGCGCGATCAGAGGAAATCGAAGGCGAACGAGACTGCGGCACCCTCGGGCTCGCGCAGGTGCAGGCGCACCTGCGCACTGTGTCCCGGCGCCAGGGTGGGCGCGGTCGGTGTGGTGTCGAGATAGTCCTCGGCGGCGAACACGCGGCTGCCGACGGGCCGGCCGTCGATGTCCGACAGGGTGAGGCGCAGGCGGGGCCAGGCCTGGGCCCAGCGCGCATCGTTGCGGAACGTCGCGACCGCCAGCAGGCGACCTTCATGCGCCGGATCGGGACGCACGTCGCGTGCCAGCAGGGTCAGCGCCGCGGGCTCGTGCCACGGCGGCAGGCTGCAACGCAGCACGGCGCACAGGGCCGTCAGGGTTGGCCGCCAGCCCGGATCGGCGGCGAGGCGCGCGCGGTCGGCGATCACGATCTGCAGGCCGAGCAGGAGCGCCAGCGCGACGAGCGCGACCGTCAGCGCACGGCGCTGGCCGTCGACCGGCGCCGCGCGCGCCCCTGCGCCGGCCCGCACGAAGCTCGGCGAGGCGCGCGACGAGGCCATGGCCGGAACCGCAGCAGGGGGCGAGGCGGGCGCTGCCGGTGATGCCTGGGACGCAAGCGCAGCATGGTCCGCACTGTCTGCGGAACCGCCAGTCGGGGCCGGGATGACGGGGGTGGGCTCGGCGGTTGCCGACGATGCGGCGTGCGCGGGCGGCGTGGGTGGTCTGGTTGGCGCCTCGGCCTCGGCCTCGGCCTCGACCGCGGCGTCGGCCGGGGCCTGGCCGGGCGTGGGGCGTTCTCGCGCCTCGTCCGCAACTGACGCGGCCGCTACGGACGCGGAACGCCCGGATGCGTCCGCCGCGCCGGAGGCGGCCGCTTCGCCTGCCGCCACCGGTCGCAGCAGGCTGGCCACCGAGACCTGCTGCGCCGATGCGGCACTGCGCAGCACGCCCCGGCAGCGCGGACAGCGCTCCGGGGGCAGATCGGTCGCCGGCGCGGTGGCGACCAGCGCACCGCAGTGCTTGCAGTTGATGAACATGCGGCTATTGAATCACGCGCCGCGGGGCCGTCGTGCTGGATCAGCCCGACTTGCGCACGCCGTCGATCCGCACCCAGTCGCCCTCGCGGGCCACCGCAAGCTGCTCGAACCAGGGCCGGTAGCGGCGCAGCAGGTCCTCTTCCTGGCCGTCGAGGATGCCTGACAGTGCGATGCGTCCGCCGGGCGCCACGCGCTGCGCCAGGGTCTCGGCCAGTGCATCGAGTGCGGTGGCGAGGATATTGGCCACGACCACCGGGTAGGTCGCGTCCGGGGCGTCGGTAGGCAGGAATACCTCGAGGGCCGAGCCCACCTCGTTGCGATCGGCGTTGTCGCGCGATGCGATAAGCGCCTGCGGATCGTTGTCGATGCCGACCGCGCCCGCGGCGCCGAGCTTGAGCGCAGCCAGCGCGAGAATGCCGCTGCCGCAGCCGTAGTCGAGCACGGTTGCGCCGGCGAGCGCGCCTTCGGCAGACAGCGCATCAAGCCACTGCAGGCACAGCGACGTGGTCGGATGCGTGCCCGAGCCGAAGGCCAGGCCCGGATCGAGCCGGACCACCGCCGCGTCAGGGCCGGCGGCTTCGGGAAGATCCGCGTTCCACGGCACGATCCAGGTCCGGGCGCCGAACTGCAACGGCGCGTACTGGTCCATCCACGCGCGTTCCCAGTCCTGGTCCTCGACCTTGCGGAACCCGGCGCGACTCCAGTCCAGGGTCGCGTCGAGGGCTTCCAGATCGGCCAGCAGCGCCAGCGCATCGGTGTCGGCTTCGAACAGCGCGGTCAGCACGATCGCGCGCCACAACGGGGTCTCGCCGACGCCGGGCTCGAGGATCGCCTGCTCGTTGGTGGTGTCGGCATCGGCGTCGAGCATCGTCACCGCCAGTGCGCCGACGTCCTCGAGTACCTGCGCATAGGTCGGCTGCTCGGCTTCAGTGCAGCGCAGCGTCAGTTCGAGGAAGGGCATGGCGGATCCAGGGGGAGGGGGCCGGGCATCTTGGTCCGCCCGCCGATGCGCGTAAAGGGTCGGGGCGCCGCCTCGACGAGGGGGCCGGCTGCGTGCGGGTACGTCTGCGGGCCGATTCGCGTCGCCTGCGCCCCTCCGGCCCTGGCCATGGCAGTCGGCTAGAATCCGCGCGGAACCGCCGACGATGCCGAGCGGCCGGCCCGCAGGGACCCACGTGACCGTTCGAGTGTTCGCCGCCATCGCGTTGTTGAGCATCCTCGTCGCGGGGCTGGCGATGTGGCGCCCGGCTGCGCCGGTGGCTGGCAGCGTCGATGTCGGCGGCGACCGGGGCGAAGAAGCGGTCGGCGAGACCCGCGAGACGCCCCCCCCGGAGCGGGCGGCGCCGCGGATCCCGCCGCGCGCGGCTGCTGTGCGCACGCCGGCCCCGGCGCGCCCGCTGCCGCAGGCCTTCGAGGCGGCCGAGGATCTGTTCGCCTTCCGCCAGCAGCTGCGGCCCATGGCTGACCGGGGCGATGCCGAGGCACGCTGGATGCTGAGCCGGGTCGACGAATACTGCGCGCCGTTTGCCCGCGATCCCGCCGGTTTCGCCCGCGACAGCGCGCTCATCGGCGCCATGCAGCTCGATGCGGCGCGCGCGCTGGGCGCCGCGCGCAGCCGGATCGGGACGCGCTGCGCGCGATTCGTTCCGGCCGATGCGCCGACGTTCGTGCAACTGGTCGAGAGGCGCCGCGACGCCGCCGAGGCCGGCAGCCTCGCGGCCGAAGCCGCGCTGCTGGCGATGGGCGCGCCGCTGTCGGAGGACATGGATTACCGGCGCGGCCTGGTCGAGCGCGTGCAGGTCTCGCGCGATCCCGAAGCCTTCGCCGCGCTGTCGCCGGCCATGGGCGTGGCGGCGAGTGGCGATGTGGCGCTGGCCGACACCGTTGCCGGCACCCAGGCCAGCGAGTTCGCCTGGCAGCTCGCTGCCTGCGATCTGGGCCTCGACTGCAGCTCGGGCGGCGCATTGATGACCCAGTACTGCGCCAACGGCGGCATCTGCGCGCGCGATGCACGTCAGGATTTCTCCACTTTCGTCCGTGACGCGGCGGTGCCGCGGCAAGGTGCGGAAGCGATCGATCGCATGAAGAAAACCCTGGTCGAGGACGCCCCCGAGTCCCGACACCTGCTCGAAATGGTGATGAGATGAGACGAATCCTTCCCCGTAAACTCCGGGCCTGGCTCTGGGTTGCCTTGTTCGCCGGCTATTCGGTGGCGGTGGCCGGCGTGGTTGTCGATGCGGTCAGCGACAACTACCGGCGCCTGTCCGAGGTCGCCGCAACCACCACGGCCGCGCCGCTCGAACAGCGCCAGCTCGGCGCGGCGCAGATTGCCGCGCTCTATCGTGCGCAGAGTCCGACCCCCTTCCTCGCGCTGCCGCCGGGCAATACGTTCCGCGTGGTGTGGCCGGATGGTTCGACCGAGCTGGTGCGCATCGTCAGCCAGTCGAGCGCGCATGGTGCGGTTCCGGTCGAGGGCAGTCAGATCGAGGCCACACCGGTGCTCGACGGCGCCCATGCCGAGCTGCGGGTGCTTCCGGTATCGGCCGCGCCAGCGCGGAATCCCGCGGTCGTCGAGTAGCCGCCCAGTCAGTGCGGCCGTCGCCGCGCGCGCTGGCGCCTGCGGCGCTCGCCCGCGCCGGCCCAGAACACGAAGCCGTGGAACTGCACCAGGCACAGCGCCAGCAGTGTCCAGGCGATATCGAGAGCGAGATAGACGCCGGCGGCGCGATTGAGCGCTCCCCATTCCGAACGCCGCAGCGCCAGGCTGCCCTCGCCGAAGATCGCATGCAGCGCCTGGCCGGTGGAGATGGCCTGCCAGTGGCCGTCACGCAGCAGGCCGTAGCCACCGGTGCCGACGACGGCGACCACCGCCAGTGCCCATCCGCCGGCCAGCCACAACGGGGTGGCATGCAGCCCTCGCGCGCGGTCGATCAGCTGGATCGCGCCGAGCGACCACGCCAGCAGCATTAGCGCCAGGATCTGGGCGAAGACCATCGATGCCTCGGCTCGGGCGCGGCGGCGCAGGATCGCCGAACCGGCTCCGTCGTGGCATCAAGGGGTGGCGTGTATCCTGACACCCCGCGCGCGGGCCTGGCGCGTCGAATGGCGCCGGTGCATCGCGGCCCCGGATTTCCGCAGCAGACATGACGACCGCAACGCCCACACCGCCCTCCGACCCTCGCGCCGCTGCATATGCAGCTTCAGTGCGTCTGTCGGTGGCGCCGATGATGGACTGGACGGACGTGCATTGCCGCCAGTTCCACCGCCTGCTTGCGCCCGGTGCGCGGCTCTACACCGAGATGGTCCACGCCCGCGCGGTGATCCACGGTGATCGCAGCCGCCTGCTGGCGTTGACGCCCGAGCAGGCACCGCTTGCGCTGCAGCTGGGCGGCAGCGAGCCCGACGATCTCGCCGAGGCGACCCGCGTCGCCGCCGCGCATGGCTTCGACGAGGTCAACCTCAATTGCGGATGCCCGTCGGACCGGGTGCAGGCGGGGCGCTTCGGCGCCTGCCTGATGCGCGAGCCCGCCCTGGTCGCCGACTGCGTGGCGGCGATGGCGGCGGCCAGCGACGTTCCCGTGACGGTGAAATGCCGGCTCGGCGTGGATGAGGACGACGATTACGACGTGTTCGCGGCCTTTGTCGACGGCGCGGTCGCGGCGGGCGCCTCGATGATCGTCGTGCACGCGCGCAACGCCTGGCTGCAGGGGCTTTCGCCCAAGGAGAACCGGGATGTTCCGCCGCTGCGCTATGACTGGGCGCACCGGCTCAAGCGCGAACGGCCCGGCTTGCCGGTCGTGGTCAACGGCGGCATCGCGAGCGTGGACGCGACGCTGGCGCACCTGCGGCACGTCGACGGGGTGATGCTGGGCCGCGCCGCGTATCACGACCCGTATCTGCTGCACGCCATCGACGCCACCTTGCGCGGCGCGCCACTGCGCCCGAGGGGCGAACTGTTGCGTGCGCTGCGTCCCTACGCCGAGGCGAGCATGGCCGAGGGCGCGGCCCTCAAGCACATCGTGCGCCACGTCCTGGGCCTGTTTCACGGGCAGCCCGGTGGGCGCGCATTCCGTCAGGTCCTCAGCGAGGGCGCGCATCGTCCCGGCGCGGACTGGGGCCTGGTGGAGGAAGCGCTCGCCGTTACCGAGACCAGGGCACGCGACCGCAGCGCGGCGTGATCGTGGACCGGACGTGCGAAGCTGAATAGAGTCAGCCATGTCAACGAAAAGTTAAGGACGGATTCACTGCCCGGCGCCGACCATCCTTGCTCCATCTTCGACCTGTCCTCCAAGGAGCGGCCGTGTCTGTCCCCGAGCATCGAAGTCCGTTGTATGTCCTGGTTGCGCTGTTGCTCGGCGTGGTCTCGACGGGCGCGATCGCGCAGGCGCCGCCGCACGACCCCGCCAGCCGTGGCGCCGACATGCGCACCTCGCTGCCGCGCCACGAGAGCGGTCGCCAGCGCTCGCAGGACTCGATGACCGCGTCGGTGCGGCGGATCGAGCGCAACACCGGCGGACGCGTACTGAGCATCGAACAGATGCACTCCGAGGGGCGCGACCTCAATCGCGTCAAGGTGATGGACGACAGCGGGCGCGTGCGCATCTACGTCGACGATCCGGCCCAGCGCGAGCGGGCGTCCCGTGCACGCGGCGACGACGATTGATCGTGCATCCTCGCCCCCATTCACGGCCGGTCCGGCCGTCAGACCGGAGTTGACCCATGCGAATCCTGCTCGTCGAAGACGAAGCCCCCCTGCGTGAGACCCTTGCCGCGCGTCTGAAGCGCGAAGGCTTCGCCGTCGATGCTGCCCAGGACGGGGAGGAAGGCCTGTACATGGGTCGCGAGGTGCCGTTCGACGTCGGCATCATCGATCTGGGGCTGCCGAAGATGTCCGGCATGGAACTCATCAAGGCGCTGCGCGAAGAGGGCAAGCAGTTTCCCGTGCTGATCCTCACCGCGCGTTCCAGCTGGCAGGACAAGGTCGACGGCCTCAAGCAGGGTGCCGACGACTACCTGGTCAAGCCGTTCCATGTCGAGGAACTGCTTGCGCGCATCAATGCGCTGGTGCGCCGCGCCGCGGGCTGGAGCAAGCCGACACTCGAATGCGGCACGGTCATGCTGGATCTGGCCGCGCAGACAGTCAGCGTCGACGGCAAGAACGTCGATCTGACCAGCTACGAGTACAAGGTGCTCGAGTACCTGATGATGCATGCGGGCGAGCTGGTCTCGAAAGCCGATCTGACCGAGCACATCTACCAGCAGGATTTCGACCGCGACTCCAACGTGCTCGAGGTCTTCATCGGTCGCCTGCGCAAGAAGCTCGATCCCGATGGCACGCTCAAGCCCATCGAGACGGTGCGCGGTCGCGGCTATCGGTTCGCGATCCCGCGTAACGGCGAGGGATGAGCCGGCGCCGCCGGCTTTTTTCGCTGGCGTCGCATGCTCCGCTCGCGCAGCATGCGCGGCCGATGTCTACGAAGTTCTGAACCATGGCGGCTGATCGCCCACTGTCCGCACGCCTGCGCCCGCGTTCGCTGCGTGCGCGGCAACTGCTCGCCGCCAGTATCGGCCTGCTCGCATTCCTGGCGCTCGCCGGCTATGCGCTCGATCGCGCCTTCATCGACGTGGCCAGTGAGGGCCAGCGCGAGCGGCTGCGCAATTACGTCTACTCGTACGCCGGCGACATCGAGTTCCTGCGCGGCGGCGAAATCTATCCTTCGGAGTCACCGCCCGACGACCGCTTCCTGCGGCCGGGCAGTGGGCTCTATGCCGAGGTCGTGCTGCCTTCGGGCACATGGACCTCGCGCTCGGCGTCGGGTCCGCAGCTGCCCGAAGCGCCGATGCTGTCGGCGCGCGAAGAGAAGTTCGAAGGTCCACTGCCGATGGTCCAGAGCAACGGGACCCCGGGCGAGGTCTACCGCTATGGTCTGGGCCTGGTGTGGGCGCCGGACGGCCGCAGCGAAGAGGAATTCCCCTACACCATCTACGTGATCGAGGATGCGGGCATCGTGCCGCGCCAGCTGCGCGTTTTTCGCGCGGCGCTGTGGGTGAATCTGGGCGTCGCGGGTGTGATCCTGCTGCTGCTGCAGGGCCTGATCGTGCGCTGGAGCCTGTGGCCGCTGCGGCGCGTGGAGCAGGAACTGGTGCGCGTGCAGCGCGGCCAGGCCGAGCGCATGGGCACCCAGCATCCGCACGAGCTGCAACCGCTGACCGAAAGCATCAATGCGCTGATCGACAGCGAGCGCGAGCACCTGGCCCGGCAGCGCAACACGATGTCCGACCTCGCGCACAGCCTCAAGACGCCGCTCGCGGTGCTGCGCTCGCGCCTCGATGCGGGCACCGGCGATGCCGAGCTGCGCGAAGAGGTGGAAACCCAGTTGCAGCGCATGAGCGATCTGGTGACCTACCAGCTCGCGCGCGCGGCCTCCAGCGGCCATCAGCTGTTTTCCGCGCCGATCGAGATCGAGCCGCACGCCGAGCAGATCGTGCGTGGCCTGGAGAAGATCTACGCGGCCAAGGGCACGGTCTGCGAATTCGAGATCGACCCGAGTGCGCGCTTCCACGGCGAACCCGGCGACCTGCAGGAACTGCTGGGCAACCTGCTGGAAAACGCCTTCAAGTGGGCGAAGTCACGGGTGCTGCTGACCGTGCGGCCCGGCGACACCGCACCCAACCGCCGTCCCGGGTTGGTGCTGATCGTTGAGGACGACGGTCCGGGCATTCCACCCGATCGCGTGGCAACGGTCCTGCAGCGCGGCGTGCGCGGCGACGAGCGCGTGCAGGGCCATGGCATCGGCCTGTCGATCGTGCAGGACCTCGTCCACAGTTATCGGGGCGAACTGAGCGTAGGCCGGTCCGAGGAACTCGGAGGCGCCTGTTTCTCGGTGCGGTTGCCGCCGGGCTTCTGATCGCGGGTCGCGAACGGTGAGGCGCCGTAGAAGCGGACCAGGTGCGCGGCGACATCGGGCAGTACCTCGGCCAGCAACGCCGGCGCGCTGAAGTGGTATTCGCTGCAGACCGCGAAGAACTCTTCCGGTGCCTCGGCCGCGTAGGGATCGATCGGCATCTCCTCGCCGGCGTCCACGCGTTCGACGAAGGCATCGAAGCTGCGCTGGAAATCGCGCGCCCAGGCGCGCTGCCACTCGCGTGGCAGCGGCGGGGTGCCGTCGAGCAGGCCGTCGAGGACGTCGATCTTGTGCGCCATCTCGTGCACTGCCACGCAGAAGCCCGCATCGGGCTCGGCGATATCGGCCTGCACGTCGGCCCAGGACAGCACCAGCGGCCCGCTGTCCCAGGACTCGCCGATCAGCTCGTCCTCCCATTCGTGCATCACCCCGGCCGCGTCGAGATGACTGCGGTTCACCCGGAACGCCTCGGGATACACGATCAGCTGCGACCACCCATGCAGGCCTTGCGCGCCGAACTCGAGCAGCGGCAGGCAGCACAGTGCTGCCAGCGCGACCCGCGCCTCGCTGTCGAGTTCCAGGCCGGCGACCGGGGTGATGGTCTTGTCGTGGAGGAAGGCCCCGCTGAGCGTGCGCAGGCGTTGCCGACGCGCGTCATCGAGCGCGGCCACCCAGGGCAGGCGCTCGCAGGCTGCAGCCCAGGGAACATCGGGAATGGTGGGTGGCGCGCCCGGGAACAGGCGGCGGATCAGCGAACGCACGTGCCGGCAAGGCGCCTCAGCGGAACATGCCCGGCAGGAAGCTGTGCCAGCGCGTGCCGCGGACGGTGTGCTCGACTTCGCCGCCGCCGTTGGCCGCGGGCCGTGATTTCGTCGCGCTGGCGGCGGGCGCGCTGCGCACGCTTCCGGTGTCGAGCACCGCTTCCGCCTGGCCGGTGGCGGGCGGACACAGCGCCTCGGCGCCTGCGTCGGCGCGCGCATCGCGTGCGATGACCGGCAGGCTCGCGCCCAGCAGCAACAGGCAGACCATCAAACGTGCGGACATCGGAACCCCCGGCGGAAGCGGTGCGCAGCCGACCGATCATACCCCAGCCTCGGGGCCGTCGTGCACAACAGCGGGCGACACCCGTCGCCGGCTCGCCGATAATCCTTCGATGCCTTCCCTCCCGCCGCCGTCGGCGCCAGCCGATCCCTTGCCCGAGCGCACCCTGCTGCAGCGACTCATCGCCGGCCCGGTCTCGGGCGACGTGCTCGCGCGCGAGTCGGGACAGACGCGAGCCGCGGTGTGGAAGCGGATCAGCCTGCTGCGCGAGGCCGGCGTGCCGATCGTCGCCCGGCGGGGGGTCGGCTACGCGCTGGCGCAGCCGCTCTCCCTGCTCGACGCCGACGCGATCCGTGCGGCGCTGCCTGTGGATGCGCGCGCACGGCTTTCGTCGCTCGAGGTGGCCTGGAGCGTGGATTCGACCAACGCGCAGTTGCTGCGACGTCCCATGCCCGGCGCCCTTGCGCAGGTGCTTCTGGCCGAGCGCCAGACCGGCGGGCGCGGCCGGCGCGGGCGCGAGTGGCAGTCGCCGCTGGGCGCGCACCTGTACCTGTCGATGCAGCGCGGCTTCGAGGGCGGGCTGGCGCGTCTGGGCGGGCTGAGCCTGGTCGCCGGCGTCGCCGCGGTGGAGGCGATCCACGGCCTCGGCATCGGTTCGGTGCGGCTGAAGTGGCCCAACGATCTCGTCGTCGCCAGCAGCGACGGTCTGCGCAAGCTCGGCGGCATCCTGGTCGAGGGCGGCGGTGAACATGCCGGCCCGGCGCGCGCTGTGCTCGGGATCGGCATCAATGTGCGCATGCCCGAAGCCCAGGCCGCCCGCATCGACCAGCCCTGGACGGACCTGTCGCAATGCGGCGACGGCGCCGTGCCCACCCGCGACAGTCTGGCCGCAGCCGTGCTGGGGGCCTGGTTGCCGGCCCTGGACCTGTTCGACCGCGAAGGCCTGGCCCCGTTCCGCGAACGCTACGCGCGGATCGATGCGCTTTCGGGGGCAGAGGTCGAGATCCACACGGAGGCCGCGCCGGTGCGCGGCATCGCCGCGGGCATCGCCGACGATGGCGCGCTGCAGGTCGAGACCGGTGGCCAGCTGCGCGCCTTCCACGCCGGCGAAGTCAGCGTGCGCAGGGCGGGCGCCGCATGAACACCTGGCTGTTCGACCTGGGCAATACGCGGCTGAAGTTCGCCCCACTTGCCGACGACGGCGCCATCGGCCCGGTGCACGGCAGCGCGCACGACGGCGGGGGATTCGATCCCGGCTGGATCGACGCCTTGCCGGCGCGGATCGACGTAGCGATCGTCGCCAGCGTCGCCGGCCCGGCGCTGCGGTCGATCCTGCTCGATGCGCTGGCGACCCGCGGCGCGCGAGTGCAGCTTGCGCAGACCCTGCCGGCGCTCGACGGCCTGCGCATCGCCTATGCGGACCCGGCGCGGCTGGGTGTCGACCGGTTCCTCGCACTGCTCGCCGCGCAGGCCGATGGGGTTTCGACGCTGGTGGTCGGGGTTGGGACCGCGCTCACCGTGGACCTGATCGACGAGGCGGGGCGCCACCTCGGCGGACGTATCGCGCCATCGCCGTCGCTGATGCGCGAGGCCCTGCATCGCCGGGTCGCTCAGCTCCCGCCGAGCGGTGGCGCCTATGCGGAGTTCGCCGCCGATACCGAAGATGCGCTGGTGTCGGGATGCGAAGGCGCGGCGCTCGGCCTCATCGAGCGCAGTCGGGCGGAGGCGCACGCGCGTCTGGGCGCCGTGCCCCGGCTGCTGCTGCATGGCGGTGGTGCCGCCGCCTTGCGCACGCGGTTGCCCGGCGCGCATTGGCGCAGCGACCTGGTGCTGCACGGGCTCGCGCGCTGGTACCGTGCGGTCGGTTCCGCCCGGCGGGAAGGTTAGGATTCGACCATGTTGCTGCGCGCGCTCGTTGTCCTGCTGGTGATCCTCAATCTCGGTGTCGCCGCCTGGTGGTCGCTGCGCGGCGCAGCGGTGGAGGTCGCTGCCGCCGATACGGCGGAATCGACCCTGCAGCTGGCGAGCGAGGTTGCAGGGCCCGGCCCTGCAGGGTCGGATCGCGGCGAGGCGCAAGGGGCGGTGCCGGCCGGAGGCAAAGCGCTGGAGCCGGCGGCAGCCCGGATGTCGGCCGCGTCGCCGACCGCCCCCGTCTCACCGCGTCCGGCAGATCCTCCGCAATGCGCCACCCTGGGGCCGTTCGACACCGCGGCCGCCCGGGACGCGGCGCTGCAACGGATCGCACCCGACGTGGTCCGTGTCGCCTCGCGCGAGGTTGGCGACGCATCCCGCGGTTGGCGGGTGTGGATGGCGCCGTTGCCCGATCGCGCCGCCGCGGGCCAGATGGTCACGCGCCTGCTGGAAGCAGGCTTCAACGACTACTACATCATCGCCGACGGTGCCGAGGCCAATGCCATTGCCCTCGGCCGGTTCGGTGGCGAGGCCGGCGCGCGCGCGCGGGCGCAGGCCTTGCGCGCGGCAGGCTTCGAGGTGGCTGCCATGCCCATCCCCAATCCCCAGCAGCGCCACTGGATCGACGCGATGTTGGCCGAGAGCGACACCGCGGCATCGCTGCGGGATCGCGCCGGC
>Ga0233372_1000438_pt1 | contig 18794 bp, 11 predicted proteins | sample ElkDunMinimDraft_4_FD_191538 | JGI IMG/M metagenome (GOLD analysis project Ga0233372, IMG submission 191538) | Fecal eukaryotic communites from dung pellets of Tule Elk in California, USA - Elk Dung D8 | ecosystem: Host-associated > Mammals > Digestive system > Large intestine > Fecal | place... | reverse complement strand
ATCGTTATTAATGGCTCGTAAAAATTTAGATCAACCTATTGGAGATCCTAAAGAAACGGCTATAAAATTTAATGAACAAATTGCTGGACGATACAAATCGGGACTTAATTTTAAATATATAGCTAGCTATTTAGGGCATGAATCGTTCAATAATAAACTAGAGAATTATAGTTTACTAACTCAGAATAAACAAACAACTGAAACTGATTTTTTTAATTTAGTAGATAACAACCCAAGCAAACCAATTAATAATTGGTTTTATAATTTGGTGCATAGCAATAATTTAATTGATTATAAAATCAAAAAATCTGTTATTGATAGTACTGGAATTTATCTTAAAATAAAAAATAAAACACATAACTCTTATCCTATTCCATTATATACTGTAGAAAATGATACCATTAAGAGTAAAATATGGATTAACGGTTTTAAAAATGATACAATTTTACATTTTAAAAATACAAACCAAAAATATGTTTTAAATTATTTTGGTGAGGTTCCAGAAATGTATAGAAATAATAATTGGTACAACCCAAAATCAAAATTAAAGATTAATAAGCCCTTTAAACTTACTTTTTTAAGGGACATGGAAGATTCTAATTACAGCCAGTTATTTTTTTTACCAGAATTAGGGTATAATCTTTACGATGGAATTTCGCCTGCAATTAGTTTAAATAATAAATCTGTATTACCTAAGGTTTTTACGTTTGATGTGGCGCCTGCATATTCTTTTAAAACAAATTCGATAATCGGTAATGCTGGCTTTACCTACAATCAAATGATACGCAATAAAAGGTTGCAAAATATTCGTTATAATATTTTTGGCCACACGTATCATTACGATACCAATGTGAGGTATTATAAATTTTCTCCTTCTGTTATTTTTAGTTTTAGAGATTTAGATTTAAGAAAAAATTCTTTTCAAAATTTAATGTTTCGATATGTTATTTTAGATCGCGAAAAAAGTGTAAATATTAATCCAAAAGATGCCAATTATTCAATATTTAACGCTCGTTATACCAACGTTCAGCATGAATTTGTTCGCTTATTTACAAATCGTGTAGATTTACAACTAGCAAATATTTTTGGTAAAATAAGTGGCGAAGGACAATACAGACATTTATTTAATGATAGCCGTCATATTAGTATTAGAACCTATTTTGGTGCTTTTTTATACAACAAAACCGAATCGTCATTTTTTGATTTTGGTGTAGATAGACCAACCGATTATTTATATGATTATGGTTTATATGGTCGCTCTGAAACAACAGGATTTTTTTCACAACAATATGTAGTTGGCGAAGGTGGCTTTAAATCTAAGTTTAAAGAACAATATGCCAATCAATGGTTACTTACTACAAATGTTAGTTATACACTTTGGAATTGGATCGAAGCATACGGTGATCTTGGATTTATGAAAAATAGTGGCACATCTCCAAAATTTATTTATGATTCAGGAATTAAATTTAATTTAGTTCAAGATTATTTTGAGCTGTTTTTCCCAATTTATTCAAATAATGGCTGGGAAGTTTCTCAAACTGATTATTCAAAACGTATTCGTTTTATATTTACGTTAAGTCCTAAAACTTTATCTTCATTATTTACAAGGAAATGGTTTTAAATTAAACTATACCTATTTTTTGGTTTGTTTAATTGCGTAAAAAATAATTTATAGGCTTCTAAAAGTATTATTATTAAATAATAAGCAATTTTATTTAAATTTAATAATTGGAATATCACTATAAATATCTAAATTTGTAAGAATCAATTTTAAAAATTATGAATCAAACTACAACTAAAGAAGTGTTATCTTTTGAAGATTTTAAAACCGAAGTGCTACGCGATTATAAAATTGCCCGTATAAGTAGAGAATGTAGTTTGTTAGGTCGTAAGGAAGTTTTAACTGGTAAAGCTAAATTTGGAATTTTTGGAGATGGTAAAGAAGTTCCACAAATTGCTATGGCTAAAGCTTTCAAAAATGGTGATTTTAGATCCGGATATTATCGAGATCAAACTTTTATGATGGCTATTGGTGCCCTTAATCCGCAACAATTTTTTGCAGGTTTATACGGTCATACCGATTTAGATCAAGAACCTATGAGTTCTGGTAGACAAATGGGTGGTCATTTTTCAACACATTCATTAGATAAAAATGGAAATTGGAAAAATTTAACAGAACAAAAAAATTCATCTTCAGATATTTCTCCAACAGCAGGTCAAATGCCTCGTTTATTAGGTTTGGCTCAAGCTTCTAAAATATATAGAAACCTAGATAATATTAACGCTACAAATTTTTCTAAAAATGGTGATGAAATTGCTTGGGGAACTATTGGTAATGCATCAACTTCTGAAGGTTTATTTTTTGAAACGATAAATGCTGCGGGTGTTTTACAAGTACCAATGGTTATTAGTGTTTGGGATGATGAATACGGAATATCTGTACATGCAAAACACCAAACAACTAAAGAAAGTATCTCTGAAATTTTAAAAGGATTTCAGCGTGAAGAAAATACAAATGGTTATGAAATTTTTACCGTTAAAGGATGGGATTATGTTTCGTTAATTGAAACGTATTTAAAAGCTGCCGAAATAGCTCGCGAAAACCATATTCCAGTATTAATTCATGTTAATCAATTAACACAGCCACAAGGTCATTCTACTTCTGGTTCTCACGAAAGATATAAATCTGAAGAGCGCTTAGCATGGGAAACTGAATTTGATTGCTTATCGCAAATGCAACAATGGATTGTTAACAATCAAATTTCAACACAAGAAGAATTAAATAGTATTGATTTAGATGCTAAAAAAGAGGTTTTAGAAGCTAAAAAATTAGCTTGGGATGCATATTTAAATCCAATTAAAGAAGAAAGAGAACAGTTAATTGCTTTATTGAACAAGTTAATAGCTAAAAATATTGAAGCCGATTATATTTTAAAATTTACTACCGATTTAAAATCTATTAAAGACCCTATTCGCAAAGATATTTTAATTGCAGCACGTAAAGTTTTACGTAAAATTAAATCAAGCGAAGATAAAATTGAATTAAAACAATGGTCGGATAATTATATCGCTAAAATACAACCATTGTATAGTGATAACTTATTTTCTGAATCGGACTTAAATATTGATAAAACTAGCTCAACTGAACCTATTTATGCTGAAGATTCTGAACTTGTAGATGCTCGCTTAATTATTCGTGATAACTTTGATGCTATTTTTTCTAAATATCCAGAAACTTTAATTTTTGGTGAAGATGCTGGAACAATTGGTGACGTAAATCAAGGTTTAGAAGGTTTACAAGAAAAGTATGGTAATTTACGTGTTGCCGACGTTGGTATTCGCGAGGCAACAATTTTAGGACAAGGAATTGGTATGGCTTTACGTGGATTACGACCAATTGCTGAAATACAGTATTTAGATTACTTATTGTATGCTATACAAATTATGAGTGATGATTTGGCAACCTTACAATATAGAACTCGTGGTAAACAAAAAGCTCCTTTAATTATCAGAACTCGTGGGCATAGATTAGAAGGAGTTTGGCACTCTGGATCACCAATGGGTATGATTATTAATGCTATTCGTGGAATTCATGTATTAGTTCCTAGAAACATGACTAAAGCAGCTGGTTTTTATAATACTTTATTAACTTGCGATGAACCTGCGTTAGTAGTAGAATGCCTAAATGGTTACCGTTTAAAAGAAAAAATGCCTACTAATTTAGGCGATTTTAAAACTCCAATTGGTGAAATTGAAGTTTTAAAACCAGGTAATGATCTAACAGTTGTTTCATATGGTTCTACATTACGAATTATAGAACAAGCTGCACAAGAATTAGAAGAATTTGGAATTTCTATTGAAATTATTGATGTTCAATCTTTATTACCTTTTGACAAAAAACAAGATATTTTAAAATCAATCGCTAAAACAAATCGTTTATTAGTTATTGATGAAGATGTTCCTGGAGGTGCTTCAGCTTATATTATGCAACAAATAATTGAAATACAAAATGCTTATAAATATTTAGATAGTAAACCAGAAACTTTAACTGCCAAAGCACATAGACCAGCCTATGGAACAGATGGTGATTATTTTTCTAAACCGTCTGCTGAAGACGTTTTTGATAAAGTTTATAGCATTATGAACGAATCTAATCCGATAAAATATCCAACTTTATAAATAATAAAAACTCCTATTATGCAATAGGAGTTTTTTTATATAAATTCTTTAATAAACTTTATAATAACAAAAAAAGGATAGCTATTAAAGCCATCCTTTTTTATTATTTATTTTTTAATGCTTTATGTTTAGCATCCATATCTAAATTTCTGTAAGTATTTAATAACAATTGTTTTAAATGATCAGAAGGTTTAATTTCATAAGCTTTTTCAAAATATGGAAGGGCTTTTGTAAAATTATCTTTACGTTTTTTTGCTAAAACGTCATACTCAGCTTGTTCTTTTTTAGACATACCTAAGGTATTCATTTTATTAACAATATTAACATCGTCAGATAAATAAACAATACCCAAATTGTTATACGAGTTAGAATCTTTAGGATCTAATTCAATAGCTTTAGTATAATATTTTATTGCATTAGCATAATCTTTCGATTCTGCAGATACAACACCTAAGTTATAGTATAAAACAGCATCATTTGGTTTTAAAGCTATTGCTTCTTGAACTAGGCTTGAATATTTAACTTTATCACCAGCTTGAAAATATAAATTAGCTTCAGCCAAAATTAAATCAGTATCTTTTGGATTAAGTTTTCGTGCTTCAACCATAAGTTCTTTAGCTTCAGCAGGCTTATTTTGAAATAATAAAATATTAACTACATTTTTATATATTTCGCCACGTTTTGATGGAACTTTTTCATCACGAGGATTTTCATAAACTTTAGAAGCAACTCCTTTATCTCTATTTGCTTTAGTATCAAAAGCTTCTTCATTACCAGAAACTTTACTAGTTGCATAATAATTAACAGCTTCACCTGTATAGCCAGAAGCTAATAACTCTTTATAAATAGCATTAGCTTTATCAAACTCACTATTTTGGTGTGCTAATACTGCTGCATTATATAAATATTCTTGTTTTGAATTATCAATGTCATACAACGTTTTAAAACCAGTAGATGCATTACTTAAGTCTTTCGCAGTATACGCTTCCATAGTCAATTTATGAGCAACAGCTTCTAACTGAGCGTACATATCATTTACTTTTGCAGCATACTCTTTTTTAGGCGTTGAATCTGTATTTTTTATTTCACCTAATTGACCAACAACTTGAACAATTTGAGTTAACGTAAAACTTTGAACAGCATTAGGATCCTTTTTATAATCTGAAAGACCTTTTAAAACGGGTTGAATTGTTGTATAATACTTCGCTGCAACTTGATCATTAGCAGATAAACCAGTCATTCCAGCCAATGCAGTCGCATTAGATGAATATGTGGCAATATCTTTATCTGTTAAATTTTGTTTTGAGCTAAGTTTAGCTAAATTTTTTAATTCTGCTTTTTGAGCATAATTTGCAGCTGAAATAAGTAGAGCAACTGCTAAAATTGAATATCTAATTTTCATATCTGTTTAGTTTATTTTTCTTCTGTATCTTCAATATCTTCTTCTAAATCCTCTTCTTCGTCTTCTAATGAATCATCCTCTGGAAAGTGAATTGCTTCTTGATGCTCAGCAGGAACAACAATTGGATTACCATCTTCATCTAAAGCTGGCTCAAAATCGTCATCTCCTTCTTCACGCATTACTTTTGCAACAGCAGCAATAGCATCGTTTCCTTTAATATTAATTAATTTTACGCCTTGGGTATTACGACCCATGATGCGTAAATCAGATACTTTTAATCTAATAGTTAAACCAGAACGGTTAATAATCATTAAATCATCAGAATCTTTAACATCATCGATAGAAACTAATTCTCCTGTTTTATCCGTAACATTCATAGCTCTAACTCCTTTACCTCCACGGTTTGTTTCGCGGTAAACAGAAAGTGCCGAACGTTTTCCATATCCATTTTCAGAAACTACTAAAATTTCTGATTCTAAATCTGATACAGAAACCATTCCTATTACTTCATCAGTTTCATTTGCTAATGTAATACCACGCACTCCAGATGCTGTACGACCCATTGAACGAGTTTTAGCTTCGTCAAAACGAACCATTTTACCTGATTTAAGTGCAATTAAAACTTGACTTGTTCCGTCAGTTAATTTAGCAGCAAATAATTCATCACCGTCTTTAATTGTAATAGCATTAATACCATTTAATCTTGGACGAGAATATTGTTCTAGCGGAGTTTTTTTAACTTGTCCTTCTTTAGTAACCATGATTACAAATTGAGAATCAATATAATCTTGGTCTTTTAAATCTTTGGTACAAATAAATGCTTTAACCTTATCGTCGTTTTCAATATTAATTAAATTTTGAATTGCACGACCTTTAGATGTTTTAGAACCTTCAGGAATTTCGAATACACGCATCCAGAAACATTTTCCTTTTTGAGTAAAGAATAACATATACTGGTGATTTGTAGCAACATACATATGTTCTAAGAAATCTTGGTCACGAGTTCCAGCCGATTTTTGACCTACTCCTCCTCTATTTTGAGTCTTATATTCAGAAAGCGGCGTACGTTTGATATAACCCGCATGAGAAATAGTGATAACTACTTGCTCATCAGCAATTAAATCTTCAATAGAAACATCTCCTCCTGCATATTCAATTATAGAGCGACGAGCATCACCATATTTATCACGCATTTCGATTAATTCATCTTTAATCAAATTCATACGTAATTCTTTAGAAGCTAATAATTCTTTTAAATGATTTATTAACTTCATAATTTCTTCATACTCTGCACGTAGTTTATTTTGCTCTAACCCTGTTAATTGGCGTAAACGCATTTCAACAATTGCGCGAGATTGTACTTCAGAAAGACTAAAACGTTCTATTAAACGAGCTCTTGCTTCGTCACCATCTTTAGACGAACGAATAATTGAAATAACTTCATCAATATTGTCCGAAGCAATAATTAAACCTTCTAATATATGTGCTCTTTCTTCTGCCTTACGTAATTCAAATTGTGCACGTCGTGTTACTACGTCATGGCGGTGCTCAACAAAATGATAAATTAAATCTTTTAAATTTAAAGTTTCTGGGCGACCGTTAACTAATGCAATATTATTTACAGAGAATGATGATTGTAATTGAGTAAATTTATATAACATATTTAAAACGATATTTGGCACAGCCTCACGTTTTAAAATATATACAATACGCATACCATTACGGTCTGATTCGTCACGAATTGTTGAAATACCTTCTATTCGTTTATCGTTAACTAATTCAGCCGTTTTTTTAATCATTTCGGCTTTGTTAACTTGATATGGAATTTCTGTTACAATGATAGCTTCTTTACCATCAACAACTTCAAAATGAGCTTTAGATCGAATAACAATTCTTCCTCTACCTGTTTTAAATGCTTCGCGAACACCCTCATATCCATATATTATACCTCCAGTAGGAAAATCAGGAGCTTTAATATAGTTCATTAACTCATCAATAGTAATTTCATTATTATCAATGTAAGCTAATGTTCCGTCGATAACTTCTGTTAAATTATGCGGAGCCATATTAGTTGCCATCCCAACAGCAATTCCAGAAGCTCCGTTAACTAAAAGATTAGGTATTTTTGTAGGCATAACCTTAGGCTCTTCTAAGGTGTCGTCAAAATTCAATTGAAAATCAACAGTTTCTTTATCTAGATCAGCAAGAATTTCTTCAGCAATTTTTTTCATTCTTGCTTCAGTATAACGCATTGCTGCGGGACTATCTCCATCAACAGATCCAAAGTTACCTTGGCCGTCAACTAATGTGTAACGTAACGACCAATTTTGAGCCATACGTACCATAGTATCGTATACAGAGCTATCCCCATGTGGGTGATACTTACCAAGAACTTCTCCTACAATTCTAGCAGATTTTTTATGCGCTCTATTTGATAACACCCCTAATTCATACATTCCGAAAAGAACTCTTCTGTGTACCGGTTTTAAACCATCTCTAACATCAGGCAAAGCTCTCGAAACGATAACAGACATAGAATAATCTATGTATGATGATTTCATTTCGTCTTCAATGTTAATAGGAATTAACTTTTCTCCTTCAGACATATTTATAATATTAATTTATACTCTTTTTCTTAATGCGCTAATATACGTATTTTAACTTTATTTATCTAAATTCTTACAACAAAAAAAGTTGTTGTTTCAAACACTTTTTTTGTTAATTTTAAGTTTATTTTATTTTTAATTCTCACATTTTTTTTGTCTATTAGCAAAAGCAATTATCATGTCAATATAACATTGAATTTTAATGTTATATTTTTAGGTATGATATTTGCTAATCAATTAATCACTAAACCTAAAATGTTACCTCTCAGATGGATGAAAATTTTTCAAGGACCGTAAAAAATGTAATTACCTATAGTAAAGAGGAAGCTTTACGTTTGGGTAATGAGTTTATTGGTACGGAACATATTATGCTTGGGATTCTTCGAAACGGGAATGGCTCTGCTATTGAATTACTGAAGTCTTTAGATATAGATTTAGCAATTTTACGTCGTAAAATCGAAAATCTAAACTTAAGCGATTCAGATTCTTCGTTTAACTCCTCTAGCGATAAAAAAAGCATGTACTTAACCCGCCAGGCCGAACGTGCATTGAAAACCTCGTTATTAGAAGCTAAAACTTTTCAAAGCAAAGAAATTAAATCTGCGCATTTACTTCTTTGCATCCTGAAAAATGAGAAAGATCCTATAAGTGCTTTGCTAAATAATAGTTTTAATGTAGATTATGATCAAGCAAAACACACATTTTCATCTTTAGACATTGAAGATAGTCCTCTTTTAGATTTACCTAAAAATGAAGCATACGAGGGAGATTCTGATAATGACGAAAAAGATAATCCATTTGCACAAAATCCAAATAATAAAAGTAATCGTAAATCTAAGACCCCCGTTTTAGATAATTTTGGACGTGATTTAACAGAACAGGCTGAGCAAGGTAAGCTTGACCCTGTAGTTGGTCGCGAAAAAGAAATTGAAAGAGTTTCTCAAATTTTATCTCGTCGTAAAAAAAATAATCCTTTACTTATTGGTGAACCAGGTGTTGGAAAATCAGCAATTGCTGAAGGTTTAGCCCTTAGAATTGTTCAGAAAAAAGTTTCCCGCATATTATTTAATAAGCGCGTGGTTACTTTAGATTTAGCCAGTTTAGTTGCTGGAACAAAATATAGAGGTCAGTTTGAAGAGCGTATGAAAGCTGTAATGAATGAGCTTGAAAAAAACACTGATATTATTTTATTTATTGACGAAATTCATACAATTGTTGGTGCTGGTGGTGCTACAGGTTCTTTAGACGCATCTAATATGTTTAAACCTGCATTAGCACGAGGTGAAATTCAATGTATTGGTGCTACAACTTTAGATGAGTACAGACAATATATTGAAAAAGATGGTGCTTTAGAACGTCGCTTTCAAAAAGTGGTTGTTGAACCTACAACAATTGAAGAAACAATTACTATTTTAAATAATATTAAAGCGAAATACGAAGATCATCATAGCGTTTCTTATACTCCAGAAGCTATTGAAGCTTGTGTTAAATTAACAAGTAGATATATGACTGATCGTTTCTTACCAGACAAAGCTATTGATGCCTTAGACGAAGTAGGATCTCGTGTTCATATCATCAATATTTCAGTTCCTAAAGATATCTTAGAACTTGAAAAAAACCTAGAAGCGGTTCGTTCAGACAAAGATGCTATGGTTAAAAAGCAGAAATTTGAGGATGCAGCTAAACTTAGAGACGATGAAAGAACTTTAGAAAAGCAACTAGCTGTTCAACAAGAAAAATGGGAATTAGAATCTAAAAACAATCGTATTACAGTTACTGAAGATGATGTTGCTGATGTCGTTTCAATGATGACTGGTATTCCTGTAAATAGAATTGCTCAAACAGAAAGTAATAAGCTTGCTCTTTTACCCGATTTAATTAAAGGAAAAGTAATTGGACAAGATGATGCTGTTTTAAAAATTGCAAAATCTATTCAACGAAATAGAGCCGGATTAAAAGACCCAGATAAACCTATTGGATCCTTTATATTTTTAGGACAAACTGGTGTTGGAAAAACGCAATTAGCAAAGGTTATTGCTAAAGAATTATTTGATTCAGAAGAAGCATTAATTCGTATAGATATGAGTGAATATATGGAAAAATTCGCTATTTCTCGTTTAGTTGGAGCACCTCCGGGATATGTTGGATATGAAGAAGGTGGACAATTAACTGAAAAAATTAGAAGAAAACCATATTCAGTAGTACTTTTAGATGAAATTGAAAAAGCTCATCCTGATGTTTTTAATATGCTTTTACAAGTTCTTGATGATGGTCATTTAACTGACTCTTTAGGTAGAAAAGTAGATTTTAGAAATACAATTATCATTATGACTTCTAATATTGGTGCACGCCAATTAAAAGATTTTGGTACTGGGGTTGGTTTTGGAACTACTGCTAAGCAATCTCAACAAAGTGATATTGAAAAAGGTGTTATTGAAAATGCTCTTAAAAAAGCATTTGCTCCAGAATTTTTGAATAGAATTGATGATGTTATTGTTTTTAATGCGCTTGAAAGAGAAGATATTAATAAAATTATTAATATTGAATTACAAAAACTTTACAATCGCATTGCAGACTTAGGCTACAAATTACGCTTAACAGATTCAGCTAAAGATTTTATTGCTGAAAAAGGTTTTGATAAACAATTTGGTGCACGTCCATTAAAAAGAGCGATTCAAAAATATATTGAAGATGCATTAGCTGAAAAAATTATTACCTCTAAGATTCAATCTGGTGATGAAATTTTAATGGCATTAGACTCTGATAACGAAGCTCTAATTGTAGAAATAAATAAAATTGAAAAAGCCGAATAATTATTCTATAATATAAAAAAACGTCAAGATTAATCTTGACGTTTTTTATTTAATTTATTTTTTACTTTTCAATATCAACTTCAGTTGAATTTAAAAAATGAATGGCACGTTCAATATCATAATGTAATATTCTATCATTCTCGACCAACGGAACTTCCTGTCTAAATATTTTAATAAAGTTTTCTATAAATTCGGATGATTTTAAAGGTCTTCTAAACTCAATTGCTTGCGAAGCATTCATCAGCTCAATTGCAAGAATACGAGTTAAATTTTCTAAAATTTTATAGCATTTTGTAGCCGCATTTGCTCCCATACTAACATGGTCTTCCTGACCATTACTTGAAACGATACTATCAATAGATGCGGGTACAGCTAATTGTTTATTTTGACTAACAATACTTGCAGCTGTATATTGAGGAATCATGAATCCAGAATTCAAACCTGGGTTACTAACTAAAAAGGCAGGTAAATTTCGTTGTCCAGATATTAACTGATATGTTCTACGTTCAGAAATACTACCCAACTCTGCTAAAGCAATTCCTAAAAAATCCAACGCTAATGCAAGTGGTTGTCCATGAAAATTACCGCCAGATAAAATTAAATTATCCGTGACAAATATATTAGGATTATCTGTAACCGAATTAATCTCTGTTTTAAATACCTTTAAAGCATATTCTATAGCATCTTTACTGGCTCCATGTACTTGTGGTATGCAACGGAAGGAATATGGGTCTTGTACATTAATTTTATTTTGTTCGATTAATTTACTACCTTCTAAAAAATCTAGAATACGTTTAGCTGTTGTAACTTGTCCTTTATGAGGACGGATAAAATGAATCATATCATTAAAAGGATCTTTTCGACCATCAAATGCCTCTAACGAAATCGTTCCAACTAAGTCAGCTAAATATGATAATTTTTGGGCTTTAATCAGTATAAAAACTCCATAGGCACTCATAAATTGCGTTCCATTTAATAAAGCCAAACCTTCCTTACTGGCAAGTTTAATAGGTTTATATCCTAATTTATGTAATACTTTATCTGACGGCTGTCTATAGCCTTCAAAAAAAACTTCGCCTTCGCCAATTAATGGCAAACTTAAGTGAGCTAATGGTGATAAATCGCCCGAAGCTCCTAAAGAGCCTAATTCATAAACAACTGGAATAATATTTTTATTAAAAAAATCAACCAAACGTTGAACAGTTTCTAATTGAACGCCCGAATAACCATAAATTAAGGACTGTATTTTTAATAACAACATTACTTTAACAATCTCTTCCGGAACAACATTTCCTGTACCACAAGCGTGAGATTTTACAATGTTTTCTTGGAGTAACGTTAGGTTTTCATTAGAAATTTTAACGTTACAAAGTGATCCAAAACCAGTATTAATTCCATAAATAGGTTCAGATTGGTTTTGTAGTATTGAATCTAAATAATTTCGACATTTTTCAATGTTTACAATAGCTTCTTGAGACAAAGAAATTTTTTTGTTTTTAGAAATTATTTCTGCAACGTCATCAATAGTTAAAGTTTCGGTACTAATATAATGTACTAACTCCATGGTTGTTTATTTGTTAATTTTATCCAAAAATCACTAATTTAATTCAAATTAGCAAGTTTAATCATCATTTAAAATTCATAAAATAAGATAATTAATCAATTATAAGCTCTTTTTAGAGCTAATACCCATCATTTTAATAACAAAAATAGATTAAATTTTATAATATAAAAAAAATGCTATACTTTAGCATTGCTATAATTTTAAAAACAATAAACAATACAACAATATCATGAAAAATACTGCTTTAACGCACATTCACGAACAATTAGGAGCTAAATTAGTACCATTTGCTGGGTATAACATGCCAGTACAATATGAAGGAGTAAATATAGAACATGAAACTGTACGTAACGGGATTGGAGTTTTTGATGTTTCTCATATGGGAGAGTTTTTTCTAAAAGGTGAAAATGCATTAGCTTTAATACAAAAAGTTACCTCTAACGATGCATCTAAAATAAGTATTGGTAAAGCTCAATATTCTTGCCTACCAAATACTAATGGCGGTATTGTTGATGATTTAATTATCTATCGAATGGACGAAAATGAGTACATGTTAGTAGTTAACGCATCAAATATTGATAAAGATTGGAATTGGATTTCTGAATTTAATGATTTAGGAGTTGAAATGACAAATGCATCAGACCAGTATTCATTACTTGCTATTCAAGGTCCGAAAGCAGCAGAAGCAATGCAAAGCTTAACTGCTATTAATTTAGTTGAAATGCCCTACTACTCTTTTCAGATAGGAACTTTTGCTGGCGTTGAAAATGTAATCATTTCGGCAACTGGCTATACAGGATCTGGAGGCTTTGAAATTTATTTTAAAAACGAAGATGCCGAAACAATTTGGAACAATGTTTTTAAAGCTGGTAAGGCTTTTGATATTAAACCTATTGGTTTAGCTGCCAGAGATACTTTACGTTTAGAAATGGGATTTTGCCTTTATGGTAATGATATTAATGATACAACCTCGCCTTTTGAAGCTGGCTTAGGTTGGATTACTAAATTTGATAAGGAATTTACAAATTCTGAAAACCTTAAAAAAGAAAAAGAAAACGGACCAAAACGTAAATTAATTGGTTTTGAACTTTTAGAAAGAGGAATTCCACGTCACGATTACGAGATAGTTGATGCTAACGGAACTATAATAGGAGTTGTAACATCAGGAACACAGTCTCCTACTTTAAACAAAGGAATTGGATTGGGCTATGTGACCATTGAAAATTCTAAAGTTGATACTGAAATTTTTATCAGAATTCGTAAAAACGATATTCCAGCAAAAATTGTTAAAACACCTTTTTACAAAAAATAAAAAAAACACGAGTTTCAATAAAAGAAACTCGTGTTTTTTTTGCATCGAATACCTAAGATATTTTATTTTTGTACACTTAAAATTAGACTTTAAAAAAATTTACATATTTCATGGGAAGAGCGTTCGAATTTAGAAAAGCTAGAAAAATGAAACGTTGGGCTGCTATGGCTAAAACGTTTACACGTATTGGTAAAGATATTGTTATTGCAGTTAAAGAAGGTGGACCTCACCCAGAAGCAAACTCACGCTTACGAGCTGTTATGCAAAATGCAAAAGCTGCAAACATGCCTAAAGAAAATGTTGAGCGAGCTATAAAAAAAGCAACCGATAAAGATACTGCAAACTATAAAGAAGTTCTTTTTGAAGGATATGCACTACACGGTATTGCTATTTTAGTAGAATGTGCTACAGATAATAACAATCGTACAGTAGCAAACGTACGTAGTTACTTTAACAAATGTAACGGTACTTTAGGAACGCAAGGTTCGGTTGAGTTTATGTTTGATCATACGTGTAATTTCCGTATTCCTGCTGAAGGGCAAGATGTTGAAGAACTGGAATTAGAAATGATTGATTTTGGAGTCGAAGAAATTTTTGCTGACGAAGACGGAATTATGATGTATGCTCCGTTTGAAAGTTTTGGAGCAATTCAAAAAGAATTAGAAGGTCGTGGTATAGAAATTCTTTCTTCAGGTTTTGAGCGTATTCCTCAAATAACTAAAGAATTAACTCCTGAACAAGTAATTGATGTAGAAAAGCTTCTTGAAAAAATTGAAGAAGATGAAGACGTAATGAACGTTTATCATACAATGCAAGAATCAATAGAATAATATATTCTCAATATTTTTAAAACCTAACCTAAATCGGTTAGGTTTTTTTATATTCATTTTATTATGATACTAAACTATGCAAAAAAACAAAATATGATTAGTAATAGGTTAAAATATAATATTATTAGTAAAAGCACATTGGTCCTAATTTAAAAAGTAATATTTAACTATTTTTGCTTTATAATAATTTTTACATAAAAATGAATATAAACCCATCTGCAAATGGCTGGATTGACAAATATTTTATAACCAATCCAGACAATGATTCATCTAATTTATCAGACCTAGAATTACATCAAATTCTACGTAATTCGGGCTTTATATACGGGTACACTATTTCTTTATTTAATCTTGAACATCTTAATTTAAAAGGGTTAACAAACGAGGAATTATCAAAACTAGCCTTACTTCATAATTTGTATTTATTTTATTGTAAAATTGAGCCTAATTATACACCAGAACATTTTACTGAAAAGGTATTAGAGTTTTATTCAAAAATTCATCCGCAGCCCAAAAGCTTTTTAAATCGTTTTTTACCTGAAGAAAAAAACAGCATTAAACTAGAAAAAATAATAAATATTAGAATTACCACAAATAATAATTTTTTAACAAAATCGTTTTCTCACATCATAACAAATGTATTTTTATACATTGATATTTTAGCGTTTAGAAAATATTTATTAAATAATATAAATCCGTTAAAATATATTGAAAAAGCAGAAAAAGTAGTTACAAAAACCGCTTATTTATCTTTAGGTGCTAAAGATCAAAAAACTAAATATGACGATTTATTTTTAAAACTTTTTGATAATTCGATTAGACTTGCTAAACTAGACGATAACGAAAATTTTACTAAAATAAATTTGGCTTTTTTTGACTCGATATTTGAACGCAATTATTTTTTAGATATTTCTTGTATGTCAATGTGGAGTGATTATACGATTGAAAATTCTGAAATTGATTTTGTTAGAAATTTTGCTAAAAAGTTAGAAATTCCGTCTTATAATATTGACGAAGCTTTAGAAAGTATTTTTTATTTTATCGATACTTATAAAGATGAAATTCCTTATTTTAATTATAGTAATCCTGTTAAACATTTTTACGATCACACATCAACAACTGTTGTTAATTTAATTGTTAGAAATAAAAATAGATTAATAAAAGAAATTGTTGCTAGCGGAGAATTAATGAAGTTATTAGGAGCTTCTACTAAAAGAAATTTGAGTGATTCTGAAAAGAAAAAGGTAAGAAAACAGTTAATCGAAATTTGTAAAACCATTCCGTCTTTAGCAATATTTGCTTTACCTGGCGGTAGTTTATTATTACCTATTTTAATTAAATTCGTTCCAACTTTTCTACCAAGTTCATTTAATGAAAATTTAGATAAAGATATATTGGATAATAAAAAAGACTTACTTTAGTATTCACTAATTATCTAACAATATTACAAAACATGGGAATTTTTTCTGCACTATTAGGCAATGCTGGCACAGTAAATCAAGAGGAACTTATTAAAAAATATGGTAGATTATTAATCGATGGAGAAAGCATTGAACTTGGTTTTAAATTGATTCGTGATACATTTATTTTTACTAATAAACGTTTAATTTTAATTTATGTGCAAGGCATAACAGGTAGCAAGGTAGAATATCAATCGATTGCTTATAAAAGTATTTCTAAATTTAGCATTGAATCGGCTGGTACTTTTGATTTAGATGCCGAATTAAGAATCTGGGTTTCTAGCGAATCTCAACCTAGTATAAAAACTCAATTTAACAAATCAGTTGATGTATACGAGGTGCAACGTATTTTAGCTCATCACGTATTATAATTTTTATTGTTTATAAACATTCTGTTTACAATAATTTCCTTAATTTATATATACTTATCATATTTAATTAGTTTGATTTGTATTAAATTTTATTGGAAGAATTACTTCTATCGATTTTTAAAATTATATTAGTTAATATTAAAACTTTTAATATAAAATAAAATTTTATATTGCTAATATATTAGACAATTATGACCGGAAAGATAATTTTAAAACTAAATGCAAAAGCTTCTTTTAAAAGTAATCGATATGAAGTTTTTATAGATGATACTTTTATTGGATTTATTGATTATAAAAATTCCAAAATTGGTTACGAAACTGCATACGGAAATCATACAATACGAATTGCTGACAAAGAGTTTGAAATAAACAATTTGTTTACAATTAGTAATAGAAAACCTTTAGTGCCAATAGAAATTAACGAAAATTACTTTTGGACTAATAGCCAAACGACCAAATTTATAAAAGGCATTACCTTTGGCTTTTTAATGGTTTATTGTATTGCATTTATCTACTTTGTAGTTTATAAACAAATAGAAATTAATTATTCGTTTGCAATTCCTCTATTTTTAATGTGCTGGTATTTAATAGCAAGTAAAACAAAGCAAAAGTTTACTTTAAAATTTAAATAGTTTATAAATAAAAAGGTCTGCTTATTAAAAAGCAGACCTTTTTTGTTAACTACCTAAATAGTTTATTTTTTTGTTGCTAACCAACACAAAACCGACCCTAAGCAAACCATTAAAGCACCTTGCCAAAATGAAAAGCCCAACGCTGATGAAAGTAGAATTGACGATAAAGCAGACGAAAGTATAGGTGTAAAATACGAAGCTCCGGTCATAACCGTTACATTACCTTTTAAAATACCAACATTCCAAGCAGCATAGCCAAACCCCATAGCAATAGCAGCTAAAATTAAATAAACGATGGATTTAATATCTACATTTATTTGATGATTTTCTCCAAGAATTAAATATTTTATCCATAAAACTAAAGAAACTAAAATAAAAAATAGTGTAATACCATTTACGCCTTTCGACATTTTTATAGTAACAATACAATATCCTGCCCATAAACAAGCACCAACAAAGGCTAATCCGTAACTTAATGGATTACTTTTAACATTGTTTAGTATTTGTGTAATGCTAAATCCTTGATCACCAACCAAAACCCAAGCGATACCAATCATCGATAGTAGAACACCTGGAACAATTAATATATTAACTTTTTTAGAGAAAAAAATAATTGTAGCAATCATTGTAAATGTTGGCCACAAGTAATTCACCATTCCTACCTCTATTGCTTGCCTCCCATTTTGTGTATAACCAATAGCTAAGGTTAAAAATACTTCATAACATACCATTAATAAACCTCCCCATACCAAATATTTTTTTGGAAATTTATGTAATGGCACCCAGCCTACACTAAAAAGTAAAAAAACTGATGCAACTGTATAAATTAATGCAGCGCCACATAAAGTTCCAAAAGCATTTGTTACCTCTTTAATTAGTCCAATTATTGAACTCCATAAAATTATAGCACTTAAGCCAATTAGTGTAGCTTTAGTAGATTGGTTCATGCTTTATTATTTATTTTTTGCAGCGCAAAACTACTATATTTTTTCTAATTAAATTAAAAAAACATATTGTTTATTCTTTCTTATTTAAGTAGATATGTTTTAGTAAAAAAAACAGCTAATTAGTTAAAAACTTATATTTATTTTTTTATATTGAGATCTAAAGACAATTAATATGAATTTAATAACAAATTATAATAATTTAAATGTTGTATACATACCCGGTTTGGGTGGTAGCATTTTAAATGGAGAAAAGTTTAAATTTTTTAAAGAAGTCTATCCAAACATACATGGATTTCAATGGGATGAATCTGATGATTTAGATCAAAAATTAACTACGTTTATTACCACGATAATAAATCCAAAACTAATAACATTAATTATAGGTTCATCTGCAGGTGGAAAAATAGCTTTATTGATGAAACAGATAATGTTAGAATTAGGATATCAATCTCCCTTTACCTGCTTATTAAATCCATTGGCCAATGTTAATCATAGATTACTTGACTTTTCATTAAGTAATCCATATTTAATAACTGGAAATTTGCACCTGGTTAATCAATATTCTTTAATTATTTGGTCGGCTGAAGATGAAGTTATTAACCAAATAGCGTCTATTAAAGAATTTGATCCAAACAATACATTTATACAAGTGAATGATGATCATGCGCTTAGGCTTTC
>Ga0233372_1000434_pt1 | contig 18852 bp, 11 predicted proteins | sample ElkDunMinimDraft_4_FD_191538 | JGI IMG/M metagenome (GOLD analysis project Ga0233372, IMG submission 191538) | Fecal eukaryotic communites from dung pellets of Tule Elk in California, USA - Elk Dung D8 | ecosystem: Host-associated > Mammals > Digestive system > Large intestine > Fecal | place... | reverse complement strand
TTACCGTTACATGTTTCACATTCAACATCTACATCCGGTAAAAAAGCCATTTCTATGGTTCTGACTCCCGAACCTTCGCAAGTTTGACAACGACCACCAGCAACATTAAAACTAAAACGCCCCGATTTATAACCTCTAATTTGTGCTTCGGGTGTTTGAGTAAATAAGTTTCTGATTTCAGTAAAAACCTCAGTATAGGTAGCAGGGTTAGAACGTGGTGTACGACCAATTGGACTTTGGTCTATGGCAATAACTTTATCTATGTTTTCAAGTCCTTCAATGCTTTCATAGGGCATTGGCTCTTTTACGGCATTAAAAAAATGTTTGTTTAAAACTGGATATAGTGTTTCGTTAATTAAAGTTGATTTTCCTGAACCCGAAACGCCTGTAACTGCAATTAAACATCCTAAAGGAAAATCAGCAGATACATTTTTTAAATTATTACCTGTTGCTCCTTTTATTTTTAATATTTTCCCATTTCCTTTTCTTCGCTCTTCTGGTATTGTAATACTTAATTTGTTATTTAAATATTGTGCCGTTAGCGTATTTTCTTTTAAAAGTTCTTTAGGTGTGCCTTGGGATATAATTTGACCTCCGAATCGACCTGCTTTTGGACCAATATCAATTACATAATCAGCATTCTCAATCATGTCCTTATCATGTTCTACAACGATAATAGAATTGCCTAAATCTCGCAGTTGTGTTAGCGAATGAATTAGTTTTTCATTATCACGCTGATGTAAACCAATACTTGGCTCATCTAAAATATATAAAACCCCAACTAATTGTGAACCAATTTGTGTAGCTAGTCTGATTCGTTGCGCTTCACCTCCTGATAAAGTTTTTGAACTTCGATTTAATGATAAATAATCTAAACCAACATCTAATAAAAATTGTAAGCGGGTGGTTATTTCTTTAATCACTTCATTACCAATGATTAATTGTTTTTCAGATAGTTTCGCTTTAATTTCATTAAACCATAAGGCTAAATCTATAATATCCATACTACTTAATTCGCCTATATTTTTTTCAGCGACTTTAAAAAATAGGGACTCTTTGCGTAAACGAGCTCCTTTACATTCTTGGCAAGGAATATCGTCCATAAACTCTTTGGCCCAACGTTTAATTGTTGCCGAGTTTGCCTCGTCGTATTGGCTTTTTATAAAGTTGGCAATTCCTTCAAAATCTAATTTATAGTCTTTTGTAATGCCTAACGTTTTAGAGTGGATTGAAAACTTATCTTTTCCCCCATTTAAAATAATATCCATTGCCTCGGCTGGAATATTTTCTATTGAATCGGTAAGTTTAAAGTCATATTTTAAGGCAATTATTTCTAATTGTTTAAATATCCAGGTACTTTTTTGCTCTCCCAATGGAGCAAATCCACCATTTTTTATGGATAATTTTGGATTAGGAATAATTTTATCTAAATTGATAACTTGGGTATTTCCTAAACCATTACAAGCCGGACATGCCCCTTTAGGAGAATTAAACGAAAAAAAGTTTGGTTCTGGATTTGGATATGAAATTCCAGAAGTTGGACACATCAAATTACGGCTAAAAAAGCGAGTATCGTTTGTATTGTGTTCAATAACTATCATCACATTTTCGCCATGATACATAGCGGTTTGTATACTCTCGTTTAAGCGTTTCAGCGTTTCTTCGTCATCATTAACTAAAATCCGATCAATTACAATCTCTATATCGTGATTTTTATATCGATCAACTTTCATATTGTATTCGATATCTTTGATCTCTCCATCAACTCGTACTTTAACAAATCCTTGTTTAGATATTTGTTCGAAAAGTTCACGGTAATGCCCCTTACGAGATCGAATTACGGGTGAAAGAATATTAATACGTTTACCATTAAAATCTTTGATAATAAGTTCACGGATTTGATCATCTGTAAAACTTACCATTTTTTCACCCGTATTAAAACTATATGCGTCACTTGCACGCGCAAAAAGTAGGCGTAAAAAATCGTAAATTTCGGTTATCGTACCAACAGTAGATCTTGGATTTTTGGAAGTTGTTTTTTGTTCTATGGCTATCACTGGTGATAATCCATCAATTTTGTCTACATCTGGACGTTCTAAACCACCTAAAAATTGACGTGCATAAGAAGAAAAAGTTTCTATATAGCGACGCTGACCTTCGGCATAAATGGTATCGAAAGCTAATGAAGATTTTCCAGAACCAGAAAGACCAGTAATAACCACCAGTTTTTCGCGTGGAATTTTTACATCAATATTTTTTAAGTTATGAGCGCGAGCACCCAAAACTTCAATATAATCGTCTTGATTTAGCATAATTATGGCAAAAACGCAAATATACGTTTTTAAATTAAATTTTTAGGAATGGTTTTAGGATTTAAATGAAATTATTCGATACGTAAATCGTTTAATTTTTTACGATAAGCTTCTAAAATTTTAATTTTTTTAATGTATCCAATGCATTTGTTGTCAGTTATATAGAAAAGTTTATGACTCTCTGATTCTTTAAATTTATCCATTATTTCTTCGGTAGAATCGTAATGATTTACAACAATTGGATGATAATTTACAATATCTTTTAAGGCTGAGTTTTTGATCTTTTCGGTTTCAAAAATATATTTTTTTAATTCTTTAAACTCAGCAATACCTATGAAGTTGTTGTTTAGATCGTGAACAGGAAAATCTAATTGTTTGCTGTTTTTTATTTTTTGAATTACAGTTTCTAAGGAATCAGTTATTACTAGCTCTTGATAGTTTGTAATAATATACTTTTTGATTTCTATGGAAGTTAGTAAATTTCGGTCTTGATCTTCGGTAAACACCATCCCTTTGTCTGCTAATCCGATAATATCCATTGAATAAATTTCCATTTTTTTTGATATAGCAAAGCTTATTGAAGATACTAATAAAAGAGGAACTATTAAGCCGTAACCCGATGTGATTTCTGCTATTAAAAAGATAGCGGTTAATGGTGCATGAAATAGTGCTGCAATAACACCTGCCATGGTAACTACAGTAAAATTTGTTATTGGAATATTGTTTGTGATGCCAATTGCTTCAAAAATTTTGGCTAAACCAAAGCCTAAATACGATCCTACAAATAATGAAGGTGCAAAATTACCACCATTACCACCGCTTCCAAGAGTTAAACCTGATGCAATAGATTTAATAAACGCTGCTGCCAATACAAATAAAACTAATACCCATGAACTGTTTTTGAAATCAGCTAAAACGGTATTATTTAGCATGTTTTCTGGGTTTTTAGATGTTAAGGTTTTAATACTTTCATATCCTTCTCCAAAAAGTGTTGGGAAAAAGAAAATAAGAACTGCTAACATGGAGGCTCCAATTAGTGCCTTTTTATAAACTGAACCCGTAATTTTTGTGCAAAAATGCTCAATGCGCCTGAACATACGAGCATGATAGACAGATACAAATCCTGCTATTATACCAATAATTATATAATACGGTGTGTTAGATATAGTAAAAGTAAGGTCGTCTTGAAAGTGTAGTAAAATGTCTTCATTTAAAATTAATTTTGAAGTTAAGGTTCCTGTAGCAGATGCTATCATTAGTGGAATAAATGCACTAATACTGATGTCTGTCAAAACAATTTCTACAGCAAACAAAACCCCTGTAATAGGTGCGTTAAAGGCTGCTGATATACCAGCGGCAACTCCACAAGCTAATAATAAAACACGATCTTTATAACCTAATTCGTGATAACGTGCGTAGTTAGATCCAAATGCAGCTCCCATTAAGGCAATTGGAGATTCTAAACCAGCCGAGCCACCTAGACCAACAGTTAATGAGCTAGTCATAATTTGGCTATACATTTGTTTTTTAGGAATAAACCCAGCTTTATTTGCTATGGCAACCATAATTTGTGCGGTTCCTTTTTGGATAGAACCATCTAAAAACTTTTGTACAACCAAAACTGTAAGTAAAATACCAATAATAGGTAAGATACTATTTGAATAGGGAAGGTGTAAAATGGAGTCAATATAGTTTGCAAATCTTAGTACACTGTGTGCAAATGTTTTTAAAATCATTACTGCAACCGCAGAGGAGATTGCTACTAAAATACTTGAAACATATAGAAATTGGCGATTATTTAATTTTGCTTTTGTAAGCATAAGTAGAATGTCAGATAACTGAAATATTTGCTTACTAAATAAATATGCTTTTTGTTTTAGATTTCTGAACATTTAGCTGCTATTAAAATTTGATTTACAAAATTAATAAAGGTTTAGCTTTTGGCTAAACCTTTATTAATTTATTTTTTGTCTGCAACAATTCTATTTTCTCGATTTGCAATTTCCCATGCTGTAGCAAAAGCTAATTGTGCTCTTTTTGCTAAAATATCGTAATCTATTTTATCTGGAGTATCAGTCGGTTTATGATAATCTTCGTGAACGCCATTAAAATAAAAAATACTTGGGATGCCATGTTTAGCAAAGTTGTAATGATCCGATCTAAAATAAATACGTTCTGGGTCATTTACATCATTATACTTGTAATCAAGCTTTATTTTAGAATATTTTTTATTTGCTTCTTCGTTAATTTCATGTAATTCTGTACTTAAACGGTCAGAACCAATTACATAAATGTAATCTTCATTCGTTTTAGAATAAATGGTATCTCGTCTACCAATCATATCAATATTTACATCAGCAACTGTTTTTTCTAATGGAAATAATGGATTTTCAGAATAATATCTAGAACCATGTAATCCATATTCTTCTCCAGTTACGTGTAATATTAATATAGAGCGTTTTGGCCCATGTCCAGCAGCTTTAGCTTTATTAAAGGCTTGTGCAATTTCTATTAATGCAACAGTTCCAGAACCGTCATCATCGGCACCGTTGTAAATTTCTTGACCTTTATATCCAACGTGATCATAATGAGCACTAACAACTACAATTTCATCTTTATGTGTTGAACCTTCAATAAATGTCCAAATGTTTTCAGAATCGGGTAATTTAGGACCAAATCGACGTTTCATAAAATCAGCAGGAACTTTTTGATAGAAAGAGTCAGCTCCCGTTGGATAACTTAATCCATTTTTTTGATGTTGTTCAATTAAATATTTTCCAGCTTTTTTCTGCCCTTCACTTCCAGTATTTCTACCTTGCATAGAATCTGAAGCTACAATATATAAATGAGTTTTAAGTTCTTGCGGAGTAATTGTGTTGATGTATTTTTGAAGAACATCAGTGTTTTTTTCTGAAGTAGTTTTTTCAGATTGCTTAGTTACTGTTTCAGGACTTTTACAGGCATAAAATGAGAGTAAAATAAAACAAATTAAAGGTCTAGTCATTTGGGTTAATTTTATGTGATTTGGACAAATATAATTAATTTTTATGGGCTTTGTGCGTATTTACTGATGATATTTGGTGTTTATGTTAACAATTTTATATGATTTTACTCGAATTTGTGATTATAATTTATTTATTCAAATTACAGTTTTTAAACTAAAGAATTAATTATCTTTAGCAATTGATAAGTTCTAAAAAAAACACAAGACTGTATTTGCCTATATTATTAATAAATATTGGGTAAGTATGTAATGTACTTAAGTAATAAAATGAAAATATTTTTTTTTAAAAAAATTGGTAACTATCTATTATCTACATTTGTTATCAGTTTTTTACTGTTGTCTTGTGCAACTAAAAAAAATCAGTTTGGAAAAGCCATTCAATCTGAAAAATCTACTTACAAAATCGCTGATATCCAGCATCGTTTTTTTCTACTTGGTGCAGCAAATGATATGTCTACAAAAATTGCTCAACAGAATGTAACTTCAATTAAAAATCAGTTCGATTCTAATATAAAAAGTTCATTATTATTTTTAGGCGATAACATGCTGGTAGATAACATGAAAGATTCGTTGCAGACATTTTTTTCATTAAATAAACAAATAGAATTAGCTAAGAAATTACCCGGTAAGGCTTATTTTATTCCTGGAAATAAAGACTGGGAAAATGGTTATACTTCGCTCAATAATCAAGAAAATTATATTAATACGTATTATAAATCTGACTCATTTTATCCTCAGAAAAACTGTGCTATTGATGCAATAGTTGTGTCGGATAGCTTAGTTGTTATTACAATTGATTCTCAATGGTATTTAGCCAATTGGGATAAGTATCCGGGTATTAATGACGATTGTCATATTAGAACGCGTGAAGAGTTTTTTGATGAATTTGATAACTTAATAAATAAATATCAAAATCAAACAATTTTGATAGCCATGCATCATCCGCTATATTCTAATGCAAAACACGGAGGTAAATTTTCAATTTATGATCATATTTTTCCGATTAAAAATGTTCCGCTTCCTTTTTTAGGTTCTTTTTATACTTATGTTAGAAAAGCTTCAGGAATTTTTAATCAAGATCTTCAAAATAAAAAATACATTACTTTAATCAATCGTTTAAAAACAGGAACTCAAAATCTTGAAAATGTTTTTTTTGTTTCTGGGCATGATCAATCTCTTCAATACATTGAGAAGGGTGGAATTAAGCAATTAATTTCTGGAACGGGTTCTCTAGGTTGGGCTACAAACAATAAAGATTTACTTAGTTTTTCGTCATCTAAAGTTGGCTTTTCTGTTGTCGATGTTTTAAAAGATGGCACAACATGGGTTAATTTTTACGAGGCAAATAGTTTGGAACCAATTTTTACTAAAAAAGTTTTAAATAAACTACCAACGTTTGAACAAGAGGTAATTAAAGATGTAGAAAAAACTACAATAGCGAATATTTATTCAAAGCAAGAAACCACAAAATCTAAATATTATCGATTTTTATGGGGTGATCATTACCGCCATTTTTATTCGATTCCAATTGAATATCCTAATCTATATTTAAACGATTCAGAATACGGAATGCTAACTCCTACAATTACAGAAGGAGGAAACCAAATAAATATTTTACGATTGATGAATGAAAAGGGACAAGAATTTGTAATAAACCCTTTAAAGAAGAATGCGCCAAAGTTTTTGCAAAAAGGTGTATTAAAAGATAAAGTAATTGAAAAAAAAGTTAAAGGTACTTATACCGAATCTTTTGTTAACGATTTTTATACAACAGCCCATCCATTTGCTACAACAATTTTGAGTAATTTTGCTGATCAAATAGGCATTTATAGTGCCAAACCCAAAATATTTTATATACCAAAACAAAAGGGATTGGGTATATATAATTATGATTTTGGAGATGCTTTATATTTAGTTGAAGAGCGAGTAAATAACAATGAAGCAGATAATGAAAATTTTGACTCGGCAGATGCAATATATGGTACTGCAGATATGATGGAAAGACTCCGTATAAATTTTAATCATAAAGTAGATCAGCAGATGTATTTAAAATCTCGTTTGTTTGATTTTTTAATTGGTGATTGGGATCGAAACGAAGAACAATGGCGTTGGGCTGAATTTCATCAAGCAGATTCAATTGTTTATAAACCGATTCCTAGAAGTCATGGTCAAGCTTTTGCTAAAATAGATGGAGTTTTACTTGCAATTATACGAACTATGCCTTCACTAAGGCATATGCAATCGTATAAAAATAAATTTGCACATCCGCGTTGGGTTAATAAATCAACTTTTGCCATGGATATAAAGTTTTTGGATGGTATTTCTGAAAAAGAGTGGCAACAGACAGTATCGTATATTCAAAGCAAAATTACTGATGAATTAATTGATGATACATTTAATAAATTGCCAATCGAAGTTATTGATGAAACAACTGAAGATATTAAGGCAACAATGCGCTATCGTAGAGATCATCTAGCCGAATATGTTGTTGAATTTAGAAATTATTTATCTAAAACAGTTATAGTTACCGGAACGGACAATCTAGATACGTTTAACATTAACAGACTTAAAAATGGAGATGTAACTATTGACATTTTAGGACAAAACGGTAATAAAATTAGTTCAATTACTTATGACCATAAAATAACTAATCAGATCTGGATTTATTCTTTAGATCAAGCAGATACATTTAATGTATCGGGTGCATCAAATTCTAAAATTAAAATTCGATTAATTGGAGGTCTGGGTGATGATTCTTACAATGTAGAAAATGGTAAAAATTTAAATATTTATGATTTTATTTCCGTTAAAAATAATTTTAGTTTAAATGCATCAACCAAAGTATTATTAAGTGATAATTACAAACTTAATTTATATGATTGGCGAAAAGCCCCGATTCGCATTTTTACATTAGCTCCACAAGCAGATTTTAATCCTGACGATGGTACAATCATTGGTTTACAAGCAAATTACAAAATAAATAATTTTTTACAAAATCCATTCGGAAGTCAGCATAGGTTAGGTGTAAAAGTTAGTACTCAAACAGGAGGTGTAAATATTTTTTATAAAGGAATGTTTGCAAACCTTTCTAACAATTGGCGTTTTGAATTAGTGGCTAATTATTCGACACCTAATTTTGCTCAAAACTTTTTTGGTTTTGGAAACGAAACCACTAATAATCGTAAAAGCACGATGAACTATTATAGAGTTCGAATGCAAAATATTAAGTTAGAACCTGCTTACAAATTATACACTCCAGGAGGTGTTATTTTAGGTATTTCTTCGGCTTTAGAATATATTAAAGTTGATAATAGAGCTAACCGTTTTATTACCACTTATTTTCCTACAGATTATGATTTATATAGAGGGCAATATTACGCCGTACCAAAATTAACTTTTGATTTTGAAAACTATAATTTACCACACAATCCGTCCTTAGGTTTAGGTTATAATTTAGAAATGGGTTGGTATATAAATTTATATAATGAAAGCCGTAATGTTCCTTTTTTACATACTAGATTAAATTTTGATTTCCCATTGAACAGAAGTGAAAAATTGATTTTTGCAACACTGTCTAAGGCTAAATTTACCTTTACAGATAATTTTGAGTTTTTTCAAGGAGCAACATTAGGTGGAGATGATGATTTACGTGGGTTTAGACGTGAACGATTTAGTGGGCAAAATTCTTTTTTGCAGTCAACTGATATCCGTTGGAATATTGGAACGGTTGGCGAAACTTTAGCTCCAATGGAATACGGTATTTATGTTGGTTATGATATTGGCCGTGTTTGGAAGTATGCAGATCCTTCTAAAAAATGGCATTCATCATACGGAACCGGAATTTGGTTAAGTATTTTTGATTCATTAACAGGTCATGTTGCTTATTTTAGAGGAGATGATGGTGGAAGAGTAACCGGAGGTATTGGTTTTAGATTTTAAAAACGTCGAGCTTGAGTATTAAAGTTTGAAAAAAAAGATCAATTTAAATTGTAACCACCTGATTAGTAATGAAAAAAGAGTAACTTTAAAAAGTTACTCTTTCTCGCACGGGCGGAGGGATTCGAACCCCCATCAACGGTTTTGGAGACCGCTATTCTACCCTTGAACTACGCCCGTTTAAATCTGTTGCAAATATACGTCTATTTATTGTTTTTACAAGTATTTCTTACATTTTTTTGTAAAAAATATTTAACCATATTATTCTTGATAATTTATAGTTAAAAGTCGATAAAGCTAAAGCAATTATGAAAATAGCAATAAACATATTCAAAAAGCTAATGTCAAAAATTAAACCTAAAACAAATACAGAAATCATCTGTGCACAAGTTAGTGCATAACTAATATACATTGCCCCAAAAAAGAAACCTGTTTCTCTTTCGTAAACATACCCGCAATTAGAGCAATTTTTATTCATTAATGGTAATCTAAATAAAATAGGGTTACCATTGGTTTTAAACATTTTTTCTTGCTCACAGTTTGGACATTTTCCACTTACTACTTTTGATAGAAAAGACATATTTTTTATTTTTTACAAATTTAGTATAAAATCTGTAATACTATACTTATATAATCGGAACTTTTATTTGTATAAAAAAGACATGTTAATAAAAAATAAAACATACGTTAAAAGGGTTTGTGTTTTTACTTTATATTTGAATTTATTATTATAATATATTAAATATAATGAACAACTCAAAACAACTTTATTTTGATCAAATAATTAATTTTTTAAATGATATTATTTGGTCTGATGTTTTTATTATTCTATGTATTGGTACAGGTTTATATTTTAGTTTTATGACTAAATTTTTACAGGTAAGATACTTTAAAGATATGATAAAGCTTTTATTTACAGAAGGATCTAGTGATAAAGGAGTGTCACCATTTCAAGCTTTTTCTATTGCAATTGCAGGAAGGGTTGGTACAGGTAATATTGCTGGGGTAGCTACAGCAATTGCCATGGGGGGTCCAGGTGCAGTTTTTTGGATGTGGGTAATTGCCTTTTTAGGTGCATCAACTGCATTTATTGAAGCAACTTTAGGACAAATATATAAAGTATATGTTAATGGAGAATACAAAGGAGGTCCAGCTTATTATATTGAAAAAGGGTTAGGGTCTAAGGTTTATGCCTGTGTTTTTGCAATAGCAACAATTATCGGTTGTCTAATTTTCTTACCAGGTGTTCAAAGTAATAGCATTGCTGAAGGAATGCATAATGCATTTAAAATCCCACATCTTTTAACCGGAATTGGTGTTGCAGTTTTATTAGCATTAGTTGTTTTTGGTGGAGCTAAACGTATTGGTAAAGTGGCTGAAATTATTGTGCCTTTTATGGCTGGTGCTTATATTTTAATGGCAGTAGTTATTATTTCATTCAATATTTCTGATGTACCAAAAATTTTTAATCTTATTATAAGTTCAGCTTTGTCTTTTGATGCAACTTTTGGTGCCATTGTTGGAAGTGCAATTTCATGGGGAGTAAAACGTGGTATATATTCTAATGAAGCGGGGCAAGGTACTGCTCCTCACGCAGCAGCAGCAGCAGCAACATCTCACCCTGCAAAACAAGGACTAGTACAAGCGTTTTCGGTTTATATTGATACTTTATTTGTTTGTTCTGCTACGGCTTTTATTATTTTATTTACTCAAAAATATAATGTTATTGATTCTGTAAAGAGTTCAGAGAGTGATACAACTTATATTGTAGAACATTTGCCTGGAATTAAAGAAGGAGCAGCTTATACGCAGCATGCGGTTTCTGTTTACTTTCCTTCAATTGGAAGTGAGTTTGTAGCTATTGCCTTATTTTTGTTTGCATTTACAACCGCAATGGCATATTACTTTATTGCTGAATCAAATTATTATTATCTTTCTAAATATAAAAAAAATGTAGTGTTGTTATGGACAATGCGTTTGGCATTTTTGGCTAGTGTAATTTATGGTGCTGTTTCCGATGGTGGAAATGCCTGGAAAATTGGTGATATTGGCGTTGGTTTGATGGCTTGGTTGAATATTATAGCTATAATATTGTTGAGAAAACCAGCGCTTAAAGCTTTAAAAGATTATCAGGAGCAAAAAAAGAAAGGATTAAATCCTGTTTTTGATCCTGAAAAATTAGGTATCTCAAACACAACCGAATGGAATGATCCAAAATAAAGTTATAAAAGGAGCAGTTTTGTACTGTTCCTTTTTTTTATATTTAATTTTTTTAAAAATAAATATAACGCTAATATTTGGTAATCAGTATTTTAAAAAAAATCTCAAAAAAAACTTTTAAAAAAGCTTTGTTAACCCTTGTGGAATAAGAAAATAGTTCTATATTTGCACTCGCAATACGGAAGTAATTACTCTTCTAAAAAAGCAAATATTGGAGAAATGGCAGAGTGGTCGAATGCGGCAGTCTTGAAAACTGTTGACTGTAACAGGTCCGGGGGTTCGAATCCCTCTTTCTCCGCAAAAGAAATAGTTTCTTTTTTAATGGCGAGGTAGCTCAGTTGGTTAGAGCGCAGGATTCATAACCCTGAGGTCACGGGTTCAAATCCCGTTTTCGCTACTAAATCCCCTTATGTAAATAAGGGGGTTTTTTATTGAATAATTTTTAAAATTATTTAATTTCATATTCTTTTTTAAAATCATTAATTTTTGATGATAAAAAATCCATTGTGTCAAAAACGTTATTTTTTTGCTGTACAATTTTGGATTTAGAATCCATACTACAATACTCTAAAAAAAGCACTATGTTATCTTCATTTAGGCCTAATTGATTTTTAAAATAATACAAATCGCAGGTTTTAAGTACGTGTTTATTAAAACTAACTTCTTCAGAATTATTTTTTTGCTTTAAACCTTTTTTAATTAATCTATAGAGTTCTTTCCCAATTCTAGCTATATCTACTCCATTTTCGATAGTACCATCATAAATAAGTTTATTTTTGGGCGAAGTCTGTAAGTCATCTACATATTTAGTGTCAAGTATTTTTTGAATTTCTTTAGCTGACCATCTGATACCTTTATTTATTACTATTTCCTCTAATTCTTTGCTTTCTAATTCTAGAATAATTATTAGCTCGCTATTATATATTTCAGCTTCGGTTAAAATTATTTTCTGAATTTTGAAGTTTTTAGAAAAAAACAACAATGTATCTCCTTTGTTGGCTTGAATTTTAAATTTACCTTGTAAATCGGTTTGTGAATCCTTTTTTTGCGTAATATTTACAACTTCAGCTTTAGGAATGCCTATTTCCTGATAGGTTATTTTTCCTGAAATTATCGTTTTGTTTTGACTTTTAGCGAATTGAAAAATAAATAGAAAAAAAAGGAATATAATTTTTTTGGTCATTGCAGCTAAATAATACGTTGACAAATCTAATTTTATTTTGATTTATTTCTTATTAATTAACACTTTTGTAACAAAAAAAACTTTTTTCAACAAATAACACAATGAATTAGTTAGTACTGTTGGTTTTATTTTAAAAACTCTTTGGATTTATAAATTGGGTTTGGATATTTATAAAACCCTTCGCCTGTGTTCACTCCAAGTTTATTGGTATCAATAAAGTTCGTTTTTAAATAATCAACAACTTTTTGTTTTTCAGGATTTTTTGTTAAGGCCATCAAATTTATGTTGTAAGCAGTTGTAATACCAACTAGATCTAAAATTCCGCACGGTCCAATAGGCGACCCAGTTGCTGTCATCCAGGTTTTATCAATAGTTTGGTAGTCAGCAATGTCATTAACTAACAAATATGTCGCAGCATCTAAAAGTGGAACAAGTAGTGTATTTAAAATATATCCAGGTTGTTCTTTGTGTAACGGTAATGCAATCATACCAATTTGTTTGGCAAATTCTACCACCTGATTAAATACTTTAACCTCGGTTTTAGGTTGACTCATAATTTCTGCTGTGTTATGAATCCAAATTTCATTAGCAAAGTGTAGGGCTAAAAATTTTTCAGGTCTACCCGTGTATTCTGCAAATTGGCTGGGTAATAATGTGGATGAATTTGTTGTAAAAATTGTTTTTGACGGGGCAACTTTTGCTGCGTTTTGATAAAATTCAATTTTAATTTTCGGATTTTCTGGAATAGCCTCAATTAAAAGATCGGCTTCATCTAAAGCTTTGTTTAAATCTGAGGAATAAGACATTCTTGCCTTTGTTTCCAGTATTTGTTGCTCACTAGCATTTAGATCGTTTTTATACGCAGCAGCTAATACATTAAACTTTTCTTTAGCTTTATTTAGCACTACATCATTAATATCATAAACAACTACGTTAAATCCCTTAAAAGCAGTTTGAAATGCTATTTGATAACCTAAAACACCGCTTCCGGCAACTGTTACATTTTTAAAACTCATAATATTTTTTTTATTAATAGATAACTTTTAAAAGTTTTAAAATATTATAGTTAATACAGAAATTCTTTTAAAATATTAAGTATCATAATTACACTTCATAAATAATAGACATATTTTTTAAAATATAATCTTACAGAATTAATTACTAAGTGTTAAATGATTTTAAAAACCTTTAATTAGCTCATATTATAAAGTAAATTTGTTTATCTAAAAGCCAATTTCATGTATCAAAAAACAACTAGTTTTATCCGCCGAGAAATATCAGAAACATATAAAAACATTAAATTAAAGCATCCAATCTTAAAGTATCAAAATACAATTGGCTTTATCATATTTACTTTTTGTATTTTGATAAGTGTTGCAATTAGTATTTTGTGGTTTAAACAAATAGTTCCAACTTGGTTATTAATTGTTATAAATGCTTTTTTATTTGGAATTTTACATGAACTAGAACACGATTTAATACATTATATGTACTTTAAAAACAATAAAATAGTTCATAATTGTTTATTGTTTTTTATATGGATATTACGGCCGTTAACATTAAACCCGTGGTTTCGTCGTACTTTACATTTTCATCACCATCGTTTTTCAGGTACTTTACATGATATAGAAGAACGAGGGGTTACAAATGGTGAACGATGGGGATTTGTGCGTTTGTTTTTTACTGCAGATTTAGCAATTGGAAATTTAATTCGCGTTAAACGTCTCTTTTCGGATATAAGAAAAGAAGTTGAAAGTGGAAATTTGAAGGCTGAAGTTGCTCATCAAATAAAAAGAGCTGGAGTTTTTGGTTTAATACCAATTACTATTCTTTCTCATATTATTTTATATGTATATTCAATTCATTTAATTTTAGAATTTTCAAATAATATTTTTGGCACTAATGTACTATTACCGGTACAAATAGTAGCTGTTTTAAATTATTTGCATCCCTTTATTTATATAATATTAATTCCAAATTTACTCAGACAATTTTGTTTGCACTTAATTACTTCAAACCTTCATTATTTTGGAGATGTAGAAAAAGGGAATGTTATTGAGCAAACACAAGTTATTAATATTTGGTGGACTTATCCGCTACAAATTTTTTGTTTCTTTTTTGGCTGGACTCACGCAATTCATCACTTTGTGGTTAATGAAACCTTTTACATCAGACATTTTACCAGAAAAAAGGCACACAAAATTATGCGTGAAAACGGAGTTAGATTTAACGATTTAGGCACATTTAAGCGTGCCAACAGGTTTAATGAGCTAACTAAATAGGTTGGCATTTTATTTTTAAAAGCTCAATATATATTGAGCTTTTTTTATTTTTTTAAAATACGTCTAATTGTATTTACATTTTCCAAGTAAGCGTATATATCTTCGGAATCAGATTTTTCAATCATTGTTTTCATTTTTTCAATTTGCTTTTGATAAGCAACAATTGCTTTTAGTAAATTTTCTCTATTTTGGATAAAAATGGGTGTCCACATTGCTGGCGAACTTTTTGCTAATCGTACTGTCGATTCAAAACCCGAACCAGCCATGTCAAAAATATTTTTTTCGTCTTTTTCAATTTCTAATACGGTTTGCCCTAATGCAAAAGAAGTAATATGCGATAGATGAGAAACGTAAGCAATATGTTCGTCATGAGCTTCAGAACTCATTGTTATTACATTAGTCCATAAGTTTTGATAAATTTTTTTTACAATTTTCACAGCTTTTTCACAGCTTAATTCAGTATCACAAATAATCGAAACTTTATTTAAAAAAAGCTCTGCAAAAGCAGCTTTTGGGCCTGAGTTTTCTGTTCCTGCAATTGGGTGCGTTGCAACAAAATTTTTTCGATTGGCATGATTTTTTACCACTGCACAAATTCCAGCTTTTGTTGATCCCATATCCATTACATACGTGTTTTCGGGTATAAAATCCAATATTTGTAATAATATTTTTTGTGCAGCATTAATAGGTATAGCCAATACTACTAAATTACTTTTTAAAACAGCTGTTTGTAAATCGCAAATTTCATCTACAATTCCTAGTTCTAAAGCCTCTTTTGTGTGGGTTGTGTTTGTATCAACACCAATAATTTTTTCAGCTAAAGCAGTTTTTTTTAGAGCCAATGCAAATGATCCGCCTATTAAACCTAAGCCAATAATGGTTACTGTTTTCATATTATAATTTCTTTTGAAGTATTGTATAAAGTATATTCACAAATATAAAAGACCAATCGTAATGCTCAGGAAAAAAAGGAACAAAAGATGTTAAAATTTAATTTGTAAGATAAAATCTACTTCTTTAATGGTTAATGTTTTATTAAAACTACTATTTTTACGACTCAGACAAATACTTAACTACTATAAATTATGAATAGAAGAACATTTTTACAGAATACATCTATTGCAACCTTTGGCACGTTAATAATGCCAGACTCATTATTTGCTCTAGATAAATCAGCAAAAAAAATTAGAGTTGGATTAATAGCCGTTGGAATGCGAGGTCAGGTGCATTTAAATGAATTATTACGTCGTGATGATGTTGAGGTTGTTGCTATTGCTGAACCCGATTCTAGAATGATTGTCCGTGCAAACAAAATTTTTGAAAAAAATAATAAGAAACCGGTTAAATATTTTAGTAATGGAAATGAAGACTATAAAAACCTACTAAAATTAAAAAATCTTGATGCCGTTATTATTTCTAGTCCATGGGAATGGCACGAAGTTCAAACTATTGATGCAATGCGAGCGGGTAAAATTGTTGGTTTAGAAGTTTGTGGAGCTATGAATTTGGAAGAATGTTGGAATTATGTAAATGTTTCTGAAGAAACAGGAATTCCAATTTTTATGATGGAGAATGTATGTTACCGTCGAGATGTTATGGCTGTTTTTAATATGGTTCGTAAAGGTAAATTTGGACAAATTGTTCATGGTCAAGGTGGTTATCAACACGATTTACGAAATGTTCTTTTTAACGATGGCGTAAAAGCAATTGGAGGTGGTGTAGAGTTTGGCGACAAAGGTTTTTCTGAAGCTGCTTGGAGAACTGATCATTACGTTAATAGAGATGGAGAATTATACCCAACGCATGGTTTAGGTCCAGTAGCTACTATGATGGATGTTAATCGCGGAAATAGAATAACGCATTTAACAGCGATGAGTTCTAAACAAGCTGGTTTGACTGACTATATTATTAAAAATGGAGGTAAAGATCATCCAAATGCAGTGGTTAATTTTAAACAAGGTGACATTGTTCAAACCATGCTTAAATGTGAAAATGGAGAAACGATTTTATTAACACACGATACATCGTTACAACGTCCTTACAATTTAGGATTTAGAGTTCAAGGAACAGATGGTATTTGGCAAGACATCGGATCGGGTGGTTTTAATCAAGGTTTTTTATATTTCGAAAATGATATGAATAAAAATCATAGTTGGGCAAATTCCGAACAATATTTAAAAGATTACGATCATCCAAAATGGAAAAAAGATGAGGCAAAAGCGGCTGGAGCAGGTCACGGAGGAATGGATTATTTTTTGATTGATGATTTTATAGAATCAATAAAAAACAATAAAGAATTTCCATTCGATGTATACGATTTAGCAACTTGGTACGCTGTAACACCTTTAAGTGAAAAGTCGATAAAAGAAAATAGCTCGTCTCAAGAAATGCCCGATTTTACTCGTGGTAAATATAAAAACAGAAAACCAATTTTTGGATTTGAAAAAAGCATCTAATCAATTATCACTGGTTATTTTAGCTGGTGGTTTAGGAAGTCGATATAATGGACAAAAGCAAATTGATGGAGTAGGTCCAAATCAAGAATGTTTGATGGAATATTCTATATATGATGCTCTAAAAGTTGGAATTCGTCATTTTGTATTTATTATTAATGATAAGTTTGAATCTACAACTCAAGATTATTTTAAAAAAATTATTGAAAAAAATAAAGCTACTGTAAATTTTGTAACTCAGACTACTCGAACAAATGTTACTGCCAAGTTTTTAAATCCTGATTTTAATCGTGAAAAACCATGGGGAACGGCTCACGCTCTTTTAGTGGCTAAAAAATTTTTAAAAAATCCTTTTGTAGTTATTAATGCTGACGATTATTACGGTAAAAACGCTTTTGATAAGGCGATTGATTGGCTAAAATCTGATCAAATAACAGAGGAACAATATGGCATGGTTGCTTATCAATTGGTAAATACTTTGAGCGAAAATGGTAGTGTTTCTAGAGGAATTTGCAACATTAAGCAAGAAAATTTACTTAATGTTATTGAACGAACAAATATTTATCAACTAAATAATGAAGTTTTTTATCAAGAACTAGATGTTATTACCAAAATAGAAGCTAACATTCCAGTTTCTATGAATTTTTGGATATTGCATCCTAGTATTTTTGATTATTTGGAGCAAAAATTCGAACAATTTTTAGAATTAAATAGTCAAAGTTTAAAAGCTGAGTTTTATTTGCCTCAATCTATAAACGAGTTAATCGATAATTTTGACATTACAGTTAAAGCGAACATATCCAACGAACTCTGGTTTGGGATGACTTATCCCGCCGACAAAGCAATTGTTCAACAGCAATTAATTTTGAAAATTTTAAATAAGGAGTATCCAGAACAATTATGGCAGATAATATAGAAAATGTTTTAAAACGATATTTTACCGATGTGTCTACTATTCAAATTTCTGTAATTACTTCTGGACTAATTAATCAAACCTATCGGATTACAATTCAGGAAAAAAAATATATTTTACAAAGTATAAATATTCAAGTATTTAAAACACCAGAAATAATTACTTCTAATATTTTAAAAGTAGCAGGGCATTTAAATACAGGTAAATATCCTAAACAAATTGTAAATTTAATCGCAAATATAAATGGAGATTATTTAACCGAATGTGAAGGAGTAATTTGGCGGCTTTCGACATACATAAATGATACTGTTTGCTTCGAAAAAGTTCAGTCCAATGTACAAGCTTATGAAGCTGCCAAAGCACTGAGTGAATTTCATGCCCATTTGGTTGATTTTCCAATAGCTGAAATACAAGCCGGAATACTTGGCTTTTTAGATTATCAAAATAGAGTTTTAGATTTTAATAAGGCACTTAAAAACGGTAATATAAAACGGTTACTTTTAGCAGAAGATGAAATTAATTTTGTACAAAAAAATATTGAATTAATTA
>Ga0233372_1000432_pt1 | contig 18867 bp, 16 predicted proteins | sample ElkDunMinimDraft_4_FD_191538 | JGI IMG/M metagenome (GOLD analysis project Ga0233372, IMG submission 191538) | Fecal eukaryotic communites from dung pellets of Tule Elk in California, USA - Elk Dung D8 | ecosystem: Host-associated > Mammals > Digestive system > Large intestine > Fecal | place... | reverse complement strand
AATCAATGTTAATTGCTGAAAAATTAAAGATTTATTAGCAACAATTTTGTAATTACAATCTAATTTATAAATCCATAAATAATACTTTATATGTATCGTTTTTTTAAAAACATATTAGTTGTATGCTTATTTTTTACTTTTTCGATAAGCTATTGCCAGTCTATTACGTTATCAGATCAAGCAAAAGTTAGTGTCATTACTTGCGGCACGGGTAATGAGTTACATTCTCTATTTGGTCATACTGGTATTAGAATTTTAGATGAGACCCTTGGCATCGACTTGGTTTATAATTACGGGGCTTTTGACTTTTCAGCACCAAATTTTTACGGAAAATTTTTAAAAGGCGATTTATTATATTTTATTGGATTAGATGATTTTAATAGTTTTTTATTTAATTATCAAATGAGTAATCGAAGCGTTTGGGAGCAACCTTTGGAAATATCTTTGGAAAACAAGCAAGCTGTTTTTGATGAATTAGCATCAACTTACGGAACCAAAAAAGCCTTATACACTTATAAATTCATCGATAAAAACTGTACAACTTTGGCAGTTGATTTAATAGAAAAACACACCGATGTAGTTTTCAATTTAAATATACCCGGAGCTAAAGGATTATCAAATCGAGAAATATTAAACGTCTATTTACAGAAAAATTATATTCCCGGATTAGGCATTAATCTTGTTTTTGGTACTAAAACCGATAAAGTTTTTAATCATATTTTTTTACCCGAACAACTTTTACAAGCAATTCAATTAACACAATATAAAAATCAGCCCATAAGTAATCAAGTTATTTCTCATTATGAAGCACATGCAGAAAGTTCGTCAACCTTATTTATAATCACAGGTACAGCAGTATTTTTTATTATTTTAGGTTTTTTATGTATGTACAAATGGGTTGCATATTCTTTTTATATTTTTATTGGGATGCTTAGTTTATTTTTATTCGGAATGCAGTTTTATTCGCTTCATAACGAGGTGCATTATAATTACAACTTACTTTTAATAAATCCGTTATTTTTACTTGCATTTTTCTATTTACTAACCAATCAATTAAAAAAATATAAAACTACTATAAAGTACATTTCTTATTGTATTACAATATATATAGGCTTAGTTATTTTTAATGGGTATTTATTTATGGTTTTCCCTATTTTGCTTGGAATTAGTCTTACCCTATTTATACAATGGAAATTAACAAAATAAAAAATCCAGATTTTACAATCTGGATTTTTTTATTGTCCTTTAAAAAACAAAACTGTATTTAAGGTTTTTATCAAAATATTAATGTCTAATGCTAAACTTCGGTTTTTAATATAATACAAATCATACTGAAGCTTAATTAAACTATCGTCTAAAGTAGCTCCGTAACTATATTTAACTTGAGCCCAACCAGTTAATCCAGGTTTAATTACGTGCCTAGTTTTATAAAGCGGCATAACCTCTGCAATTTGATCTACAAATACCGATCGTTCTGGACGTGGCCCAATTATTGACATTTCTCCTTTTAATACATTATAAAACTGCGGAATTTCGTCTAATCTAGATTTACGTAAAAATTTTCCGAATGGTGTAATTCTACAATCATTTTTTTGAGCAAATTGAGCCCCATTTTTTTCGGCATCAACAACCATAGAACGTAATTTATAAACATAAAATTGTTTGCCAAACTGCCCAATTCTTTCTTGTTTATAAAATAATGGTCCCTTATTACTTATTAAATTTATAACTCCTAATATTGGTAAAATACATAGTAAACCAAAAATACCTACTAAAGAAAATATAATATCGAAAACTCGAACACCAATTAAATACAACTTATTTGTATTACTACGCCCGTAAGGAAAAAAGGTAAATGTATTTTTATCCGATTCTAAAATTGGTAATCTATAAGTTGCGTTTTCATAAACCTCGCTATATTCTCGAACAACAATTCCTTTTTCTAATGATTTTAATATCATATTGATAAAAGAAGGTTGGATAGTAAATTTACCTTTATCAATAATAACTATTTCTGAAATATTCATTTTTTTGATAAATGACAAAACATCCTTTATTTCTAATTTATGAAATTTAAAGTCTTTACTAACAGTAGCTTCTTCAGAGTTTATAATGGCTTGAACTTTATAATGTGGATCAACTTTTTCTAATTCTAAAGCTAAATTGATAGCGCGATTTGAACTGCCAACAAAAATTACATTTTTTTGAAATCGAACTGAAGTAAAAAATCTTAGGTATAATAACCTCCAAAAGAGTAATGAAAATGCAATTATACCAAGTAGCAGAAAGATTTGATATCGTTTATTTGGTAATACTGGAGTAATAATAGGAGTAATAATATAAAAAACGGCTATTGTTAAACTACTAAAAACAATTTCTTTAATAATTTGCTGCTGATTGGAGGCTACTTGCAAATTATACATATCGAAAAGAGTACAAAATATTGTAACGTACAAAATAAAAACTATAAAGTACGTTGGTGCCGAAAAAATAGTTAAGTAATATTCTATTTTCCAAAAACTTGCTATCCCATATAGAAAAAAAAGTATGGTACATACATCCATAATTTTAAGAAGTATTTTTCTTTCGGATATTTCAAAATGTATATTTTTATCTTTTTTCATTATATAACTTAATCATTTACTTGATTGTATTAAAAAGTGAATTCCAACTTTTTCTTATCTCAAGCCAATCAAAGGTTTCGGCTTTTAATCTAGCATTTATTGCCAACTTATTGTATTTTACAGGATCTTTAATCAATTCGTCGATTGCGGTTGACAAAGCTATCGAGTTATTAGGTGCTACTAAAATACCATTATCATTATTATCAATCAAAAATGGTAAACCTCCAACATTAGTTGATACAACCGGAAGTCCTAAAGCCATAGCTTCTATAACACTAACAGGTGTATTATCAAAGTTTGTTGTATTTAAAAAAATATTGTATTTAACCGATAATTTAACCCATTCTTTCTTACTTAATTTACCTGTGAATACTACTTCAACGTTATTTTTTTGAGCATATTGTTTAGTTTGTTGTAAAGTTCCATCTTTATCAGGACCTACCATACAAAGCTCTGCATTTGGATATTTTTTATGTAACTCAACCAAAACATCAACAGCTAAAAGTGGATTATAGATTTTATCAAATGCTCTAACCCATAAAATTTTGGGTTCTAAGGGTTTTCTATTACTAAAAGTGTAATTATTAATTTCTAAGGAATTAGGAATTAATAAAATGTTATTGAAACCTCTTCGTTCAAATTCATATTTTAAATATTCAGAAGGTGCAACATTTACATAACTTTTTGTAAATAACCAATTACAAATTTTAGGATTTTTATCTAAACGATCAGGTAAGTTTCCTCCATGTAAATATAATATATATTGCTTTTTAAGCAGTTTACACAAAAAACTTATTAATACTGAATACCAAAAAGCCGTTGTGCTATAGGTGTCTATTAAAACTAGTTTTGTGTTTGTATTTTTAATAACTCCAAAACACATGTTTAGTATGCGCAAAATTACATTTTTCTTGTCAGAAAAGCATTTTACAACATGTCCTTCCTCTCTAAGTTTTAATGAGAGGGTATCAATTGTTGTGGGAGAAATCGCTTTATTTTGTAATATATTACCGATGTAAATTAATTGCATTGTACTATTATTTTTCTTTTAATTTAGGGATGGGAATATAAACTTTTAATAAACATAAAGCATAGATAAAAGCAGGAGCAGCAGTTCGCATAGCTGCGTGGTTTATTGTTAATAACCAAAATATGTAAAAGGAAAATAGTAAAATGTGCTGTTTGTTATTAATCCATAATAAAAAAGGTAAACTTAATATTACAATTAAATATATAAGCCCGAATGAACCATGTTCTGCCAATAATCGAGATATTTCATTATGACTAGCTGCTTGAATTCCAATTTCTTCGAAACGTAATTCTTTATTACGCCCTACTCCAACTCCCAAAATAGGATTATCTAAAAATTGATTCCATTCTGTTTCAATCAAAATTTCACGCCCCGTTAAGACAGATTCTTTTACTCTTCCGATGGCATCTTGATTATTGTAACGTTTATCAATTAATCCTTCTGTAGAAAAAGATGTATAAGTCCAAAATAATAAAAATCCAATAAAACCAAGTATTCCATATAATATAACCCGAAATTTAGCCTTATCGTTTGAGAACAAAAAAATATACGCTAATAATACAATTATCATGATTCCGCCACAAATCATTCCTCCTCTAGAAAAAGTAATTACACCTCGAAATGCACAAACTATTCCTAAAATTAAATACAGATATTTTTCTATAAAATTACTTTTTTTTAAGAAGAATAAGCTAAAAAAACAAAATGTTCCTAATCCTAAAATAGTTGAAACCTGATTAGGACCAAATCCACCCGAAGTTGCAAAATTAGAATTTGTTCCTAAAGTTAATGCACTATTATCAGTTGTCTTAAAAATAACAAAAGTTACTATTGATAATATAGGTAGTCCTATTACATAAACTAAATTGATGAGCTGGGAATATGTTATTCTTTTATTAATCGTATACAAACAAGAGGCTAATAAACAAAATTCGCCAGACAAATTAAACATCATACTTTTACGCAAATCTGTAGTAAAGTTAGACTCGATTAATCCAATAAAGATTCCAGGTACTAAAAGTAATAATAAAATGATAAAAATAATTTTTTCACCCTTAACTGGATGAAACAAAATACCAAGAAAGCAAAATAAAGATATGGTATATTTGGCATATTCATTAAAAAAAGAGCCGCCTGTCATGCGCAAAAAAACATCAATACCACAAACATAGGCAGCAAAAAATAAAGCCTGGTTATTATTATCTTTAGTTTTTAAAATATAGTAAACCCCAACAACTACAAGTAGTGGGCTTATCAATTTGGTGATAAAAGGTATACCTGTAGCTAACGCACCCAAAATAAGGTGCACTATTATATAAAAAATATATTTATTGAATTTTAATTTAGTAAGCATGAATAAATTGTATAAATTTTTTAATTACAATTTCAGCAGAATAATCTGATTCTATCTTTTTTTTAAATATTTCACCATATTCATTCCAATCATTTGTTACGGCTAAATTTCGAAATATTTCAATTAATTTATTTAAGTCATTCTTATTTAGAGTATATCCATTTTCCAAATTATTAACTAATTTAGACATAAATCCAACATTAGATACAATGGGACATAGTCCTGCTAAACCATATTCTAACAATGTTACTGGAAACCCTTCGTAGGTGGATACTAAAATACCTATTTGTACTTGACTCAAAATAAAATTTGTATCTGTACACATTCCATAACGAAAAATATTATTAACCTTTTGACTTTCTATATAATTTAGTACGTTCTGTTCATACTTATCTTGATAAGCTTTACCAACCAAATGTAATGACCACCCTTGTTTTGCAATATTAGATTGGTGAAAAGCTTGAATTAAAAACAAGTGATTTTTTGGATGTCTCCAATTTGCGATACATACTATCCGTTTGTTTGGATCCCCTTTTAAGAACGTTACTTTTTCGTTGATTTCTGAAATTGCAAAGTTAGGGATATAAAAAACATTTTTAACTTTTAAATTATTTTTAGCCCAATTTTCTAATTCTGGATTACAAGCAAAAACAAAATCAAAGTATTTAGAATATTCTATAATGTGTTGATTTTTATTATTAGGCCAACTCACTCTATTACCATTATGATCGTGCCAAATAAAGATTATTTTAGGATAACATAATTTGATAAACTTTGCCCATTTATATGAGGAAGCATGCGCTTGTACGGTATCTATTCTATTTTTTTTTATAAAAAGTAATATTTTAAAAATGACAAATACTAAATTCCACAACTGTCTATTATAAATTTTGTAAGTTACCTGATCTGATATTTGGGCTTTTAAAGCTCCTCCTTTATTTGTTGCAATTAAAAAAGATTGTTCACTGTGGTTAACCCAAGCGTTAGCATAATTAATAGCCATTTTTTCAGCGCCTCCTGGTTGTAAACTATCTATTACTTGTAAAATTCTCATGTACTTTTATTTTTTCAGTAAAATTGCAATCTCTTTTTCTAAAGTATCAAGAGTATATGCTGTGGACCATACTTTACTCTGATTACTCATTTTAATATAAATATCTTCAGAATTTATAATTTCTAAAACACGTTTCATGTCTTTATCTAAGTCTACCTCTAAAAGTAATCCACGTGTTCCAAAACCCATCATTTCATACACACAAGACACATTGGTTGACAAAGGAACACAGCCCCAAAACATAGCTTCTGCAACTACCTTAGGCCAACCTTCTGAATTTGAAGCTAATATTAAAAAATTAGATTGTTGATAAGCCTTTTCTATAACTTCTTTAGGTTGATTACCGTTTAGCATAACCTTATCGTGTAAATTATATTGCATAATATATTTTTCAAGATCTCCTCTCATAGCTCCCTCTCCATAAAATTCTAATTTCAAGTTAGGATGCTGTTTGGAAAGTTGATGCCAAAGTTGTAATGTATATAAAGGACGTTTACCTACACTTAGAGTGCCAACAAATATAAATTTAATTGTATTTACTAAATCGATTGTTTTACCTTGTAATAACATCGATTGTTTTGCCTCTTTACTTGTATATGTTGCTGTAAAAAAAGGTTTTATATTTTTAGAGATACCTTCCCAATTTCCGTAAACCAATACCTGCATGTTACGAGTTAGAAAGGTATTGTTTAAAATCCACTTCTGTAAACGATAACTCCAAGGCTGCTTGGCACTAGGATCCCAATTGCCTGCATACTTAGCTGTTTTGGGCTTGTTAGGAAAAAATATTTGTACCAAACAAGCTAACAAGCCTATATTACCTGGGCAACGTAAATGAATATGATCAGCTCTATGCATTGCCTTAGCTATGGTCATTATAATTCCTGGAATATAGATTAAAGAGAAAAAAATGTTTTTTAATGATGTTAAATCAAAAGCTTTAATACTATTAAAAAAGAGGGACTGGTGTGAATACGCTAAGTCAATATTTGATATTTCTTTTTTTGAAATATGAGCTACAATTTCGACACTATCAAAATTTTTAATCCAAAGGTTCATTTCTCTAACATAAGGAGCGTATGCATAATACTGATCCTTGCTTAAACAATGATCTACATGAGAAAATATTGTAAATTTCATTAATTATTGAACGGATTTAGTGCATTTAAAAATATTGTTTTATCCAATGTTTTTTTATTTTGTAAATCAGAATTTGGAATACAAATCCAATTTTTATTTGGTAAAGTTTTAAAATTATTAATATCTACTAGCTCTAAGCCTAAAGCTTTTATATAATAAGGAGTGTAATCTAATTCCTTAATAAAGTTATGAAAATCATTTAAACTTATTTTTGATCTATTTTGTAAATAATTTTTATTAACTTCTACAATAATGTAAGGTCTTTGAATTGTAATAAGATTCAAACTCCCTTTTAAAACTTGATATTCAAAACCTTCTACATCTATACATAATACCGATATATTACCAAAATTTTCATCATCTAACTTTACTACTTTAAACTCTTGATCATTATCATTATCTGATATAAATCCAGATCCTGAATCATTTTTTGTTGGGACTTTAAAATTTGCTACCCCATTATAATCAGAAACTAAAGAGTCTTTAATTATTAAATTATCAAGATTATTTTTCTCTTTAAAAATTTTAATATAATCTAAATTAGAAAGAACAGGTTCATAAGCGTATACTTTTAACTCATTTTTTTTTGCTATATCAGCAAAAGAAATTGTTTCTGTCCCTATGTTTGCACCTACTTCAATTATATCTCCTTTTTTTAATTTTGAAATAATTTTTCTAGTTAAAATTACATTTCTCCAGTCAAAAAAACCATGAATACTAAACTTAAAGGCATGAAAATCTGAAGTATTTCCAAAAAAATAACTACCAGTAAAACTTTTCCTTGTAAAATCTTTTGCCAATACTTCACCTTGCTTAATTGATATAAGATAAGTTCTTACGGTTTGCGCAAGTATTGGAGGAAGTACCTTACATAACAATTTTGTTAGGTTATATTTAGTATTCAACATAATTTATAATATTTATATTAGATTTTTAAAAAATTGGATATCTCTGCTTATTGCAACTGAAGACTCATAATGAGCAATAAATCTTTCATATCCTTTCTGGGATAATATGTCTTTTTTTTCCTTATTATTAATTATAAATTCTATTTTAGATGCTAAATGTACAGGATTGTCTGTTTCAAATAGTAATCCAGTTTCATTATCAATAATAGTTTCTTTAATCCCCGTATTATTTGCTCCTATTACACAAGTTTTAACACTCATAGCTTCAATTACAGTAAAGCCGAAAGCTTCAGATTTACTAGGTATTATTGCTGCAACAGCACCTTTTAAATATTGTAATACCTCTGTTTTAGATTTAGAACCTAAAAAAACAACTATTTTATTAATCTTTAAATAATCAACTAATTCATGTAAATTATTATAAGCTGGGCCTGTACCAATAATATTTAATTCAACAGATATTTTTTTATCAGTTAAAATTTTAACCGCGTGTAGCAACGTATCCACTCCTTTAGATTCATGCAAACGACCAACATACACAATAGTATCTTTTAGAAAATCAATTGGTGTAATACAATTGTTATAATTTTTAACAGAATTAGGTAATACAATAATTTCATTTTTATTAACCCTAAAAACATCTATTAAGTCTTTTTTAGTTGCATCAGAATTAGTTATTAATTTTGTAGCAAATTTATAAATAATATATTTTCTGATAATATTAACTTTTTTCTGAGGAAATTGCGTACTTAAAGTTCTACACCAAGCAATTCTATTTTTTATCCCAAATATAAAGCCTACTAATAAACATATATTTACAGATCCAAAAATTGAAATTGACATGTCTGGCTTTTTCTTTTTATATAATTTATAAAGAAAAATAAAATCTTTTATTTTAGTGGGTCTAATCGACGGCCAATAGCAAACTTCAACTTCTTTTGGTAATAGATTTACATTATTATGCTTTTTGTCTGATATAATAATAATTTTAAATTCTTTAACTAATTCCTTTATCAATTCGGTAAAATAATCTGAAACTGATCCCTCACCAATTGAAAATGTTATTATTATTGTTTTATTCTTCATAAACATCTGGTCTATTAATAATTAAACTAAACCATCCAACTACTCTTCCTAGGGATTCAGTCAAAGCTTCTTTTTTATTTTTTGTATTAAATATATTTATTACACGAATACCTATTAATAATAAAGTAATCGCATTCCATTTTAGTCGATCTATAAATTTAGGCTTTGGATTTTTAACTCTCCATACATACCAACCGTTACGAACTACCATTTTGCCGTATTGGTATTTATTTGGACGGCCAGCATTGTCGTGGTGATGTTCTAGTTGTGCAGCTGTATTTAAGTAAAGACTACCTTTTTTTGCTAAGCGAATGCTAAAGTCAGCATCTTCATACAACCCATACCCTTCAAAATATGTAGAAAAAGACATTTTTTCGAAAATCTCTTTTTTAAAAGAGGATACTCCTCCCATTACTTGTTCTACCTCATATATTTTACCAGAAGGAGGTAAAAAACCAACACTTCTACCATGTGAAAACATTGGTGTAAAACCTGGTGGCACATTAGAATCAAGACCTACTATTTTACGTAATTTAAAGCGTAAAGGCTCGGTACGAACATACCCGTCATAATAAAATTGATTACTATTTGGCTTATATGGTGAGGTTACCTTTTGCCAATGTATTCCATTCGTTATATACCCGCCTACTCCTAATGCGTTCGGAAAAACATTGTATGTATTGATTAAATTATAGAAATAATTTTCTGCTAATATAACATCATCATCTAAAAAACAGATTATTTCGGATGTTTTTGCAACCTTAGTAATACCCAAATTTCGTTGTTTGGTTAGCCCTCTATCCTGCTCAATAACTTTAAAATATTTTAAGTTTTTATATAGCTTTTGTTCTAAAAAAAAATTTGTTTCACTGTCTGGCGAACCATCAATAATTAAAATTTCGGTTGGATATAACGTTTGTTTATTAACCGAATCGAGTAATTTTTCGATTGCATATCTACGTTTATATGTACAGATAATTAATGTGAATTTCATTACTTTTTATTTAAAACATTAGCCCATTTAACACTTACCTGCCATTTTTTTTGCATTATTTTTATATATGTTATAGGATTTTTAATATTTTGATTTTTATAAAATTTTGTAAACAAAGTTGTTTTATAACCTAATTTTTGCTTTGCGGTTAAATACTTTATTTTAAATAACATTACTGTAGGTGATGGTTTGGGTTTTATTACTTCATAATCCCAAGGATAATCAAATTTAGTTCTAAACCCCCCAATAGGTGCTTTTAGATGTAAAATTTGAGGCTTTATTAAATAAAAAACATCACACCCTTTGTTGCGTAGCTGCATTCCATAGTCTGCATCTTCTCCAAAGCCAAACTCGTATGCAGTATTAAACTTTATGCTTTTAAGATAACTTGTTTTTACAATACTACACCCCGAACCAAAAGTACCCCATTGGTGATTATTTTTAAAAAAAGGCTTATCTCCTATACGTAAACATGCTAAGGTAGCTGCATTAATTTGTTGTGTTTTTATCGTAGATAGTGCGGATTGTATAAAATCACTATCAAATTCAATATCATCATCAGCTAAAAATGTATATTTACTTTCTACTTTTTCTAATGCTAAATTACGGGCATTACATGCTCCGAGCTGATAAATAAGTTGGTGCTCTATTTTAAATGGCCAGATTTTATTGTATATAAAATTTAATTCGGTTGGTACTCCTTCAACAGCATTCTGTTCAACCACAATTACTTTAGAAGGTAAATGAGTTTGTTTGGCTAGTAAATTAAAAACCGTTTCAATGTATTTAGCCCTACCTATAGTAGGAATAACTACATCTATTGTATCCGTAATATCAATATTTTTATTGGCTTGAGTATATTTTGTTAAATTAGCCGATGTAATACCCTTTTTAATAAAAATTGCTTTAAGAAATGGTATTAGAGAAATCTTTTTTTCGTAAACAAATAAGTTAAAAAATAAAATAAAAAGCCATTGTAATTTATAATGTTTTTTTACAAAAGAAAATACATCAACCTCTTTAGTTGTTAGTTGAAAATCTGTTTTGGATATTAAACTAGGGTTAGAATAAGTTAAAAGCCCTAAGGGTTGCCCCATTTTGGCAATAGAACTTATTAATTGATTGAAGTTTGTACTATAAACAGAGTTATTAAATAATTGGTTAAATACTTCGGCATGCATGGCTCCTACAGTATCTGCCATTATCCATGTTGGGTATTTTACTTTTTTATTTATGTTTATAAAAATACTCTGGTCTACATAACCTATAGTATCTGGAATAGGACTTTTTAGGCTGAAGGAATTAAGTTGTATTTTATTGTTATAACATTTTTTAAGTTCTTCTTTATTTAAAAAAGAAACACCAGATGTAGTGACCCATACGATAAGCTCTTCTGGATACTTATTGCAAATATCAATAAACACGTCTGTAAGGTTTTTACCAAAATACGATTGCTTATCATTAATTTTTTCAGACTCTATTTCAACTATTTTTTGTTTACTATGTACTAATACAATCATTTTATTAGTGAGTTATAAAAATTTATATTTTTTTTTGCTATTAAATCGATATCAAAATTTTTTTCAACCTGAGTTCTTGCCTTTACTCCCATGGTTTGAGCTAAAGAAACATTTAATACAGCTTCCGTTATTTTAGCAGCAAATACTTTATGGTTGGTAGGATCGGCAAGTAATCCAGATTCGTTATCAACAATTAATTCACTGGCCCAACCAAAATTACTGCTTACTACTATTTTACCCATAGCCATTGCCTCGGCCGTTACCATACCAAAAGTTTCGGCTAAGCTAGGAAATATGCATACATGTGCATTGGCGATGTAACTTTGTATTTGACTGTATGGTATTTTACCTAAATAAGTTATTTGTTTTTCGTTTTTTAATGTGCTTTGTTTTTTAATTAATTCCCAGGTTGATTTAGAATTTGTTACTACATCATACGAATCATTGCCAATAAGTATTAATTGTGCTTGAGGCACTTTTTTACGAACCTCATTAAGAATAGCTGGTAAATGTAAAACTCCTTTTTTACGAATTAGAGTCCCGAAATAAAGTAATGTATAAGGCGTGTATTTATTGTTTGATGTGTTATTAAATTGTGTTGTATTTACCCCATTAGGAATTACTTTAATTGCCTTTTTATTTAAATTAAAAAGCTCTGCTGTTTTATGCGCCGTAAATTTTGATGGGGCTACTAAAGCATTTGCTTGTTTAATTGCAATTGTTTCTAATAGCTTGTTTTTTAATTTTTGAGGTCTATTTTCTAGCTCACAAAAGTAAGTATCGGAACCGTGTAACCTAAGCACAAGTGGCACTTTGAATTTTATAAAAGCAGTAAAACCTGTCCAGTCTGGCGCCTCAATTAGTTCTATTTTGTTTTGAATACAAATTTTATTTACAAAATTTTGTACATATTTTCTATAAAACCATCCTTTACCTATTGTATAATTTTTATTTTCGATTAAATAAAACGTGATTTCCCCTTCAGAAAAAGTTTCTGTTTTTTTTTGTCCATAAATAAATATAGAAACCTGAACCTGTTGCTTTACTAATGCTTCGGCTAAATTTTTAATACTCGTTCCTATTCCTCCTGAATTACCTATTTTTTCGTAAGGGTACTCAGGGGTTAAAAAAGCTATATGCATATTAAATTAAAAAAATTTTATATCCTTTAATTATAAATAGGATGAAAAATAAATAAAAAATTGTTCTATAAATATTAATTTGTTTGCTGCCTGCTTTTGAAAATAATCTAAGTATTTCCCAAACTATAACAATCATTATTGGAATAACCCATCGAAATTCAAAAAGTTTAACTGCTAAGAAGCTAAATCCAATTACCGATAAATAAAAAGATAATAAATAAACTGTTATTATATTTTTATCTAAATATGTAGTATTATAATTATTATATTTAGGAAAAAATTTAGCTCCTAGTATGTAAATTGCAAATAAATATAAAAAATTGGTATATAATAACATGGTATAGTTTGCAGATACAAACATTCTAACCATTTGTTTGAAATATAGAAAAGGTTCGTTTATTAATAAATCAATATTAGAACTTGGCATATAAGCGTTTGGATTTTCTTTTTTATATTCTACCGCTTCCTCAATAGTTACCCAACGTGTAGTAGGAAATTTACCTTCGTCCCAAAATTTAGCCATTAAGTAATTGCGTTCTAACCAATTTGTACCAAGTTTATTAGGAACTTCTTTTATATCTAAAATTATTTTATTTTCATTTTTTAAAGGTCCAAAATTAAATAATGATACAAAGAATAATGAAGCCAGTGGAATTAAAAATACTTTTTTAGATTTTAAGATATTAAGCCTTAGTATAAATAAAAGACTTATTGTATAAGAAATAATAATAATTACTACTGTTGGTCTAGTAAAAACTGAAGCCGCTAACAAAAAAGCTAAAGAAATTACTTTAATATTTGTCATTTTTTTATCATTAAAAAAACATTCATTCAATTCAATAATAAATGGAATTAACAATACATAAGACATAAAATCTGATGTTCCTATAAAAGGCTGCCTAGATATACATAAAATAAAAAATATAATTAAAAAATATTGTATTTTATCAAACCTCGAACCATTTAATTTAACTATTTTGTAGATAAAGTAACAAAGGATTAATAGCAGCATAAATAAAGAGACAACTCTAGGTGCTACCAAAGTATTATCTAAAAAAATATTAAAAAATGAAGCTAATAAAATATATAGCTGAGCAGGTATATAAGTTATTTTTTCAAAATCAATATTAGAAAAAGTATAAATATTTTCTCTATAATATTCATCTCCATTAGCACCTTTATTTAGAAAATAAGAAGCGAATAAATTTAAAGAAGCTACAGTAGATAAGATTACAAAAAGTGAAAAAGCTATTACTTGAATACGCTTTTTATTTAATAGATTTAGTATATAACTCATCCTTTAAAAAGAAATTAATTTATTTATAACTTTCTTTACATCTAACTCATAAAACATAGGTAAACGAAGTAAACAGTCTGAAAAATGATCACTATTTACTAAAGTTTCTCCCTCATATTTATCTTGGTAATACGGACTTGTATGTAAGCTTAAATAGTGAAAAACAGCATGAATATTATGTTGTTTTAAATAGTTTATAAGTTCTGTCCGTTGTTGCAATGATTTGCAAACTAAATAAAACATATGGGCATTATTAGTGGCGTAATCTGGAATATTAGGTAATTGAATTTTATTAGCTTCTGCCCACTCTTTTAATTCATTAGTATATTTATTCCAATGTTCTAATCGTTTTTGTTGGATTTTATTAAGATTCTCGATTTGTGCCCATAAAAAAGCCGCGATAACCTCTGAGGGTAAAAAAGAAGAACCAGTATCTACCCATCCGTATTTGTTTACTTCACCTCTAAAAAACTCCGCGCGATTAGTTCCTTTTTCCCAAATAATTTCTGATCGCTTAATAAAGCGATCGTCATTAACGGTAAGCATTCCACCTTCACCCGAAATAATGTTTTTTGTTTCATGAAAAGAAAAAGCAGCCATGTGCCCAATAGACCCCAAAGGTTTACCTTTGTAATATGAATCTATAGCTTGTGCCGCATCTTCGATTACCAATAGGTTATATTTATTAGCTAACTCCATAATTACATCCATATCACAAGCTACCCCAGCATAATGTACGGGTACTATAGCTTTTGTTTTAGGCGTAATTAAGGCCTCTATTTTAGTTGCATCTATGTTTGGGTTGTTAGGCATCGAATCGGCAAAAATAATTTTTGCTCCTTGCCTTACAAAAGCAATTGCAGTTGATACAAACGTATAACTTGGAACAATAACCTCATCGCTTGGCTGTATGTTTGCTAAAATAGCTGCCATTTCCAAAGCATCTGTACACGAGGTTGTTAGTAACACTTTTTTAAAGCCATACTGTTGTTCAAAAAAAGTTTGGCATTTTTGAGTAAATATACCGTTACCCGATATTTTGCCCGTTTTAACTGCCTCCTCAATATATTGCGTTTCCTTACCTGTCAAATAAGGTTTGTTAAATGGAATCATAATTTCCAATAATGTTTTATGGTAGTTTGTTCTGTAATATTAAACCCTAGTTTATTATAAAATTTACAGGCTAATTTATTTTTAAGTTGTGTTGGTATAGAAATATCTAACACCTTTTTAAGCTGAACTCTTCTTTCTACTTCATGAATTAATTGTGTGCCAATACCTTTTCCTTGCTCATTACTATCAGTCGCAATTAAACCAATAATTGCCTTATTAACTACAATTTTATAAGTAACAAAACCTATTATTTGATTATTAACACTATACACTAATACTTCATCTGCAAAAGTTTTTTTTAATGAATTATTAATCCACATCTGATATAAAGTCTTAAAACTCATTTCAGAAAATTTTGTATCTAATTTGAATCTACTATATTTACCACTTTCATAAGCAAGCTCGTATAATTTGTCTATATTATTAAAAGTATCAGCTATTGCATAGATATTAGCATTCACTTTTGAAACATCACTAATTTTTTTAGAAAAAATAACTTTAACCTCTTCATAAGTTAAAATGTAGTCTTTAATATCGATATTAAAATTAGTTGCTGATTTAACATAAATTAAATCAAAGTCTTTTTCTAGGTGTTCAATATTGTCTAATTCGGAAAGAAAAACTTCTCCTATTTTTTTTTCAAAAAAAATAGAATCCCATTCTAAGTATTTTATCATCATATAATTTCATCTATTATATATATCGGTCTATTTTTAGTTTGATCGAAAATTTTTCCAACATAAATTCCAGCAATTCCAATAGTTGTTATTATAACTCCTGATAAAAACCAGATGGACACTATAATAGAGCTATAACCTAATACTGCTATTTGTCCTGTTAATGATTTATAAATATCATAAATCCCTAATAAAAAAGAAACTAAAGAAATAAACAATCCAAATTTAACAAATAGCTTTAAAGGTTTATTAGAAAACGAAAGTATTGTATTAAATGCTAAACTTAATAATTTTGAAAAACTATAAGTTGTTTCTCCTTCTGCCCTTTCCGCATGTTCAACAGGTATCGCTACTGATTTGAAACCTACCCATTTTACAAATAGAGGAAAAAATTTAATTACATCACTTACTTCAAGTATTGACTGTATTACTTTTTTGTGATAAATTCCAAAATTAGCTACTTCATTATCATATTCAGTATCTGTAAAATATCCGTATACCGCGGAAAATAATTTAGAAGATAGCTTTTTAAAAAAAGTATCTTGTCTTTTTTCTCTTTTAGCTAATACGACTTCAAAACCTTCTAAAGCTTTATTGTATAATTTAATTACTTCCTTTGGCTGGTCTTGTAAATCACAATCCAATACAACAATCCATTCTCCTGTTGCTTGTGATAACCCAGCCATAATAGCAGGATGCTGACCAAAATTTCGGCTTAATCTAATGTTTTTAACTTTATCATTCTTTTTGGCAATACCTTTCATTACCTCCCAACTATTATCAGGACTTCTGTCATCAACTAAAATAATTTCATAAGAAACGCTTATTTGAGCCATAGCTTTTTCTATTTCATTGACCAATTGATCTAGAATTTTTTCAGCCCTATAAACTGGACTAACAAACGATATTTTAGTGGTTAAACAACTCATATTTATTACATTAAGAAACAATTCAATTATACTATTGTAACATTTTATTTATAGCCTGAACCATTCTTTCTGAGGCTTTATTGGCAGGATGTTGATTAATAATTTCAAACCATTTTTGTGCTTGTATATGCTGTGGCGTATTGTTTTGCATCATGTTTAAAATGATAGCTTCTAAATCTGTTGGTTTATTTACCCAATGTACGGCTTCATTGCTAGGCATGGATCTGAAATGAATGAATTTGTAAATTTTTTCAACATTCCACTTATTCAAATCTGAATTTGGAGCATTGTAATTAAAATAGGCACAGGTTTTATGATGTGCAATAGCATCAAACACCATAGACGAACCTAAATTAAATACCCCTAGAGTATGGTGTATGCAATTGGCTTGTAATTGCATGTCCTGTATGGTAGGCATTACATTGTTCCAAGCACCTCCCATTTGTTGCCATGCTGGTGCAATGGGGGTTATCATATTCTCGTATTTTTTTAATACAGTATCAAATCGAGTTGAAAAATCGACCGGGCAACGTCTAAATATAATTCCTAAATTATGCCCTTGTATATTTAATTTTTGAACGGCTTTGGCGGTATCTTCTAAATACAAGGGGTCATTTGGTGAGGTCGTGATATCGTCACCCGAAAATAAAATATATTTTTTATTTATATCTAACTTATGTTGCTCATAAAAATCTGTATCTGATACTAAACTAGCTGTATCAAAATGATTTTCGAATTGTGGGGTACCTGTTATGATCACTTGCTCTGGTTTAATATGTGGGTAATATTTTAGCAATTCGGCTTTCATAAACTCACTCCATACCAAGTAATAATCGGTATCTATTAACAACATGGCTTTAGGTAGGTTGTCCCACGAAAAAATAAAGCATGCTGTTTTAATTCCTAAACTTTTGGCTGCCTCTATAGGAGCTATAGATAAAGACGTACGCTGGTTGGTACACAATACCAAATTAGGTTTATGTTTTTGTAATTGTGCTACACACGAATGGTAATACGATGTATTGCGCTCTAAACTATACGTTTTATCTATAATTTTATTTAATCCTTTTTCGGAACTGTGCGTTTTAATTAAAAACTTTGTTAGTGCCGTACGTATTTTGTTTTTAAATCCGTTGGTATTAAAAGGAAATATATAGGATTGATATACTGGGTCGTTAAACCTTTTGATATTATTTTTAATTTCTAAATGCTTGCGTACATTTTTATAGATTTGAGTTAATGGGTTTAATTTCGCGTTATTTATTTGAATTTGCTTGCTATCTAATTTTTCTAAATTAAAAATGGTATTGTTCCAAAATACTAAATCTAAATTTTGCTTTTTAGCTATGTTTTTAAATGCTGTAAACGCAAAGTTTTTTAGTCCAACTCCGTCTGGTAGTAGAATAAATACTTTATTTTTATTCATATTTAAGAATCTTTAAACTGTTTTTGATGGTTTAATTGCCATACTTGCTTTTGAGCTATGGTATTAATAAACAATTCGGTACTATTACCTTTCCCAAAATTGACATCGGATTCTGGAATTTTTATTTTATGTATTGTATTTAATGCTTTAGAAATACTTTCGTTGCTATAATCCGTATTCATAATTTTAGGATTATTGGTTCGATTATTTTGTCTTGTTCCAATATTTATGGTTGGAATTTTATAATATGGAGCCTCTCTAATTCCGGCACTACTATTTCCTATAATAAACTGAGCATTTTTTAAAAGAGTTAAAAAGTACTCAAAGCGTAGAGATGGAAAAACACGGAATCGTGTGTTGTTTTTTAATTTTTCGTACTCGTTTAAAATAGCTTTGCTCCCTAAGTCGTTGTTTGGAAAAACAACCACATAGTTTTTAGTATCTTGCAACAAAGCTTCTACAAAATTGTGTGCGTATTCGTGCATGGTTTCGTACTCGGTTGTAACGGGATGAAACATAGCAATGGCATACGTATCGAAATTAATTTGGTAGTATTTTTTTACTTCGTTTAAA
>Ga0233372_1000429_pt1 | contig 18912 bp, 12 predicted proteins | sample ElkDunMinimDraft_4_FD_191538 | JGI IMG/M metagenome (GOLD analysis project Ga0233372, IMG submission 191538) | Fecal eukaryotic communites from dung pellets of Tule Elk in California, USA - Elk Dung D8 | ecosystem: Host-associated > Mammals > Digestive system > Large intestine > Fecal | place... | reverse complement strand
ATGTTCAAGGCGGTGCCGGCCGGCTTCATCCCGGTGCAGGACAAGCAGTACCTGATCGCCGGCGTGAAGATGCCCGAGGGCGCCTCGATCGAACGCACCGATGCGGTGATGAAGAAGATGGCGGAGATTGCCATGGAGATCGACGGCATCGAACACGAGGTCGCCTTCCCCGGCCTCAACCCGCTGCAGTTCACCAACACCCCCAACAACGGCGTGGTGTTCTTCAGCCTCAAGCCGTTCTCCGAGCGCTCGCGCAGCGCCGAGGAGATCAATGCCGAGCTCAACCAGAAGCTGTCCGCGATCCAGGAAGGTTTCACCTTCGCCTTCATGCCGCCGCCGATCCAGGGGCTGGGCAACGGTTCGGGCTGGTCGCTGTTCGTCGAGGACCGCACCCGCCTGGGCTACGGCGCGCTGCAGGAGGCGGTGCAGGCCTTCCAGGGCGCGGCCGCGCAGACGCCGGGGCTGGGTTATCCGATCACCAGCTACCAGGCCAACGTGCCGCAGCTCGACGCGGTGGTGGACCGGGTCAAGGCCAAGGCCCAGGGCGTGCCCCTGACCGAGCTGTTCGAAACCCTGCAGACCTACCTGGGCTCGGCCTACGTCAACGACTTCAACATGTTCGGCCGCACCTGGCAGGTGATCGCGCAGGCCGATGGCGGGTTCCGCGACCAGGTCGAGGACATCGCCAACCTGCGCACGCGCAACGCGGCCGGCGCGATGGTGCCGATCGGGGCGATGGTGGACGTACGCCAGACCTATGGGCCCGACCCGGTGATCCGCTTCAACGGCTATCCGGCCGCCGACCTGCTGGGCGAGGCCGACCCGCGCGTGCTGTCCTCCGGCCAGGCGATGGCCAGGGTCGCCGAACTCGCGCAGCAGGCGCTGCCGGCGGGCATGGACATCGGCTGGAGCGACCTGAGCTTCCAGCAGGCCACCCAGGGCGGCGCGGCGCTGGTGGTGTTCCCGCTGGCGGTGCTGCTGGCCTTCCTGGTGCTGGCGGCGCTGTACGAAAGCTGGACCCTGCCGCTGGCGGTGATCCTGATCGTGCCGATGACGATGCTCTCGGCCCTGTTCGGCGTGTGGCTGGTCGGCGGCGACAACAACGTGTTCGTGCAGGTGGGCCTGGTGGTGCTGATGGGCCTGGCGTGCAAGAACGCGATCCTGATCGTGGAGTTCGCGCGCGAGCTGGAGATGCAGGGCAAGGGCATCGTGGAGGCGGCGCTGGAAGCCTGCCGCCTGCGCCTGCGTCCGATCGTGATGACCTCGGTGGCCTTCATCGCCGGCACCGTGCCGCTGGTGCTGTCCAGTGGCGCGGGCGCCGAGGTGCGCTCGATCACCGGCATCACCGTGTTCGCCGGGATGCTCGGCGTCACCATCTTCGGACTGTTCCTCACCCCCGTGTTCTACGTCGCGCTGCGCAAGCTGGCCAACCGGCCGCTGGTCTCGCACGCCCCGGCGCACGAGCCGCTGCCGGCGACCGCGCGGATCGACGCATGAGCCTGCCATGTCCGGAAGCGGCCGGCAGGCGCGCCGGACGATCCACACACTGAACCCGGGCGGCGAGTCCGCCCCGCGATTTCCCTCCGCACAGGACCCATCACCATGAATGCATCATCCCCCCGTATCGCCCTGGTCACCGGCGCCACCCGCGGCATCGGCCTGGAAACCGTGCGCCAGCTGGCGCAGGCCGGCGTCCACACCCTGCTGGCAGGGCGCGACCGCGAGCGCGCGGCCGCGGCGGCGCGCGAACTGCAGGCGCAGGGCCTGCCGGTCGAACCGATCGCGCTCGACGTCACCGACGAGGACAGCATCGCCGCCGCGGCGGCCGAGGTCGAAGCGCGCCACGGCCGCCTCGACATCCTGGTCAACAACGCCGGCATCGTGATCGACGATGCCGCCAGGGGCGTGTCGGGACAGTCGCCCGCCACCTGGCGCGATACGTTCCAGACCAATGTATTCGGACTGATCGCGGTGACCCAGGCCTTCCTGCCGCTGCTGCACCGCTCGCGCTCCGCGCGCATCGTCAACGTCTCCAGCGCGCTGGGTTCGGTAACCCTGCACTCGGACCCGTCGTCCTTCATCTACGACTTCAAGATTCCCGCCTACAACGTCTCCAAGAGCGCGGTGAACGCCTGGACCGTGCAGCTGGCCTGGGAGTTGAAGGACAGCTCGATCAAGGTCAACACCATCCACCCCGGCTACGTGCGCACCGAGATGAACCATGTCGATGGCGAGCAGCGTGGCGAACTCGAAGTCGCCGACGGCGCGCGTACCAGCGTGCGCCTGGCGCTGATCGACGAGGACGGTCCCAACGGTGGCTTCTTCTACCTCGACGAGTCGCTGCCATGGTGAGCCGGTTCGCGATCACCGCCCTGGCCGCGGCGCTGCTGAGCGCCTGCGCCGTCGGCCCGGACCACGTGCGCCCGCACATGGCGGTGCCCGAGCGTCTCGGCGCCGGCGACGCAGCCGCGCCGCCCACTGCTGGCGTGGCGGCCGACGCCACCGCCGCGGCCACTGCCGCCAACGCGCCGGCAGCGTTCGACGATGCCTTCCTGCAGGGCCTGGGCGACCCGCTGCTGGCGCAGCTGGTGGACGAGGCGCTGCACGCCAACCACGACCTGCGCATCGCGCTCTCGCGCCTGGACCGGGCCGACGCCCTGCTGCGGGGTGCGCGCCTGGACGCCCTGCCGGCGGTCACCGCCAGCGGCGAGGTGGCCGATGTACGCAGCAGCGCCGCCCAGGCGCCGGGCGTGGCGCGCGCGGACCGCGACGGCGAGCAGTGGAGCGCGGGCATCTCCGCCGGCTGGGAACTGGACCTGTTCGGACGCGTGCGCCGCGGCATCGAGGCCGGTCGCGCCGAGGCCGGCGCCAGCGCCGCGGACCTGCGTGCGCTGCAGGTGGTGGTGGCGGGCGAGGTCGCCGGCACCTATGTGCAGTTGCGCGGTGCGCAGGAGCGGCTGCGCGTGGCCCGCGCCAACCGCGACAACCAGCAGCGCACGCTCGACCTGGTGGAAGCGCGGCTGGCGGCTGGCGCCGGCACCGAGTTCGACAGCGCCCGTGCCCGCGCCCAGCTGGAGACCACGGCGGCGAGGATTCCCGCGCTCGACGCCCAGGTGCAGGTGGCCATGCACCGGCTGGCGGTGCTGACCGGGCGCGACCCGGGCGCCCTGGTGGCCGTGCTGGCGCCGCAGCGGCCGCTGCCGGTCCTGCCGCCGCGCATCGACCCGGGGACGCCGGGGGCGCTGCTGCGCCTGCGGCCGGACGTGGCCGCGGCCGAGGCGCGCCTGCACGCGGCCACCGCGCGGATCGGCGTGGCCGCCGCCGACCTGTTCCCGCGCTTCAGCCTCGGCGGCCTGATCGGCAGCCAGGCGGTCGACGCCAGCGCGCTGTTCGAACGCGACAGCGAGACGCGCATCGTGGCGCTCGGCATCGACTGGTCCTTCCTCGACGTCGGGCGCGTTCGCGCCCGCATCGGCGCGGCCAATGCCCAGGCCGAAGGCGAGCTGGCGCGCTACCAGCAGAGCGTGCTGCTGGCGCTGGAGGACACCGAGAACGCGCTGGTGCGGCATGCCCGCACGCGCAGCGAGGACGCCCATCTGGAGCGTGCCGCGATCGAGGCCGCGCAGGCCGCGCAGCTGGCCCGGGCACGCTTCGAGGCCGGCGCCTCGGGCCTGCTCGACGTGCTCGACGCCGAGCGCGTGCAGCTGCAGGCGCAGGACGCCTTCGCCGATGGCCGCACCCGCAGCGCGTCCAGCGCGGTGGCCCTGTACCGCGCGCTCGCCGGCGGCTGGCCCGGACGCGTGCCCGAGCGCGAACGCATCGCCGGGCGGCGCTAGCGCCCATGCGCGTGGCCGGCGCCGGGCCGGCCGCGCGAAGTCCGGCGCGTACTGGGGTTGGCCCCAGCTGACGCCGGCCTGCGATCGGGCGTAGCGTCGGTGCCGGCGTCATGGGGGAGGCGTCGCCTCCGACCGCCGGGAACGCCGCCATGTCCGTCAGCACCGTCGACCACGCCTCCAGCGCCTCGGGCAACCGTCCCGGCGACCACCTCGCGCCCGACGGATTCGACTACCACCGCATCGAAGGCGTGCGCGGCAACCCCAACGTCACCGAGGCCTTCCTGCGCGGGGTCGAGGAGATGGCCGGGCGCCTGGGCACGCGGCCCGAGTACATCCTGGCGGTGATGAGCTTCGAGACCGGCGGCTCGTTCAGCCCGGGCGAACGCAACGGCGCCGGCAGCGGCGCGACCGGCCTGATCCAGTTCATGCCCGACACGGCCCTGGAGCTGGGCACCAGCACCGAGGCGCTGGCGCGCATGAGCGCGACCGGGCAGCTCGAGTACGTCGAGCGCTATTTCGCCCGCCGCTCCGACCCGGCCGACCTCAACACGCTCGAGGGCGTGTACACCACGGTCCTCTACGGCAGCCCGCGCCCGGATCCGGGTGCGACCCTGTTCGCGCAGGGCGGCGCCGCCTATCGCATGAATGCGCCGCTGGACCTCAATGGCGACGGCCGGATCACCGCCGGCGAGGCGACCGGTTTCGTGCGTGCCAAGATCGATGGCGACGCGCCGGCCCCGGCGGCCGACACCCCGCCCCGCAGCGGGCCGGACGACGCGCCGGCGCCGGCCGGGCGCTACGCGGTGCGGACCGGCGACACGCTCTCGTCGATCGCCGCGCAGCTGGGCACCACGGTGCAGGCGCTGGCGCAGGCCAACGGCATCCGCGACCCGGACCTGATCTTCGCCGGCACCACCCTGTCGGTGCCCGTGGCCGGCGCCGCGGGCGCCGGTGGCAGCTACACGATCCAGAGCGGCGACACCCTGTCGGGCCTGGCCGCGCGCTTCTCCAGCAGCGTGGGCGCGCTGATGGCGGCCAATCCGCAGATCCGGGATTCGGACCGGATCTACGCCGGCGCTCCCCTGACCGTGCCTGGTGGCGCCGCCGCACCCTCGCGCGCGGCCGCGCCGCCGGCGCCGACCGCTGCGGACCCGTCCGCTCCCTTCATCGGGCCCGTCATCGGCCACGCCCCCTATACCGTCTACAGCACCGGCCACCAGGCCGCGTTCGCGGTCAGCGACGCCAGCCAGCTGCAGCCGCACCACGACTACCAGACGGCCAACCGCAACGGCCAGCAGCTGGAGGTGCGCGACGTCGTGCTGCACCGCGCGGGCCAGTCGCAGACCAGCCAGGCGATTCCCGCGCCGATCGAGGGCAAGGTCATCCACGCCGGGCCGCTGGGCAGCGGCGGCAACGCGGTGGGCGTGCAGGGCGCGGACGGCAAGGTCGCCTGGGTCTTCCACATGTCCAGCATCGACGTGCGCGTGGGCCAGCAGGTCGGCTATGGCCAGGACCTGGGCAACCAGGGCTCGACCGGCAATTCCACCGGGCCGCATGTGCACATCGAGGCCGCTCCGGCGGTGATCGACCGCTGGGTCAACGACCTGCTCGATGGCCGCTTCGACGGCCGCAAGGGCTGATCCGGCCGGTGATGCGGGCATCGGGCCATCGCGCCGCGCTGCTGGCCGCGGCCCTGCTGCTGGCCGCCTGCGGGAACGCCGCGCCGCGGCAGGACGCGGCCACGGGTGCGGCGCCGCTTCCGCCCGACATCGCGCGCGCGCTGCAGACCGACGAGCGCGTGCTCGACTGTGCCCAGGCGGCCGCCGCCGGCGGCAGCGCCTTCGCGCCCGACTGGGTGCGCGCGTACCGCGTCGACCTGGATGGCCAGGCTGAGCGCGACTGGATCGTCGAGGGCCTGCATCCCTGCCTGCGGCGCGACGGACTGTCCGACTGGTGGCTCTACGCCGACGATGGACAGGCGCGGCGGCTGCTGGGCCGCATCCGCGGCGCGCGCGCGGTGGAAGTGCTGCCGGCACGCACGCGCGGCCACGCCGACCTGCGCGTGGACACCCCTGCCGGCACGCGCATCCTGCGCTATCGCGACGCGGGCTACTGAGGGCGGCGCTGTCTCCGCGCTACCATGGCCGCCCCCGATCGACGAGCGCCAGGAGCTGCCCGTGAACGAATCCGACGACGCCCGCCACGGCGTATCGCGCGCGCAGGCCGAGGACGCGGTGCGCACCCTGCTGCGCTGGGCGGGCGAGGACCCGCAGCGCGAGGGCCTGCTGGACACGCCGCGGCGCGTGGTCAAGGCCTATGGCGAATGGTTCAGCGGCTACGGCACCGATCCGGACGAGTACCTGGCGCGCACCTTCGAGGAAGTGGCCGGCTACGACGAGATGATCGTGCTGCGCGACATCGAGTTCGAGAGCCACTGCGAGCACCACATGGCGCCGATCATCGGCCGCGTCCATGTCGGCTACCTGCCCGCCGGCAAGGTGGTGGGCATCAGCAAGCTCGCGCGCGTGGTCGAGGCCTATGCCAAGCGCTTCCAGGTGCAGGAGAAGCTCACCGCCCAGATCGCCGACTGCATCCGCCGCGTGCTGGCGCCGCTGGGCGTGGGCGTGGTGGTCGATGCCAGCCACGAATGCATGACCACGCGCGGCGTGCACAAGCGCGGCGTGAGCATGGTGACCTCGACCATGCTCGGCAGTTTCCGCGAGGACGCGCGCACCCGCGCCGAGTTCCTGCGCTTCATCGAAACCGGCGGTGGTGGCCGCCGCTGATGGCCGCCTGTCCCTGCGGCAGTGGCCGCGACTACCAGGACTGCTGCGGCCCGCTGCACGCCGGCGCGCCGGCGCTCGATGCCGAGGCGCTGATGCGTTCGCGCTACAGCGCCTACGTGCGCGAGGACGCCGACTACCTGCTGCGCAGCTGGCATCCGTCCACGCGTCCGGATGCGCTGGCCTTCGATGATCCGCGGCCGGTGTGGCTGAAGCTGGAAGTGCTGCGGCACAAGCCGACCGGCCCGGACAGCGCCGAGGTGGAATTCGTCGCGCGCTACCGCATCGGCGGCGGCAGCGTGGTGCGCATGCGCGAGCACAGCCGCTTCCTGCGCGAGGGCGGGCACTGGTACTACCTGGGCGCGATCGGCGGCTGACCGGGTCGGCACACGCCGGCGCCAGCCGCCGCGTCCGGCCATGAACCTCCCGCAACGTCCGCGGTCCGGCGGGCGGGGCGGGCCGGCCGCGGCGATATATCCTGCACGGCCGATCATGCAAGGGGCCCACCGGATGGTCCGCCGCCTCCTCGTTGCCATGATGTGTGCGCTGCCGGTGCTGTGCGCGTCCGCGCAAACCGCTGCGCCGCCGCCGTCGTCGCCGCCGCCGCCCTCCGCCGTGGCAGCGCCGCCGGCAGCGGGCCAGGCGCCGGCCGCGCAATCCGCCCAGGCGCCCGCCGCCGTACCGCCGGCCGCCGCACCCGTCACCACGTCGGCACCGGTAACCGCGCCCGCTCCCGCTCCCACGCCCACGCCCGCTCCCACGCCCACCCCCGCGCCCGCTCCCGCTCCGGCCGATCCGGATTACGCGGCCTGCGTGGCGGGGCAGCTGCGCCCGCAGGCCCAGGCGGCCGGCATCCCCGGCGCGGCCTTCGACCGCTACATGGCCGGCGTCGCGCCGGACCGCAGCGTGCTCGAGCTGCTCGACGCGCAGCCCGAGTTCACCACGCCGATCTGGGATTACCTGGCGGGCCTGGTCGACGAACAGCGCGTGGCGGATGGCCGGGCGATGCTGGAGACGCATCGCGACCTGCTGTCGAAGGTGTCGGCGCAGTACGGCGTCGATCCGGAGACGGTGGTCGCGGTCTGGGGCGTGGAGAGCGACTACGGCCGTGTCTCCGGCAAGCGCCCGCTGCTGCAGTCGCTGTCGATGCTGGCCTGCGCCGGCCGCCGGCAGGACTTCTTCCGCGGCGAGTTCCTGGCCCTGCTCGCGTTGCTGCACCAGGGCGACCTGCGCGATCCGGCCATCACCGGCTCCTGGGCCGGTGCCTTCGGCCATACCCAGTTCATGCCCAGCACCTATGCGCGCATCGCCGTGGACGGCGACGGCGACGGCCGCCGCGACCTGGTGACCAGCATTCCCGACGCGCTGGCCTCGACCGCGAACTATCTCAAGCGCAGCGGCTGGCAGACCGGCCGGCCCTGGGGTTTCGAAGTGAAGCTGCCGTCCGGTTTCGACGTCGCGCTGGCGGGACGCACCAGCCGGCGGCCGCTGTCGGACTGGGTGGCGCGTGGCGTGACCCGCGCCGATGGCGGCACGATCGAGCCTTCCGATGCGCGCAGCGCGATCCTGTTGCCGGCGGGCAGGGGCGGACCGGCGTTCCTGGTCTTCCGCAACTACGACGCGATCTATTCCTACAACGCCGCCGAGAGCTACGCGCTGGCCATCGCCACGCTCGCCGACCGCCTGCGCGGCGGCGGCGGCCTGGTCGTGTCCTGGCCCACCGACGATCCGGGCCTGTCGCGCGCGCAGCGCCGCGAACTGCAGACCCTGCTGCTCGCGCGCGGGCACCCCATCGGCGAGGTCGACGGCATGATCGGCACCGCCACGCGCCGCGCCATCCAGGCCGAACAGCAGCGCCTGGGCCTGCAGCCGGCCGACGGCCGCGCCGGGCAGCGCATCCTGGCGGCGCTGCGCGCACAGCCCTGAGGACCGCGCCGGTCGTCGCGGCGCCGGCCCGCGATGGCCCCGCCGCCGGTCGCCGCGTGGCGCCACCGGCGTGCGCGATCGGGGCGATAATGCGCGCCCGTTTCCCCCGGCCGCCCGCGTGAGCGCACCGACGTCTGCCCCGCGCAAGGCCGCGCTGGCCTTCATCTTCCTGGTGGTGCTGATCGACGTGCTGGCGTTCGGGCTGATCATCCCGGTCCTGCCGCACCTGGTCGAGGAGTTCACCGGTTCCACCGCGGATGCGGCGTTGTGGATCGGCGTGTTCGGCACCGTGTTCGCGGCGGTCCAGTTCGTGAGTTCGCCGATCCAGGGGGCACTGTCCGACCGCTACGGGCGCAGGCCGGTGATCCTGCTCTCGTGCCTGGGGCTGGGCCTGGACTTCGTCATCATGGCGCTGGCGCCGACGCTGTGGTGGCTGCTGCTGGCGCGGGTGTTCTCGGGCGTGTTCTCGGCCAGCTTCACCACCGCCAATGCCTATGTCGCCGACGTCGTGCCCGCCGACGGGCGCGCCCGCAGCTACGGCCTGCTCGGTGCCGCCTTCGGCGTGGGATTCACCATCGGCCCGGCGCTGGGCGGCTGGCTGGGCGAGGTGGATCTGCGCCTGCCCTTCTGGTTCGCGGCCGGCCTGGCCCTGCTCAATTTCTGCTACGGCCTGTTCGTGCTGCCCGAATCGCTGCCGCCGGCATCGCGCGCGGCACGTTTCGACTGGCGTGCGACCCGGCCGCTGGCGGCGCTCGTGCTGATCCGGCGTTACCCGGCCATCATCGGGCTGGCGGCGGTGGTGTGCATCGCCAACCTGGCGCACTACGTCTACCCGAGCGTGTTCGTGCTGTTCGCCGACGTGCGCTTCGGCTGGGGGCCGTGGCAGGTGGGCTGGGTGTTGTTCCTGGTAGGCGTGTGCAGCGTGATCGTCAACGTCCTGGTGGTCGGGCGCGTGGTGCGCGCGCTGGGCGAGCGTCGCGCATTGATCCTGGCGCTGTGCTGCGGCGCGGCCGGTTTCGTGATCTACGCCTTCGCCGGCCAGGGCTGGATCTTCCTGCTGGGACTGCCGGTGAGCGCGCTGTGGGCGATCGCCTCGCCGGCCAGCCAGGCCCTGATCACCCGCCAGGTCGACGTGGACATGCAGGGCCGCATCCAGGGCGCGCTGATGAGCCTGGTGTCGATGGCCGGCATCATCGCGCCGATCACATTCGCCAGCGTCTTCGGCCTGTTCATCGGCGAGCACGCGCCGGTGGCGTTCCCGGGCGCGCCGTGGATGCTGGCCGCGCTCCTGCTGGCCGCCGGTGCGTGGATCGCCTGGCGCTACGCGCCGCGCACGACCGCCGTGGACGGCATCGCCTGAACGCATGTGCCGATCGGCGCTTGTTCCGGTGGCGGGGGCAGTGCCACAGTCGCGCCTTCGACCGGAACGGAGGAAGGCAGCATGCGAAGGACAGTGATCATGGCGCTGGTCGCCACCGGCCTGCTGGGTGGCTGTGCGGGCTACGAGGTGCGCGACAGCAATGCGGCGGTCGATCGCAACCCGGCCTGCGCCAGCCGTCCCGACCGCCCCGGCGAGCCCTTGCCCAGGGATTGCCAGCGCACCACCGAGGCCAGCTGGAGCAGCGATCGCGGCAACAGCGCGCCGGTGGATTTCAGCCGCAAGCGCGGCGACGACTGAGCGGTGCCGGCCCTGCGCGGCGTACCGCGCAGGGCCAGGGGCTCAGCCGCAGTTGATCGTCTGGATGATGCGCCGGGCGTCGGTGGTGATGGTCAGCCGGTCGTTGCGGAAATCCATCGTCGCCACGTCGTCCGGGCCGAGCACGCGCACGCTGGTGGCGCCGCTGTCGGCGGTGGCCTGGGCCACGACGGTCTCGCTCGCTTCCTGGCCCACCAGGTCCTGCAGGGCGTCGGCATTGCAGGTGCGTCCCGTGTCCGCGGCCGGATCGACGGCGGGCGCGGCGCTGGTCGCGCCATCGGCGGACATCGGCGGCGTGGCGGCCACGGCCCCGGCCCCGGCCTCGTCCGTGCCGGTGGCGCCGGCAGTGCCGCGATCGGGCGAGCAGGCCCCGAGCAGGGCGATCATCGCGCCCGACAGCACTGCCATGCGCAGGGGTGACACAAGGGTGGAACCGGCCATGCTGGGCCTCCTGGTCTGTGGAGGGCCGAAGATACCTGCGCTTTCGTGAAGACCAGCCGCATCGCCGGCGTCAGGCCACAGCGGCACGCTTGGCCGCCGGCAGCGCACTGCGCACCATGGCATTGAATCCGATGGCGAGCAGCGAGAAGCCCGCCTCGGTCGGGTGGATCTCGTCGTACCAGAAGCCCGGGTCGTCGCGCGAGCCGGTGGCGGAGAAGTCGGCGTAGGCGAACAGGCCCGGATACGCGGCGCGGCTGGGCGCCAGCACGCGGTCGCGGAAGCCGTCCACCAGCAGTCGCCAGGCGAAGCGCTCGGCCTCGGCCTTGCTGCCCAGCACCGGCTTCACCACCGGCCACAGCCACGGCCCGACCGTGCCCATCACCATCGCCGCCAGGCCCAGGTTGGCGACCGTCAGCGCGCCTTCCTTGCCGATCGCGTGCCGCGACAGCGGCGCGTAGCCGTGGCCGAGCACGCGCAGGCCCTCGACGCCGGCCATGGCCGACAGCAGCGTGTCGTAGCGCCCGCGCAGCCGGTCGAACACGCCGTGCGCGAGCACGCGCTCGAATGCCGCGTCGGCCTCCATGCGCGGGGCCCCGCGGAACACGGCCGCCAGCCGCTCGCCCAGGCAGTCGTTGCCGCCGATGCTCAGGCACAGCAGGTCGAAGCCGCGCGCTGCGAACCGCTCGGCGTTGTCGCGGCAGGCGGCCGGGGTGAGCATCTGCGCGGCGCTCAGGCCGGGCCCGCCAAGCCGGATCGACATGCCGTCGATGCGCGCGAAGCTGTTCCAGCACAGGTTGCGGTACAGCGGCGTGCTGAACCACGAGTCGCCCCAGTAGGCGATCAGCGGCCGCCGCTCCAGGTAGGCGCGCCATTCGCCGCGCTGGCGCGAGCCGGGTGTGCCGCTGGCCGCGCGCAGCTGCTGCCAGTTGTCGTAGACGCGCTTGAGCGACATGCGAATGCCTCCACGGCGAGTGTGGGCGCGCGCCACGTGCGCGGCCGTGAGGGACGGCCCCGTCCGTCGCGGCTCCTGCAGCGGCCAACGCGCGCCGCCGCCGATGGCGGACACGTCCGTCGCCTCCACGGGCGCATCAGCCGGTTTGGACTACAGTGGCCGCGAGGGGATCCGCCACGCACATGGAGGTTGCGGTGCGCCTGTCGAACCTGTTGCCGATGGCCCTGAAGGCGCGCTGGGGCGAGGCCGCGAGACTTCCCGACCTGGCCTCGGTCCGCGCCGCCGAGCTGCGCACCATCCTGGGCGCCGACGCCGACCACGATACCGCCGAAGCCTGGGGCCTGGCGCTGTCGGGCGGCGGTATCCGCAGCGCCACCTTCGGCCTGGGGGTGCTGCAGGCGCTGGCGCGGCTGGGCCTGCTGCGCTGCTTCCACTACCAGTCCACCGTCTCGGGCGGCGGCTACGTGGGCGGGTTCCTGCAGGGGCTGATCCGGCGCCACGGCTTCGCTGCCGCCTTCGCCGCCCTGACCGCCGGTCCGCGCCACGGCCTCGCCGGCGACGGCCCCGGCGCGCGGCCGATCCGCCACCTGCGCGAGTACAGCAACTACCTGGCGCCGCGCAAATCGCCGCTGTCCGGCGATACCCTCGGGCTGGCCGGCACCTACGCGCGCAACGTGCTGCTGGTGCAGGCGCAGCTGTGCGCGCTGATGCTGGGGCTGTGCCTGCTGCCGTTGCTGCTGTATGCCGGCGCCCAGACGCTGACCGCGCGCAACCCGACCCTGCTCCTGGTGCTGGGCGGGGCGACGGGCATGCTCGCGGTCGTGCTGCTGGCCTGGGTCGGCACCTACGCCAACCGCCGGCGCGTGCCCGACGGCGACGATCCGCCGCCGCCGCCGCGGCGGGTGGTGCTGGCGGCGCTGGCGACGATCCTGGCCCTGGCGTTGGCCTCCATGCTGGGCGCGCTGGGACTGGCGCGCTTCGAGCGCCTGCCGGCCCTGCTGGACGCGGCGATGCTCTGGCTGCCGCCGGCGTGGGCGCTGGCCGGCGCCGACCTGGGCATCGTCACCGCCGTGCTCTACCTGCTGGTCTGGCACGCCTGGCTGCTGTTCGATCCCTGGTACTCGCGACGGGTGGCGGTGGGCGAGGCGCCGCCGCTGCCCCTGCAGCGTCACCCGTGGCGCTTCGTGCTGGGCACGGTGGGCGCCGCGGCGTTCGCCGGCGTGGCGATCATGCTGCTGCGCGGCTGGCTGGTGGACTGGGCGGCGACTCCCGCCGGCCTGTGGCAGGTGCTGGTGGCCGGCCCGCTGCTCGTGTTCGTGGCGGTGGCGCTGACCGCGGTCGTGCACCTGGGCCTGGCCGGGCCGGCGATGAGCGACCTGCAGCGCGAGATCTGGGCACGGGTGGGCGGCAAGACCCTGGCCGTGGTGGCGCTGGGCATGACCCTGACCCTGGGACTGACCCTCTACGGGCCCTGGCTGTTGCGGCAGGGCGCCGGCCGCGGCGCGCAGGAACTCTCGGCGGTGGGCTGGGCCGGCGTGCTGGCCTGGCTGTCGACCACCGGCATCGGCCTGCTGGCCGCGCACGGCGTGGGCGCCGGCAAGGCCGGGTCGCGACGCTCGCGCCTGCTCGACCTGGTCGCGCGCCTGGCACCCTGGGTGTTCGTGTTCGGATTGCTGGTCGCCCTCAGCCTGGCCGGGCATGTGCTGCTGCAGGCGGCCGGGCCGGCGCTGGAGCGTGTGGCGGGAGGGACACCGGGCGCGGCCGTGCCCGCCGCGGGCAGGGGGCTGACCGCCTATCTGCTGGCCCTGGATGCGGCGGTGGCGGCGTACCCGCGCGCGCTGGCGCTGCTGGTGGCCGGTGCGTTCGCGCTGTGGCTGCTGCTGGGCTGGGCGGTGGATGTCAACGAGTTCAGCCTCAACGCCTTCTATCGCAACCGCCTGGTGCGCTGCTACCTCGGCGCCAGCAACGCCCGCCGCAATCCCGAGCCCACCACCAACTTCGACCTGCAGGACGACCTGGTGCTGGCCGACCTGGTGGAGGTGCAGCGGCTCGACGGCACCCGGCCGCTGTATCCGCTGATCGGCACCGCGCTCAACCTGGTGGCGGCCAAGCAGCTGGACTGGCAGGACCGCAAGTCGGCCTCGTTCTGCCTGTCGCCCGGTTGGTGCGGGCACCTGCCGCCGGACTCGCGCAGCGGCGAGCGGCCGATCGGCGACCGCATGGCCGCCACCGCCGGCACCGCCTGCGCGGCGCCCACCGGCAACGCCGATCCGCTGGCCGCCACGCTCACCCTGGGCAGCGCGATCGCCATCTCCGGCGCGGCGGTCAACCCCAACATGGGCTACCACAGCTCGCCGGCGGTGACGTTCCTGCTCACCCTGTTCGACGCGCGCCTGGGCTGGTGGCTGCCCAATCCCTGCCATCCCGAACGCCCGCGCGCGGACAGCTCGCCCTTCTTCGGCCGCTGGCTGCTGGCCGAGCTGCTCGGGCGCACCCATGCCGGCGGCAAGTTCGTGCACCTGTCCGACGGCGGCCACTTCGAGAGCCTGGGGCTGTACGAACTGGTGCGGCGGCGCTGCCGCTTCATCCTGTGCGTGGACGCCTGCGCCGACGGCGCGCGCACGTTCGGCGACCTGGGCAATGCGGTGCACAAGTGCCGCGTCGATTTCGGTGCCGAGATCGACATCGACGTGTCGGCGCTCGAGCCCGGCGCGGACGGGCTGAGCGAGCGCTGCTGCGCGGTCGGGCGCATCGGCTATGCCGACGGCAGCAGCGGCACCCTGCTCTACCTCAAGCCCACGCTCACCGGCGAGGAGCCGGCCGACATCACCCATTACGCGCGCAGCCATCCCTGCTTCCCGCACGAGCCCACCTCCGACCAGTACTTCGACGAGGCGCAGTTCGAAAGCTACCGGCGGCTGGGCCAGGACATCGCCACGCGCGCCCTGGCCCCGGTGCTCGAGCGCATCGGCGCCGAACCGGGCCTGCCCCGCCACGAAGAACTGGACGTGCACGATTCGGCGCTCAAGGAAAAGCTGCTGATCGCGCTGCGCCAGCGCTGGGTGGCACCGGTGCCGGGCGTGCCCGACCGCTTCGCGGTGCACGGCCGGGCGCTGTCGGCGCTGTTCGGGCAGCTGCGCGACACGCCGGCGCTGGCCGTGCTCGATGCGCAGTTCTATCCGGCCTGGACCGACCTGGTGGACGGCCTGCCCGACGCGCCCGCGCAGCCGCTGCCCTCGGCGCTGGAGCGGCGCACGCGCCTGCCGTCGCCGCAGGACTTCCGCGCCTGCTTCTACTTCTGCCAGCAGCTGATCCGGCTGATGGAGGCGGTCTATCACGATCTCGACCTGGAGCACGCCTGGGACCACCCGGACAATCGCGGCTGGACCAACGCCTTCCGCCACTGGAGCTGGTCGCCGACCTTCCGCATCGCATGGATGGTCGGCGCGCCGACGCTGGGCGCGCGTTTCGTGGCCTTCTGCCAGCAGCGGCTCGGTCTGCCGCGCCTGGACAACGAGGCCGAGGACCATCATCGCGTGCTGCGCATCGAACGCCACGCGCCGGTCGCGGACGAGGGCTGGCGCGGGCTGTGCGACCGGCTGATGGCGCAGGGCGCGATCAACCATGTCGAGCACTCGATCCTGCTGTCCGATCCGCTGTGCGCGCACGCGGTGCGCCCGGGCCACCTGTACCTGCTGCGCCTGAAATGGTCCGCTGCGCTGGTCGGTGCCGGCGGCGAGACGGGCGACTCCACGCTCGGGGTCGCCGCCATGGCCGAGGACACGCTGCGCCTGCTGCGCATCCAGGACCACCTGCGCCGGCTGGGCCTGGCCACCGAGTTCGTGCGCCTGCTGATCAACCGCCAGCGGGTGGCGGCGGTGGACATCCGCGGCGGCTACTACGGGGCCGGCGGCGTATGCCGCAACCGCGTGGCCGCGCGCGTGCAAGGCTGGCTGGAGGACGCCCTGGCGCTGGCGCGCCGGCGCAAGCGCGCGCGCAGGGGCGCGAGCAATGCCGCACGCGCGGCGCGACATGCGCAGCGGCAGGAACCGCCCGCCGACTGAGGCGGGGCGGGTAGCGGGCCGGCCACGCGCGCAGCCGGCGCGCGCGGCCCCGCGAAGGCGCCGCTACGCCGCCTGCACGATCCGCAGCGGGTTGTCCCACTGCCGCAGCAGTTCGGCCTCGCGGGCCTTGGCCGCATGCAGGTGCGCTTCCTTGACATGGCCATAGCCGCGGATCTGTTCGGGGATCCCGGCGATCTCGGCGGCCAGGTCGACGTTGCCGCTGTCGAGCTTCTCCAGCAGGCCGCCCACGGTGCGCTCGTAGTCCTCGATCAGCTGGCGTTCCATGCGCCGCTCGGCGGTGCGGCCGAACACGTCCAGCGGGCCGCCGCGCAGGAACTTCAGCTTCGCCAGCAGGCCGAAGGCCTTGAGCACCCAGGGCCCGTACTCGCGCTTGACCAGCTCGCCCTTGTCGTTGCGCCTGGCCAGCAGCGGCGGCGCGAGGTGGAAGTGCAGGCGATAGTCGCCTTCGAACTGCTGCTCGACGCGGCGCCGGAACTCGCTGCCGGTGTACAGCCGCGCGACCTCGTACTCGTCCTTGTACGCCATCAGCTTGAAGAAGTAGCGCGCCACGGCTTCGGACAGGTCGGTCGAACCCGGCGCCTTGACGCGCTCGGCCTCGCGCACGCGTGCGACGAAGTCGGAGTAGCGGCGGGCGTAGCTCGCATCCTGGTACTCGGTGAGGAACCCGACCCGACGCGCGATCAGCTCGTCCAGCGAGCGCGACAGGCGCAGGTCGTCCATCGGCAGGAAGGCGGCCGCGTCGGTGCCGGCGTGTGCCGGCACGTGGCGCAGTTCGTCCTCCGCGCGCTGCGGGCGCGGCGCCGAGGTCGCGCCCCATTCGGTGCTTTCCCATTCGCCGGGCGGCAGCGCATCGAGCGCGCGCGGCGTGGCCTCGGCGATGGTGGGCGCGTTGCGCACCACGCCGGCGGCCTCGTACACCGACTCGGGGTCGATCGCGGCCAGGCGGCCCCAGGCGAACGCGGTCTTGTTCATCTCGACCGCGGCGCCGTTGAGCTCGACCGCGCGCATCAGCGACTCCAGCGACAGCGGCACCAGCCCGCGCTGCCAGGCATAGCCGAGCATGAACAGGTTGGCCGCGATGGCGTCGCCCATCAGCGCGGTGGCGAGCTCGGTGGCGTCGATGCGCAGCGGGGCGTGGCCGCCCAGGGCCTGGGTCACGGCCTGGACGATCTCGGCGGCGGGGAACTGCATGTCCGGGCGCGTGGTGAAGGTGCCGGGCATCGCCTCGTAGGTGTTGAGCACCACCTGCGAGCGGCCGGCGCGCAGCTTGGACAGCGCCCAGTAGTCGTTGACCACCACCATGTCGCAGCCCAGCACCAGGTCCGCCTCGCCGGCGGCGATGCGCACGGCGTGGATGTCCTCCGGCGCGCGCGCGATGCGGATGTGGGTGGTCACCGCGCCGCCCTTCTGCGCCAGGCCGGTCTGGTCGAGCACGGTCGAGCCGCGGCCTTCCAGGTGCCCGGCCATGCCCAGCAGGGCCCCGATGGTGACCACGCCGGTGCCGCCCACGCCGGTGATCAGGATGTTCCAGGGCTGCTCGAGATCGCTGGCGAAGGCCGGCGGTGGCAGGCTGGCCAGGCGGCCGGCGGTCGCGGCCTTGTCGCCCTTGCGCGGCTTGCCGCCATGCACGGTGACGAAGCTGGGGCAGAAGCCCTCGACGCAGGAGTAGTCCTTGTTGCAGTTGCTCTGGTCGATGGCGCGCTTGCGGCCGAACTCGGTGTCCTTGGGCAGCACCGACACGCAGAACGACTTCTTCCCGCAGTCGCCGCAGCCCTCGCAGACCAGGGTGTTGACGAACACCCGCTTGGCCGGATCGACCATCTTGCCGCGCTTGCGACGCCGGCGCTTTTCGGTGGCGCAGGTCTGGTCGAAGATCAGCACGCTGACGCCCTTCACTTCGCGCAGGCGCTTCTGCACCGCGTCGAGCTCGCGCCGGTCCTCGAACCCGGTGCCGGCGGGAAACTGCGAGCGGTCGTGCCACTTCGACAGGTCGTCGCTGACCAGCACGATGGTGGACACGCCCTCGCTGCGCACCTGGTGGGCGATCTGCGGCACGCTCAGGGTGCCGTCCACCGGCTGGCCGCCGGTCATGGCGACCGCGTCGTTGTAGAGGATCTTGTAGGTGATGTTGACGCCGGCCGCGACCGACTGGCGGATCGCCAGCGAACCGCTGTGGAAGTAGGTGCCGTCGCCGAGGTTCTGGAACACGTGCGGCGTATCGGTGAATCCCGCCTGCCCGCACCAGGTGACGCCTTCGCCGCCCATCTGGGTGAAGGTGTCGGTGTCGCGGTCCATCCACGTGACCATGTAGTGGCAGCCGATGCCGGCCAGCGCGCGCGAGCCGTCGGGCACGCGGGTGCTGGTGTTGTGCGGGCAGCCGGAGCAGTAGTGCGGCACGCGCGGGAACTGCGCGCGCGGCAGCGCCAGCTCGCCTTCCTTCTGTTCCATCCAGCGCAGCACTTCGCGGATGTACTGGGTATCGCGGCTGCCCTCGGGCACGAACTTCTGCAGGCGCCGCGCGATCACGCCGGCGATGGTGGCCGGGGTGAGTTCGCCGGTGGACGGCAGGATCCAGTGCCCGTCCTCGTCGTACTTGCCGACGATGGAGGGGCGGTCGCCCTCGAAGTTGTAGAACAGCTCCTTCATCTGGCTCTCGATGAAGGCGTGCTTCTCCTCCACCACCAGGATGTCGCGCAGGCCGCGGGCGAAGGCGCGGATGCCCAGCGGTTCCAGCGGCCAGGTCATGCCGATCTTGTAGACGCGGATGCCCAGCTCGCGGCAGCGCGCGGCGTCCAGGCCCAGGTATTCGAGCGCCTGCAGCACGTCCAGGTAGCTCTTGCCGGTGGTGACGATGCCGAAGCGCGCGTCGGGCGCGTCGAGCACCATGCGGTCGATGCGGTTGGCGCGGGCGAAGGCCTGCGCGGCCTTGACCGCATAGCGGTGCAGGCGCATCTCCTGGTCCAGGGGCGGATCCGGCCAGCGGATGTTGAGGCCGCCCGGCGGCAGCTCGAAATCCTCCGGCGTGACGATCTGCAGCGCCAGCGGGTTGACGTCGACCGAGGCCGACGATTCCACCGTCTCGGCGATGGTCTTGAAGCCCACCCAGCGACCGGTGTAGCGGCTCATGGCCCAGCCCACCAGGCCCATGTCGAGGATGTCCTGGACGCCGGCGGGGTTGAGGATCGGCATCATC
>Ga0233372_1000428_pt1 | contig 18920 bp, 19 predicted proteins | sample ElkDunMinimDraft_4_FD_191538 | JGI IMG/M metagenome (GOLD analysis project Ga0233372, IMG submission 191538) | Fecal eukaryotic communites from dung pellets of Tule Elk in California, USA - Elk Dung D8 | ecosystem: Host-associated > Mammals > Digestive system > Large intestine > Fecal | place... | reverse complement strand
GCCGACGCGTTCGTCGCCAAGTACAGCCCGCACGATCTGGCCGACGAGGTGCTCCGGCGCCTGAACGACGTGGCCGAGGCGGCTGGCGGACGTCTGGTCGCGAACGCCTGAGCACCGCCGGCCAATGCCTCCGGCAGCGGCAGCGGCAGACCGGCGCAGGACCTGTCGCCTGACCGGACCGCGGGCGCGCGCCTGTCCCGCCTACGCGCGCGGAGCCGCCGCAAACCGGGGCCGCGACGCACGGACGAACCACCGCAGGGGGCCGTGGACATGGCCTGCCGCCGTGCTGCGTGCTGCCGCGCATCCGCGCGCATCGTCGGAAACCGGTCGCGCGCCTCGTGCCCGCCGCAGCGCGTTCTGGCACGCCGCTTGCAGCTGCACCGGCACAGGTTTGCCGGAGGCGCCGATGTCCAATCCGATCTCGTCCTATCTCGGGCTGCAGGCCGACGCTCTGCCGTTGCGCGAGCAGCGCATGAAGCTGATCGCCAGCAATCTGGCGAACGCGGACACCCCCGGCTACCAGGCACGCGACCTGGATTTCAACGCGGCCCTCGCCAACGCCGCGCGGGTCCGCGAGGCGGGCAGCGCCCCGGCGCGCGAACAGGGCAACCGGATCCCGCTGTCGGGCTTCGACACGCTGCAACCCTTCGAAGTGGCGCGCATCGCCAGCCAGGGCAGTCTCGACGGCAACACGGTCGATCCCGACGCCGAGCGGGCCGCCTACGGGCGCGCCGCGCTCGAGTACCGCGCATCGCTGAGCTTCCTCGAGTCGAAGGTCCGCACCCTCCTGACCGCCATCACGGGACAGTAAGCCATGAGCAATCTGCCGATCTTCGACGTCGCCGGCTCTGCCCTGCAGGCGCAATCGGTGCGCCTGAGTACGCTGGCCAGCAACCTGGCCAATGCCGACTCCGTCGCCGGCTCGCCCGACCAGGTCTACCGACCGCTCGAGGCCGTGTTCCGGGCCACCGCCCACGGCAGCGATCCGTCGCTGACCAACGTGCAGGTGGCGGGCATCGTCGAGCGCGACACCCCGCCGATCCAGCGTTACGAGCCCGGCCATCCACTGGCCGACGAGCAGGGCTACGTCTACGCGCCCGACGTCGATCCGGTCTCGCAGATGGTCAACATGATCTCCGCCTCGCGCAGCTACCAGGCGGGCGTGGAGATGCTCAATACCGCCAAGGAACTGGCGATGGCCACCCTGACGATGGGCCGCTAGGCCCTCCGCCCCGCCTCCCGAGCATCCGCCGATGAGCACGATCGCCAACGACATCTACAGCAGCCTCGGCATTGCCGGCGCGCCGAAGGCCGCCGACAAGAAAGCCGAATCGCTGGGCCAGGCCGATTTCCTGCGCCTGATGACCGAACAGCTCAAGCACCAGGACCCGCTCAAGCCGATGGAGAACAGCGCGTTCCTCGGCCAGCTGGCGCAGTTTTCCACCGTGCAGGGCATCCAGGGCCTCAACGCCACCGTCAACGGTTTCGCCGGCTCCATGGCGAGCGACCAGTTGCTGCGCGGCGCGACGATGGTCGGCCGCGAGGTGCTGCTGCCGTCCGCCAAGCTCGCCCTGCCCGATGGCGGCGAGGCCGGTGGCATCGTGGCCGCGCCTTCGTCGGGCATGGTCACCTTCGAGATCACCGACCCCAACGGCTTGCCGGTGCGCCAGTTCACCGTGCCTGCCAAGGCCGCCGGCGAGGTGGCGTTCGAATGGGACGGCACCAATGCGGCCGGCGAAAAACTGCCGCCCGGCGCCTATGGCATCGCCGCCAGGCATGTCACCGAGACCGGGACGGCCACCAGCCTCGGCACCTACGTGCGCGGCAAGGTGCAGAGCGTCTCGGTGGGCTCGGACGGGCTCTACCTCGATCTCGAGGGCCTCGGCACCGCCCCGCTCGCCCACGTTCTGCGCGTCGGCTGAGCCGCCCGCCCCTTCCCGCTTTTTTTCGCGCACGACCTCACGGAGTCCGCCATGAGCTTCAACACCTCGCTGTCCGGCATCAACGCGGCCAACGCCAATCTCAACGTCACCGCCAACAACATCGCCAACGTCAACACCACGGGCTTCAAGGAATCGCGCGCGGAGTTTGCCGACCTGTTCTCCAACAGCTCCTACGGCCTGGCGCGCAATGCGATCGGCTCGGGCGTGAAGCTCAGCAACGTGGCCCAGCAGTTCTCGCAGGGCAACATCGATCCCACCGGGCGCAGCCTGGACATGGCCGTCGATGGCGAAGGCTTTTTCACGCTCAACAAGAACGGCGCACGCGTCTACAGCCGCGCCGGCAACTTCCAGACCGATGCGCAGGGCTTCGTCGGCACTCCCGAGGGCGCGCGCCTGCAGGTCTACCAGCCCCGTGCCGACGGCGAGGGCTTCGATATCGGCCGGGTGGGTGATCTGCAGTTGCTGACCACCGACAGCCCGCCGCGCCCCAGCAGTCGCGTCAATCTGATGTTCACCCTGCCCGGCACCGCGCAGCCGCCGACGATGACGGGCTTCGATCCGGCCGAACCCAACAGCTACAACGCATCGACCGGCGGCATCACCGTCTTCGATACGCTGGGCGTAGGCCATGTGCAGACCTCCTATCTGGTCAAGACGGCCAACCCGAACGAATGGCAGGTGCACAGCTACGTCGATGGCGAAAGCGTGGGCGCACCGACCACCCTGCAGTTCTCCGACAGCGGTGCCCTGCTTACGCCCCCCGACGGCCGCATCGCCCTCGATCCGTTCACCCCGGCCAACGGCGCGGGCGTGATGGCGCTGGATCTGGACCTGGCCGGCACCACCCAGTACGGCGACCGCTTCCAGCTGCGCGACACGCGCCAGGACGGCTATGCCGCCGGCAAGCTCAACGAAATCAGCATCTCGGCCGAGGGCGTGGTGTTCGCGCGCTATTCGAACGGCGCCGATGCCGCGCTGGGCCAGATCGCCCTGACGACCTTCGTCAACCCGCAGGGGCTGCAGCCCCAGGGCAACAACGTGTGGGCCGAGACGCACAGCTCCGGCGCCGGTCGCACCGGCGCCCCGGACAGCTCGGACTTCGGGCAGATCCAGGCCGGCGCGCTGGAGTCGTCGACGGTCGACCTGACCGAGCAGCTGGTCAACATGATCGTGGCCCAGCGCAACTTCCAGGCCAACGCGCAGATGATTTCGACCCAGGACCAGGTCACCCAGACCGTCATCAACATCCGTTGATGACCCCAGCCAGCCGGCGCGCGGCACCGGGCGTTCCCTAGGCGCCCGGTCCGCGCGTCCGGTTCTTTCTTCCCGCTACCGGATTTCCAGCTCCCATGGACAAGGCCCTCTACGTCGCGATGACCGGCGCCCGCGCCACGCTGCAGGCGCAGGGCACGGTGTCGCACAACCTGGCGAATGCCGACACCGCCGGCTTCAAGGCGGCGCTGGCGAATACGGTGTCCTACCGGGTACCGGGCGGGACGCACGCCTCGCGCATCGACGCGATGCATGTCGACCAGGGCTTCAACAGTCGCGTCGGTGCGCAACGCGTGACCGGCAATCCGCTCGACGTGTCGATGCGCCCTGACCGCTGGCTGGCCGTGCAGTCCCCCGACGGGGGCGAGGCCTATACCCGCGCCGGGAATCTGTCGCTGACACCCAACGGCCAGCTGGTCACCGGCGGCGGTCACCCGCTGGTCGACGAGAACGGCCAACCGTTCGCACTGCCGCCCCACCAGGCGCTCGACATCGGTCATGACGGCACGGTGTCGATCATTCCGCTTGGCGAAGGCCCGCAGACGATGGCGGTGATCGGGCGGCTGCGCGTCGTGGAAGCCGCGCCCGACCGGCTGGCACGCGGCCTCGATGGCCTGATGCGCAACACCACGCCCGACCAGCCGTTCGCGCAGGCGCCTGGCGAGGTCATGGCCACCGGCACGCTCGAGGCCAGCAATGTCGACGCGGCCGGTGCGCTGGTGCAGATGATCCAGCTGCAGCGCCAGTTCGAGATGCAGGTCAAGCTGATCAGTCGCGGCGACGAGAACGCCCAGTCCGCCAACAGCCTGTTGCGCCTGGGCGGCTGATCGCGTCGGACTCCTGCCCCGGGTGATCGTCGCGCGTCGTCGCGACCTTCCCGGAGCCCCGTGCGGATCACCGACGGAATGGTTCTCGACCGGACCGCGAGCCATCTGGGGCCGCCCGTCCGGATGGTCGGCAGGCTCGCCGCCCTTCTCCCGGGCTCCAGGTGACACCTGCGCGATCGTTGACGTCCGATACCCGACGCCCTGTCAGCCGCGGTGCGCGCCGCCCTTTACCGATCGGCACGATCGTTGCCCCGTGAGGCCAGCATCGCAGCAATGCCTGGGCCTGCCCGGCTGCAGATCCCCGCCAACTCCCGTCTCGCGGCCGCGATCCAACCGCCGGAGCGCTTCTGGCACACCGATTGCATCTGCATATCCGACAGGCGCACAGGCGCCCGCACCGAGGAAGGACCGATGAACCAGGCGCTGTGGGTAGCGAAGACCGGACTGGATGCGCAGCAGACGCGCATGTCGGTCGTGTCGAACAATCTCGCCAATACCAATACCACCGGCTTCAAGCGCGATCGCGCCAACTTCGAGGACCTGCTCTACCAGCAGGTGCGCCAGCCCGGCGGCTCGAGTTCGGCGCAGACGCAGCTGCCGACCGGCCTGCAGCTCGGCACCGGCGTGCGCGTGGTGTCCACGTCCAAGGATTTCCAGCAGGGCAACCCGCAGCAGACCGGCCGCGCCCTCGACGTCATGGTCAACGGCCGCGGCTTCTTCGAGGTCCTGATGCCCGACGGCACGCCGGCCTACACCCGCGACGGCAGCTTCCAGATCAACGCCCAGGGCGAACTTGTCACCAGCAGCGGGTTTCCGGTGCAGCCCGGCATCCAGGTGCCCGAGGGCGCGCAGGCGGTGACCATCGGCAAGGACGGCACGATCACCGTGCAGGTCGCAGGCGAAGCGCAGGCGCTGGAGATCGGCTCGCTGACCGTCACCGACTTCATCAACCCCGCCGGCCTGCAGGCGCGCGGCGAGAACATGTATCTGGAGACCACTGCCTCCGGCCCCGCGCAGAGCGGCACGCCCGGGCTCAACGGCCTGGGCATGCTCGAGCAGGGCGCGCTGGAAGGCAGCAACGTCAACGTGGTCGAGGAGCTGGTCAGCATGATCGAAACCCAGCGCGCCTACGAGATGAACGCCAAGGCGATCTCGACGACCGACTCGATGCTCGGCTACCTCAACAACAACGTCTGAGCGCTGCGATGATCCGTGCCCGTTCCTTCCGCCGTGTCGCCGCGCTGGCCCTGTCCGCACTGCTGGCAGGCTGCGTCGCCGCCGGCGACGTTCGCCCCTATCCGGCGATGGCGCCGATCCAGCCGGTCGTCGCCCTGCCCGCGCAGGCCACGCCCGGCGCCATCTACCAGGCCGGTGGCGGCGGCGGCATGTCGCTGTTCGCCGACCGCCGCGCCCGTGACGTCGGCGATCTGCTGACCATCCAGCTGATCGAGAACACCACCGCGCAGACCAATGCCAGCACCCAGGTGGGCAAGGAAAGCAGCATCGACATCGGCGTGCCGCAGGTGTTCGGCGCGCCGGTCACCATCGGCGGCCGCGACGTGCTCAGCGCATCGGCGAGCGGCAGCCGCGATTTCGACGCGAGCGGCCGCAGCGCGCAGAGCAACCGTCTGCAGGGCAACGTGACCGTGACCGTCGTCCAGCGCCTGCCCAACGGCAACCTGGTCGTGGAAGGCAGCAAGCAGATCCGGCTCAACCAGGGCAACGAGCTGGTGCAGGTGCAGGGCATCGTGCGCCCGGCCGACATCGGCCCGGACAACACCGTCATGTCGAGCCGGGTGGGCGATGCACGCATCGTCTATGGCGGCCGCGGCGCGATCGCCCAGTCGAACGCGATGGGCTGGCTCGGCCGGTTCTTCCATTCGCGCCTGTATCCCTACTGAGTTTCCACCGGACCGCCGCCATGCGTACTGCCCTGCTCCGCCTGATTCCGCTCGCACTGCTGGCCCTCGCCACGCTGGCCACGCCCGTGCATGCGCAGGAGCGCGTCAAGGACCTGGCATCGGTCGGCGGCGTGCGCGGCAATGCGCTGGTCGGCTATGGCCTGGTCGTCGGCCTGGATGGCAGCGGCGACCGCACCAGCCAGTCGCCCTTCACCGTGCAGAGCCTGCGCAACATGCTCAACGAGCTGGGCGTGACCGTCCCGGCCAACGTCAACCCGCAGCTCAAGAACGTCGCGGCCGTGGCCATCCATGCCGAGCTGCCGCCGTTCGCCAAGCCCGGCCAGACCATCGACATCACCGTCTCGTCGATCGCCAACGCGGTCTCGCTGCGCGGCGGCACGCTGCTGATGGCGCCGCTCAAGGGCGCCGACGGCCAGGTCTATGCGATCGCCCAGGGCAGCCTGGTGGTCGGCGGCTTCGGCGCGCAGGGCCGCGATGGTTCGCGGGTGTCGGTGAACGTGCCGAGCGTGGGCCGGATTCCGAACGGCGCGATGGTCGAACGCGAAGTGGCCGGCGGTTTCGGCGACAGCGGCGAGCTGACCCTCAATCTCAACCGCGCCGATTTCAGTACCGTCTCCAACATGGTGCGCGCACTCGACGCGCGTTTCGGCCCGGGCACCGCGCGGGCCGTGGATGGAGTCACCGTGGCGGTGCGCGCCCCGTTCGACCCCGGCGCGCGCATCGGCTTCCTGGCCGAGGTGGAGAACGTCGAACTGTCGCCCGGCACCGCGCCTGCAAAGGTGATCGTCAATTCGCGTACCGGCACCGTGGTCATGGGCGCGCAGGTGCGCGTGCTGCCGGCGGCGATCGCCCACGGCTCGCTCAGCGTGACCATCACCGAAAGCGTGGACGTGAGCCAGCCCGAGGCCTTCGGCCGCGGCAACTCGGTCATCACCCCGCGCTCGGACGTCTCGGTGGACCAGGACGGCAGCCGCATGTTCCGCTTCGCCGGCGGTTCCTCGCTGGACGAGATCGTGCGCGCGGTCAATGCGGTCGGCGCGGCGCCCGGGGACCTGATCGCCATTCTCGAGGCGCTCAAGCAGGCCGGCGCGCTGCGCGCGGAGCTCGAGGTCATCTGACATGCGCATCGCCCCCGCCCCCGTCGAGCTCAACCCGGTGCAACGGCCCGATGCCGCGCGCATCGACAAGGCCGCGCGCGAGTTCGAGGGCGTGTTCGCCCAGCAGCTGATCAAGAGCATGCGCGATGCAAGCTTCGGCGATGCACTGTTCCCCGGCGAAAACCAGCTCTACCGCGACCTCTACGACCAGCGCCTGGCCAAGTCGCTGACCGATGGCGAAGGCCTGGGACTGGCCAAGGTGATCGCACGCCAGCTCGGCAGTGGCGCTGACGGGCCGGCACTCGACACGCGCATCGCGCCGCCTGCCGCGCCGCTGGACGACGCGCTGGACATCGGCGGCGGCATGGCCGCATTGCCGGAAGCGCTCGGCGCGCAGACGCTCGACCTGATCGCCGGTCGTCCGATGACCCAGGCCGCCAGCGACGGCGCCGATGCGCGCTCGCCCATGGATGGCTTCATCGAAGGCCTGATGGCGCGCGCACGTCCGCTGGCCGATGCCGCGACCGGTGTAGCCCGCACGGCGGTGGCTGCGGCGACCCAGGCACCCGCGGCGCTGGAGCAGGCTGCGCGCGCGGCCGCCGACAGCTTCGCGCCCCGCTCACCGGAGCGCTTCGTCGCGTCGATCTGGTCGCACGCGCAGGCCGCGGCGCGCGAGCTGGGCGTCGATGCCAAGGCCCTCGTGGCCCAGGCGGCGCTGGAGACGGGCTGGGGCCGGCGCACCATCTCGCGCAGCGACGGCAGCACCGCGAACAACCTGTTCGGCATCAAGGCCACCGGCTGGAAAGGCGACCGCGCCACCGTCAATACCCACGAATACAGCAATGGCGTGCGCCACACCGAACGCGCCGACTTCCGCGCCTACGCCTCGCCGGCGGAAAGCTTTGCCGACTACGTGCGCCTGCTCAAGCAGAACCCGCGGTATCGCCAGGCGCTGGAAGCCGGGGGCGATGTACGCCGCTTCGCCGGCGCCCTGCAGCAGGCCGGCTACGCTACCGACCCGCGCTATGCCGACAAGCTCAGCGCGATCGCGAACGGCCCGACCCTCGGGCGTGCGCTGTCGACGATCTCGCAGTACGCCAGCGCAGCCGCCGGCGCAGCCGCCGGCGCCTCGCCGACGCGCGCCACCGCGCCGGCCTCCGTCAACTCCGTCGCCGGGGCCGCAGAACGCGCAGCCCAGGCGCTCCTGCGTCGCTGAGTGCCCCGATGGCCAATATCCTCTCGACCGGTACCAGTGCACTGCTCGCCTTCCAGCGGGCCCTGTCGACGGTCAGCCACAACGTCGCGAACATCAACACGCCCGGCTACAGCCGCCAGCGGGTGGATTTCGAAGCACGCTCGCCGCAGTTCATCGGCGCCGGCTACGTGGGCCGCGGCACCCAGATCGTCGACGTGCGCCGGGTCGCGGACGATCTCGCCAATGCGCGCCTGATCGACAGCGGCGGCGAACTCGCGCGGCTTGAACAGCTGTCCTCGCTGTCGGGCCGCGTCGACGCCCTGATGTCCGAGTCCACCACCGGCATCGCCGGCTTGTGGTCGAACTTTTTCGACTCGGTCAGTGCGCTGTCGTCCAATGCCTCGGCCCCGGCCGAGCGGCAGAACATGCTTGGCCAGGCCAATGCACTGGCCACGCGGTTCCAGCAACTGCAGGGGCAGTTCGACAGGCTGTCGACCGAAGTCGACAGCGGGCTTGCCGCCAGTGCCGGCGAGGTCAACCGCCTGGCCAGCGAGATCGCCCAGCTCAACGGCCGCATCGGCAGCGCGCAGAACGCCGCGCCGGACATGCTCGACCGCCGCGACCAGATGATCCGTGACCTGGTGGCACTGACCGGCGGCACGGCCGTGCAGCAGGACGGCGGCGCGATGAATGTGTTTTCCGCCGGCGGGCAGGCGCTCGTGGTCGGGGTCCAGGCTTCGCAGTTGACCGTGGTCGCCGATCCCTACCGCCCGGAGCGCCAGCAACTCGCGCTGCAGACCCAGGGCCAGACGATCCGCCTGGACGAACGCGTCATGGGCGGCAGGATCGGCGGACTGCTCGAGTTCCGCAGCCAGGTGCTGGACCAGACCCAGTCCGAACTCGGACGGATCGCGCTCGCTTTGGGCACAACTTTCAACGCCGGACATGGCGCCGGCGTCGACCAGTACGGCGACATGGGCGGTGCGTTCTTCAGCGTTCCGGCGCCGGCGGTCAGCGGTCATGCCGCCAATGGCGGCACCGCCCACCTGTCGGCCAGCATCGGCGACATCACCGCCGTGGACGGCCGCAATCTCGTGCTGCAGTTCCAGGGCGGCGCGTGGTCGGCAACCGACGCGCGGACCGGCCTCGCGGCTGCCGTCACGGGGACGGGCGCGCCGGGCGATCCCCTGCGCGTTGCGGGGATCGAACTCGCGCTCGACGGCGCTGCCCAGGACGGGGATCGCTTCCTGCTGCAGCCGACCGCGCAGGCCGCGCGCGGACTTGCGGTCGCGATTACCGACCCCGGGCGCATCGCCGCTGCTTCGCCGGTCCAGGTCCAGGCCACGCTGGGCAATCTCGGCAGCGCCAGGCCAGGTGCGGTGCGGGTCGTCGACACCGCGGATCCTGCGCTACGCGTCCCTTCGACGATCGAGTTCCTCGATGCGAACCAGTATCTGATCGATGGCGACGGCCCATTCCCTCATGCCCCCGGCGACGCGATCAGCGCCAATGGCTGGTCGTTCGTGCTCGATGGCATTCCGGCGGCAGGCGATGCGTTCGTCATGGCAGCCACTGCGCCGGGCTCGAGCAACAACGGCAATGCGACGCTGCTCGCGGGCGTCGACGATCGCGCAGCGCTCAACGGTGGCTCGCTGAGCCTCAACGGCGCGATCGCCGGCCTGACCACCGCGGTAGGCTCGGCTGCACGTCACGCCAGCTATGCAGCCGAGGCCCAGGCCACGCTGCACGAGCAGGCCTACTCGGCGCGCGAGAGCATCTCGGGTGTCAACCTGGACGAGGAGGCAGCCAACATGCTCCGCCTGCAGCAGGCCTACCAGGCCGCCGCGCAGATCATCTCGACTGCCGACACCCTCTTCCAGTCTGTGCTCGGAGCCGTCCGCCGATGACCCGCATCTCTACCGGCATGCTGTACACGCAGTCGATCTCGACGCTGCAGTCCAAGCAGGCGTCGCTCGCGCGGATCCAGAACGAGCTGTCCACCGGCAAGAAGGTGCTGACGGCCAAGGACGACCCGGTGGGTGCCGGCGCTGCCATCGGGCTCGACCGCTCGAAGGCCGAGCTGGTGCGGTTCGGCGAGAATGCCAATGCGGTCGGCCACCGGCTCGGCATGCAGGAAGGCGCGCTCACCCAGGCCGGCGACATCATGGGGCGCATCACCGAACTCACGGTCCGCGCGAACAGCGCATCGCTCTCGGATGAGGACCGCCAGGCGATCGCCACCGAGGTCACCAGCCTGCGCGCCAGCTTGCTGGACGTCGCCAACAGTCCCGACGGCGCGGGGCGCTATCTGTTCGGCGGTACCCAGGACGGCTCGCCGCCGTTCGCCAGGGTCGCGGGCGGCGTCGCCTACGCGGGCGACCAGACCCGACGCCAGGTCGAGATCGCCCCGCAGATGTTCGTGTCCGACACCATGCCCGGCAGTGAGGTATTCCTGCGCGTACGTACCGGCGACGGCCGTATCGACGTCGCGGCGGGCGCGGCCAACACCGGCACCGGCCAGGTGGGCAGCTTCGGGCTGACCGATTCCGACCAGTGGAACGGCGGGAACTACCACATAAGCTTCGAGGCCGACGGCGCCTATCAAGTGAGCAACGCAGACGGCGACGTCGTGGCCAGCGGCGTGCATGCGACTGGCGAGGCGATCACGATCGCCGGCGCGCGCGTGGTGATCGGCGGCGCGCCAGCGGATGGCGATACGTTCTCGCTGGGCCCGGCCGGCACGCGCGACGTGTTCGCCACGATCGACAACCTGCTTGGCGCGCTGACGCTGGCGCCGACCACCGACGCGCAGCGCGCCGCGCAGCAGAACGCGTTGCAGGGGGCGATGCGCGACATCGCGACCGCGCAGGACCACATCATCGACGTGCGCGCCAATGGCGGCGCGCAGTTGGCCGCACTCGACAACGCGGCGTCACTGCGCGACGCGCACACCCTGACCATCGAAAGCACGCTTTCGGGTGTCCGGGATCTCGACTACGCCGAAGCGATCAGCCGCTTCAATCTCGAGAAGGTCGCGCTCGAAGCGGCGCAGCTGAGTTTCGTGCAGATGCAGCGCCTGTCGCTGTTCGATCTGCTGCGCTGATCGGCAACATCTCCGGCGCCTCGCCGGAGCGCCCGCGCAGCGGGAAGTGCGCAGGCGCAATGCGGCGCGATCGGGAACGCGCCATTGCGCGCAAGCGCGTCCCAGGGACGAAGCCCTCTTTCTTCCCGCCAACCGCCGGCCGTGCCGCACCGCGCTAAACCCGCGCACGCAACTGCCGTTAATGCAAGCAGTCCGGAAACGGGCTGCGGATCGCCGGCAAAACAGCACTAAAGCTTGACGACGAGACGCCGTTATTGGTTACAGCAGAGGACAGGGCCGACAACACGGCAACCCCCTGCGGAGCCACCGGCCAGGCCCTGTTCCCGTGCCGGATTCCCCATACCAGGAGACCCGCATCATGTCCGTCATCAATACCAACACCATCTCGCTCAACGCCCAGCGCAACCTGGCCACCAACTCGGCCAGCCTGTCGACTTCGATTCAGCGCCTGTCGTCGGGCCTGCGCATCAACAGCGCCAAGGACGACGCCGCCGGCCTCGCGATCTCCGAGCGCTTCACCACCCAGATCCGTGGCATGAACCAGGCCGCCCGCAACGCCAACGACGGCATCTCGCTGGCACAGACCGCCGAAGGCGCGCTGGGCGAGATCGGCAACAATCTGCAGCGCATCCGTGAGCTGGCCGTGCAGTCGCGCAACGCCACCAACTCGAAGACCGATCGCGACGCGCTGCAGGCGGAGGTCAAGCAGCTCAAGGAAGAAATCGGTCGCGTCGCCCGCGATACCGAGTTCAACGGCACGAAGCTTCTGAACGGCGACTTCACCGACCAGGCCTTCCAGGTCGGTGCCAACCAGGGTCAGACGATCTCGATCTCGGGTATCACCGATGCGCGCATCGACAAGCTGGGTACCTACGAGTCCGTCGAAGTCGTCGGTGTCGCGGCAACAGAATTTGCTGCCGAAGCCGCCGGTCCGCCGGTCGTCCCCGCCACGGGTGGTTTCGCTGATGGTGATCTGAAGATCAACGGCGTCGACATTGGTGCTGTCGCTGCCGGCAGCGGTTCTGCGACGGCCCAGGGCGCGGCAGTGGCCGCTGCGATCAACGCCGCTACCGGCCAGACCGGTGTCACCGCGGCGGCCGACTCGACCACGGGCGCTATCACTCTGAGCAACGCGGACGGTTCGAATATCGTGGTTGCACTTGCCGATACCGCGACCACCGCGAATACGGGCCTGACAGCTGAGACCTATACCAAGGAAGACAATGGTGTAGAGAACGTTGGCTTCCAGGACCTCGACATCTCGACGGCCGAAGGTGCCGACAAGGCCCTGCTGGCGATGGACGCTGCATTGCAGGCCGTGAACTCGGGGCGTGCCGACCTGGGTGCCATCCAGAACCGCTTCAGCTCGGTCGTAGCGAACCTGCAGACCTCCTCGGAGAACCTGTCCGCCTCGCGCAGCCGGATCATGGACACCGACTTCGCCAAGGAAACCGCCGAGCTGTCGCGCTCGCAGGTGCTGCAGCAGGCCGGTACCGCCATGCTGGCCCAGGCCAACCAGCTTCCGCAGAACGTGCTCAGCCTGCTGCGCTGAGTCCTGGCGACACTGGCGGCGAGGTCGATCCGGCCTCGCCCGCCTTCAAGGGCCTCCGGCAATGCCGGGGGTCTTTTTTTTGCGTGCCCGCGGATCGCCGCCCCTGGACTTGCTGACCGTGCGCCAATGGCGCGCATGCGCGGTGGCGCTTTCCCGGGGATGGCCGGTCGCGCACGAGCGCGCTCCCACGCCACGGGAGGGGGATGGGTCGCGGCAAGGACCGCACTGACGTCGTACGCCAGGCACACATCTTGCAGCCCTCAAGAAGCGCGGCATTGGGCCGTTACACCATGTGGCCGCCGTGCGCGGCCCGTCCGGGCGGTTCCCGGCGAGGAGATGCATCATGGCGGACTACTCATTCGGCTACGGCGGCATTGGTTCGGGCCTCGACATCAGCGGCATCGTCAGCCAGCTGGTCGCGGCCGATCGCGCGCCGCAGAACGCGCGGCTCAATACACTGGAATCGGGGACCAAGTTCAAACTTTCTGGCCTGGGATCCGTGAATTCGGCATTCGACGCGCTGAAAACCGCACTCGACAGCCTGCAGAAAGTTGATGCACTCGGCGCTCGCACCGTCACGTCCACGGCGCTCACGCTGGCGTCCGGCACGACGCCCACCGGCACCGCCGACAGCGTGCTCACCCCCACGGCCGGCCGCAATACACCGGTCGGCAGCTATCAGGTCGAGGTGCTCGAACTTGCCACCGCGCACAAGATGCTCGGGGCCGGCACAGAAGTCGGCACCAAGTTCGGCGCGGGCACGCTGCGCGTGGCGATCGGCGATCAGTCGGTCGACATCGTGGTCAAGGCGGACGCGGCACTGGCCGACATCCGAGGCGCCATCAACGACGCCGCCGGCAAGCACGGCGTCCAGGCGGCGTTGCTGACGTCCGACGCCGGCCATCATCTTTCAGTCGGCAGCGCGAAAACCGGCACAGAGAACAAAATCTCCATCCAGGTGGTCGATGGCGGCAGTGATCTGCAGGACCTGGTCCGCGGCCTCAGCGACCAGTCATTGGCCACCGATGCGCGTGTATCGATCGACGGTCTTGTCACGACCTCTCAGACCAACACGATCAAGGACGCCGTACCCGGCATGAGCCTGGTCCTGAAACAGACAGGCACCAGTCGGGTCGACGTCAGCGCCGATCCGACCGGCAGCCGCGCGGCCGTCGACAATTTCGTCAAGGCCTACAATGCTGCGCTGAAGTCTATCGGCGCCGCGACCTCCTACAACGCCGAAGCAAAGACGCCCTCGTCGCTGACCGGCGACGCACAGATGCGCGGCGCCGCCTCGCAGCTGCGCAACGTCATGAACGACCTGCTCGGTGGCCTGGCCGAACAAGGCCTGGATGCGAAGACACTCGGCCTGCAGACGCAGGGCTATCCCAATCCGGACGGCACCCTGGTGCTGGACGCGACGAAGTTCAACGACGCCATGGCGGCCAATTCCGCCAAGGTCATCTCGGCGTTCACCGGCGACAGCGGTCTCGCAGCAAAGCTCAACGAGGTGGTCAAGGGCTATGTCGGCACGGAGGGCGCGCTGACCCTGCGCACCAAAGGGCTCAACGACCAGCTGAAAGACGTCGGTCGCCAGCGCGAGGCGCTTGACGTACGCATGGATGCCGCAGCGAAGCGTTACCGCACCCAGTTCGTCGCGCTGGATTCGCTGATGGCGCAGATGACTTCCACCAGCAGCGCGTTGGCCCAACAGCTGTCGACGCTGTCGGCGCAGACCAACCGATAAGCGCGGAGACCCGATCATGATGCAGCGCCACTATGCCCAGCAGTACCGCCAGAGCCAGCTCGAAGGCGCGGTCATGGACGCCGATCCGCACAAACTCGTGGCCCTGCTGCTGTCCGGAGCCTGCGAACGCATCAGGCTTGCGGAAGCGTGTCTCGAACGCGGCGACCAGGCCCGCAAGGGCAAGGCGATCGGCGAAGCCTGCGCGATCGTCGGTCACCTCAATGGCTCGCTCGACCACGAGGCCGGCGGGGAGATCGCCGCCAACCTGTCGTCGCTGTACGACTACGTGCTGCGGCGGCTGACCGAGGCCAATCTGCACAACGATGCCGCCGCGTTGCGCGAGTGCCTGGACCTGCTGGGCGAGATCGATTCGGCCTGGACGGCGATCCGCCCGGCCGCCGCGCCGGCGAGCAGTGTCGGAGCCAGCGCATGACCCAGTCCGGTCAGCCAGCGCTCGAAGCCCGACTTGCCGCGATCAGCGGAGCCGTCGACGCTGGCGAGGTCGAGGAAGCGGCCGAGCGCATGGCCGGCTACGATTCGGCGCTGCGCAATTACATCGAGACCACCGCGCCGCACACCCCGGTGGAGGTCTTGCGTGAACTGCTGCGGATGCAGAACGACCTTCTGCTGCAGATGCGCGACCGGCAGGCCGGTATCGGAGAGCTGCTGCGCCGGACGCAGCGCCAGGCCACCGCCGCGAATGCCTATACGTCCACGGAGGACGTGCTGTGACGGGTGATCTGCGTCCCACCGACGATCCGGCCGACGCGTTGCTGTTCCAGGACAGCCTCGACATGTCTCTGGTACTGCCCGTGCAGGTCGTGCCGTCATCCGCGCCCGGTCGCCAGACCCAGGCCGTCACGCTGCTCCATGGGCTGGCCCAGATCGAGGACCTGCGCAAGGACGAGGGCGCGGCCGAAGAGTCCGGCGACCTGCCCCTTCTGGCGCAGCGCATGGACGCCAAGCTCGACCTGATCCTTGCACTGGTCGGCCGCCTGGCGATGCGTGCCGATGGCCTGCCGGAACGCCCGCTGCGCTGGTCCGCCGCCGGTGTGCGGGTCGACCTCGAGGATGCCGCGGACCTGACGCTCGCTGCGTCCGCGCTCGTGCGCCTGCAGCCCGCGCAGTGGCTGCCCGATCATCTCGAGCTGCCGGCGCGCGTCGTCGCCCGCAGGAACATCGACAACGGGGTGCGGCTGTGGCTGGCCTTCGTCGACCTGCGCGCCGATCTCGTCGAGGCACTCGATCGCCACCTGTTCCGCCTGCACCGGCGCGAGGTCGCCGAACAGCGCCGACGCTGAACGCCGGCCTCGCGTATCCTTCCGGGTCCCGGCAGGCCCGGGTGCAGGGAGAGCTGCTGTTGCGAGTGCTGATCGTTGACGACCACACCCTCGTGCGTGCGGGCCTGGCCCGGCTGTTGCAGGGATTCGGCGGCATCGACGTCTGCGCCGAGGCCAGTCGCGCCGAAGAGGCGCTGGATCTCGCGCTGATCCACCGCCCCGACATCGTGCTGATGGACCTCTCCTTGCCGGGACGCAGCGGGATCGAGGCAATGGGCGCGATCCATGCCGAGTTGCCGTCGGTACGCGTGCTCATCATGTCCATGCACGACGACACCCAGCACGTGCGCAGCGCGCTCGAACGTGGCGCCGCCGGGTTCGTGGTCAAGGACGCGGCGCCACTGGAACTGGAACTGGCCCTGCGCACCGCCGTCGCGGGCGAAGTGTTCCTGAGTCCGCGGCTGTCGTCGCGGATGATGGCACCGCTGTTCGGCCGCCCCAGATCCGAGGGCATCGATGCGCTGTCCAATCGGCAGCGACAGATCCTGGACATGATCGGACGCGGCCTCAGCAGCAAGGAGATCGGCGTCGAACTGGGCATCAGCGTCAAGACGGTGGAGACCCACCGCGCGCGGATGATGGAAGTGCTGGGCTGCCGGCGTGCCAACGAACTGGTGCTGTTCGCGGCGCGCCTGGGGCGCGATCCGGCCTGAGCAGCCGGCAGGTCCCGCGCCGGAAAACCGGCACGGGTGCGTCCAAGCCGGTGTCGGGGAAACCCCGACAGCCGTAGTGCTGACCCCTGCGCCCGTCAGAAACGCCCCGATACCGGAACCGTCGCGTCGCCTTCACGATGCTTTCACGGGCGCAGGCAGCGCCACGAGGCTCCGGATCCGCGATGAAAGCAAGCGCCACCACCTCGATGCAGCTGGGCCAACAGCTGCAGATGACGCCCCAGCTGCTGCAATCGATCCGGCTGCTCCAGCTCGACGGCCTGCAGCTCGAGCTGGAAATCCGTCGCGTCCTGGAGCAGAACCCGCTGCTTGAACTCGACGAGGAACCTACTGCAAGTCCGGTGCCGGAACCTGCGGACGGCATGTCCGATGTGGCCGCCTTCGACGAACTGCCCGAATCCTCGCTGTGGGACGTGCGCGGGGCGAGCTGGAACGGCGACGACTCGGACGGCCTGCAGCGCATCGCGGCCGACGACTCCACCGATCCGCATCTGCGCATCCTGCAGCGCCTGTCGATGGCGCTCGGCGAGGACGATCTCGCGATCGCCGCGTTCTGGCTCGAGCATTGCGATGACGCCGGCTATCTCGCCGCGCCGCATGAAGAACTCCTCGCCACAGCCGCGGCGCGTTTCCAGCGCGCGCCTGCCGATGTCGAGGGCGTGCGCCGGCGTTTGCTCGCCGGCGATCCCGCCGGCGTGGCCGCGCGGAATCTGCGCGAGTGCCTGGTCGCCCAGCTCGACACGTTGCCTGGCCGCGTCGCCGGTCGTGGGCTCGCGCGCCGGATCCTCGGCGAAGCGCTCGACCTGCTGGGCGCGCACGACATCGCCGGTGTGGCCCGCCAGCTGGGACGCGACGAAGCGGATATCCAGGAAGCCGTACGCCTGATCCTGTCGCTGGACCCGCGCCCCGCCGAAGCCGGTGCGCCGATGGAAAGCACGGCGGTGGTGCCGGACGTGGTGGTCTGGCACGCCGACGCCGGCTGGCGGGTCGCACTCAATCCCGCCGCCGCGCCGCGGGTGTCGATCAATGCCGGCTATGAGCGTGCACTGGCGAACGGCGAAGGCAGCGCACCGATGCGCGAGATGCTGCAGGAGGCGCGCTGGTTCACGCGCGGCCTGGCGATGCGCTACGACACCCTGCTGCGTACCGCCAGGGTTATCGTCGAGCGGCAGGCCGCGTTCCTGGAGCGCGGCGAGGAATCGATGGCGCCGCTCACGCTCAAGGACGTCGCCGATGCGATCGGCATGCACGAGTCCACGGTTTCGCGCATCACCAGCGGCAAGTTCCTGCAGACCCCACGTGGAACGATCGAGATGAAGCGCTTCTTCGCCGTGCGCCTCGATGGCGCCAGCGTCTCGGGCGCTGCGGTCAGGGCGATGGTGCGCCGGCTGATCGAGGCGGAACCGGCGCAGAATCCGCTGGCCGACGAAGCAATTGCCGCGCTGCTGGCCAGGCAGGGCGTGCATATCGCGCGCCGCACCGTGGCCAAGTACCGCGAACAGCTCGACATCGCTCCGGCGCGCACGCGCCGTCGGGGCACCCGACCCACCCTGCTCGCCCGCGCGGGCTGAGGACGCGACATGCAGACCATCCACGTGCTCCTGGTCGACGACCACGAAGGCTTCATCAACGCCGCGCAACGACATTTCCGCAAGGTGGACTGGCTGAAGGTCGTAGGCACCGCGGCCAACGGGCTGGAGGCCATCGCCCAGTCCGAGGCGCTGCGGCCGGACGTGGTGCTGATGGATCTGGCGATGCCGGAGATGGGCGGGCTGCAGGCCACGCGCCTGATCAAGGCACAGGACGCCCCGCCCTACATCGTCATCGCCAGCCATTTCGACGACGCCGAACATCGCGAGCACGCGACCCGCGCCGGCGCCGACAACTTCGTCAGCAAGCTGTCCTACATCCAGGACGTCATGCAGATCCTCGAAACCCTGCACGCCGATGGCGCGCGTGATGGAGCCGTGTCGTGAGCGACCCCCGCATCCTGGTGATCGACAGCAACGACGCGCGTGCCGAACGTCTGTGCACGCTGCTCGAATTCATGGATCTGCGCCCGCGCTGGGTGTCCGAACCCGGCGAGGTTTCCGCCGCGCGCAACCGGCCCGGCGACTGGATGGCCGTGCTGGTGGGCACGCTCGACGACGCCGCGGCCGCGCGGACGTTCTTCGCATGGCTCGGCAAGGATGCGCTGCCGCCGCCGGTGCTGCTGCTCGACGCCGAGCCGGCGCCGTTCGCGGCCGCCCAC
>Ga0233372_1000421_pt1 | contig 19209 bp, 16 predicted proteins | sample ElkDunMinimDraft_4_FD_191538 | JGI IMG/M metagenome (GOLD analysis project Ga0233372, IMG submission 191538) | Fecal eukaryotic communites from dung pellets of Tule Elk in California, USA - Elk Dung D8 | ecosystem: Host-associated > Mammals > Digestive system > Large intestine > Fecal | place... | reverse complement strand
GACGCGTCGGCGTACGGGAGGGCGACCAGGTTGCCGCGGACGACCGGCACGTGCGGGTACGCCGTCCGCACGTGGCCGGTCGCGTACGCGTCGTAGTCCAGGGCGGCGAGCATGGCGGCGTCGCGACTCAGGAGGTCGGCGCCGTAACCCTCGCCGCACCCGGCCTCGAGCACCGTACGAGCGCGGACGACGTCGCGAAGCGCCTCGTACACGACCTCGTGGCGCCGGAACCAGTAGTTCTCGTGCCAGATGCCGGGCACCGTGCGCTCACCGGTGATCACCATCTGCGGCTTCGTGCCGTCGTCGTCCCGGCCGTCGTCCCTGTCGTCGCTGCTCACGTCGGCAGCGTACGGTCGCGCCTTCTGCTCAGGGGCGGTGGGCGTTGGTCACGGCGCGGGCGCCGGTGCTGGAGACCAGGCTGGCGATCACGATGACGATCAGCACGGCGACGGCCGCGGTGGCGATCTGCTCGGGCAGGTCGATGTCGGTCGTGAACGGCAGGACGGCGGCGATGACGCCGACCAGCGTCATGATCCAGCTGAAGAACAGCGTCGGCCGCGGCGTCGCCAGGATCAGCAGGTGCATCAGGCCGGTGGCCACGAGCGCGGCACCGGCGGCGATGAACGCGTACGGGATCGTCGAGGCGACGTCCCACCGGCCGCCTCCGGACGGCACCAGCACCGCGATGTCGAACACGCCGCGGCAGACCAGGATCCCGACGACAGCCGCCAGTCCGGCGACGACGGCGGTCGCGAGGCCTCCCGCCCAGAGCCTGCCGACGTTGAGCGAGAGCCCGCTCGGAGTGTTGGCGTCGGAGTCCGGGTTGCGGCGCGGATCAGGCTGGTCGGCGGGCGGTTGCTGGTACGACATCGTGCCTCCTTGCTCGGGGGTGGCCGTCACGCTACCGGTTCCCGGCCCGCGATGAGGGGCGACATCCACCTCGTGTCGGGATCACGGTCGACGAGGATCTTCGTCACCAGCAGCGTCGCCGGGATGGCGAGGATCGCACCCCACGCACCGAGGATCACGGTCCAGAAGATCAGCGACACCATGCTCACCGTCGCCGAGAGCCCGACCGAGTCGCCGACGATCTTGGGCTGGAAGACGGACTGGATCACGAAGTTGATGACGCAGTACCCGACGATCACCCAGAGAGCGGTCTGCCAGCCGGAGTCGAACAGCGCCAGCAGGGCCGGCGGCACCAGGCCCAGAACGAAGCCGATGTTGGGGATGTAGCCGGTGATCAACGAGAGCACGCCCCACAGCCAGGGCTCCGGCACCCCGAGGGCGTACAGCAGGACCACGTCGGCGAGCGCGACCAGCACCCCGAAGACGGTGGCGACGACGAAGTAGCGGCGGGTCCCCGTCGCGAAGTCCGCGAGTGCGTCGACCGTGGAGCGGTGGCGTTCGGGGACCTTGGCGGCGAGCCGGGGGATCACCGAGCCGTCGAGCGCCATGAAGAGGAGCAGGACGAGGATCAGCAGGATGTTCCCCGTCACGGAGGTGGCGCTCGAGACGGCCTCCGCGACGTACGGCGCGACCGCGCGGATGTCGAGCCGGCTGAAGATCTGGTCGAGCTCGCTGTCCCCGACACCCCACTGGTTGAGCAGGTCCTTGATGTCGGTGAGCCACCGCTGGAACTCGTCCTCGTACTTGGTGAGGAGCTCGGCGAAACGGGCGCCGGAGAGGACGAGCGCGACGGCGAACGTCAGGAGGATCGCGTAGACCGCGAGGACACAGGCGACAGTGCCCGCCCACGTGGGCAGGCCGACTCGAGCCAGGACGTGCCTCAGCGGATGGACGGTCACGGTGAGGCAGACGGCGAGGAAGGTCGGGCCGACGATCCCGTTGATGCTCATCATGCCGGCGACGACCACGACGAAGGCGGCAGATCCGACCAGGATGGTGAGCGTTCGTGCGCGTGCCCTAGGCTCGGTCATGTGGCTCAGTGTCGCAGCGTGTCATGCGCTCGACCTCTTATAAGGCCCTCGGCGTGAAGAGCCACCGACGTGGGAGCGCCGTGGGTGAGCGGTCGCCGTGTGACCCACGCCACCCGTGACGCCCTCGTCATGATGGTTACCTGTCGGTAACATCAGGGTTGCGGAGACGTCTCACGGCTCCGCACCGCAGTCGCCCACGGCTGCCGCGACGCGCGTCCCGTGCGAGCGCCGTGTACGAAGTCGACTCCACAGGAGGGGCCGAGAAGGCCATGAACATCGTCGTCTGTGTGAAGTACGTACCGGACGCTACGGCGGACCGGTCCTTTGACTCGTCGGACAACACCGTGGATCGCGAAGGCGTCGACGGGCTGCTGTCGGAGCTCGACGAGTACGCCGTCGAGCAGGCGCTGCTGGCCGCTGAGGAGAGCGACGGCGAGGTGACGGTCCTGACCGTCGGCCCCGCCGATGCCGCCGACGCGGTCCGCAAGGCGCTGCAGATGGGCGCCCACAAGGGCGTCCACGTCGAGGACGACGACATCGCGGGCTCCGATGCCGCGGCGACGTCGCTGATCCTCGCCAAGGCGCTGGGCACGCTGGAGTACGACCTCGTGTTCTTCGGGATGAGCTCGACCGACGGCACCATGGGTGTCGTCCCGACGATGGTCGCCGAGCGTCTGGGCCTTCCGGCCGTGACGTACGGCTCGGAGATCAGCGTCGACGGCTCGACCGTCACGGTGCGCCGCGACGGTGACGTCGCGACCGAGACGATCACGGCCTCCGCGCCTGCCGTCGTGTCGGTCACCGACCAGTCCGGCGAGCCCCGCTACCCGTCCTTCAAGGGCATCATGGCGGCGAAGAAGAAGCCGGTCGAGGACCTGACGCTGTCCGACCTGGGTATCGACCCGTCCGAGGTGGGTCTGGACGCCGCCGGCACCAAGGTGCTGTCGTTCGCCCCGCGTCCGCCGCGCTCGGCCGGCGAGATCGTCACCGACGAGGGAGACGGCGGCGTCAAGCTGGCCGCGTTCCTCGCCTCGAAGAAGTTCGTGTGAGGAGCAGCCACAGATGAGTGAGATTCTCGTTCTCGTCGATCACCTCGACGGTGCAGTACGCAAGACCACCGGTGAGCTCCTGACGCTCGCGCGCCGCCTCGGCACGCCGTCGGCCGTCTTCATCGGTTCCGGTGCCGACTCGGCGCAGGCCTACCTGGCGCAGTACGGCGCTGAGAAGGTCTACGTCCTCGACGCCCCCGAGCTGACCGAGTACCTCGTGGCCCCCAAGGCCGAGGCGCTGGCCCAGCTCGTGAGCGACAAGCAGCCGGCCGCCGTGCTGATCGGCAGCTCGGCGGAGGGCAAGGAGATCGCCGGCCGTCTGGCGATCAAGACCGGCTCCGGTCTGCTCACCGACGTCGTCGACGTCCGCGCGGGCGGTGACGGTGTCGAGACGACCCAGTCGGTCTTCGCCGGCAACTTCACCGTCGAGGCCACCGTCACCAAGGGCACCCCGATCGTGACCGTCAAGCCGAACTCGGTCACCCCTGAGGAGGCACCGGCTGCCGGTGCCGTCGAGGCCGTCACGGTGACGGTCTCCGACGCGGCCAAGACCGCCCGGATCACCGACTCCAAGCCGCGCGAGGCCACGGGGCGTCCCGAGCTGACCGAGGCCGCGATCGTCGTGTCCGGCGGGCGTGGCACGGGCGGCGACTTCTCGCAGGTCGAGGCGTTCGCCGACGCGCTCGGTGCGGCTGTCGGCGCCTCGCGTGCTGCGGTCGACTCCGGGTGGTACCCGCACAGCTTCCAGGTGGGCCAGACCGGCAAGACGGTCTCGCCCCAGCTGTACGTCGCCAACGGCATCTCGGGCGCGATCCAGCACCGCGCGGGCATGCAGACCTCCAAGACCATCGTCGCCGTCAACAAGGACGAGGAGGCGCCCATCTTCGAGCTGGTCGACTTCGGCGTCGTCGGCGACCTCAAGGAGGTTCTCCCGCAGGCGACCGACGAGGTCAACAAGCGCAAGGGCTGACCTACGCCGTACGTCCGATCGCCAGAGACCGTCACACCCCGCGAAATGGGGTGTGACGGTCTCTGCTGCGTTCCGGCGTCGATACGGTGCGCATCACTGCTCGGCGGGCACGCGGGGCCCTGCGAAGACTGAATTGGGCCGGTCTGATAAGAATGCTGTCACGATCAGGGGGCCTGGTGGTTGTAACACTTCGGTAAGTGTCCGGCCCCTGACCTGTTCTGGTCGATTGATCCGGAGTAACCATGGGTGTGCGGAAGTTTTTCTGCGCGTTCCCAACACAACAGGAGGATTCCAATGCGACTCTCCCGGCGTACTCGCCTCGGAGGCGTGGCGCTGCTCGCCGCGATCGGACTTACCTTGTCCGCATGCGGCGGCGGCGGGGGAGATGACGACAACGGTTCGAGCGACTCGACCGACGCCGTCATCACCGCTCGTTCGACCGAGCCTCAGAACCCGCTGGTTCCGCAGGCCACCAACGAGGTCGGCGGCGGCAACGTCATCGATCTGCTCTACGCAGGCCTCATCTCGTACAAGGAGGACGGCTCCCAGGAGCTCGAGGTCGCCGAGTCGATCACCTCCGACGACAACAAGACCTGGACGGTCAAGCTCAAGGACTGGAAGTTCAGCGACGGCACCCCCGTCACCGCGAAGTCCTTCGTCGACGCCTGGAACTACGGCGCGCTGGCCAAGAACGCGCAGAACGCTGCCTACTTCTACTACCCGATCGAGGGCACCTCGGAAGAGGGCACCACGGTCAAGGGCGCTGACACGATCTCGGGCCTGAAGGTCGTCGACGACAAGACCTTCACCATCACGCTGAAGCAGTCGGAGTCCGACTTCCCGCTGCGTCTCGGCTACTCGGCCTACTACCCGCTGCCCGAGTCGGCCTACGCCGACATGAAGGCGTACGGCGAGAAGCCGATCGGCAACGGCCCCTACAAGCTCGACGCGTGGGAGCACAACAAGGAGATCCGTCTCGTCCCGAACGGCGAGTACGACGGCGTCCGCAAGGCTCAGAACGGCGGCGTGACCTTCGTGGTCTACACCGACACCGAGGCCGCGTACACCGACATCAAGGGTGGCAACCTCGACGTCCTGGACACCGTCCCGGACAGCGCGCTGGCCACCTTCGCCGACGACTCGGACATCACGCCCGTCGAGGCGCCGGGCTCGGTCAACGGCTCGTTCCAGTTCCCGGTCGACCTCCCCGGTTTCACCGGTGAGGCCGGCAAGCTTCGCCGCCAGGCCGTCTCGATGGCTCTGAACCGCGAGGAGCTCACCGAGAAGCTGTTCTTCGGCACCCGTACGCCGGCCGAGGACTTCAGTGCTCCGCCGATGCCGGGCTGGACCGACGAGATCCCCGGCAACGAGGTTCTCGAGTTCAACGCCGACGAGGCCAAGAAGCGCTGGGCCGAGGCCGAGAAGATCGAGCCTTGGGGCGACAACAAGCTGCTGATCGCCACCAACACCGATGGCGCCGGCAACAAGGCGTCGGTCGACGCGATGGCTAACCAGGTGAAGAACACCCTGGGCATCGAGGCCGAGCCGAAGTACTACGCCACGTTCGACGAGTTCCTCGACGCGCGTGACAACAACAAGACCGGCGCGCTGTTCCGTGCCGGATGGCAGCCGGACTACCCGTCGATCTCGAACTACCTCGGCCCGATCTACGGCACCGGCGCGGCTTCGAACGACGCCCGCTGGTCCAACAAGGAGTTCGACGCACTGATCGCCAAGGCGGCCGGTGCCAAGGACGACGAGGCGCGCTACCAGGCGTTCGTCGATGCCCAGGCCATCCTCATGGAGGAGCTCCCGGGTCTGTCGATGTGGTACACCGACGCGACGGGCGCTGCTGCCAAGGGCGTCAAGAACGTCAAGTTCAACTGGCAGGGTGTCCCGATCTACCACAACATCACGAAGTAGTAGGTTCCACACCACCGCATGCGGGGCGCGCGGGGGTCAGCTCACCAGCTGCCCCCCGCGCGACCTGCGCGGGCTCCCGGTGCCTACCGGCGCCGACGGGCCTGAATCCATCTCTCTCCTGGTAGGAGAGCCCATCCCGTAGGAGGCCACTGACATGTGGTGGTATGCCGCGCGGCGCATCCTGCAGACGATCCCCGTCCTGCTCGGCTCGACGCTGCTCATCTACGCGCTCGTCTTCCTTCGCCCCGGTGACCCGATCCGCGCCCTCTTCGGTGAAAAGCCGGTGTCCGAGGCGACGTTGCAGCAGGTCCGGGAGCAGTACAACTTCGACGAGCCGTTCCTCGTCCAATGGCTTCTCTTCCTCAAGGGCGCCGTCACCGGTGACTTCGGTCAGTCGTTCACCGGTCGCCCTGTCATCGACCTCGTGGCCGACGCGTTCCCGGTGACCATCAAGCTCGCGCTGATGGCCCTCGTCTTCGAGGCCGTCTTCGGCATCATCGCCGGCACCATCGCGGGGCTTCGCAAGGGCAAGCTCTTCGACTCGACGATGCTCATCGTGTCGCTGCTGGTCATCGCCGTCCCGATCTTCGTCTTCGGCTTCGTGCTGCAGCTCATCTTCGGTGTCCAGCTGGGGTGGTTCCCGCCGACTGTCGGTGGTGATCCCTCGTTCTACAACTTGTTGTTACCCGCCATAGTGCTCGGACTGGTCTCTTTTGCGTACGTGCTGAGACTCACGAGGAGCTCGGTCGCGGGCAACCTCGGTGCCGACCACGTACGGACCGCCCGCGCGAAGGGCCTCCCCGAGGGGACCGTGGTGCGCCGGCACGTCCTGCGCAACTCCCTCATCCCGGTGGTGACCTACCTCGGCGTCGACATCGGTGCCTTGATGGCGGGCGCTATCGTGACCGAGGGCATCTTCAACATCCCCGGCGTCGGCAATCTCGCCTATCAGGCGGTCATCCGTGGAGAGACGCCGACGATCGTCTCGGTCGTGACGATCATGGTCTTCGTGTACGTCCTTGCGGCGCTGCTCGTCGACCTGCTCTACGCCTTCCTCGACCCAAGGATCCGTTATGCCTAAGCCGACGCTCCCGGGACAGGAGCGCTACGTGGCCCCCCTCGAGGAGACCCCCCTCGCGGCGGTCGACTCCGTCCAGGTGGACGAGGCACCCTCCAGCCAGTGGAAGGAGGCGTGGAAGCAGCTGCGTCGCAACCCGATGTTCCTCGTGTCCGCCGCTCTCCTGGCCATTCTGGCAGTGATCATCGCGGTCCCGGGACTCTTCACCAACTCGGACCCGCAGCTGTGCGAGCTCAGTCGGAGCCTCGATCCTGCGTCGCCTGGCCACCCGTTCGGGTTCAACTTTCAGGGGTGTGACGTCTGGTCACGGACCCTGTACGGAGCTCGCGCGTCGGTCGCGGTCGGTGTCCTCACCACGCTTCTCGTGGTCCTGATCGGCAGCCTCGCAGGAGCGTTCGCCGGCTTCAAGGGAGGTTGGGTCGACGGAATCCTCTCGCGCATCAGCGACATCTTCTTCGCCATCCCGCTGATCCTCGCCGCGATCGTGTGCCTCTCGGCGATCAACAACTGGTTCCCGGAGCGTGCGTTCTGGGGCGGCATCTCCGCGGTCGTCCTCACGCTCGCCGTCTTCGGCTGGCCGCAGATCGCGCGCATCATGCGTGGCTCGGTCATGGAGGTCAAGAACCTGGAGTTCGTCGACGCCGCCAAGGCGATCGGCGCGAAGGACTCCCGCAACCTGTGGCGTCACATCGTCCCGAACTCGGTCTCCCCGGTGATCGTCACCGCGACGGTGTCGCTCGGCATCTTCATCGTCGCCGAGGCCACGCTGTCGTTCCTCGGGCTCGGCCTGCCAGCCTCGGTCGTCTCGTGGGGCAACGACATCTCGGAGGCCCAGCGTCTCGTCCGCTCCGGCACGCGGCTCGGGGTGATGTTCGTCCCAGCGACCGCACTCGCGCTCACCGTGCTGAGCTTCATCCTGCTCGGTGACGCCGTCCGTGATGCCCTCGACCCGAAGGCGAAGAAGCGATGAGCCAGCAGCCACTCCTCGAGGTCCGTGACCTCGACGTCGCCTTCTACGCCGACAAGCGGGCCATCCCCGCGGTGCGTGGGGCGAACCTGACCGTCTACCCAGGGCAGACCGTCGCCATCGTCGGTGAGTCGGGCTCGGGCAAGTCGACGACCGCGCACGCGATCATCGGCCTGCTGCCGGGCACCGGTCGCATCACCGGTGGCGAGATCATCTTCGACGGCTTGGACATCGCACAGTCGAGCAAGAAGGGGTTCGAGTCTCTTCGCGGGGACCAGATCGGCCTCGTTCCTCAAGACCCGATGTCGAACCTCAACCCGCTCTGGCGGGTCGGGACGCAGATCAAGGAAGCCTTGGTCGCCAACGACATCGCGAAGGGCAAGGACGCCGATCGGCGTGTGCACGGGCTCCTCGCCGAGGCCGGACTGAACGACGTCGAACGCCGTGCCCGCCAGTACCCGCACGAGTTCTCCGGCGGTATGCGCCAGCGCGCGCTCATCGCGATGGGGCTGGCAGCACGTCCGAAGCTCCTCATCGCCGACGAGCCGACCTCGGCGCTCGACGTGACCGTCCAGAAGCAGATCCTCGACCACCTCGACGGCCTCACCGACGAGCTGGGGACTGCCGTGCTGCTGATCACGCACGACCTCGGCCTGGCGGCCGAGCGTGCCGACCACATCGTCGTCATGTACAAGGGCCACGTCGTGGAGTCCGGTCCGGCGCTGGAGATCCTCAAGAACCCCGAGCACCCCTACACCCGCCGACTCGTGTCGTCGGCCCCGTCGATCGCGTCGCAGCGACTGAGCTCGATGCGTGCCCGCGAGGAGGTCCGGGAGCAGGCGGTGCAGACCGCCGGCGAGATCGCGGCCGAGGTGGCGACTGCCAAGGAGGCCGTCGGCAAGGGCGAGGACGACATCATCGTCGTCGAGAACCTCACGAAGGTGTTCATGCTCCCGGGCGACCGCCCGTGGCGCAAGACCGAGCTCCGAGCAGTCGACGACGTCAGCTTCCGGCTGCGTCGCGGCACCACCACCGCGATCGTGGGCGAGTCCGGCTCGGGCAAGTCGACGGTCGCGCGGATGGTGCTCGGACTTCTCGACGTGACCGAGGGCACGGTCCGCTTCGACGGGTACGACACCTCTCAGCTGAAGGGCAAGAAGCTGATGGCGCTGCGGCGTCAGATGCAGCCGGTCTTCCAGAACCCGTACGCCTCCCTCGATCCGATGTACTCCATCTTCAAGTCGATCGAGGAGCCGCTCGCCACCCACGGGATCGGCTCGTCGAAGGATCGCGAGGCCAAGGTCCGCGATCTGCTCGACAAGGTGTCGCTGCCGGCGTCGGTCATGCGTCGCTATCCCAACGAGCTGTCCGGCGGCCAGCGTCAGCGCGTCGCGATCGCACGTGCGCTGGCCCTCGAGCCGGAGGTCGTGGTGCTCGACGAGGCGGTGTCCGCGCTGGACGTCCTCGTGCAGGCCCAGATCCTGGAGCTGCTCAACGACCTCCAGGCAGAGATGGGTCTGAGCTATCTGTTCATCACCCACGACCTCGCGGTGGTCCGCCAGATCGCCGACGACGTCCTGGTGATGCAGGACGGGAAGCTGGTCGAGGCCGCGAGCGTGGCCGAGGTGTTCGACAACCCGCGCGAGCAGTACACGCGCAAGCTGCTCGACGCGATCCCTGGCCGGGACCTGCTGACCACCGCCTGATCAGCACGACCACAGACGACGCCGCCGTGACCCTCGTGAGAGGGGCACGGCGGCGTCGTTGTGTCAGGCTGGGACGTTGAAGCCCAGCAGGGCGTACGACGTCCCGTCGGTGCGCACCGTCGTGAGCGCCCCGTTGGCCACGGACGGCATCACGGTGCGGTAGCGGTCGGGGTCGATCCCGAGCAGGTCGCACAGGACGAGCCGCAGGAGCGTCGAGTGCATCACCACGAGCACTCTCCCGTCCGGATGCTCCGCCACGAGTGCGTCGAGTGCGGGGCGCGCACGGTCGATCGCTGCGGTGCCCGGCTCGCCGGACGGCAGCGGGTTCCGGGCAGGGGCGGCGAGGAAGGCGGCCAGTGCCTCAGGAAAGCGCTCGGCCATCTCCGTACGGGTCAGTCCCTCGCCGGCACCGAAGTCGACCTCGCACAGACGCTCGTCGGTGCTCAGCGGCAGGCCGAGGGCCTCAGCGGCCGGCTGCGCCGTGAGACGGGCACGGGACAGCGTCGAGGCCGCCACGGCGTCCACGGGATGGGCCGCGGCCCACCGGCCGAGGCGTTGGGCCTGCGCAGCTCCCCGCTCGGTGAGCCCCACGTCGGACACCCCCGCGTACCGGTTCTCCGCGTGCCACACCGTCTCGCCGTGCCGCACGAGCACCAGCTCGGTCACGTCAACCATCCCTTCGTCGCGAACACCTCGGTCATCGTCGCGTACGCCACGTCCATCCTGCGGACGTCCTCGTCGCGCGGCTCGACGACCACCGCGACCGGGTTCGTGGCGCGGGCGACAGCACTGAGGGACCCTGCTCGAGGATCCACGCCCCAGCGGGCGAGCACCGCCATCCCCGTCGCCGGCTCGGCCGAGGTGAGCAGCGAGAGCGGGCGGCCGAGGGCGGCGGCCCGGAGCGCGTTCCAGAGCGGGCTGCGGCTGCCGCCGCCCGAGGTGCTCACGCGTCCGTCGGTCTGCGCCCCGCGCTGGGCGAGGAGGTCGAAGCACAGCCGCTCCACGCAGGCCACCCCCACCATCGTGCCGAGGAAGACGGCTGCCTCGTCGACGTCGGTGAGTGCCGAGAGCGGACTGACGTGACCGTCGAGGACCGCGAACCCGGTGGCGTCGGGGCGGACGAACGGGAAGCGCTCTCCGGTGCCGGTGAGCGGGTAGACGAGGGGGAAGGCGTCCCCGCTCTCCCACAGCCGCCGTGCCTCGGCCTCGTACGTGCTCGGGGCGCCGGTGAGAAGCGTGGACAGCGCGCCTGCGCCGATGCTCGACGCGCCGCCCGGCAACCAGGTGCCCGGCTCGGGTCCACGGTGGGAGTAGACGGCGCCGCCCGCGTCGTGCACCGGGGTCGCGCTGGCGCCCTTGAGGACCAGCGTCGTGCCGATCACGCTGTGCCAGTCACCGATGGCGAGCGCTCCCGCGCCGAGCTGAGCCGCACACCCGTCGGTCGTCCCGGCGACCACCGGGGTCGAGGCCGGGATGCCCGTGTCGTCGGCCCAGCCCGGTGAGGTGACGCCGAGCACCGTGCCGGGCGCGACGACCTCGGGCAGCACCTCGGCGTCGACACCGAGGTGGCCGAGGACGTCGACGGGCCACTCGAGGGCGAGGAGGTCGTACCCGCTCTTGAGAGCGTTGCTCCAGTCGGTCGCGACACGCGTGCCCGTCATGGCGGAGACGACGGCGTCGGTCTGATGGACGACCCGCCCACCGCGCGGCAGGCCCTCACGGACGAGCCAGACGATCTTCGGCAGCGCCCACGACGGCTGCATGCGATAGCCGAGCCGTGTCCAGAGCTCCTGACCTGCGGTCACCACCTCGTCGGCGAGGGCGGCCGCCCGGCCGTCGTCGTACATCACACCGGGGCCGGTCGGTCGCCCGGACGCGTCGAGCACGGCAAGGGTTCCGGAGGTGCCGTCGAGGGCGATCCCGGCGATCCGTCCGACCGCGGGACCCAGCTCGCGGGCGAGCCGGCGGAGAACGGTACGGGTCGCCATGACCCAGTCCGCGACCTGCTGCTCGTGGCGGACACCGTCACGCGTCCCGGAGATCGGGGCCTGCGCGGACGCGTGCACCGTTCCTGCCTCGTCGACGGCGACGGCCTTCACGCTCTGCGTCCCCAGGTCGACCCCGACCCACAGTGGTCCCCTCATGCCGTCGCTCCCTGTGCTCCGGACGCGGGCTCTTCGGACGCTGGCGCTCCGGACGCAGGGGACCAGGACGCCCGTGCGGTGGCGAGGTCGTCGAGGTAGCGGCGGTAGCCGACCTCGTACCGGGCGCTGGCGGGCGAGGGGGCGATCACGTCGCGGTCGGCGCGCCACGCCGCCACGTCGATGTCGACGCCGAGCGACTCCCAGGCGACGAGTGCTGCTCCCCGAGCACCGACGAGAGGCTCGCGAGGCACGTGGATGTCGGTGCCGAGAACGTCGGCGAAGATCTGGAGCCACGCCTTGGACCGCGTGCCGCCGCCGCAGGCCGCGACCTCGCCCGAGAGACCCAGCCGGTCGAAGCAGTGGCGCGCGGCGTACGCGACGGACTCGCACACGGCGCGGACCAGGTCGGCCGGCGTGGTGGACAGCGTCATGCCGTCGAGGCGTCCGCGGGCGCGCGGGTCGACGAACGGTGCGCGCTCTCCGGCTGCGGAGAAGTAGGGGAAGGCCCGAACCCCTCCTGCGCCAGGGGCGCTGTCGGCGAGCAGCGTGTCGAGCGCGGTGATCTCCAGCCCGAGCGTACGCAGGGCCCAGTCGACCCCGGCCGTGCCGACCATCGACGGCATCACGTGCAGGTACGTCGCAGGGTCGGGCGTGCACAGCCACATGCCGGCGGGCTCGTCGCCTGCTCGTACGGTTGCGTCCGTCGTCAACACCTGGCAGGCGAGGGTCGTGCCGACGACCATGGTGGCGTCGTGCTCGGCGACGGAGCCGGACCCGAACCCGCAGGCCTGGAGGTCGTACGGGCCGGCGGTGACCGGAGTGCCGACGGGCAGGCCGAGCAGTGCCGCCCCGCGGTCGTCGAGCGCGAACACCGCGTGCGGGGGAGCAGGCTCGGCGAGGAGGTGGCGCCATCCGGCGATGCCGCAGAGCTCCAGCGCCTCGTCCACGTACGTCCGGCTCCGGACGTCCAGGAACGGGAGGGAGGCGTCGGAGGCGTCGACGGAGATCGTGCCGGTGAGGCGTTGGAGCACGGCGTCGATGCAGTAGCCCGCGACGGCGGCCCGCCGCAGGGACTCGGGCTCGTGGGCGTCGAGGTACGCCAGCAGCCCGGCGTGCGAGCCGGGGAACAGACCGGAGCCGGTACGCGCGAAGACCTGCGCCATCACGCCGTCGGGCGCGCCCTCGGCCCTCCACTCCTCGACCAGCGACGACGCACGTCCGTCCTGCCAGGAGATCGGCGGGCGCACGGCGTAGCCGTCGGCATCGCGCAGCCACAGCCCGTCGCCCTGGCCGGTGAGGGCGATGGCGTCGACGGGCGCGTCGACCCCCGCGCAGACCTCGCGGACCACTGCGGCGACCGTGCTCAGGACGTCCTCGAGGTCCTGCTCCACCTCGACACCTCGGCGTACGAGCTGGGAGGGTGCAGCGGCGGAGCGCACGGCGCGCCCGTCCCTGCCGATCAGCGCGGCCTTGGTGACGGTGGTCCCGACGTCGACGCCGACGATCACGAGCGCCTGCTCTCCAGCCGCTCCAGCACCTCGGGGTTCGCCACGTGCAGGCACGGCTCGCCGCGCAGGAAGCGGGCGGTCTCGTCGGCCGTGATCGCGGCAGCGCGCAGAGCGGTCTGGCGGGTGGCCCCGGCCAGGTGCGGCGACAGCACGACGCGCGGGCTGCTCAGCAGCGGCCAGTCGGCCGGCGGCGGCTCGACGTCGTACACGTCCAGCGCCAGCGCGCCGAGGCGACCGGACTCCAGCATCTGCGGCAGCGGCGAGTAGTCGAGAAGCCCTCCGCGTGCGGTGTTCACGAGCACGGCGCCGCGGGGGAGCAGCTCGAGGCGGCGACGGTCGATGAGGTGGCGCGTCTCCTCGGTGAGGCGGGCGTGGAGGCTGACGACGTCGCTACGGCGCATCAGGTCGTCGAGCGCGACCAGCTCCACGCCGTCGCTGTCGGCGGCGTCCACGTAGGGGTCGTACGCGATGACCTCCGCGCCGAACGCCTGCAGGATGCGCGCGACGATGCGGCTGATCGCGCCGAAGCCGACCAGGCCGACGGTCGAGTCGCCGAGCTCGGTGCCGGCGTTGTCGTACGTGTAGTAGTCGCCGCGCCAGATGCCGTCGTGGAGCTCGGCGTCGGCGCTCGTCAGGCGTCGCATGGCCGCGAGGATCATCCCGACCGCGAACTCGGCGGCGGCCGGGGCGTTGCGGCCCGGCGCGAAGGAGACGACGACGCCTGCCTCGGTCGCTGCCGCGAGGTCGACGTTGACCGGCCCTCCACGGCACACGCCGACGAAGCGGAGGTTCGGGCACGCGCGGAAGACCTCGGCGGTGAACGGTCCCATCTGCGTGACGGCGACCTCGGCCTCACCGAGGGCGGCGATCACGTCGGCGGCGGTGCCGCTGGCCTCCACGACGCCGTCGACCGGTCCGAAGGGCTCGATCGGCCACGGCAGCGTGAGCGGGATGACCTCCACGTCGCTGTCGACCCGGGCAGTGAGGGCCTCCGCGAACATCTCGGGGAGGACGAAGTGGTCTCCGGCGGCGAGGATGCGTGTCATCGGCTTCTCCTTCTCCGGACACCCGGAGCTCTTGTGACGTACGTCGCGCACCGTAACATATCGGATGTTAAACATCTCAACTCGCGCGTGAGGACGTCCGCCGTCTGGTAGAGGGGCGGGGTCCGCCCGAGGGCGACCCCTGCGGACGCCGCGTCAGCGCAGGGGCGCGACGTGGACGCGGGTCTGGTCGCGCATCGCCGCGAGGACGGCCGGCGGCGCGTCGTCGGTGACGATCACGTCGGTGAACTCCGAGAGCGCGACGAACCGGTGGAGGCTCGTACGACCGGTCTTCGTGCCGTCGATCATGAGCACCCGCCGTGTCCCGGCGCGCAGCATCACCCGCTTCATCACGACCACGTCCTGCTCCTGGTGGTAGGCCGTGGACTCGTCGACCGTCGACGTCGACTGGAACACGATGTCGACGGCGTACGCGTCCAGGCCCGTGTCGCTCGGGGGTCCGATGAACGAGTCGTGGGTGCGGGAGTACTGGCCGCCGATCGCGATGAGCTGGATGTCCGGCTCTTCGCGGAGCACCTCCATCGCCAGGCGGTAGTTCGTCAGCACCGTCAGCGGCGCGGTCTGGGGGAGCAGGCCTGCGAGGGCCAGCACGGTGGTCGAGTCGTCGAGGAGGACCGACATCCCGGGGTCCACGAACTCGAGGGCGGTCCGGGCCAGTGCCGCCTTCGCCTCCGCGTTGCGCTGCAGCCGGAAGTCCGAGCTGGACTCGAACACGCTGGTGGGCAGGGCGGAGACGCCGCCGTGGAGCTTCCTCACCAGTCCCCGCGAGGCCAGGTCGTCTACGTCGCGGTGCACGGTCATGACGCTCACCCCGGTCAGCTCCACGAGCTGGCTGATGCTCGCGAACCCCGACGCCAGGACCGTGTCGATGATCTGCCGCTGCCGTTCCGCCCGTGACAGCCGGGAGGTCTTCTGCTCGGACATCGCTTCTCCTCGTTCGCTGCCGGGGGGCAGGCCTTAACAGGATTCTTGACAGGTATAACGTACGGGATGTTACGATCCCGGCCATTGTTGTGATAGCCATCACAGGCTGTCCAATCATCCACGAACGAGGCCGATCAGGTCGGCGACTCGAAGGAGCGTCCATGAAGAACTTTCCCACGCGGATCGCCGCGCTGAGCGGTGCCGCGATCCTCGCGGTGGTGGGCCTGACGGCCTGCGGATCGGACGACGACGGCGGCTCCGCCGGCGGGGGCGAGGCGGGCGAGATCGCCTTCCTCATGCCCGACCGTGCGTCGACTCGGTACGAGGAGCAGGACTCGCCGCTGTTCAAGGAGAAGGTCGCCGAGCTCTGCGCCGACTGCAAGGTCCTCTACCAGAACGCGGACTCCGACCCGGCGAAGCAGCAGCAGCAGGTCGAGTCGATGATCGCCCAGGGCGTGAAGGTCATCGTGCTCGACCCGGTCGACTCGAAGGCCGCGGCGTCGATGGTGACGCAGGCGCAGGGTGCCGACATCCCGATCGTCACGTACGACCGCCCGGTCACCGACGTGCCGGCCGACTTCTACGTCTCCTTCGACAACGAGGCCATCGGTCGCTCGATCGCCGAGTCGCTGGTCGAGCACCTGAAGAGCACCGGTGCGACGGGTGGCGTGCTCCTCGTCAACGGCTCGCCGACCGACCGTGCGGCGGGGCTCATCAAGCAGGGCGCGGAGGCCGGTGTCGGCGACACGAAGGTCCTCGCGTCCTTCGACACCCCGGACTGGGACCCGCAGAAGGCCCAGGACTGGGTGAGCGGGCAGATCACGAAGTTCCGTGACCAGATCGCGGGCGTCGTCGCCGCGAACGACGGCACCGCCAGCGGCAGCATCGCCGCGCTCAAGGCGGCCGGCGTCGACCCGCTGCCCCCGGTGACCGGCAACGACGCCGAGGTGGCCGCGATCCAGCGCGTCATCGCCGGCGACCAGTTCAACACGATCTCGAAGCCGATCAAGACCGTGGCCGACGCCGCGGCCGAGGTGGCCGTCGCGCTCATGAACGGCGACGAGCCGAAGGCGACGACCGATCTCTTCGACACGCCGTCGCAGCTGTTCGAGCCGACCGTCGTGACGCAGGAGAACGTCAAGGAGGTCATCTTCGACGGTGGCATCTACACCGCCGACGAGATCTGCACGGCCGAGTACGCGGCCGCGTGCACGAAGCTGCAGATCAAGTAGCACCCTCTCGGCTCGGCCTCCACGCTCTCGTGGGGGCCGAGCCGTGCAGAACCAGAACGAAGGGACCCAGATGTCTTCACGACCGGTGATCCAGCTCCGGGGCGTGTCCAAGAGCTTCGGTGCGGTGGCCGCTCTCACCGACGTCGACCTCGAGGTGTCGGCCGGAGAGGTGCTCGCGCTCGTCGGCGACAACGGCGCCGGCAAGTCGACGCTCGTCAAGACGCTCGCCGGGGTGCACGCACCCGACTCGGGGTCGATCGAGTTCCTCGGCGAGGAGGTCACGATCCCGGGTCCGAACGCTGCGCTCAACCTGGGGATCGCGACGGTCTTCCAGGATCTCGCCCTCTGCGACAACCTCGACGTCGTCAGCAACCTGTTCCTCGGGAGCGAGATCCGCGGCAGCCGGCTGAACGAGGTCGAGATGGAGGTCCGGTCCTGGGAGCTGCTGCGTCAGCTGTCGGCGAAGATCCCGTCGGTGCGGATCCCGATCGCGTCCCTGTCCGGCGGTCAGCGTCAGACCGTCGCGATCGCGCGGTCGCTGCTGCGCGACCCGAAGCTCATCATCCTCGACGAGCCGACGGCGGCGCTCGGCGTCGAGCAGACGGCAGAGGTCCTCAACCTCGTCGAGCGGCTCCGCGAGAACGGGCTGGCGGTCATCATGATCAGCCACAACATGTCCGACGTCCGGGCCGTGGCGGACCGTGTCTCGGTCCTGCGGCTCGGGCGCAACAACGGCACCTTCACCGTCGCCGACGTCTCCCAGGAGGACATCGTCGCCGCGATCACCGGTGCCACCGACAACGCGGCCTCCCGCAGGGTCGCCGCCGTCTCGACCAAGGCCGCGTCGGCCACGACACCGCCGGCCGGGACCTCTTCGACCACGGACGAGCAGGAGTGAGCAGCGTGAACGAACCCAGCGCCACGACCATCGCGCGCGAGCTCGAGGACCAGACCGTCCGCGAGCAGCAGGACCTGCGCGGCCTCCTCACGGGGACGTGGGGGCGTATCCGCAGCGGTGACCTCGGCGCCCTGCCGGTCCTCGCGGGTCTGCTCATCATCGCGGTGATCTTCCAGTCGCTGAACTCCAACTTCCTGTCTCCGGCCAACCTGGTGAACCTGCTCCTGCAGTCCGCCGCGGTCGGCGTCATCGCGCTCGGCATCGTCTGCGTGCTGCTGGTCGGCCAGATCGACCTCTCGGTCGGGTCCGTCAGCGGGCTCGCGGCGGCCTGCTTCGCGACGCTCTTCGTGAAGCAGGGCTGGCCCCTCGTGTTCGCGGTGGTGGGCGCGGTGGCGGTCGGTGCCGCGATCGGCTGGGTGTACGGGCAGGTGTTCAACCGCTTCGGGGTCCCGTCCTTCGTGATCACCCTCGGTGGCCTGCTCGGGTTCCTCGGTCTGCAGCTGTTCGTGCTCGGTCCGTCGGGCACGATCAACCTCCCGTACGACTCGTGGCTCGTGCAGTTCGGTCAGCTGGACTTCGTTCCTGCCTGGCTCTCGTACGTGCTGGTCGTCGCGGCGTCCGGCGGCTACTTCGTGTCTCAGTGGCTGTTGGCTCGTGAGCGGCGCCGGCGCCGCCTGATCGCGAAGTCCGTCCAGGTGATGACCGTCCAGGCCGTGGTCCTGCTGGTCGCGCTGCTGTTCGCCGTCTGGTACCTCAACCAGTCGCGAGGCGTCGGCTGGATGTTCGTCTTCTTCGTCGCGCTGGTCCTGGTGATGAACTACGCCCTGACCCGGACGAGCTGGGGACGTCACGTCTTCGCCGTCGGCGGGAGCGTCGAGGCGGCCCGTCGCGCGGGCATCAACGTGCGGCGGATCTACACGTCGGTGTTCGTGATCTGCTCGACGCTGGCCGCGGTCGGCGGACTTCTGGCGGCGGGCCGGATCGCCGCCGCGTCGCAGAGCAGCGGCACGGGCGACGTGAACCTCAACGCGATCGCCGCCGCGGTGATCGGCGGGACGAGCCTGTTCGGCGGTCGCGGGTCGGCGTTCTCGGCCCTGCTGGGGATCCTGGTGATCCAGTCGATCTCGAGCGGTCTGATCCTCCTGAACCTGAGCTCGTCGCTGCGGTTCATGGTCACCGGGGCGGTCCTGGTGCTCGCGGTGATGGTCGACTCGCTGTCGCGTCGTAGCCGTACCGAGCACGGGCGAGGGTAGCCCGCTCGGCCCCTGCCTACGGGTCACCGCACGCGTCGGCGGCCTGGCGTCCACGAGCGCGCGCGACGTGGACGCCGAGGCACCGACACTCGCTGGTGCTGAGGAACGTCGGTGGCGCAGCGTCCAGGGGTCTCGGCGTAGTGGACGCGGATCCACCAACGCGAGACGTCGGTGCCCGGCCTCGAGAGGTGAACCCCCGTTTGACTCCTTCGAACATGTGTTCGAACATGGAGGAGTGACAGGTGCAGCCGTTCTCGACCAGCTCGCCGCGCGGGTCCGCGCGATGGAGGGCACAGCGCCTGTACGCGATCGCCTGCCGACGCTGCCGGCGCTGAGCCAGGTCGTCCCCGGCGGTGTGCTCCGGGGAGCGACGTACGAGGTGAGTGCGTCGCTCAGCCTCTCCACCGCGCTCGTGGCGGGTCCTTCGGCCGCCGGCGCGTGGTGCGCGGTCGTGGGTGTCCCGGAGCTGGGGGCCGAGGCGGCCGCCGCGCTCGGCGTGGCGCTGGAGCGGACGATCCTGGTCCCGGCGCCCGGTGAGCACTGGCCGCACGTC
>Ga0233372_1000420_pt1 | contig 19224 bp, 20 predicted proteins | sample ElkDunMinimDraft_4_FD_191538 | JGI IMG/M metagenome (GOLD analysis project Ga0233372, IMG submission 191538) | Fecal eukaryotic communites from dung pellets of Tule Elk in California, USA - Elk Dung D8 | ecosystem: Host-associated > Mammals > Digestive system > Large intestine > Fecal | place... | reverse complement strand
TGAAATTCATACGACTTATAATTATGATTTCTCAAATTACAAAAGGCATAAAAATTTCTGTAAAAACTAGTTTTGAAGGTACTTACTTCAGAAACTATAAAATTCAATTTGCTTTTAGTTATGAAATTACCATTGAAAACCAAAGCAAAGATTTTGTTCAATTAAATTCTCGTCATTGGGAAATTAAAGATGCATTAAATGATATTGAAATTGTTGATGGTGAAGGTGTTTTAGGCGAAAAGCCAATTATAAAACCAGGCGGAAAACATATTTATAGTTCCGGATGTTTATTAACATCACCTTTCGGTAGTATGAAAGGTTACTATAACATGATCAATTTTTCGACTACAAAAAAATTTAAAGTGGTTATTCCAGCTTTTAAACTGAGTGTACCATTTGCAATCAATTAATCAAAATAAACTAATAAATAAATTATGCCTAAAGGAATTTTTAATGTTCCAAAAGCGTACAACGAAGTTGTAAAATCATACGCGCCAGGAACTTCTGAAAGAGAACAAGTAAAAAAAGCGTTCAGCGAATTATATAATTCAACTGTTGATATTCCACTTTATATTGGAGGAGAAGAAGTTAGAACAGGAAATACGAAAAACTTATTTCCACCATTTGATCACCAACATCATTTAGGAGTTTATCATTTAGCTGATAAAGCTTTGGTTGAAAAAGCAATTTCAACTGCACTTGAAGCGCGTAAAAAATGGTCGGCAATGGCTTGGGAACACAGAGCTTCTATTTTCTTGAAAGCAGCTGAATTATTAGCAGGACCTTACCGTGCTAAAATTAATGCAGCAACTATGATTGCTCAGGCAAAAACAGTTCATCAAGCAGAAATTGATGCAGCTTGTGAATTTATTGATTTCTTAAGATATAATGTAGAGTACATGACGCAAGTTTATGCACAACAACCTGCATCTTCTGAAGGAATTTGGAATCGCGTTGAGCACCGTCCATTAGAAGGATTTGTGTATGCAATTACGCCATTTAACTTTACAGCTATTTCAGGAAACTTACCTTCTTGTGTTGCAATGATGGGTAACGTTGTGGTTTGGAAACCAGCTGCAACTCAAATTTATTCTGCGCAAGTAATTGTTGAAGTTTTCAAAAAAGCAGGTTTACCTGACGGAGTTATCAATGTTGTTTATGGTGATTCAGGTATGATTACGGATACGATTTTAGATAACGAAAACTTTGCAGGAATTCACTTTACTGGTTCAACAGGCGTTTTTAATGATTTCTGGGGAACAATCGGAAAAAATATTTCTAAATACAAAACATATCCAAGAATCGTTGGAGAAACAGGAGGAAAAGATTTCGTTTGGGCACATCCGTCTTCAGATGCAAAAGAAGTAGCTACAGCCTTATCTCGTGGAGCTTTTGAATACCAAGGGCAAAAATGTTCGGCAGCTTCTCGTGCTTATATTCCAGCTTCGTTATGGGAAGAAGTTAAAAATTTCGTAATCGAAGATGTAAAATCATTTAAGATAGGATCGCCAGAAGATATGAGTAACTATATTTCTTCAGTAATCACTGAAGGATCTTTTGATAAATTGGCAAAAGCTATCGATGCTGCAAAAGCTTCAAATGAAGCAGAGATTGTTGTTGGTGGTGGATACGATAAATCAAAAGGATGGTTTATTGAACCAACGGTTATCTTAACTTCAAATCCTAAATATGATACGATGGAGCGTGAATTATTCGGTCCAGTTTTAACGGTTTATGTTTATGAAGATGTGAAATGGGAAGAGTCATTGAAGTTAGTTGACGAAACTTCGAATTATGCATTAACAGGTGCTATTTTCTCTCAAGATCGTTACGTGATTGAGATTGCTTCTAAAGCTTTAGAAAATGCAGCAGGAAACTTCTATATCAACGACAAACCAACAGGTGCTGTTGTAGGACAACAACCGTTTGGTGGAGCTAGAGGTTCTGGAACGAATGATAAAGCAGGTTCTGTGTTGAATTTATTACGTTGGGTTTCTCCACGTACCATTAAAGAAACATTTGTGCCAGCTACAGATTATAGATATCCGTTTTTAGGATAAGAAAATATTATTTATAAGAAAAAGAGAATCTCAAAATTTTGAGATTCTCTTTTTTTATCTAAATTTTGAAATCAACACTAATGAAAATACAAAAAGCAATGTTGAAATGACATCATATAAATTATAAACCCATATATTATAGGCAGGATTTCTAATGATTATTTCTTTTCTTTGTTTTAAATTCAATTTAATATAAAAATAATAGCTATTAATTATAGCTAGAATTACAATTGGTGAAAATAGAATTATAATATTTAATTCAATTTTAAATAAGAAATGTAGTATTAATACAAAAAAAGTATTAAAATTAACGGCTTGAGTAAATGATAAATGTAGTATTGTACTGATTGGTGTTTCATAATTAGCATTTTTTATCAATCTTCTATGATATGTTGCAAAAAAATCTAACCAAAAATTACATATATAAGTTGTTATCTTCATTAGGTTTAGTAAATCAATCTATTTTGATAATGCTTATTAATTCACATTTAAATAGTCAGTTAGCTTTATAATGATAATCCAATTTGGTCATAAAAAAACTCCCAATGAAAATTGAGAGCTTTTAAGTGGTAATTTATTACAAAAGATTTGCTTTCTTTTCGTCTTTCTTTTCAGATTTAGATTCTTCTTTTTTCTTGTCTTTATCACAAGATTTTCCTGATTTAGAACAACAACCTTTTTTTTCTTTTTTAGGTTCTTGATCAAACAACATAGCTGTTTCTAAAGAAGTGCTCATGTTTTCAACTTGATAAAGTCCATCTCCGATTTTTTCAACAGTTTCTTCTAAAGTTGTAGGAGTTTGCTTTGCGTTGTCAAATTCAACCGTAGCTTTTTTGGTTTCAAAATCTACAGTGGCAGATTTTACTCCGTTTAATTTAGCTAATTTTCCTTCGATAACTTTAGCACATCCAACAGCGCAAGACATACCTTCGATTTCGAAGGTTGCTTTTTCCATGGTTCCTGCAATTTCGTTTGTTGAAGTTTCATTAGAAGTAACTTGTTCCACTTGAAGTGAATCGTTTCCGTTTGAGTCGATAGTTTCTACAACTTTATCTTTACAACTTACCATAAAAATAGTAGATAGAGCTAATAAAGCGATTGATTTTTTAAATTTCATCTTATATAAAATTTTAATTAATTATCTTTTTGATATACAAATGTATAAAAAAAAAGCCACCAAAAAATGGAAGCTAAAAATTTAATTTTTTTTGTATTATTTTAGTTCGTCACCTGTAGCCGTTTCGTAACCTTCGGCTTCTGATGGTGTAAGTTCTGTTGAAGTAGTATCCTGAGGAGTTACATTTTCAATTTCAGGAGCGTCTGTTCCGTTAGTTTCTACTGTATCTACAACTTTATCTTTGCAGCTTACCATGAAAACAGTTGATAAAGCCAATAATGCGATCGATTTTTTCATTTTTTTGTGTTTTGAATTAATGTGTAATAACATTGTTACTGTTTTACAAATGTATAAAAAAAAAGCCACCAAAAAATGGTGGCTAAAAATTAAGTTTTTTATAAAATTTTATTTAAAATCAGCATCAGAAACTCCTTCGTTGATTTTAACGTCTTTAGTGATCATCTCGATATCAATTCCAACATTCATTGATGTTTTGAAAGGTACTTTAATTCCTTTTACATCTTGGTAATCTGTAAAATAAATCATTTGAACTCCTTGTTGTCCTTGAACATCATATTCAGTTCCTGTAGCAGTTTTTAATCCAGAATTAACATCAAAATAGTAAGTTGTTTTTCCGTCTTTGATTGCATACGCATCGTTACCTTCGATGTTTTCAATTCCAACTAAAACAACACCTGGTTTAGAGATTAAATCTAATTCTCCGAATAATTTAGCAGTTTCTTGAGCAGCTTTTAAATCATCGCCAGTTAAAGTTTGTTTTTGTCCTTGTTGCTCAACATAACCCATTGATGGAGTAACTACTTGTTTAGACATCGTTTGTCCCATCATTGTTGTAGTTGAATTCATTTGACCTTTGTTAGTTTGTTTAGTAACAGAAGTCAACTCCATTCCTTGTACAGTTGCATTTGAAGTTGTAGCAATAGATTTAATATCCTTAAGTTTTTTAGTTCCACCAATTACATTGATGTAGTTTTCTAATACAGTTTTAGCTGTAACACCTGCTGGAACTTCTTTTTTGATTTCTGGTTTAGATGTTGCTTTACCAAATTTATCATAAAAATTAAGTTTGTATGGTAATTTTTCTAATCCTGGTAAAACATCAGCTGCTTTTCCTACGATGATGATTCTTAAATTTTCTGCTTGGAAATATTTTTTAGCAGCTTCTTGAACTTGTTCTACAGTAACCGCATTTAAATTTTTAATGTAGTTTTCGTAGAAATCTTCTGGTAAATTTTGAGTCTTAGTTCTTAAAGCAAAAGAAGCAATAGTTCCTGGTTTTTGAGTTCCCATTACAAAACTTCCGATGAATTTAGCTTTTGCTAATTCTAATTCTTCTTTAGTAACTTTTTCTGTTCTGATTTTGTGAATTTCGTTCATGAATTCTACAACAGCACTATCTGTAACTGTATTTCTAACAGAAGCAGTTGCTTTGAATTTTGAAGTGTATTTTCCTGATCCGATAGAAGAATAAGCACCGTAAGTCCAACCGTGAGCTTCACGTAAGTTTAAGAACAAACGACCTTCACCACCACCACCAAGAATTTGGTTAGCCATTGTTGTCGCAAAGTAATCTTTATCTGTCATTTTTAATTCAACTGCATTTACAATAGCAATTTCAGATTGAACTGCGTTTGGCATGTCAACAAAATCAATTTGAGTTTTACCAACGTTTTTAGTTGCTGGGAAATCTTGTTTTGGAGCAGAAGCTTTTTTCCATCCACCAAATAACTTCTCAACTTGTTTTTTTACTTTTTTGTAATCAACATCACCGATGATAATTAAGTAAGCATTTTCTGGTACAAAATAAGATGCATAATTTTTCTTAACATCTTCTAAAGTAACTGCGCTAATTGTTTCTTCAGTTTCAAATTCTCCGTAAGGGTGATGTGTTCCGTATAATAATGCATTTTCAACACGTCCTGCAACTGCAGTAACCGATTTTTCTGAAGATTTTAAACCTTCGATAGCTTGTGCTTTGCTTTTGTCGAATTCTTCTTGAGAGAAAATTGGATTTAAAGCACCGTCAGCCATGATCTCTAAAATACGTTCGCTGTATTTAGATAAACCACTTCCAGAAGCTCCTGTGTTCCAGAAACTAATATTGGCACCTAAGAAATCAATCTCTTCTGTGAATGCGTCTTTTGATATTTTTTTAGTACCGTTTCCAACAACAGCACTAGTTAATGAAGATACACCAGCGATATTACCTTCGTGATATGGAGGTGTATCGATAGTTAAACTATAACTAACACGTGGTAATTTATGGTCTTCAACAACTAAAACTTTTAAACCATTTTTTAAAGTAAATTCTTTTGGTTTAGAAATGTTAACTGTAGGTGCTGGACCTGGTTTTGGTTGTTCTCTTTTTATTTGAGCTTCTGTGCTTAAACTAAGCATTAAAGCTGTTGCTATAATAAATATTTTTTTCATTTCTTTAATAATCTTAGTTTGCAGCTTCTTCTTTAACAGGAACGTAATCTAAAAGTAAACGTGCGTTTGGTTGTAAATACTTTTTAGCTACTTCTCTAATTTCTTCTCTTGTAATAGAACGGTAAATGTTGATTTCTTCATTAATTAAATTAATGTCTCCCATTAACATATAGTTTGTTGCTAAATTCTCAGCTAAACTTTCTAAGTTAGAATTACTGTTTACGTAGTTGTTTTCGAACTCGTTTTGTAATTTTTGATAATCTCTTTCAGAAATTAAGTTTGTTTGTAAATCAACAATTTCTGCATCGATTACTTTTTGAAGTTGTTCACGAGTGAATCCTGGCATTGGAATATCTAAAATTAAATACATTCCGTAATCTTCTTGAGAGAAGTTGAATGCACTCACTTGCATAGCCATTTTATCTTGGTCAACTAATTTTTTGTATAAACGAGAAGATTTACCACCAGTTAAGATAGATGAAACCATGTCTAAAACGCGTGCATCTCTTGTTTTGTTAGATGGAGTTCTGTACGCTGTGATGTACATTGGTAATTGAATGTTTGGATCTTGGTACTCAGCAATGATTGGTGTTGTAATTGGATCTTCTTGAATTTTAATTCTTTCAACTGGAGTTCCTTTTTTAATAGGACCAAAGTATTTCTGAACTAATTCTTTTGTTTGTTTAAAATCGATATCTCCAGCAATAACTAAAACAGCATTGTTAGGGATATAGAATTTTTTGTTGAATGCTTGAAACTCTTCTAAAGTTGCAGCATCTAAATGTTCCATTGAACCAATTGGAGCCCAACGGTATGGGTGTTTTTTAAACATGTTACGTTTAACCTCAGTAATCAAATTACCATAAGGTTGATTATCTACACGTAAACGTTTTTCTTCTTTAACAACTTCGTTTTGTGTATCAACACCAATTTGGTTGATAACTGGCTGTAATAAACGGTCAGATTCCATCCAAATAGCTAACTCTAAATTGTTAGAAGGGAAAACTTCGTAGTAATATGTTCTATCGTCAGAAGTGTTTGCGTTATTGTGGCCTCCATTAGCAGTTACTAATTTGAACCATTCTCCACGACCAATATTTTCTGTTCCTTCAAATAATAAATGTTCAAAGAAGTGAGCAAAACCAGTACGTTCTGGGTTTTCGTCTTTAGCACCTACATGGTACATTACAGAAGTAACAACTACTGGAGCCGATTTGTCTTGATGTAAAACTACATGCAGACCATTGTCCAATGTATACTCTTCAAATTCAACTTTTTGAGCAAATACGGCACCGCTTAAAAAAAGTGCTGCAGTCAAAGCTGTTAAAGATTTTTTCATAATTTTAAATTAAATTAATTTTGACTTTGTTTAATAAGACGCAATTTCTGAAAAATGTTACACTTTTTTTAATTTTTTTTTACTCAAATCGTTATCAGTTTGTTAGTAGAATAAAAAAAGTAGAAATTGTGTTTTAGAATAGAGAAAATTTTATATATTTGCAGACTTATAATAAACTTAATTAATTTTATTGTTATGTACGCAATCGTAGAGATAGCAGGGCAACAATTCAAAGTTAGCAAAGACCAAAAAGTTTATGTTCACCGTTTAGCTACGGAAGAAGGATCAAATGTAACGTTTGATAAAGTTCTTTTCGTTGATAACGCAGGAGCAATTACTTTAGGCGCCCCAGCTATAACAGGAGCTTCAGTAGAAGCGAAAGTTTTAAAACACCTTCAAGGTGACAAAGTTATCGTTTTCAAGAAAAAAAGAAGAAAAGGATACAAAAAGAAAAATGGTCACAGACAAGCATTAACTCAAATCGTAATTGAGGGAATCAACATCTAAGAAATTAGATAACTGTAACTAAAAAAAGTATAAACAATTTAAAACCAAAACATCATGGCTCACAAAAAAGGTGTCGGTAGTTCTAAGAATGGTAGAGAATCAGAATCGAAACGTTTAGGCGTTAAGATTTTTGGTGGTCAAGCTGCTATTGCTGGAAACATCATTGTAAGACAAAGAGGTTCTAAGCATAACCCAGGTGAAAACGTTTACATGGGTAAAGATCACACTTTACACGCTAAAGTTGACGGAGTTGTACAATTCGTGAAAAAGAGAGATAACAAATCTTTCGTTTCTATTGTACCATTCGAGGCTTAAGAATTACTTAATTAAGTGAAAAAATAAAACCGTTCTGATAAGAGCGGTTTTTTTTATTTCCTAAAAAAAAGCACCTCATTTCTGAGATGCTTTGCTAATTATTTATCAAGTAATTTTAAATAAGCCTCGTAACCTTTGGTTTTCATTTCTTCTTTTGGGATGAATTTTAACGAAGCACTGTTAATACAATAACGCAATCCGCCTTTATCTTTCGGACCGTCTTCAAAAACATGACCCAAATGCGCATCTCCTGTTTTACTTCGAACTTCGGTACGAATCATACCATAAGTTTTATCTGTTTTTTCGTCGATTAAACTGTTGTCAATTGGTTTTGAAAAACTTGGCCATCCACAACCCGATTCAAATTTGTCTGTCGAAATAAACAAAGGTTCGCCTGTGGTGATGTCAACATAAATTCCTTCTCTGAATTCATCATAGTATTCATTCTGAAAAGCTCTTTCTGTTCCGTTTTCTTGCGTAACTTGATATTGAATAGGAGACAAGCTTGCTTTTAAAGTTGCTTTATCTTGTTTTTTATAGGTTGTTTGCGCTTCTGTTTTTGGATTTGCTTTTCGAGCCATCTCAAATAATTTAGTTGGAATGTGGCAATATCCATTCGGATTTTTCTCTAAATAATCTTGATGATACGTTTCGGCAGTATAAAAATTTTGCAAAGGAATGGTTTCTATCGCTAAAGGTTTATCGTATTCAAAAGCTAATTTACTAACGCGCTCCTTTACAATTGCAGCGGTTTCATCGTCAATGGTATAAATCCCAGTTCGGTATTGGTCGCCCACATCATTTCCTTGTTTGTTGATGCTTGTTGGGTCAATCGTATCAAAATACAAATCAATCAATAAGTTTAAATCTACCTGATTTGGGTCATAAACAATTTTCACTGCTTCTGCAAATCCTGTGGTATGCGTTAAAACATCTTCATACGTTGGATTTTTTGTTTTTCCGTTTGCGTAACCAACTTCGGTTTCAAGAACGCCACGTATTTGTTGAAAAAAATATTCGGTTCCCCAAAAGCAGCCACCTGCAAAATAAATCTCTTTTCTATTTTCTGTATTCATATCGGTTTCGTTTTTAAAATTTGTTGTATATGTTGGTTTGGTTTGACAACTTGTAAAGCTCATTGCTAAAGTTGAAATGCTTAAAAGCATCATGGTAAATAAGATTATCTTTTTCATTTTATTTGGATTTTAAATGACTACTGTTTTCAATCATATAGTCGCTTCAAGTTTTAAAACCTGACAAAAAAATTAAAGATTTAGTTTTTTATTTATTTTGTCTTTAAATTCATTTAGTTCATTATCGTTAATCGGTATGTTTTTTTCTGATGTTTTAGGAGAAATTAATCTTTCAATAAAGGTTAGTTTTTTATTGTAAGCAGCGCAATATTTACAAACTAATAAATGAAAATTCAATTGGATTTTTTTTCTAAAACTTAGAATATGTGCATTTTTTTGTTCTAAAAGTAAAGTTGCTTCACAACATGTTAACTTTAATTTTTTTAAGAAGGATATATTCATAAGATAAACTTTTAGTTAACCGAAAACCATTTTGTTTCTAAACACGTTCTCAATTGCATTCTACTGCGTTGAAGAATCTTCCAAAGATTAGTCGTATTTATGTTTAATTCCTGACTAACTTCGGGTGCTTTTTTTTCGTCTAGATAATAGAGCTTTACCAAAATGCCCCATTTTTGAGGAAGTTCATCGATACATTTCTCTAACGTTTGATTAAAAGAGTTGTTGTTTAGTAAGGCGGTTTCGTTTTCTGAAATATTCCAATCGTTTATGACATCTTTTGTTTTCCAATTTCCTGATGCGTCAAAAAAATGGTCTAAACTTATGTTCGGTTCAGTTTTGTATTTGGAACGATAATAATCGGCAACCTTATTTTTCAAAATTCCCATCAACCAAGTTTTGGGTTTACTATCTTCTTTGAAGTTTTCGAACGAATTATAGGCGGCAATCAAAACTTCCTGAACCAAATCTTCGGCATCTTCTTTATTTGAAAGTAGGTAAGTGGCTCTTTGCAAAAGTGGTTTTGAATAATCTCTTATCCATTGTCTAAAAATTTCGTTTTTATTCATTTTCTTTTGATTGATAGCAAATTTTGGAATCTTAAAATTAAGAATATAAATTGAAATTTTTATTGCGTTTGCTTGTTAATTGAAACTTAAAGTTGTCTGTTCGACTTTAAAATGGATTTTTTAAAAGTAAAACCACAAAAAAAGCAGTAATTATATAATTACTGCTGGGATATTTTAAACTATTTAGTTTGGCTTTTGCTTTAGGTAATATGTTGCAACGGTGAAGCTAAAGCTTGGTTATTAGCGGTAGTTTTATTTATTAAGTTCTAAATATTCATTTAGGTAATCATTTTCCATAAATTTTAAAGTGTCTTTTTTTTGTTTTAAAATATAATGCACAGTATCTGATTTTGCTTTTTTAAATACATAATCTCCAACGTTCAAATCGTTAAATTTATCGACACTAATGCGATGAATAATACCGGACTTTAAATGTACATATCTTGCTATATTTGCTCCATCCCCCTTCTGATCTTGTTTTTTTTCAAATATTTCTCCTTCAAATTCATAATTATGAAACTCAAAATATTTTTTAGTTATATATTCTTCAGAATTTGAAATAAAAAATTCACCAATTAAAGATATTAGTATAATCGGTATTATTATTAATCCGATTATGTTAGATATGTTTTGATTTGTATCATTTTCTTTATGCATTCTTATTCCAAAATTACCACTAACGTGTCCGTGATTTGCGTAAGTTAAGGTATTTAAAGCCAAAACTTTAATAATATCTCAAACCCGCAATTTAGCAAAATACGAGTTAGCGGTTCGGGCTTTTTAATGATTGTCTTTAATTCTATTTTTAACATAAGTTATGAAATCAACTATCATATCAATAATATCTTCCAAGTCCTAAGTTGCTAAAAAAATGTAAGTGCAAAATAATTAATCCAATAAATAACGAAATAGCAATTACTTTATTTATCACAGACTCTTCTTTACGTTTAAAGACTGTCGCAATTAAAATTCCAAATGTTGGAACAAGTCCAATAAATAATAGTAAATGAATCCATCCATGTCCTTGATAGTCGTGTGAACCACTAGAATAAAGTTTAATTAAAATGTCGTTTAAAGCAACAAATAAATATGTCAATGCACTGATTAAAATGCTATTAATATTTTTTGTCCCGAAGCAAACTAAAATTGTTGTGATTGTCAAAACAATTGGGGTCAACAAAATTCCATTTGGAGCAAAGAAGTGTCCAATTAATCCATTTAAGATTACAGTCAATACTGCAATTCCTAATGCTATTTTATTACTCATATTTCTCTGCCGTTTCTGTGTTTTAGCCTGACGGCTAACGTTTCTGTGCTTTGCGAAGTTACGATATTTATTCTCAAACTTTAATGCTATCTCAAGCCCGCAATTTAGCAAAATACGAGTTAGCAAATCGGTTTTATTATAAGGTTTAATTTGAACGTCTTTAGTAAGTGTCAAATATTAAAATTATTCAATATGAAAATACTTTTAAGTAAGTCAAATAAAGAAAATAGAACTATTTATTCGGTTTATTTATACCATTTGTTTTTAAAAAATCCGATAAAAACTCTGGTAATTCACCATATTTCTCTTGTAAATATTGTAGTACCATCACACGTTTTTCGTTAACATCTCCGTCGACGTCAAACTCATAAATAGAATTTATTCTGTCTAAAATATCATTGTTAGTAGCTAATATATCAACTAATAAGTCTATTACAACTTTTTCGAATTTACCATCCCCTGTATTCATTGAGAAGTTTGTCATATATTTTTTTTTTACGTTTTTATAAAACTGTTTGCTCACATTATTTTTTGCCGAAACCATTAAGCTAAAAGTTTCGTAAAAAAATACATGTTTGTGTTTTATTTATTTGGTTCATGGCGAATGTAATTATTTTTTTGGTAATTTATCAATAAAGTGTTAATTTAAATCAATCAAATGTTCTTAGTTGCGTCATAAAGTGTGAAACGTACATCATAAAGAAGTAGCAATAGAAAACCAAGTGGTAGCAATACAAAATGATGTTGTAGCAATACAATATAAGGTTGTAGCAATAGAAAACGATGTTGTAGCAATAGAAAACGATGTTGTAGCAATACAAAACGATGTTGTAGTAATACAAATCGATGTTGTAGCAAGGCACTAATTAGCTAAAAAACAAAATCAGTCAGATAACTAAAAAAAATATATTATGGCAAAGAAAACATCAGAAGCTCAAATCATTCAGAATTACGGAGTATTATTCGAGAATGTAAAAAAAGACACGGTATTAGCCACTGAATTGGCTGAATATGGTTACGATGCAACCGCAATTGCACAAGGTGAAAATTTGTATCAAACGTTATTGACTAAATACAATGCCAATAAAACCGAAACAGCCGAAGAAATATCGGCTTATGCCAATTTTAGCGCACATTTTGAGGTTTTGGAAGCTGTTTATGCTACCGATCGCAAAAAGGCTAAAATTGTTTTCAAAGGTCAAGCAGATGTACTTAAAAATCTGGAGCTTGTAGGTACTGCTCCTGTACGTAATGCTTCGCTTTTAAATTCGATAGGCATTTTTTATAATGCACTTCTAAATAATGCGGCTTGGCTTACTGCCTTAAACCGTTTAAAAATTACAGCAACGCACGTAAATGAGCAATTGTCAAAATTAGCCACAACCAATTCGGCTTATGCTGCTTACGCGCAAGAAAAGGGAGAAAGCCAGCAGGCTACACAAGATAAAAACAAGGCTTTTGATGACGTAATTAAATGGGTAAATGAATTCTACGCAGTGGCTAAAATTGCGCTTGAAGACAAACCGCAACTTTTAGAAAGTGTTTCTAAATGGGTACGCAGTTAAACAAAAAATCGGCTTTTCAATTCAGAAAAGCCGATTTTTTTATGCTACTTTAATCGATTGATAAAGTTCTAAAGCTTTACCGTCGGTTAACATCGAAACGAATTTACAAACATTCATCAAACGTTCGTAAAGCGAATCGGTTTCGATATGATATTGTTCGGGAAGCATTTTCAGAATTAAATCGTCAAAATGCGTCATTTTTCCGTTGTATTGATTATTAACTGCCGTGCTAAATTTTTCTAACAAGGTGTTGATTACTTGATAACCGATTACTTCTTTCTGAATCACTTCTTTACTTTCGTAAACGTTAGAAATACTAATGGTAATGATGTCTTTCATTTGCGCAACATACGTGCATTTCTCAGTTAAAGCAAACGGAAATTCGCCCATCATAATCGCTTCTTCATTATCCATGAAAACACGAACAGCATCGTTAATTAAACTTCCAATAGCTAATGCACGAAGGTAACTTACACGTTCGGCTTTGGTTCTTAATTGTGCATATTTAGCAGAATTGATGTTGTCTTTTACAATTTTAATTAAAAATTCCAAAGCGTGTTCTTCAGGTATCCAACCTAAATTTATACCGTCTTCAAAATCAATAATCGTATAACAAATATCATCTGCAGCTTCCATGACATAAGCTAACGGATGACGATGAAAACGCAATTCTCCATCTTTCTTTTTGATTAAACCTAATTCGTTGGCAACATCTAAAAAGGCTTCTTTATCGTTTTGAAAGAATCCATATTTTTTATCAGAAACATCTAACGTAGGTTTTTTAGGTAAGCTTTCTTTCGGATATTTCATAAAAGTTCCTAAGGTTGCATACGAAATACGTAAACCACCTTCAGCTCCCGGACGACTTGCCGTTAGGACATTAAATCCGTTGGCATTACCTTCAAAATCAATTAAATCTTGCCATTGCTTAGGTTCTAAATCCAATCGGTATTTTTCGCCCAAGCCGTTTTTAAAGAAATCGCCAATGGCTTTTTCACCCGAATGTCCGAATGGAGGATTCCCGATATCGTGAGCCAAACAAGCAGCTGCCACAATAGCACCAAAATCGTTTATGGTATAACCTAATTCTTTTAAATCTTCGTGTTTATCTAAAACTTGTTCACCTATCAATCTTCCTAACGAACGTCCAACCACAGAAACTTCCAAACTATGCGTTAATCTGGTATGAACAAAATCGGTTTTAGAAAGCGGAATTACCTGAGTTTTATCTTGTAAACTTCTAAAGGCATTTGAAAAAATAATTCGGTCGTAATCAACTTCAAATCCAACTCTCGAGTCTTTTTCGTCTTTTCTATTTCTAATATGTTCGTCGCCGTGTTTTTTTAACGAAAGCAACTGTTTCCAATGCATCATAAATTCATAATAAGGTGTTTTCAAAGATAGTGTTTATCTGAGTTTTTTTAAAATGAAAAGCCGTCTAATTGACGACTTTTTGATTATTTATTTCGGTTTGAATGATGTTCTTTTTGATTTGATATAAGGCCGAATTTTTAGCTTCTGCAAATGAAGTGTTGTAAATTTTATTTATTGTTTGATATTTTTCTGGAAAATTCGAAAGTAGTTTGTCGTAATATAAATCTAAGGTTTCGTTAGTTGGATTTGTGAATTCTAAATGCATTTCGAAACGACGTTTCAAAGCTTCGTCAATCATTTGAACTTGATTGGTTGCTGCCATCAAAATGGATTTTTGAGGAAAGTTATCAATCAACTGAAGAATCGCATTGACGACACGTTTCATTTCTGAATTGTCTTTGTTGTCGTAATCTCTGATTTGTCCTAACGAATCGAATTCATCAAAAAATAAAACCAAACCTTCATATTGTGCTTCTTTAAATAAGGCATCGATATTTTTGGCGGTTTCACCCAATTTAGACGAAATAATAGTTGCTAAATTTACGATTACCAATTTGCGATTTAAGTGTTTTGCAATTGCTTTTGCTGTCATCGTTTTTCCGCATCCGGTTGCACCGTACATTAAAATTTTATTGGCAATGGGTAATTTATATTCCAATAATTTTTCTCTGAATTGTTGTTCTAATAAAAAATCATCAATCTGTTTAGCTACATTTTCGTTAAATACAACGTCATCTAAATTAACGTCACTTCGGTCGATATAATAAAAAGAACTCATTATTTTTTGATGTATGAATTTGAATATTTACGCAAGCTTTTGTTTGATATAAAAATAGCAAAAAGCATAAAGACTACGGCAATGATAAATGGCGCGCCTGGAAATAAAAATGGTGCTTCGTCGTGTGTGAAATAATAAAATACATTGGTCATTAATAACGGACCAAATATGGCTGTTGCGCTGTTTAAACTGGCTAATGTTCCTTGAATTTGACCTTGCTCGGTTGCAGGAATATGTGTAGTTATTTCGGTTTGCATGGCCGGACCTGCGATTCCACCTAAACAATACGGAATTAAAAAGACAAACATCATCCAACTTTCTTGTGCAAATGCAAATAACAATAATCCTAAACAGTTTAAGGAAAGTCCGATTAAAATACTTTTAGAATTACCTAATTTCGGATTTACCCAACGGATTAATCCACCTTGTACAACGGCAACTAAAAATCCGATAACACCAAGAGAAATACCGACCATTTGTTCGTCCCATTTAAATCGATACATCGTATAAAAACTCCAGTTTCCGTGAATGGCATGCGAAGCTAAATACATAAAGAAAATGGCACTCGCTAATCCTAATACTTCTGGGAATTTTTTTAATCGTAAAAGTGCTCCAACCGGATTCGCAGTTTTCCATTCAAAAGCTCTTCTTTTTTCTTTAGGTAAGGATTCTGGAAGGACAAATATTCCGTATAAAAAGTTTACAAAACATAAAATGGCTGCTGCATAAAAAGGAACTCGCGAACCGTATTGACCTAAAAGTCCACCAATAACTGGTCCGATGATAAATCCAACTCCAAAAGTAGCGCCAATCATACCAAAGTTTTTTGCTCTATTTTCGGGTGTGCTTACATCGGCAATATAAGCGGTTGCGGTTGATATACTTGCTCCGGTAATTCCAGCGATAATTCTTCCTAAAAAAACCAATCCAATAGTAGGGGCGACCGCTAAAAGTAGGTAATCTAATCCAAAAGCTAAAAGGGAGATTAACAAAACAGGACGTCTTCCGTATTTATCACTTAAATTTCCGATAAAAGGAGCAAAGATAAATTGTGTAAATGCGTAAGCGAAAGCTAGCCATCCACCAATCTTAGCTGCTTCTGTAATGTCTGATTGTAGAAGTTCTTCAAGTAATTTTGGGATAACCGGAATGATAATTCCAATTCCAATTACGTCAAGTAATATGGTAATTAGTATGAAACCAACTGCAGCTGATTTTTTTGATGATGACATAGTTTTATTTTTTTCAAAGCTACGAAATAAATCTTTTGAGCATAAAAAAAGTCCTTCGAAGTGAAGGACTTTTTGATATGAAAAACAATCTACTAAAGTTCAAAAGCTCTTTTTGGATCGTTGTTTAATAATAATTCAGTTGGGTTTTCTAAAGCTTCTTTAACAGCAACTAAGAAACCAACAGACTCACGACCGTCGATAATTCTGTGATCGTAAGATAATGCGATGTACATCATTGGTGCGATAACCACTTGTCCGTTTACAGCAACTGGACGCTCGATGATGTTGTGCATTCCTAAAATTCCAGATTGTGGAGGGTTGATGATTGGTGTAGATAACATTGAACCAAATACACCACCGTTAGTGATTGTAAAAGTTCCACCTGTCATTTCATCAACTGTAATTTGACCGTCACGAGCTCTTGTTGCTAAACGTTTGATGTCTGCTTCAACGCCACGGAAAGATAATAATTCTGCGTTACGAACAACAGGAACCATTAATCCTTTTGGTCCAGAAACTGCTACAGAGATATCTGCGAAGTCAAATTTAATTTGCTCTTGACCATCAATCATTGAGTTAACATCTGGGAATAATTGTAAAGCACGAGTAACAGCTTTAGTGAAGAAAGACATATATCCTAAACCTACACCGTGTTTTGCTTTAAAAGCATCTTTGTACTCGTTTCTTAATTTGTTTACAGCAGTTAAGTTAACTTCGTTGAAAGTTGTTAACATAGCTGTTGTGTTTTTAGCTTCAACTAAACGCTCTGCTACTTTACGACGTAACATAGACATTTTTTTGCGCTCTGTTCCACGTGGTCCTCCAGTTGGAGTTCCCATTGAAGGTACAGCGTTGATAGCGTCTTCTTTAGTTACACGACCGTCTTTTCCAGTTCCTTGAATTGAAGAAGCGTCCATGTTTTTTTCATCTAAGATTTTCTTAGCTGCTGGAGAAGCTGAACCTGTTGCATATGTAGCTGCAGGTGCTGCTGCTACTGGAGCAGGAGCTGCTTTAACTTCTTCTTTAACCTCTGCTTTTGGAGCTTCAGTTGCAGGTGCGCTACCAGATGGTTTTGCTGCACTTGTATCGATTAAACAAACTACTTGACCTACTGCCACAGCGTCACCTTCTTCAGCTTTTAAAGTGATGATTCCACTTACTTCTGCAGGTAATTCCAAAGTTGCTTTGTCTGAATCAACTTCAGCAATAGCTTGGTCTTTTTCTACATAATCTCCATCTTTTACTAACCAAGTAGCAATTTCCACTTCAGTGATTGACTCCCCTGGCGAAGGAACTTTCATTTCTAAGATACTCATGAGTATATTAATTTATATTGTTATTGTAACTACTTTATTATTTTAAATCTTTATCAAAAACCATGTTGATTGCGTGTGCATAACGTGCTTTTGAACGTACAGATGAACCTGCTGCTGGAGCAGAAGCGTCTGCTGGTGCTGCTAAACGGAATTTAACTAAGTCAAAGTTCATTAACATGTATCCGTAAGCTCCCATATTTCTTGGCTCTTCTTGTGCCCAAACATAATCAGTTACGTTTGGATAAGAATCGATAATTGCTTTTATTTCGTTAATCGCTAACGGGAATAATTGCTCTAATCTTACAAATGCTACATCTGTTCTTCCTAATTCTTCAGCTTTAGCTGTTAAATCGTAATAGAATTTACCAGAAACAAATACCAATGTTTTGATTGCTGATTTATCTGTTACTTTCGGATCATCTACAACTGGTTTGAATGAACCGTTTGTGAAATCTTCGATAGGAGAAACTGCTAATGGATGACGTAATAAACTTTTTGGTGAGAAAACGATTAATGGTTTTCTAAAGTCTGTTACCATTTGGCGTCGTAATAAATGGAAGTGGTTAGCAGGTGTTGTACAGTTTGCTACATACATATTATGGTTTGCACATAATTGTAAATAACGCTCTAAACGTGCTGAAGAGTGTTCTGCACCTTGATGCTCATATCCGTGAGGTAATAAAATTACTAAACCGTTTTGGTTGTTCCATTTATCTTCTCCAGCAGAAATGTACTGGTCAAACATAATTTGAGCTCCGTTAGAGAAATCTCCAAATTGTGCTTCCCAAATAGTTAATGCTTTTGGATTGGTCATAGCGTAACCGTATTCGTATCCAACTACAGCATACTCAGATAAGTGCGAGTTAAAGATACGCATTTCACCATTACGAGATTGTAATTGGTTTAACATCGTTACTTCTTCTTCAGTATCTTCTGTTTTTACAACAGCATGACGGTGAGAGAATGTACCACGTTGAACATCTTGTCCTGTGAAACGAACGTCAAAACCTTCTTGCATTAAAGTTCCGTAAGCTAAAAGTTCACCCATTGCCCAATCTAAACGATCTGTTTCGTACATTTTAGCACGGTCACCGATTAATTTAGCTGTCTTATTGATGAATTTTTTGTCTTCTGGTAATTTTGTGATTACTTCAGAAACTTTATCTAAAGATTCGCGAGAAACAGTTGTGTCAAAAGTTTCTAACATTCTAGAACGATCAGCAATGTTGTAACCGATCCATTCTTTATGCATGAAAGGAATAACAGTTGCTTTTTCGTTTGCTTTAGCAATAGCTAAATTTTCTTCTAGTAATGCTTTGTATTTATCTTCTAATGCAACCACATATTCTTCAGTTACAACTTTGTTCTCTAATAAACGAGCGTTGTAAATGTTACGAGCATTTTGGTGTTTAGAAATTAATTTATATAAAAGAGGTTGCGTGAAACGAGGTTCGTCTCCTTCGTTGTGACCGTATTTTCTGTATCCAACTAAATCAACAAAAACATCTTCGTTGAATTTCATACGATATTCTAAAGCGAAGATAAATGCTTTAACAGCAGCTTCGGTATCATCAGCATTAACGTGAACTACAGGTGCAGCTACAACTTTAGCGATGTCTGTAGAATAAACTCCAGAACGAGCATCTTTATAATTAGTTGTAAATCCAACTTGATTGTTTAAAACCACATGAATTGTACCACCTGTTTGATATGCACGTAATTTAGACATTTGAACAATTTCATAAACAATTCCTTGTCCTGCGATTGCTGCATCTCCGTGTAAACAAATTGGTAAAACTTTA
>Ga0233372_1000417_pt1 | contig 19254 bp, 12 predicted proteins | sample ElkDunMinimDraft_4_FD_191538 | JGI IMG/M metagenome (GOLD analysis project Ga0233372, IMG submission 191538) | Fecal eukaryotic communites from dung pellets of Tule Elk in California, USA - Elk Dung D8 | ecosystem: Host-associated > Mammals > Digestive system > Large intestine > Fecal | place... | reverse complement strand
GCGCCTCGCGGCGATCGTCGAAGTGGCCCGCTCCTAGCCCGGCCGGCAACGCGAGCGCAGCTGCGGCGGGTGCCGTCCCCGTGAGGTGGCACCCGCCGTCGTGCAGAACACCCACCGCGGCCGGGGCCACGGCGGCTGCGATCAGGAGCAGCGGACTCGTACGGGCCCGCAGGCCCAGGGCCGGCAGACGCGGGGTGTCAGCGCCCCTGCCGGACGCGTCTGGGAGGCAATACCGAGCGGAGCCTGGCGACGCCTGCGCTGTAGTCGGAGATGTCGGTGACGCAGCCGTGGCCGGTGTGTGCGAGCAGGTGCCTTCCGCCCTGTTCGATCAGGAGCGCGTCGGCCAGCGGCACCGTGTGCACGTTCCCGTCGCCGTCCACAATGGCGGCACTGTCGGAGCAGATGATCAGGGCTCCTTTGGAGCGGAGCCGTTTGAGCATCGGGGGCCGGTAAACCTGACCGGAGGGGCGCCCGCTGCTGCGGGGACATGTCTGCTCGACCGCGCCGGGCAGTGCAGGTCGTGTCCCGTGCGGGACGACCATCATCGCGGAGGAGAACCATCCGGCCATCACGTCCCGGGCCTGCGCTGCGGTGAACCGGAGCAGGCGGTCCATCGGATCCGGCGACGGGATGAATCCGGGCGTGCCCAACAGTTCCCACTCATCGGGGGAGCCCAGGATGCTGAAGGGCGGGATGCCGGCGGCGACGATTGCCTCGTCGAATGCCTCCTGGGTCGAGCCCTCCGCAACGAGGCGATAGAACTCGGCCCAGAGCGCGACCGGCTCGTCGATTTCGGCCTGGGCCGGGCCCTCCACAACCAGGCGTTGGAACTCGGCCCAGAGTACTTCCGCCGCGCCCGCCGTGTCCGAACCCGTTGTGTCCCTCGGTGACGTGGGAAAGCCCAGCCCGTGCTCGTGCACGTCCGCGTCGTGCTCCAGGACCTCGGACTGGGCCGTGTGGGCGTACCCGGCGCGGCCCAGGGCCTCGTTGACGCGCGACGTCAGGATCCGCAGGAGCAGCTCCGTGGCCGGGTCGGGTCCGCCCAGGAACGCCAGCTGGACCCCGCCGACCTCGTCGGCGTACCAGATGGGGCCGGCCTGATGGCGGGCGGACGGCGTGAAACGGGTGACCTGTGGTCCGGGGGGCAAGGGGAGGCGCAGGTCCGGTGGCGCCGCGCCGCTCAGGGAGAGGACCGCGTTGCCGGTGGTGAAGAACGTCCGCACGTGCCGCCGGATGTCTTCGGCGGTGAAGAGCCGAGGATCCACCTCTGGCCAGCGGAGCAGGCCGGCGCCGCGCGCACCGTAGCGGCGGGCGAGCAGTGATCCGAAGGGGTTGAGCGGGCCGCGGCCGGTAACCCAGAGGTGCCGGTCACGGGAGGCGACGTCGGCCAGCGCGTCGGCGAGGTCCGCGGGCGGAAGGTTGTCGAGGACCGTGCAGATGGCGGCTACCTGCTCCACGACCTGCGCCGGAGACCCGGCCACGCCGCTGAAACCCGTATCGCCCATGCCGGTAATTTGGTCGTTGTCGTTCGCGGCGGATGGCTGTGCCCGCACCACCAGCTGCTGCACCACGTGGGTCAGGCCGATCGTGTCGAGGTCCTCGTCTCGGGGGTCGCAGCCGAAAGAAAGTCTCCCGGCCAGCGGGCCGGGAGACTCTCCTTCCGAGACGGTGGCCCCGTCGATCTCATGTCGTCGCATCCGCGGATCCTAAGCGGGCGGGTCAATCCGCCGCTGCCGATGCGACCTCCGCTCAGAGCCGGTACGTCCGCGCCACCGCGACCATCTCCGAACTGTGCGACCCGACCACCCCGACCCCCGCCGGCCGGGGCTGGAACCCGGGCAGCCCGGTCAGCCCGTCGCTGGCGTCCATCGCCCGCAACGTCACCGGGCCGTCGGCCCGCAGCACCAGTTCGATCTCCACGCCCTCGGCCGGCGGTGCGTGGAAGACCACCCCGAACCCCCAGCCCTCGACGGGTTCAGTTGTGCCCTCGACCGGACGCCCGGCAACCGTCGCCCGCAGCACGGCCGCGTTGCCGGTCGATACGTGCAGGGTCGTCAGCCGTACGGTGCGTTGCGGTTCCAGGCGCAGCCGCAGCGTGCGGACGTCGCCGACGGTGGTGTCGGCGAGGGTGGTCAGCTTCGGTGCGGGCAGGTCGGCGGCCTGGGCCGGGCCGCCCTGCAGGGTCAGCCCGCCGAGCCCGGGGAAGCGGTCCTGCGGCCAGGCCGAGCCGTCGACGTGCCGGGCCGTCCAGGGCTGCGGGTCGGTCTCCCGGCTCAGCCAGTGCGCGCTGCCGTCGTCGGTGTCGAGCGCGTACAGCAGGTGGGTCGGCACCGGGTGGTCGGCGTCGAAGCGGTCGACGGCCAGCCCGGTGGTGAGGAAAGCCACCGTGGCGAGCCCGGCGACCAGCGCGGGGACCGCGCCGAGCCGCCGGTCCCGCAGCGCCACCAGCCCCCGTGCGCCACCCGGGGCCGGGAAGAGCAGATCGAGCACCGGCAGCGCAGCCAGGCCGAGCAGGACGGCGAAGAGCGCCGCCACCCCGCCCTGCTTCATCCCCAGCGCGGGGAAGAGCAGCACGATCGTCGGCACGAGCAGCAGCAGCGTCACCGCCGTTGCCGCCGTGACCGCGAGCACCCCGCCGAACCCGTCCGGCTTGAGCCGCAGCGCCACCAGCCCGGCGAGCGCGCCGGCCAGCGCCGGGAGCACCGCCAGGTACGCCCCGCCGGGGGTGACGGCCGCCAGGACCAGACCGATGATCGCCAGCCAGCCCAGTCCGCCGATCGCCAGCGCGGCCGGGCCGACGCGGCGGCGCAGCAGGGCGTACCAGATCAGCAGGATCGTGGCGGCGAGCGCCACCACCGCCAACCGGTACCAGACCGGCCGGTACGGGTCGAGCAGCGTGGCGTACCCGGGCCGGATCGCGACGGTCGCCGCCCAGAGCAGCTGGGCGGCGACCGGGGCGGCGACCAGCGGCACCAGGGTCAGCCCGAACCCGGCCGCGAGGCGCGACCAGGAGGTCCGCCCCTGCCGGCGGGCCAGCCAGCCGAGCGCGGCCACCGCGAGCAGGGCGAGCGCCGCCAGCGGCCAGGTCGCCGCCCCCGGATAGCTGACCAGCGACCCCAGCACCGGGAAGTACGTCGCGTCCCCGCCGGCGTCGAGCCGGGTCAGGTCGGTACGCCCGAACTCCCGCGCCAGCCCCAGCGCGTTCGCCCCGTGGTGCTGGAGGCTGCCGCGGTCCAGCGACTCGGGGGTGTCCAGGGGTGTGTGGTAGATCGCCGCGCCGTCGATGTAGGCGGAGTTCAGCCCGGCGAAGCCGTTGTCGAGGAACGCGGTGAAGTCGGTGTCGTTGGGGAGCAACCGGTAGATCTCCACCGCGAACGAGGTGCCGAGCGGGTGCGCCGCGGCTTCGCCGAAGACGTCCACCAGCGCCGCGTTGCGCTCCGAGGTCTGGAACATGATCACCGGGCCGGTGGAGCCGCGGGCCTCCAGGTTCAGCACCACCCCGCCCTCGGCGGCCAGCGGATGCTCCGCCGCGAAGGCCTGCGCACCGCAGAGGCACGCCTCCTCGGCGTCGGTGAGGACGAAGACGATGTCGTTGCGGGGCGCCGGGCCGGCGGTCAGCGCCCGGGCCACCTCCAGCAGCGCCGCGGTGCCCGCCGCGTCGTCGTTGCCACCGGGGCCGACCTGCACCGAGTCGTAGTGCGCCACCAGGAAGACCCGGCCGGTGGGATCGGTGCCGGGCAGCCGCGCCACCACGTTGCGGACCTGGGCCAGGGTCGCGCCCGCCGCCGCCCCGCTCAGGTGGCCCGCCTCGGCGCCGACGGTCTCCTGCGTCTGCACCTCCAGTCCCAGTGCGCGCAGCTCCCGCTCCAGGTGGGAGCGGACCTCATCGTTCGCGGCGCTGCCCGCCGGATGCGTGCGGGCCGCCACCACCTCGGCGTGCGCGTACGCCCGGGCGGCGCTGAACTCCCCGGGTGGCGCTTGCGCTGTCAGCGGTGTCGGTGGTCGTAACGTGAGCAGGGTCGCCGCGCCCAGGGCGATCAGGACGATGAGGGCCGCGCACGCGGCAGCGAACCGGTGACGGGGCCGGATCAGGACGCGTTCGGCGGGCCGCGCGAGGGGTGCGGGCACGTTCTCTCCTTGCCGGGGGACGGGGGTGTCGATCGTGTGGTGCGTCACATCCTGCCCGGCTGGTGCCGCTGATGCACAAGACCCGGGGGTCGTCGATGTCCGCGCCGATCGCCTAGCGTGGACGGGTGACCGGCCCGGGCCGCGGTGTGCTCCGGGCTGTTTGTGCGGCCCCCGCGTTGTGCATGCCCGGGTCGGTGAACAAGGATCTACCGGGACATGGGAAGAAGGAGCCTGAGATCAGCACCGAGACGCTGAGCGGAACGGGCGGTGAGCCGGCATGACCGGGTCTTCCGTCGCGCCTCTGGCGTACCCGCACGGCGGGCTGGGGCCCAATCCCAACCTGCCCCAGCGGGAGCGGCTGCGCGTCCTGCTGGTCGAGGACGACGAGGGCGACGCCTTTCTCGTCGCCGAACTGCTCGCCGAGGCCGACGCCGCGGTGGACCTTGTCGTCGCCACCAGCCTGAACGAGGCGCGGCAGCGGATCGCCGGCGTCGACTGCGTGCTGCTGGACCTGGGACTCCCCGACGCGCAGGGGCTCGACGGGCTGCGGCAGGTGCTGGAGATGCCGAGCAACACCGCCGCCGTCTGCGTGCTGACCGGTCGCTCCGACGAGCACCTCGGCATCGGCGCGGTCGCCAAGGGCGCCCAGGACTACCTCGTCAAGGGGCAGGTCGACGGCATCCTGCTGACCCGTGCGCTGCGCTACGCCGTGGAGCGCAAACGGGCCGACGAGAACGCCCGCCGGCTGCGGGAGATCGAGCTGCGCCAGGCCGAGTCGGCTCGCCTGGAGCGCGGCCTGCTGCCGCAGCCGCTGATGGAGACCGACGAGGTCGCCGTCAACACCTTCTACCGCCCGGGCCGGCACGCCGCCCTGATCGGCGGGGACTTCTACGACGTGGTGCAGACCCGCCCCGACTGCATCGATCTGATCGTCGGCGACGTCTGCGGGCACGGTGTCGACGAGGCCGCGCTCGGTGTCGAACTGCGCGTGGCGTGGCGGGCGCTGGTGCTGGCCCGGGTTCCGGACGACCAGGTGCTGCCGGCGCTGGAGCAGGTGCTGATGAGCGAACGGCGGGCGCGCGAGATCTTCGCCAGCGTCGCCGCCGTACGGCTGGACCTGGCGAACAACCGCGCGACGGTACGGCTGGCCGGGCATCCACCGCCGCTGCTGCTCACCGGCGGCCGGGCGACCGCGGTCGCCGCTCCGCCCGGGCTGCTGCTCGGCATCCGGCCGCGTCCCCAGATCGCCTACGACATCGAGTTCACCACCGACGATTGGTCGCTGTTGATGTACACCGACGGAATCATCGAAGGGCGCACCGGGACCGGCGACGACCGTCTCGACGTGCCGGGCCTCAGCGCCCTGCTCGCCGATCCGGCGAGCCGCCGGATCGGTCTGCCCGATCTGCCGGGCTGGCTGGTCGGCCGGGCCGAGGAGTTCAACGGCGGCCCGCTCGCCGACGACGTCGCGATGCTCCTGGTGAGCCGGGGCGGTGGACGGTGATGAAGCCCAGTAGCTGGAGCCTGCGGCAGCGGGTCGTCACGATCTGCGTCATCGTCGCCTCGGTGCTGGTGCTGATCGCCGCGGGCGGTGCGGCAGTGGCCGCCCAGAACCGCACCCAGATCGACATCCTGCTCAACAAGACCGGTCCGCTGCGCGCCGACGGCCAGGCAATGCTCGGCGCGCTGGTCGACCAGCAGACCGGCGTACGCGGTTACGCGGTGACCGGCCGGGAAGCCGACCTGGCGCCGTACACCGGGGGGCAGCGGGCCGAGGCCGACCTGGCCCGCAAGATGAACGCGCTGCTGGCCGATCAGCCGGAGATCCAGGCGCACCTGGTCAAGGTGCAGGAGCTCGCCGCCCGCTGGCGCGCCGAGATCGCCGAGCCCTCGATCGCGGCGACCCGAGACCAGGGCACCGACGCCGGGCAGGCGGTGCTGGCCACGCACGGCGGCGCCCTCTTCGACGAGATCCGCGCCGAGGTCACCCAGCTGCAGGACTCCGTGCTCGTGCTGCGCAACCGGGTCGCCGACGACGCCGAGCGCACCAGCAACATGCTGGTGCTGCTGCTGGTGATCGCCGCGGTGGTGATGGTGGTCGCGGTCGTGGCGTTGATGAGCACCCTGAACCGGCTCTTCATCGGCCCGATCACGGTGCTCGCCGGCCAGGTGCGGGAGATCGCCGAAGGGGACTACGACCGCCACATCGAGCCCGCCGGCCCGCCGGAGCTGGCCCAGCTCGCCGGCGACGTCGACCAGATGCGCCAGAAGATCGCCAAGGATCTGGCGGAGGTCCGGGAGGCCCGGACCCGCATCGAGTGGGTCAACAGCCAGCTGCAGAAGCAGGCCGAGGAGCTGGTGCGCTCCAACCGGGACCTGGAGCAGTTCGCCTACGTCGCCTCGCACGACCTGCAGGAGCCCCTGCGCAAGGTCGCCAGCTTCTGCCAGCTGCTGCAGCGGCGCTACGCCGGTCAGCTCGACGAGCGGGCCGACCAGTACATCGCCTTCGCCGTCGACGGCGCGCAGCGGATGCAGCGCCTCATCAACGACCTGCTCGCCTTCTCCCGGATCGGGCGCCTCACCACCGGCTTCACCGAGGTCGACCTGAACAAGGTCATGGGTGACGTCGCCGGGCAGACCGAGGCGTCGCGCAAGTACGCCGACGGCGAGCTGACCTGGGATTCGATGCCGACCATCCGCGGCGAAGAGCCGCTGCTGACGAACCTGCTCGTCAACCTGGTCAGCAACTCGATGAAGTTCCGCCGTCCCGACGTCACGCCCCGGGTGCACATCTCGGCGCGGCGCGTCGGCGACGAGTGGGAGATCACCTGCCGCGACAACGGCATCGGCATCGAGCCGGAGTTCGCCGACAAGATCTTTGTGATCTTCCAGCGGCTGCACTCCAAGGACGCCTATCCGGGCACCGGAATCGGACTGGCGATCGTCAAGAAAATCGTCGAATACCATGGCGGGCGGGTCTGGGTCGACACCGACGTCGACGAGGGCACTGCCATCTGCTTCACCCTGCCGGCGAGCGCCGACCTGGACGAGGCGCAGCCGACGGCCGACCCGGCCCCGGCCGGCGACCCGGAACCGACCGACACGGAGCGGGCCGACACGGAGCGGGCCGACACGGACCCGGCTGGTGGCGCGGAGCCGGCCGGCGCGGAGCAGGCTGGTGGCGCGGAGCCGGCGGCGCCGGAGCAGCGCAACGGCAGCACCGTGGCTGCGGCCGACGGTGCCGGCACGGCAGAGCAGCAGACCGGTGCGACCGACGCGCCGGCCACCGGATCCGATGGGGCGTCGCGGGCCGACGCCGACGACAGCACCGCTGGCGTGAAGGAGACGAGCGCATGACCGCACCGGCGGACGGCAAGAGCCCCATCGAGGTCCTCCTGGTCGAGGACGATCCGGGCGACGTGCTGATGACCCAGGAAGCGTTCGAGGAGCACAAGCTGCGCAACCGGCTCACCGTCGTCTCCGACGGCGAGCAGGCGCTGAGCTACCTGCGCAAGGAAGGGCCGTACGCGGGCGTGGTCAGCCCCGACCTCATCCTGCTCGACCTGAACCTGCCGCGCCGCGACGGCCGCGAGGTGCTCGCCGAGATCAAGAAGGACGAGGAGCTCTGCCGGATCCCGGTGGTGGTGCTGACCACGTCCCAGGCCGACGAGGACATCCTGCGCAGCTACCAGCTGCACGCCAACGCGTACGTCACCAAGCCCGTCGACTTCGAACGCTTCATCTCCGTGGTCCGGCAGATCGACGAGTTCTTCGTCAGCGTGGTGAAGCTGCCGCCACGTGGTTGATCCGCTGCTGCACGAGGTCGGCGAGCTGCTGAGACGCACCGCCGACGAGATCGTCGTACCCCTGTTCTGCCGGCTCGGCGCCCACGAGATCTCCGAGAAGGCGCCGGGGGAGATCGTCACCGTCGCCGATCAGCGGGCCGAGGCGGCCATCACGGCCGGACTGCGCGAGCTGCTGCCCGGCTCCCGGGTGGTCGGTGAGGAAGCCGTCGCCGCCCAGCCCGGGTTGCTGGCCGACGTGAGCGCCGACGGGGACGTCTGGATCGTCGACCCGGTCGACGGCACCGGCAACTTCGCCGCCGGGCGCCGTCCCTTCGCGCTGATGGTGGCGCTGCTGCAGGATGGCCGGCCGGCGGCGAGCTGGATCTACGACCCGCTCGCCGGGGAGCTCGCGGCGGCGCGGGCCGGCGAGGCGACGTACCTGGCGGACCGGCCACTGCGGATGACGCCGGAGGCGCTCCCGCCCGAGGTGCTGCGTGGGGCGGCGATGACCCGCTTCCTGCCGCCGGCGATGCGCGAACAGGTCGAGGCCAACGGCAAACGCCTCGGTACGGTCCTCACCGGGCAGCACTGCGCCGGGCGGGAGTATCTCGACCTGCTCACCGGGGCGCAGCACTTCGTGCTCTTCTGGCGCACCCTGCCCTGGGACCACGCGCCCGGCGCGCTCCTGATCCGCGAGGCCGGCGGCGTTGCCCGGCGCTTCGACGGCACCGACTACCACCCGGGCGACGCGGACCACGGGTTGCTGGTCGCCGCGAACGAACAGATCTGGGCCGAGGTTCACGGGGCTCTGCTGGCGGGCGGGAGTCCGGTATCGTGACCGCGCGTCCGACCACGTCCGCCTGATACGGCAGACGGCAAGCGCCGGACGCGCGCGGCCACGGCCTCCCCCAGGCCGGGGCGGGCGCGCCATCGCGGCCTCCCCCGGGCCGGGGCGGTCGCACCACCGCGCCGTGGCCAAGGAAGCGGGTAGGCGTGTCCAGGACTTTCCCGGGGTCGGCGGCTCTGCGCCTGACGATGACCCTGTTCCTGTCGGTGCTGCTGGTCGCCGGCGGGGCGGCGCGCGCCGGCGCCGATCCCGACGAGGGCGGCACCGAGAAGCTGCGCAGCACACTGGAGGCCACGGCGAAGGCCCACATCGACGCGCAGGCCAAGCTCAGAAAGTCGATCAAAAAGCAGCGGCGGCTCCAGGCCGAGCTGCAGCGCGCCGAGAAGGACGTGACGGCGCTGACCGCGCAGGTCCAGGTGCTGGCCGCGGCGTCGTACCAGCGGGGCCGGCTCAGCACGGCCGGCGCGCTGCTCAACAGCATCTCCCCGCAGGACTTCCTGCAGCGCAGCGCCACCCTCGAACTGCTGGCCCAGCGCGACAGCCGGCGTCTCGGGGACCTGCACCGGGCCCGGGAGGAGGCGTCGCGGGCCAAGCTCGCCGTCGACCAGGAGATCCGCGAGCAGCGCAAACAGACCGCGGTGATGGCCCAGAAGAAGAAGGACGCCGAGGCGGCGCTCGCCGAGGTCAGCCAGGGTGCCAGCGGGGGTTTCGTCGCCGTCGACTCGCCGGCGGCCAAGCCGGCGCCCCGCAACTCCGACGGGTCATGGCCGGCCGAGTCGTGCAGTGTCGACGACCCGACCACCTCCGGCTGCATCACGCCGCGGATGCTGCACGCGATGCAGCAGGGTCAGGCGGCCGGCTACAACCGGCACGTCTCCTGTCACCGTGGCGGCGGCTTCGGTGAGCATCCCAAGGGGCGGGCCTGCGACTTCGCCGCCGCCGTGGGTGGTTTCACCGAGGTGCACGCCAGCGGCGGGGACAAGGCCTACGGCGACGCGGTGACCTCCTTCTACGTCAAGAACGCCGACCGGCTCGGGGTGCTCTACGTGATCTGGTACCGGCAGATCTGGCATCCGGGCACCGGCTGGCAGTCCTACAGCGGTGGCGGCAGCCCTGCCGGAGACCACACAAACCATGTTCATGTGTCGATGTATTGACCGGGACGCCGCCTCGGCTGCGTAGCATCGCAGCGATGACGTCACCACCTTCGGACACCCGTACCGACCCGGCACCCGCTCCGGTCGAGGCCCCGCAACCGTTGCCCGGCGGGCTCGCGGCGTTCCTGGTCTTCCTCTCCAGCGGCGCGGTGCTGGTGCTGGAGACCGTCTCGTTGCGGCTCGTCGGCCCGTACGTCGGGATCACCCTCCAGGTGACCAGTTCGGTCATCGGACTGGCGCTGGCGGCAATCGCGTACGGCGCCTGGACCGGCGGCTGGCTGGCCGACCGCCGCAACCCGCGCCGGATGCTCGCGCCCGCGCTGATCCTCGCCGCGATCGCCACCGCGGTGACCCTGCCGCTGGTGCGCTACGCCGGTGAGGTGCTGCGCGGCGCCGCCGCCCCGGGCACCCTGCTGCTGACCGGACTGGCGGTCTTCGTGCCGGCGGCGCTGCTGTCGTCGATCACCCCGATGGTGGTGAAGCTGCAGCTGGGGGACCTGAAGCGGACCGGGCAGGTGGTGGGCCGGCTGAGCAGCATCGGCACGCTCGGCGGGATCACCGCCACCCTCGGCACCGGCTTCGTGCTGGTGGCGACCCTGCCGAGCACCGTCATCATGGTGGCGCTGGCGGTGGTGATCGGCGGGACCGGACTGGCGCTGGGCCGCTACCTGTATCTGCGCGACCGCACCGCGCTGCCCGGCCCGGCCCGGACCAAGACCGTGCTCGCGGTGGTGGGGCTCGGCGCGGCGATGCTCAGCGCGGTCGCCCCGACCCCCTGCGACGTGGAGACCGCCTACCACTGCGCCAAGGTCCAGGCCGACTCCGAGCGTCCATCGGGCCGGCTGCTGCTGCTCAACTCCGCCCACCACTCCTTCGTGGACCTGGCCGACCCGACGTACCTGCGCTTCGGCTACACCCAGTGGATCGGCGTGGCGGCCGACCAGATGGCGCCGCCGGGACAGCCGTTGTCGGCGGTGCACCTCGGCGGTGGCGGATTCACCATGCCGCGCTACCTGACGGCAACCCGCCCGGGCAGCGAGAACCTGGTGTACGAGATCGACGGTGGACTGGTCGAGCTGGCCCGCCGCAAGCTGGACGTACGCGACGGGCCGCAGCTGCAGGTGGCGGTGGGCGACGCCCGGGTGCTGCTGGCCGGTCTCCCCGACGGTGAACGGGACCTGGTGGTCGGGGACGCGTTCGGGCACCTGGCGGTCCCGTGGCACCTCGCCACCCGCCAGATGGCCGCCGAGGTCCGGCGGGTGCTGCGCCCCGGCGGGCTCTACGTGCAGAACGTCATCGACTATCCGGGGCTGCGCTTCATCAGGGCTCAGGTCGCCACCGTGGCCGCCGAGTTCGATCACGTCGCGCTCGTCGCGCCCCCGGCGGCGCTGGCCGGCGAGCAGGCCTCCAACTTCCTCATCGTGGCCTCCGACGCGCCCCTGCCGCTGACCGAGTTGGATCGCCGCCTCGCCGGACTCGCAGAGCCGGTGCAGCTGCTGTCCGGCGCAGGGCTGTCCGATTTCGTCGGTGACACCCTGGTTCTCACCGACGATTACGCCCCGGTCGACCAGCTGCTCAGCCCTTCCTGACCGGCCGCGCCGCGCACTGTCCGATTCTGTCCGGGCAGGTGTAACCCCCTTCCGCCCCGGGCACCATGTGCCGCATGGGCGATGCGGGACATCAGCAGAGCCGACTGCTCGGCGACCGGTACCGGTTGGTCGAGCAGCTCGGCGCCGGCGGCATGTCCGTTGTCTGGAGCGGCTACGACGAGGTGCTCGGGCGCCGGGTCGCGGTCAAGGTGCTCGCCTCGCGGCTGGCCAACGACCGCGCGTTCCGGCACCGGATCCGCATCGAGGCCAAGGCCGCCGCTCGGCTCTGCCACCGGCACATCACCAACGTCTACGACTACGGCGAGCAGATCGACGGTGATATCACCCTGCCGTACGTGGTGATGGAGCTCGTCGACGGCGACACGCTCGCCGCCGAACTGCAGCGCCACGGCGCGTTCCAGTGGCGTACCGCCTGCACGGTCGCCGCCGAGGTGGCCGCCGCCCTGGCCGTGGCCCACGCCCGCGGCGTGGTGCACCGGGACATCACCCCGGGCAACGTGATGCTGACCCCGGGTGGGGTCAAGGTCGTCGACTTCGGCATCTCGGCGCTCGCCGGTGAGCGGGACCGGGGGCCGGACGGCACCCTGCTCGGCACCCCCGCGTACGTCTCGCCGGAGCGCCTCGACGGCGGGGACGTCTCACCGGCGACGGACGTCTACGCGCTCGGCCTGCTGCTCTACCGGATGGTCGCCGGCCGGATGCCGTGGCCGGCCGAGACCAGGACGCAGATGCTGCGGGCGCACCTCTACACAGAACCCGAGCCGCTGGAGGCCGACGCCCAGGTGCCGCCGGAGGTGACCGACCTGGTGCACCGCTGCCTGGTGAAGTCGCCCGATCAGCGACCGAGCGCGGCCGAGGTGGCCCAGACCCTCGCCCGGATCGCCGGCGTGACGTCGGTGGTGCCGGTCTCCCCGGCGGCCGGCGGCCCGGTCGCCACGACCGGCGCGGTCCTCGCCGGCAGCGACGGCACGACGATCCTGCCCTGGTCGGTCGAGACCGACCAGGTCACCCCGCCGCCGCGACGTCGGCGCCGGATGCCGATGGAAGCGGTGGCGGCGGCGGCGATCCTGGTGACGGCGACGGCGGGCCTCTGGACGCTCACCGGCCGGACACCGGCCGTCGGTGAGGACGAGAGCGCGGAAGCCGCAACGCCTGCCGCGCAGGCCTGCCAGGTGCGGTACGACGTGCGCACCGACCCGGCCGGGGCTTTCACTGCGGACCTGACGCTGTTCAATGCCGGAGCCGAGGGGCTGCGCGACTACGTGCTGAGTTTCGCGCTCCCCGGCGATCAGCGGCTGACCGGCGGTGAGGCGGCCCGCTGGGAGCAGCAGGGCCGGCGGGTGCTGGTCCGCCCCGCGAGCAGCGAGAAGCCGCTCGCCCCCGGTGACTCCGACACCATCAGCCTCGCCGGCCGGCACGCCGGAGCCAGCCTGCTGCCGGTCGAGTTCCGCCTCGGCGAACAGCACTGCGAGGTGCGGCTCTCCGCGACGGCGATCGAGAAGACCCCGGCTGCCACCACGGTCAAGGACGAGCGGGCCGGTGGGCCGGCTGCGGCCAAGGGCGGCCCGAAGGCCGGCCCCGGCAAGGGCGCTGAAGCGAAGAAGGGCCCGGGCGCAGGTGCGAAGAAGGGCCCGGGCGCCGCGCCGAAGAAGGGCCCGAACCCCAACGCCAACCCCAACGCCCGCACCACCGGCCCCGGGAAGGGATGAGCAGGGGCGTTGCGCCGTACGTCGTTCGGGTCCCGCCTAGCGGCGACGGGGGGTGCGTCGGTCCCCTGGGTCTGCGTAGGCGACCGCCTGTTTGCGGCGCGGCGCACGTGCGGCGGCCGGCCGGGCCTGAGCCGCTGGTAGAAATGACCGGGTGAGCCAGGAGCGGACGGCGGTACGGGAACGAGCCGAGGCGGTGCTGCGCCGGCTCGCCGGCGACGAGGCGCGGCTGCGTGAGGATCAGTGGCGGGCGATCGAGGCGCTGGTCGTCGAGCACCGCCGGGTGCTCTGCGTGCAGCGCACCGGCTGGGGGAAGTCGGCGGTCTACTTCATCGCCACCGCCCTGCTGCGCGGCAACGGCGCGGCCGTCGGACCGACGGTGATCGTCTCGCCGCTGCTGGCGCTGATGCGCAACCAGGTCGAGGCGGCGGCGCGGGCCGGGATCCGGGCGCGCACGATCAACAGCGCCAACCTCGACGAGTGGGACGAGATCGCCGCGGAGATCGCCGCCGGGACGGTCGACGTCCTGCTGATCAGCCCCGAACGGCTCAACAACCCCGATTTCCGTGACAACGTGCTGCCCCGGCTCGCCGCCACCACCGGCCTGCTCGTTGTCGACGAGGCCCACTGCGTCTCCGACTGGGGTCACGACTTCCGCCCCGACTACCGCCGGCTGCGGACCTTCCTGGCCGGCCTGCCCGCCGGCACGCCGGTGCTCGCCACCACGGCCACGGCGAACGAACGGGTCACCCACGACGTCGCCGAGCAGCTCAGCACCGACGACGGCAGTGCCGCCCTGGTGCTGCGGGGGACGCTGGACCGCGAGTCGCTGCGGCTGGCCGTGATCGACCTGCCGGGCGCGGCGCACCGGCTGGGCTGGCTCGCCGCCCACCTGGAGGAGCTGCCCGGCAGCGGCATCGTCTACACGCTGACCGTGGCGGCGGCGGCCGAGACCGCCGAGTTCCTCCGCTCGCGCGGCTATCCGGTGGCCGTCTACACCGGGCAGGCGGAGGACGCCGACCGGCGCGCCGCCGAACAGGACCTGCTCGACAACAAGATCAAGGCGTTGGTGGCGACCTCCGCCCTCGGCATGGGGTTCGACAAGCCGGACCTGGGATTCGTGGTGCATCTGGGTGCCCCGCCCTCGCCGATCGCCTACTACCAGCAGGTCGGCCGGGCCGGCCGCGCCGTCGCGCACGCCGAGGTGGTGCTGCTGCCGGGCGTCGAGGATGCCGCGATCTGGCGCTATTTCGCCTCGCTGGCCTTCCCGCCCGAGGAGCAGGTCCGGGCCGTGCTGGCGGCGCTGAGCACCGAACGGCCGCTCTCCACCCAGGCTCTCGAGCCCATCGTCGACCTGCGCCGGGCACGGCTGGAGATGATGCTCAAGGTCCTCGACGTCGACGGGGCGGTACGCCGTGTCCGGGGCGGCTGGCTCGCCACCGGGCAGCCGTGGCGCTACGACACCGCCCGGCTGGAGCGGGTCGCCGCCGCCCGCGTCGCCGAGCAGGAGGCGATGCGCGAGTACGCCCGCACCACCGGCTGCCGGCTGGAGTATCTGCGCCGCTGCCTCGACGACCCCGACGCCACCGCCTGCGGCCGCTGCGACCGCTGCGCCGGCCCGCAGTTCTCGCCGGAGGTGCCCGCGTCGGTGCTCGCCGCCGCGCAGGCGTTCCTCGGCCGTCCCGGCGTCGACGTGCCGCCGAAGAAGCTCTGGCCGACCGGCCTCGCGGCGGTCGGTGTGCCGTTGAAGGGGCGCATCCCGGCCGAGGAACAGGCCTGGCCGGGACGGGTGGTGGGACGCCTCTCCGACCTGGGCTGGGGTGCGCGGCTGCGCGGCCTGGTCGGCCCCGACGCGCCCGACGCCCCGATCCCCGACGATGTCGCCGCCGCCGTTATCGAGGTGCTCAAGGCATGGGCGCACGGCGACGACCGGTGGCCGCAGCGACCCGAGGCGGTGGTGGCGATCGGCTCACGCCGCCGGCCGACGCTGGTCGGTTCGCTGGCGGAACGGATCGCGTCGGTCGGCCGGCTGCCGCTGCTCGGCGTGGTCGAGCTCAGCGGCGGGGCCCAGGACGGTCCGCGCGGCAACAGCGCCCAACGGGTACGCGCCCGGCACGACGCCTTCGCCGTCCCCGCCGCACTGGCGGCGGCCCTGCCGGAGCTGACCGGCCCGGTCCTGCTGGTCGACGACCTGATCGACTCGGGCTGGACGATGACGCTGGTCGCCCGTGAACTGCGCCGGCACGGCGCGCCCGCTGTGTTGCCGCTGGCGCTGGCGATGGCCGGTTGATCCGTACCCTTTGTCCGAGGTTCCACGGGTTGACGGGGATCACCCCGGGCCGCTACTGAGCAGCGCGGCCCACGGCCGCCGATACGCTGGCCGGGTGAGCGAAGACGATCGCACCCCGGACGCGGTCCTGGACCACCCGGCCGCCGGCACCCCGGCCGGTCCGGACCACTCGCCGGCCGCCGTTCCGGCCGGCCTGGAGCGTCCGGCGGCGGCCGTCCCCGGTGGGCCGGCGCAACCGGCCGCCCCGGGCAGTACCCGGCTCGCGCTGGTCGTCGGCGGCCTGATCATCGCGCTGCTTGCCGGTTTCGCGATCGGTCGCACTCTCGACACCGGGACGGCCGCCGGTGGCGCGACCGGCGGCACCCCGGTCGGCGTCGCCGACGCGGCCGGGTCCGCCGCCCATGAGCACGGCGCCGGTGACGACTCCGCCGCCGGACTCTCCCTCTCTGCCGCCGGCTGGTCGCTGGCACCGGTCTCGGCGACGTTCACCGCCGGGCAGCCGCAGGACTTCCGCTTCCGCATCCTCGACCGGTGGGGACGCCCGGCGACGGACTTCGCGGTGGTGCACGAGAAGCCGCTGCACCTGATCGTGGTCCGCCGTGACCTCGCCGGTTTCCAGCACCTGCATCCGGAAATGGCCGCTGACGGCACCTGGAGCGTCCCGCTCACCCTGCCGGCGGCGGGCAGCTGGCGGGCGTACGCGGACTTCAGCGTGGTGGGCACCGACGGCGCGCAGACGGCGCTGACCCTGGGGGTGGATCTGGCGGTCGCGGGGGAGTACGCGCCGCAGGCACTGCCGGCGGCGGCGCGGGAGGTGGCCGTCGACGGATTCACCGTCGGCTACGCCGGCGTGCCGCAGGCCGGCATCACCGCCCCGCTGCAGTTCCAGATCTCCCGCGGCGGCGAGCCGGTCACCGTCGAGCCCTACCTCGGGGCGTACGGCCACCTGGTCGGCATCCGCGAGGGCGACCTCGGCTACCTGCACGTACACCCGGACGAGAACCAGGCCAAGGGTGAGATCAAGTTCTGGCTCTCCGTGCCGAGCGCCGGGCGTTACCGCTTCTTCCTCGATTTTCAGGTCGACGGTCTGGTCCGGACGGCGGAGTTCACCGTCGACGTGACGTAGTCGCGCCGACACGACGGCAGCGCGTCTGACCGTTCGTCGGACTCGGCGCATCGACAGGGTTTACTACGGTGGAGCCAGTACGGGCGCGGCCACCGGCTGTGACCTCCGGTCGGATCCGCCGGGGTGCGACCCGGCCGTCATGCGGTCGGGGCACGTCAGCGGCGGGCGGCCGGAGCCCGGCGAGTGCGGTGCCATGCTGACCGGGGGGTAGCGTGGCACCGTACCTCGCCGGGCGTCACGTCACGGACCTGGCCGCATGTCCCGTCGGCGATCCGCCGGCCGAGGGCGCAGCGAGGCGTGGTCGATCCCTTTTTTCGCCGCCCAGGTTCAGCCGCTAGCATCCACCGGTGCCCGCCGCCGCGCTGAAGTCCCGCGATCCCTACTTCGACAACGCCCGGGCGGTGCTCATCGTCCTGGTCGTGATCGGCCATGTGATCGAGATGAGCTCCAGCGGTGCCGCCCGCGGTCTCTACACCTGGATCTACGCCTTCCACATGCCGGCGTTCATCCTGGTCAGCGGCTATCTGGCGCGCAACTTCACGGCGAGCGCAAAGCAGTGCGGCCGGCTGCTGGCGAGCGTGCTGGTGCCGTACCTGATCTTTGATGTGCTGCATTCGCTCGTCGGTGCAGCCGTGAACGGCAAGGCGCCGCAGTTCTCCCTGGGGATACCCGCGTTCACCCTCTGGTTCCTCTTCGCGCTCGTCGTCTGGCGGCTGATGGTGCCGCTGCTGAAGGTGCTGCGCCGGCCGGTCCTGGTCGCCGTGGCCGTCTCCCTGGTCGCCGGCCTCGGCACGGGTACCGGGTCTGCAGTCCTGGACCGGACGCTGGGCTTCCTGCCGTTCTTCGCGCTCGGGATCCTGCTGACCCCCGAGGGGATCGAACGCTTCAAGGCCGCCACCCGGGGTGCGCTGCCCCGGATCGCAGCCGTCCTTGTGCTGATCGGCACGCTCGGCGCCGCCCTGCTGATCCGCGACACGCTGCCCCGCTCCGCGCTCTACATGAAGTGGGGCTACGTCGCTGTCTTCGACAGCAACATCGAAGGGCTGCTCTGGCGGGCCGGGATCCTCGCGGTGGCGCTGCTGATCACCGTGGCGCTGCTCGTGCTCGTCCCGGCCGGGCAGACCGCGTTCACCTGGCTGGGCGAGGTGACGCTCTACGTCTATCTGCTGCACGGACTCCTGATCAGCCCACTGCGCCCCACCATCGCCTCCTGGGACCTGCGCTGGCCGCAAGTCGCCGCGCTCGTCGCCGGCGCGGTCCTGCTGACCCTGCTGCTCGGCTCCCGGCCGGTGCGGCTGGCCACCCGCTGGCTGATCGAACCGCGCGTCACCTGGCTGCTGCGCCCGGCGCCGCAGCCGGTGGCGTCCCAGCCTGCCGCGTCCGAGGCCGGCGGGCAGCAGCCGACTGGACAGCAGCAGGCCTGGCCGGACCCGGTCGGGCAGCGGCCGGGCGATGTGCCGTTCGCGGGGGTGCAGCCGGAGCGGCCCGCAGACGCCGCGCTCACCGAGGCGACGATGCGGCTGCCGGTGGTGCCGCCGCCGGCCGAACCGGCCGCTTCGCCCTGGCCACCTGCGGCGCCGACCCAGCGCGAGCCGTACGGCGACCTCCCCGTCCGCGACTGGGAGCGACGCCCCGGCCAGTGACCGGGCCGCCGGTCTCAGCCGGCCGGTGCCTCCTGAGCGTCGCCGAGCAGTTCGGCCAGCCGGGGCCGGACCTGCCAGGCCGCCGTCAGCTCCTGGTATTCGGCCCGTTGCCGGCCGGTCGGCTCTGCCCCGGTACGGCGGGCCCGCAGCAGCAGATTGCGGGGCGTGTGCTGCGAGTCGACGAACTCCACCACCTCGACCCGGTAGCCGTGCAGCCGCAGCAGCGCCGCCCGCAGCGCGTCGGTGAGCACGTCGGCGAAGCGTTCCCGCAGGATGCCCTGGCGGGTCAGCAGCTCGTACGGCTGCGGCGCCGCCCCGGAACGCAGCTGCACCGCCAGGTCGTGGTGGCAGCAGGGCGCGGCCAGCACCCAGCGGGCGTCCCAGCGCACCGCCCGGGCCAGCGCCTCGTCGGTCGCCGTGTCACAGGCGTGCAGCGCCAGCACCAGGTCGGGGGCGGGGTCGACCTCGGCGTCGAGGATGGTGCCCGCGACGAAACTGACCCGGTCGGCGTACCCGAGCCGTTGCGCGAGTTCGGTGTTGCGACGCCGCTGGTCGGCGCGGACGTCGACGCCGACGAGTTCCACGTCGATTCCCCGCCCGCGCAGATAGCGGTACGCGGCGAAGCTCAGGTACGCGTTGCCGCAGCCCAGGTCGACCACGCGCAGCCGGTCGGGCAGCTCGTCGGGGAGGGTGGCGGCGAGGGCCCGGAGGAAGGCGTCCACCTGCCGCCGCTTCGCCGCGCTGCCGCCGACCACCGAGAAGATCTCGTCACCCGGGTCGATCAGGTAGTTCTTGGCGCGGTCGTGCTCGGCGGGTTCGGCCGCCGGCCGGTCCGCCGCCGCCCGGTGCACCTGCGCCTCGCCTGATTTGGTGACCCTGACCTGCACGGTCGCCGTGGCGGTCTCGACGTGCCAGTTGCCGAAGGGCTCCGCCAGCAGCCCGTCGACGGCTTCCTCTGCTTC
>Ga0233372_1000414_pt1 | contig 19351 bp, 17 predicted proteins | sample ElkDunMinimDraft_4_FD_191538 | JGI IMG/M metagenome (GOLD analysis project Ga0233372, IMG submission 191538) | Fecal eukaryotic communites from dung pellets of Tule Elk in California, USA - Elk Dung D8 | ecosystem: Host-associated > Mammals > Digestive system > Large intestine > Fecal | place... | reverse complement strand
TATTGCAACGAGGCTCACCTCTTCCCATTCCGAACAGAGAAGTTAAGCTTGTTAGCGCAGATGGTACTGCATTACTGTGGGAGAGTATGTCGCCGCCTTTCTTTTAAAAAGAGGATTACTGAAAAGTAATCCTCTTTTTTGTTATATATAATCTACCAACTTTTAATTCTTATTTTGTTGAGCGTTTAATTTAAAATAAATTATTCATTTCAACGATTTAATTACGTAGTTTGCCTTTTTTAGATAGTATCACACAATTTTTTTTATGTTTTTATGTTTTATTAATTGTATATGTTTTTTTTGATTTATCAAAAAAAAGTTTTAAGTTTACAATCTAGTATATTATGATAAATATGAAGAAATTTTTATTGTTTTCAGTATTCATACCATTAATTTTAAGTGCCCAGGTAGGAGGAATTAATCCACCACCACCGAATCAACTTGAACCAGTTGGACCTCCGGGACCAGGTGTGCCTGCAAATTTGGATAGTGTTTTATTGGTATTATTATTATCAATTTTAATATGTACTTTTGTTTTTTTATTTTTTAAGAAAAATAATATTGGAAAGATATAATTTTTTTATAGATTATAAAAAAGGAGAGTTTATAGCTCTCCTTTTTTAATTTGTTCTAATTTAGTTATATATTTTCCTAGTATATCAAATTCTAAATTTACAATATCATTAATTTTTATATTTTTAAATATTGTATTTTCAAAAGTATACGGTATAATGGCAACACTAAATTGATTTAATTTAGAATTTACAACAGTTAAACTTGTTCCGTTTACTGTTATGCTCCCCTTTTCGATAGTGATATTATTCTGAAAATCAAAATTGAAAGTAAAATAAGTACTTCCGTTTGCATTTTCTATTCCTATGCATTGTGCGGTTTGGTCAACATGACCTTGTACAATGTGTCCGTCCAATCTATCCCCTAGCTTCATAGCTCTTTCTAAATTCACTAAATTTCCTACTTGCCATGTAGAAATATTTGTTTTTAAAATTGTTTCTTTAATAGCCGTAACTGTATATTTGTTTTTATTTATATCAACTACTGTTAGGCAAATACCGTTATGAGCTACACTTTGATCAATTTTCAGTTCATTTGTAAAATTTGATTCGACTTCTATATGTAAGTTATCACCATCTTTAGTTACTTTTTTTATTGTTCCTAGAGATTCTACTATTCCTGTAAACATTTGATAATTAATTTTATTAAATTTGTAATTCCAAATTTAGTAAAATAAAGCTATGGTTAAAAATGTTGAAAATATTATTGTAGGTATTTCTGTCGGTGATTTGAATGGGATTGGAAGTGAAGTTATTTTAAAGTCATTTGAGGATGCTAGAATGTTTGAGTTCTGTACACCTGTAATTTTTGCAAATTCCAAGCTTTTTTCGTATCTAAAAAAGGTTTTAGATGTTAATGTGGTTATTAATAGTATCGATAAATTAGATCAAATCGTTCCGAACAAACTTAATGTATTAAATGTTTGGCGTGAAGGTGTTAATATTGAGTTTGGTGCATTAGATACTAATGTTGGTAAGTATGCTATTAAATCTTTTAAAAGTGCAACAGAGGCGTTGTCTAATGGTTTGATTGATGTACTTGTTACTGCTCCGATTAATAAAAATAATATTCAATCTGAAGATTTTTCTTTTCCTGGACATACTGATTTTTTAAATCAGGAATTACAAGGCGAGGCACTTATGTTTATGGTGAATAATAATTTAAGAGTTGGTTTAATTACTGATCATGTTGCTATAAATGATATAAATAGCTTGATAACACCAGATGTAATAAAATCTAAAGTTAAAACTATTTATAAATCGTTAAAAGTTGATTTTAAAATTGCAATGCCAAAAATTGCTATTTTAGGATTAAATCCACATTGTGGAGATGGTGGTGTTATTGGAGATGAAGATGATAAAATTATTCGTCCAGTAATTCTTGATTTATTTGATGAAGGATATAAAGTTTTCGGACCATATTCGGCTGATGGTTTTTTTGGTTCAAGCGAATATGAAAAATATGATGCAGTTGTTGCTATGTATCACGATCAAGGATTAATTCCCTTTAAAACCTTATCTTTTGGAAGTGGCGTTAACTTTACTGCTGGTTTAGATAAAGTAAGAACCTCTCCAGATCACGGCACTGCATTTGCTATTGCAGGCAAAGGAATTGCAGATTTTAGCTCGTTTGTTGAAGCTGTATATTTGGCAATAGATATCTATCGTAATCGAATGGAATACCAAGAGTTAACCCAAAATACGTTGCGCATACAAAATAACCAGATATTTAAAAAAGAATATTAAAAATAGCTATTGTTTGATTTTTTTTTTATCTTTGCACGCTCAAAATTGTGGTTATGGAAAATGAAAAAGACTATTTAATTCCGTTTTTAGGGTTAAAATTAGGGAAACACCACTATGATTTTCGTATTGGAAATGATTTTATAGAAAGTTTTGGATACGAAGATTTTGAAAAAATAAATGTTGATGTTAATCTTATTCTTGAAAAAAAAGCAACTCATTTAGAATTGAATTTTTCTCATGTTGGACTAGCAACTGTTCCTTGTGATTCGACCAATCAAATTTTTGATCTACCAATTTCTGGAAATTTAAGATTAATCGTTAAATTTGGCGAAGAATACAACGATGATAATGAAGATATGTTAGTTTTACCTTTTTCTGAATTTCAGCTAGATGTAAAGCAATATATATATGAAATGATTGTATTGTCTATACCAGTTAAAAGAGTTCATCCAGACCTTATAAATGATGATGATTTATTTGAAGATGAAGACTTTGACTTTTTAGATAATGAAGATTTAGATATTTTTGATTCAATTGAGGACGATGAGGAGGATTTTGTTGATGAAATTGGCGAATCAGATGAAATTGAATCGATAGAAAAAAATAATATAATTGACCCACGTTGGGAAAAATTAAAACAACTATTAACAGATAAATAATATTGTAAGATGGCACATCCTAAGAGAAAAACCTCGAAAACAAGAAGAGATAAAAGAAGAACTCACTACAAAGCAGTTGCTCCAACAATCGCTACATGTCCTATAACTGGTGAAGCTCATTTATACCATAGAGCTTACTGGCATGAAGGTAAAATGTACTACAGAGGTCAAGTTGTTATTGACAAAAACGTTGTAGAAGCATAGTCTTTAATTGCTCAAAAAATAGAGAAAACCCTCACTCTGTGAGGGTTTTTTTTGTTAGTAACTATCTTTAAAAATAAAGTCGCCAATTACGATTTTTTTTGTAATTTCCAACGCTCATTTAGAACACTGTTCTAAAAGAAAAAATTGCAGATTTATGAATAAAATAACAGCCGCTATAACAGCAGTAGGTTCTTATGTGCCAAAGTTTCTATTATCGAATGACGTTCTAGAAACTATGGTTGATACCAATGATGAGTGGATTACAAGCCGAACTGGTATTAAAGAACGTAGATTATTAAAAGAAGAAGAAGGAAAAGGAACATCATATTTAGCTATACAAGCAGCTAAAAATTTATTAGAAAAAGCAAAATTAGATCCTAAGGATATTGATTTAGTTATTATGGCTACTGCAACTCCAGATATGCCAGTTGCTTCAACCGGTGTTTTCGTTGCTACTCAAATAGGTGCTACAAATGCATTTGCATACGACTTACAAGCAGCTTGTTCTAGTTTTTTATATGGTATGTCAACGGCTTCAGCATATATTGAATCAGGACGCTATAAAAAAGTTTTGCTTATAGGTGCAGATAAAATGTCATCAATTATTGATTATACAGATCGTGCTACATGTATTATTTTCGGTGATGGAGCAGGGGCAGTACTATTTGAACCTAATACTGAAGGGTTAGGCTTACAAGATGAGTATTTGCGTAGTGATGGTATTGGAAGAGATTTTCTAAAGATTGATGCTGGTGGATCTCTTATGCCTGCAAGTACTGAAACAATAGCCGATAAAAAACATTATGTTTTTCAAGACGGAAAAACTGTTTTTAAATACGCTGTATCAGGAATGGCAGATGTAAGCGAAAAAATAATGCAACGAAACAATTTAACACATGATGATGTAAATTGGCTAGTTGCACACCAAGCAAACAAGCGAATTATTGATGCTACAGCGAATAGAATGGGACTTAACGATGATAAAGTATTAGTAAATATTCAAAAATATGGTAATACTACTTCAGCAACTTTACCACTTTTATTAGCTGATTTCGAAAACCAATTTAAAAAAGGAGACAATATTATATTTGCTGCTTTTGGTGGTGGTTTCACATGGGGTTCGATATACTTAAAATGGGCTTATACAAAATAAGAATAACAAGCAATAAATATACAGATTATGGATATTAGAGAAATTCAAAATTTAATCAAATTTGTAGCTAAGTCAGGTGCTACAGAAGTTAAATTAGAAATGGATGATTTTAAAATTACCATTAAAACTACGTTAGAAGGAGCTGAAACAACTTATATTCAACAAATGCCAATGACTACGGCTATGCCAATGGCTGGGCAGCCCGTTGCAACGCAACCTATGCATGTTCCTGCTGTAGCAGTACCCTCAGCGGCCGATGAAAATGCTAATTTATTAGTAGTTAAGTCTCCAATTATTGGTACTTTCTATCGCAAACCATCTCCAGACAAACCTGCTTTTGTTGAAGTGGGAGCTACTGTAAAATCGGGTGATGTTGTTTGTGTGATTGAAGCAATGAAATTATTCAATGAGATTGAATCTGAAGTTTCAGGAAAAATTGTTAAAATTTTAGTTGACGACGCTTCACCTGTAGAATTTGATCAACCTTTATATTTAGTTGATCCGTCTTAATCTGAAAATTGAACAGTTTTCAATTAAAGAATTACAGATTGTTTAATTTTCAAATCAATTTGAAATGTTTAAAAAAATATTAATTGCTAATAGAGGCGAGATTGCTTTACGTGTAATTCGTACCTGTAAAGAAATGGGAATTAAAACAGTAGCTGTTTATTCAACTGCTGATGCCGATTCTTTACATGTTAAATTTGCCGATGAGGCAGTTTGTATCGGACCAGCGCCAAGTAACTTATCTTACCTAAAGATGGCAAATATTATTGCAGCTGCAGAAATTACTAATGCAGATGCAATCCACCCAGGATATGGTTTCTTATCTGAAAATGCTAAATTTTCTGAATTATGTGGTAAACACGGAATTAAGTTTATTGGCGCATCACCAGAGATGATTGAAAAAATGGGTGATAAAGCTACTGCTAAAGAAACCATGAAGGCCGCAGGTGTACCTTGTGTACCTGGATCTGAAGGTTTGTTAGCTTCATTAGAAGATGCTCGTAAAGTTGCATTACAAATTGGATTACCAGTTATGATGAAAGCTACAGCAGGTGGTGGAGGTCGTGGTATGCGCGAAATTTGGGATATTGATGAGCTAGAAAAAGCTTGGGAAAGCGCTCGTCAAGAATCTGCTGCTGCTTTTGGAAATGATGGTATGTATATGGAAAAACTTATTGTTGATCCACGTCATATCGAAATCCAAGTAGTTGGAGACTCTTTCGGTAAAGCTTGCCATTTATCTGAACGTGATTGTTCTATTCAACGCCGTCACCAAAAATTAACTGAAGAAACACCTTCACCTTTTATGACTGACGATTTACGTCAACGTATGGGGGAAGCTGCTGTTAAAGCTGCTGAATTTATTAAATATGAAGGAGCAGGTACAATTGAGTTTTTAGTTGATAAGGATAGAAATTTCTACTTTATGGAAATGAATACTCGTATCCAAGTTGAGCATCCAATTACTGAGCAAGTAGTTGATTACGATTTAATTCGTGAGCAAATTTTAGTTGCAGCTGGTGTGCCAATTTCAGGTAAAAATTATTTACCAAAATTACACGCCATTGAGTGTCGTATTAATGCTGAAGACCCGTTTAATGATTTTAGACCATGTCCAGGTAAAATTACACAGTTACATTCTCCAGGTGGTCACGGTGTACGTTTAGATACTCATGTATATTCTGGTTACTCAATTCCTTCTAATTATGATTCTATGATTGCTAAGTTAATTACAACAGCGCAAACACGTGAAGAAGCTATTGCTAAAATGCGTCGTGCCTTAGATGAGTTTTATATTGAAGGTGTAAAGACTACAATTCCTTTCCATAGACAATTAATGGATGATCCAAATTATATTGCTGGTAACTATACTACCGCTTTTATGGATACATTTACTATGAATAACGATTAATTTAAAAGAAGAGATATTATATCTCTTCTTTTTTTTGTATAATAAATACACAATTAACTGTGTTTTTTTTATACATAGTTAAGCTTTTTTGCTCTATAAAAAGCCCTTAAAACTGCTTTTTATTTTTTGGTACGATTTTTACTTTATACTAATTAGTTTTATTATTTTGAATTTTATTGAAAGTATAACCGTTACTTTTTAAAGTAATCGTTTGGTATTTATAGTGGGAAGAAAAGAGGCTTTTTAAGTCTCTTTTCTATTTTATATAACTATATTAAATCGTATTTAAATAAATTTCTTTGTACTTTTATCGAGAATCAGAATTTTAATTTTAATAAAAATATTATGCAAAAAATTCTAGTAATAGAAGACGATTTAATGTTTGGGCGTATGTTACAAAACTTTCTTATCCGAAATGGATATGATGTGCATTCAGCTCAAAGTAAATCGGCTGCATTAACTTTTTTAGAAACTACTAAAGTAGATTTAATTTTATCTGATTTAAGATTACCAGATGTTTCGGGGCTAGAACTTTTGATAGATTTTAAAGGAATGTTTAAAATTCCAATCGTTATTATGACAAGTTATGCTGATATTTCAACAGCAGTTGAAGCTATGAAATTAGGCGCATCTGATTATGTAACTAAACCCTTACAACCTGACGAAGTTTTAGCAATTATTAAAAATCATCTAGATTCTAAAGATTCTGAAGCTACCGCTTTTAACGAGACTAAAGTTAATAAACTTAAAAATTTTGATACGCTTGATTTTATTGAAGGAAATTCGGAAGCCTCTAAGCGATTAAATCAATATATTAATTTAGTTGGTCCGACTGATTTTTCTGTTTTAATTGAAGGACAGAGTGGGACAGGAAAGGAAGTTTTAGCTAAGCGTATCCATTTAAAATCTAATAGAAAAAATAAAACATTTTTAGCTGTAGACTGTGGAGCGATTCCAAAGGATTTAGCTTCAAGTGAATTTTTTGGACATAAAAAAGGATCATTTACCGGTGCTGTTACAGATAAGATTGGGTATTTTGAAGCTGCTAATGGCGGAACAATTTTTTTAGATGAAATTGGAAATTTATCGTACGAACATCAAATACAATTATTACGTGCTATTCAAGAACGAAAAATAAAACCTGTAGGTGGAAATAATGATATTGCTGTTGACATTCGAATTATAGCCGCAACAAACGAAAATTTACGAGAAGCAATTGTTAATGGTGATTTTAGGGAAGATTTATATCATAGATTAAACGAATTTTCAATAACATCTCCAAGCTTAAAAGACCGAACAGATGATATCATTTTATTTGCAGAGTATTTTTTAGACAAGGTAAATACTCAACTAAATAAAAACGTTATTGGTTTTGCACCCGAGGTAATTCAACTTTTTTATAAATATGATTGGCCAGGTAATTTACGTGAGCTCCAAAATGTTATTAAAAAAGCAACACTATTGGCTCAAGATACTATTATAAAAGTTATAGATTTACCTTTAGAAATATCTAGCCCTAGCGGAGATCGTAGTTCAATATCATTTCCAACAAAAACCTCGTATTCATTAAAAGATAATGAGAAAGAGCAAATTTTGCAAGCTTTACGTGAAACCGATAACAACAAGACAAAAGCAGCCGATTTGTTAAACATTACGCGAAAAACATTATATAATAAATTAAAAGAATATGGGATAGACTTATAGTTATCCCATTTTTTTTGTTACATCATCAAAGAATTCATTAATAATTTGTTCTAGTTTTTTTATTTGAATTCCTATCAGTTTCATATTATTTTCTGTTTCTATAACTTTAAGTAAACCAGTAATTTCTTTATGTTCTAACTGTTTAAATATAGAAGACATCTTATGTGTCATAGATTTAATAGCCTGTTTGTCTTTTTGTTTATAAAAGCGCTTTAAATCTGTTAGATAAGTTTCGTTATTGATTTGTGATTTCTCTAAAAACTCTTTAATAAGTTGTAAATCTTCATTTAAAAATTCTGAAATAGTTTTTAAATTATAATCCAAAGGTTTAGCATCTAAATGTTTGTTATTGACTATAAATAAATTAGGATTATTTAATAATTTATTAATTGTATTCGTTATAGAGTTGATACTAAATGGCTTACTAAGCAAAGCATTAAAACCAGCTTGTTCGTATCTGTTTTTTTCGGCATCAGTATTACCCGTTAAGGCAATAACTGGAATTTTTTGTGTTATTTTTTGAGATTTAATAGCCGTGACCAAATCAAAACCAGTTTGTTCAGGCATTTGAATATCAGTAAAAATAAAGTCTGGCTGTACTACTTTTACTTCGTTTAATAAATGCTCAACGTTTGAGTAATCATAAACTTCAATATTTTCTCGCTGTAAAATTTCTTTTAGTAGGGTAATAATTTGCTCATCGTCGTCAACAATCATAGCTTTTAGCACTTTATTGTTTGCTTTAACCTTGATTTCTACAGGTGTATTTTTAACTTTTTGAGTTAATTCGGTATATTTTATAAAGACAGTAAAACAACTGCCGCTTCCGTATTCACTTTCTAGTTGTATAGAACCGCCCAAAATTTCAGCTACTTTTTTCGAAATGGTTAAACCTAAACCTGTTCCGCCAAAACGTTTTTCAATAGTATTATCAGCTTGGGTAAATTCTCTAAACACAGCGTCTAAATGCTCTTTTTTAATTCCTATTCCGGTGTCTTTTACATAAAAACTTACTCTATTATTTGGTACGAGTTTGCTTCCAATTGTTATCGATCCTTCACTTGTAAATTTGTATGCATTGCCAATTAGATTGGTAGCAATTTGTCTAACTCGGTAAGGGTCTGTAACAATATTGTTTTCTAAAACCTCTTCTAAATCAAAAATTAATTGGATAGATTTATTCGGGTAAATAGATTGGATGTTTTGAGCTGTTTCAATTAAAAGTTGATTTAAAGAAAATGGTGATTTTTCAAGCTTAATTTTGCCAGCTTCTATTAATGTAAGTGACGCTAAGTCATTGGCTAAATTGGTTAAATAGCTAGACGATTTTATAATGTTTGTGATGTAATACGACTGTTTTTCGTTTAATTGGGTTTTAGCCAATATTTCGCCATAACCACTAATGGCTGCAATTGGAGATTTTAGATCGTGTGAAACCGTCGATATAAGTTGCTCCCTACTTTTTAACAAGTAGTTAGATGTATCATTAGCAATTTCTAACTCTTGTTTGTAACGTTGCGATTTAATGTAATCAATAATATTAAGTACCATAAAAACTATGGTTGTAATAAAAGCAATCGTAGCAAAAATAGAAATTTGATTATTTAATTTTTTAAATCGTTTTTCTTTTAAAAGTTGTTCTTCAGAGTTTTGAGTAATAATTGCTTTTTCAACAGTTGAGAAAATAACTTGAATTTTTTCGGAAATATCTTTCTCGTTTCTTAGCAATTTTTTTTCTTCTTCTTCGTATTTTTTTCTTTTTTCTTCGTTTGATATTTTAACCTTATTTAATAAGTTTTTGGAAGAAACTAAAATAGAATCCATTTGACGCTGACTTATAGTATTTGTATCATCGTCTGGTATGTTTGTATTTAAATAGGCTACAAAGTCATTAATTACATTTTTTTCGTAGTTACCAAGCTTATTTGGGTCTTTAACAAAATCTTCCATTTTAAGCTTTCGGTATTGTTCTTCTAGCTGTTTTAAATTGGTAATGGCAAAATTAACATCTTGTTCTGCAGCTTGTTTTTCTCGTAATTGTTGTAGCGAAGCTACGTTTTCTGACTTTTGTTTTAATAAGCTAATAACAACATCCAGTAAATTAACTTCTTTAAATTGATCGAGTTCTACTTTGGTTTTGTTAATATTTACAATCAATGTGTCAATACGAGCATTTAAATAACTAATATCTTCTTTGTTTGTTGAGTAAACTGTGTTTCGAGCGTAACGATCCACCGTAACAATTTGATGTTGTAAATTGCTTAAAGTAGTTAGTTTTGATTCTTCGAATACTGAATCGGTATCGATCTTAAAAAATAAAGTATTTTCAGAAAATAGTTTGACACCTGCAATCGTAATTATAACCATAATAACGAGATAGCCGGTGATTATTTTAAAAGGAAAGTTGCGCAGTTTTAATGTACCCATACTACGAATTTACGAATAGAAAAAAAAGCATCCTATTTTAGGATGCTTTTTATATTATAATTTTAGTTTTTTTGCTAACGCAGATGGAATTGCTTTTTTGTTTAGCATAATAGCTGTGGTTTTGTATTTTACATACTCTTTAGTCATGTACATATACCCTTTATAGTCATTGGTTGTACCCCAAGAGTTTTTAATAATGTAATATTCCTTACCATTTTGGTCTTTTGCTAAACCAACAATATGCATACCATGGTCGTCTTGTGTCGAGTAGTTATCAAAAGCTATTTGGCGCATCTCTTCAGTAACTTCTGCTTCAGATTTAGGTCCATTAAATAGCTCTGTTTTTTCTGTTGCACTCATTTCTTCAAACTCTTTGTTTGGTACAAATGCCACTCCGTTTTTCCAACTGAATGATTTTTCAGATACGTCACCAGCCCAAGCTACTGTATATCCGTTTTTTAATGCATTGTCAATAGTTTCTGTTAACTCGTTAATTTTAACGTTGTAAACCTGATCGAACGCCCAGTTGTCTGGTACTAATAAAGTAAATTTAGAATAGTATGGGTATTCAACAAACGACGATAACTCTACATAATCTGTTGGGTTAATACCTACCACTTCTTTAGCAAAAGTTTCTGGTGTATAGTCTTTCCCGTTCCATTTAAATTTTTTAGGATATTCTCCTAGGTACGAATCTAAAACAGCTGCATAGGCTTTGTCCCAGTTTGGTGTTAATTTTTTGTTTGGGTTTTTAATAATTGCCTCAAGCATTGCATCTAAAACTGCAGACATTTCGGCAAATTGGTTTTTATCTGTTCCGTAGTTTAAGCCTGTGTAAACAGACTGTGGTACTGCGCCGTATTTAGCATACATATTTACTACATCGTGAAACTGACCACCTTCGCCTAAAGCTACCGCTCCGTGCATACGAACGTACATACGCGCTTTTTCTAAATACGCATTACGAGCCGAGAATATTTGAGACAATTCAACCGGTTTTTTACCATTTTTAATCATTTCTGACTCTAAAAATGAGTTAGCAGAGTATGACCAACATGTACCCGATGAGCCTTGAGCTTTTACAGAGGTATTTTCTATATTAATTACGTCTGTGAACGTAAAAGAATCTTTACTTTTTTCGCTCGCATTTAATTTTAACGAGTTTACTAAATTATCTTGTGCGTAAGTAGTAGTGTACGCCCCAAAAAATAAAGCCGAAGCTAAAACTAGTGGTTTGATATTTAAATTCATGTTGTGAGAAAAATTTTATTGTATGTTGTAAATGTATGACTATTTCTATAAAAAGCAAAAACTCGATGCTATACATCGAGTTTTTAACATTATAACGTTTCTTTTAACCATTTAAAGAACTCTTTTTGCCAAATCATTGCATTTTGTGGTTTAACTACCCAGTGATTTTCTTCGGGTAAATACACAAAGCGTGATTTTATGCCTTGCAATTGTGCCGCTTGGAAAGCCTCTTGTCCTTGCCCAATAGGTACACGATAATCGATACCTCCATGGAAAATTAAAATAGGTGTATTCCATTTATCTACTAAGTTTTTAGGATTAAACTCAGCATATGTTTTTTGAGCAGCGGCATTGTTTTTATCCCAATACGGTCCGCCTGCATCCCAGTTGTTAAAGAAAACCTCTTCGGTTGTTCCGTACATAGACTCTAGGTTAAATACCCCGCAGTGCGAAATAAATGTTTTAAAACGGTTGTTGTGTATCCCCGCTAAGTAGTAAACCGAGTACCCACCATAACTAGCACCTACAGCACCTAAACGGTTTTTATCTACATAAGGTTCTTTAGCTACTTCATCAATTGCGGTTAGGTAGTCGTCCATTACTTGGCCACCCCAATCTTTAGATATTTGCTCATTCCACTCCACTCCATGTCCTGGCATACCACGACGGTTTGGCGCTACAACAATGTACCCTTCAGAAGCCATTAATTGTAAATTCCAACGGAACGAGTAAAAGTTAGTTAAGGCAGACTGTGGCCCACCTTGGCAATATAATAAAGTTGGATATTGTTTTTTCGGGTCAAAGTTTGGAGGGAAAATAACATGTACTAACATTTCTTTTCCGTCGGTAGTTTTTACCCATTTTACTTCGGTAGTTACCGGAGTAATCTCACTATATTCTTTAGCGTTTACTTTAGTAATTTGATTCCACTTTTTCGACTTTAAGTTGTACGAAAAAATTTCGGTAGCATGGTTAAAATCGTTACGCGTTACATACACCTCATTACCTACAATACCTACAATACCCGTAACATCAAAATTACCCGTAGTAATTTGTTGTACGGTTGGTGCAATACGTTTTAAACCCGGAAAGTTAACTTCGAATAATTGTATAGACCCTTTAATTGGGGCAGTAAAATATACTTTACTCCCGTCGGTACTCCAAGTAAAGCTACTCACGGTACCATCCCAATTTGCTGTTAGGTTCATATCAGCCCCGTTGTAACGGACAATAATATCGTTTTTATCGGCTTCATACCCGTCACGCTTCATTTGCAACCAAGTTAAATACCCTTGTGGTGAGTAGGTAGGATTAGTATCGTACCCTGGGTTATTTGGTGTTAGGTTTACGGTTTGCTTGGTTTCTAGGTTGTACTCGTATAAATCGGTATTGGTACTCACAGCATAGTCTGTTCCTGCTTTTTTCTTAGATACATAGACTACCGATTTAAAATCGGGCGACCACACATAATCTTCGCTTCCGCCAAATGGCTTTTGAGGGGCATCATACGGCTCATTCGCCATAATATCTAACTTTTCGCCATTAGGTTTTTCTATAAACACGTGGTTAAACGATCCGTTGTTATAAGTATCCCAATGTCTGTAATCTAATCCATCAAAAACATATACGTTAGACTGGTCTGCGCCCAAATAGATATCAGATCCTAAAACCTTATTAATTTTAACCGCCTGGTCTGTTAACACATCGCCATTAGGTGCTTGGTATGGGTTAGCTACTAAGTTGGTATAATTTTCTATAGCCTTAGGTTGCCCACCTTTTAAAGGTATGATGTATGTTTTAGAGTTAATTTTATTTTCGGCCACATTAGGTGTACCTACTTTATAAATTAAATTTTTACCGTCTTTAGTAATGCCAATTGGCGATACACGACCTAGTTGCCATAGCAACTCGGGTGTCATTACTTTTTGCGCATTGACCTGTAAGGCCATTAAGCTTAGGGTTAATAGTATAACTTTTTTCATTGTTAGTATAAATGAGTGATTTGTGTAAAGTTATAAAAAATAAAGTTTTAAACCCATATATATAGTTTATACCCACAAGTACTTTTTTGATTGATCAAAAAAGAGGGGTTTAAGTCTTTGTTTTTGCTTAAAACCAACTTTGCTATTGCTTATTAACTAAAGGGGTTTAAAATTAATTTTTACCCTTTAAAAAATGAGGGTGTATGCTGTTTTGAAACCTAACACAAATCGTTTGCTTTTTAAACGTATTTAGTAGTAGGAGTATAAGTATAAAATAAACAGACTATTTGGAGTGCATTTTTTGTAAGAAAATAAAAAAACCTTTGTTCTTAGGGGTTTGATACTGGTTTTGCTTGGGTGTTGTTCGCAAAAAGTACCCTTTTTTGCAACGACTGTCGAAACAAACTCGAACAACACTCGAACCAATGAGCTAAAAATTGAGGTTATGCGTAAATATTTACGGGTTAAATTTTATGGCTTTTTGGTGTTTTATTCTGGTTTTTTGTAGGAATAAAAGGTTGTAAGAAATGGATTATAATTGTCTTTTTTATCCATGACGGGATAAGTGTAAACATGCATAGCTTATTTGTTCTCCTAAGTTTAGGAAAACTTCTATAGTTAGTATGTCTATGGTTTAATAAATATTATTTTTTTAACTTTTATTTTTTAAATTTTTAATAATATTTGCAATAACATTAAATTTTTATTAAAGTGAATAGGTTGTTTATTTTTTTTGTTTGTAGTTTTTTGATAATATCGTGTCAAAATAAAAATGATGGGAGCTCACATCTATTAGCTACGTTAGTAACTCTTCCTGATGATTCAGAGATCATTGATAAGTATTTTGATACTGATTATCCAATTGATAAGTATGCGATTTTAAGTACAGATTTAAACGAATTGCCTTTTTATTTCGGAACTACAGAAGGGGATGAACAATCAGTTTTTTGGATGAAATATGGAAAACAATTTTCTTTATTTGGTATGAAAAAAGATACCATATTAAATGTCTATAGGGATACGATTAGGAATACTTTTGATAATGAAACAAAAATGATTTCATTTGAAATGATATATAATCCATTGTTTGATGAGGTTAGGTATAATTGGTTAGATGAGAATGATAAAACGAGTTCAAAATATGTAATAGTTGATATAGATAAACCTTTAGCTTTAGGGAAGTTATTTCCTAATTTAACAGTTGATAAGTTAAACGGAGATAAGCTTGATTTTTCTAATTTACGTGGTAAAATAGTTTTGGTTAATTGGTGGCATACCCGTTGTGGTGGTTGTTTATTGGAAATAAATGGCTTAAATAAATTATACGAGAAGTATAAAAATAATTCTAATATAACTTTTATTGCTATTTCGACTGATGATAAGGAAAGATTAATTAGTTTTTTAGATAAAAATGAATTTATGTATGCCCAAACATTAGCTACTAAAGAGATGGAGAAAGTTTTTGGAGATGGATATCCTGTGAATATTATTATTACTCCCGATGGTGAGATACATGATAATATAGTTGGGGGTAGTGAAAATACATATCTGAAGATTGAAAAAGAGCTTTTAAAAATAATAGAATAGATTTTCTATTAAAAGAATGAATGGGCGCTATTTATTATTCTGGCTTTTATTTTTAGCTTATTTTATGATATTTTACTTAATTATTAAATTAAAAATAAGTATTTTCACGAACTCAAAAAAAGCATGATGCATTTACGATTAACCATTGTAAATACAGAAAAGAGTAACAAAAACAAAAAACAAAATTTAAATGTCTGATTTTCATATTGCAGATTTAATTAATCCTGAGTTTTATATAAACTTAGAGATTGGAGGAGTTCCTATCGGAATTTATGTAGTGCTATTTATAATTTTTGCCGAAACAGGATTATTTGCTGGTTTCTTTTTACCAGGTGATAGTCTTTTGTTTTTATCCGGAATTTATTCGACCGAGCTACTAAATACAATTTACGTTATAAATACTGGGAGTCCTGCATTAACAGATTTTTTAAATGTTACTTCTGTGGCAACCTTAGTTGCTATAGCTGGTATTGTAGGTAATACTTTTGGATATTGGTTTGGAAAAAAATCTGGAACGTATTTATATACTAAAGAAGATAGCTTTTGGTTTAAGAAAAAATATTTAATAGAGTCTAAAGTATTTTACGAAAAACACGGGGGACGTGCTATTATTATTGCTCGTTTTTTACCTATAATTAGAACCTTTGCTCCAATTATTGCAGGTATTGTACAAATGGAACGTAAGCGTTTTATGTTTTACAACGTAGTAAGTTCTATTCTATGGGCTTTTTCATTAATATTTGCTGGACATTATTTAAACGAACTATTTAAATCTCAGTTTGATATTAATCTTAAAGATTTTATTGAGGTTATTATCATAATCATTGTAGCAATTACAACAGTTCCTTTAGTTTTAAATTACTTGAAGCGTAAAAAAGAAACTGCGAACGAGAATAAAGAAGAATAATTAAAAGTCGATCACTACGATCGACTTTTTTATTTTATGCATAATAAAAATCTATATATTTGACTAGATTTTAATTTAAATGAAAACATTCTTTTTTAAGAAAAAGCAAGTGAATAAGGAGCCGCTTAGTTTTACTCAAAAAATAAAAAAAGGACTATTTTTTTGCGTAAAATGGTTTTTATTACTTAGTATTGGATCCGTACTATTTTTTCGATTTGTTCCGGTGCCTTTTACACCATTAATGGTAAGTAGAGCCATTACTAATGTTATAAATGGCGAAGATATTATTTGGAGCCATACGTGGGTACCAATTGAAAAAATATCACCTAATTTGCCAAGGGCAGTAATTGCCAGTGAAGATAATTTGTTTTTAACCCATTATGGTTTTGATTTTACTGCTATTGAAAAAGCAATGGAAACGAATAAAAAAGGCAGACGAATTCTTGGCGGAAGCACTATAAGTCAACAAACAGCCAAGAATGTTTTTTTATGGCAAGGACGTAGTTATATTCGTAAAGGATTAGAAGTTTATTTTACGGCGTTAATCGAACTTTTTTGGAGTAAAGAGCGCATTATGGAAGTTTACCTGAATTCGATCGAAATGGGTAAGGGTGTTTATGGTGCCGAAGCAGCATCTCGACATTGGTATCGTAAACCAGCAAGTAAGCTCACAAAAAATGAGGCAGCTGGTATTGCCGCTATTTTGCCAAACCCACGAAAGTATAAAGCAAGTAATTCATCGGCTTATATAAATAGACGCAAAGCAAAAATTGAAAGGTTAATGAATTACGTTGGCCCAATTAAATTTTAATGCAATTAGCAAGCTTTAGCTAACATTTTTTGTATATTCTAAATAACAAGACATATTTTTTTATGAAAGTTAAAAGTAAACGAGACCCTTTTATCGTATTAATTATTCTAGGATTTATTGTTTTTTTTACTTCTGTTGTTTTATCAGAAATAAAAATAAAAGGTTGGAATACAACGATGATTATAGATATGATTATAATTGCAATTATGCTTACATTTTTAGTATGTTGTTATTTTATTACGTATCGTGTTACTCCGCAATTTATAAGTTACAGAATTGCATTTTTTTATGGAGAAATTCCTTATAATACAATTAGAAGTATCGAAATAGGTACAACTATGTGGGCTGGTTTTAAACCCGCTTTTGCTAGAAAAGGATTAATTATTAGATACAATACTTACGATGAGGTTTATATTAGCCCGCGTAAACAAGATTTGTTTTTAGCTGAAATAAAAAAACACCAACCAAATATTACTTTTATTGATAAAAGAAAATAAAAAAGTGAGCTTAAAAGGCTCACTTTTTTATTTATGTTATCTTATTTTTATTGTAAATGGGTTTTGATATAAATATGTAGAAAATTAAAGTAAAAATGCAAATAACACCACCAAAAATAAATATTGAATGATAACTAACCCAATGTGCAATTTTACCAGCAAACACCATTCCTAGGCCTATACCTAAATCATAAAAAGTAAAGAAGGTTGAGTTGGCAGTTCCTCTTTTTTCAGGTTTAGCTAAATTAATAAAAAGGTTTTGAAAGGTTGGACTTAAAACGCCATAGCTTAATCCAATAAAAAACGCTGCAAGAAAGAAGCTTATTGCATTAAAAGCAAGACCAAAGGCAATTAGACTTACTGCAAGTACAACTAACGCATAAGCCATTAATTGATGAATATAACCTCGGTCTATAAGTTGCCCAGCAAAAAGTCTTGACAAGGTCATGCCTATAGCCATAAACATAAAAAATAAGCCTATGTTTTCTATATTTAATTCTTTGCCATATAAGGCAGCAAAGGCAAATAAAGCACCGTAACATATGCCAATTCCTAATAAATTTATCCCGATAGGAATTGCTTTTACAAGAATAAATCGATCTAATGAGATAGGTTCTTTTTCTAGATTAGGTTCCTTATAGGGCATCTTTATCAACATGGCCAAAGCTAAAGCGATAAGACTAAAGAATATGGCAAGATAGAAATTTATTTCAATAGGAAAATAGTCGTATAAAAGCAATCCAAGCATTGGTCCAATAGCCATTGCTAAGGTTGAGGTTAAGCCGTAATAACCAATTCCTTCACCACGTCTTTCTGAAGGAATAATATCAATAGTTATAGTGCTATTTGCTGTAGTAGTAACACTCCATGTAAAGCCGTGTAGAATTCTAAAAAGAATAAAAAAGAATATCGTTTTAGATTGCATATACCCATAAAATAACACGGTAAACAGAATTAGGGAATAGATCAATATTTTTTTTCTTGGAAAGGTATCAACCAAATAGCCAGAAAAAGGTCTAACAACTAAAGCAGCAATTATATAGGTAGCAAGTATCAATCCAGTTTCGGCGTCATTTGTGCCAAAAGCTGTGCCTATATAAAAAGGCATTACCGAACCTACTAAATAAAAGGCAAACGCCATTAAAAAAGTAGAAAAGCAGCTTAGTAAAAAGTTAGAGGTCCAAAGTTTTGGTAATGTCATAGGGTTAAAAGAGAAGAAGTTTCTATAAATTTTAGAAACTTCTTTTTTTATATTCTTTATTATAATAAATTATTTGCGACTAAATATTCAGCAATTTGAATGGTATTTGTTGCTGCTCCTTTTCGTAAGTTATCTGCTACAATCCATAGATTTAATGTATTTGGTTGACTTTCATCTCTGCGAATTCGGCCTACAAAAACTTCATCTTTACCTTGAGCATCTAAAGGCATCGGATATTCAAATTTAGCAATATCATCTTTTACAATGACTCCCGGTGTATTCTCTAAAATTTGACGTACTTCATTTATATCAAAATCGTTTTCGAATTGAACATTAACTGCTTCCGAATGCCCACCTACAACCGGAATTCTAATTGCCGTTGCTGTAATAGCAATAGTAGCATCGTTTAATATTTTTTGTGTTTCGCGTACCAATTTCATTTCTTCCTTTGTGTAGCCATTGTTTTCAAAAACATCACATTGAGGAATTGCATTGCGGTGAATTTGATAATTGTAAGCCTTATCTCCCTCGATACCCTGGTATTCATCTTCTAATTGTTTCACAGCTTTTACGCCAGTACCAGTAATTGATTGATAGGTTGAAACTACAACACGTTTGATATCGTATTTTTTATGAAGTGGCGCTAAAGCCATAACCATTTGAATGGTAGAACAGTTTGGGTTAGCAATGATTTTATCGTTTTTGGTTAACTCTGTCGCATTAATTTCAGGT
>Ga0233372_1000410_pt1 | contig 19472 bp, 19 predicted proteins | sample ElkDunMinimDraft_4_FD_191538 | JGI IMG/M metagenome (GOLD analysis project Ga0233372, IMG submission 191538) | Fecal eukaryotic communites from dung pellets of Tule Elk in California, USA - Elk Dung D8 | ecosystem: Host-associated > Mammals > Digestive system > Large intestine > Fecal | place... | reverse complement strand
CCCTGCGGAGTTCCTCCGCGGGGTAGGGCACCTCGCGGCTCTCGCGCTGGAACCGGCGGTAGAAGCCACCCATGGCCTCGGCCACCGGGGCGTGGCGCAGCAGGAGCGCGGAGACCTCCGCGGGGGCTCGCGCCGGGACCGTCCCCCGGGCGCACGAGCGGACGAACGCCCGGCGCTCGTCCGGCCCGTACCCGTACAGGGCCACGGCCAGCCAGTTCACCAGATGGGTGGCGGCGTAGCTGCGGTCGTAGCCCTGGTGCCGGTCGACGAAGTCCGCCTCGTCCTGCGCGAGCTCGAAGCGCGAGGAGATCGCGAGACCGTAGTCGGCGAAGTAGAGCCGCGAGCCGTCGGTGAGGATGTTCTCGAAGTGGGTGTCGAAGTGCAGCAGCCCGCGGGCGTTCATGAACGCGACGCCCGCGCTCAGCTCGTCGTCGACCATCGCGCACGCCCGCACCGCGGCGTCGTCGCCGGACCCGACCTGGACACCCAGCCAGTCGTGCAGGGTGTGCGGGAGGTACTCCAGGAACAGCGTGATGCTCGCGGTGGACCGCTCCAGCGCCTCGATGCGGCGGCGCACCGGCGCGCCGCCTCCCCAGTAGGCGACCGCGCGGTCCACGTCGGCCAGCTCCTCGGGAAGCGGCTGCCCGAAGTCCGGGAGCACCCGCCAGTGGTGCATCACGGGGAAGCCCTCGTGGTCGCCCGCGATCACCCAGCTCGTCGTCATGCTGTGCACGGCCAGCTCCCGCCAGGCCCCGAACCCAGGGCCCCCGATGCTGCCGACGCCGTAGTGGCAGAAGACCGGCAGCCCGAACAGGTTCGCGGTCGACCGGACGTTCTCGGGCCGGCGTTCGAGGTCGGTCAGCCGGACCTGCTTGACGAAGACGGTCGTGCCCGCGACCTCCACCAGGACGGTCTTGCCGCCGATGCCGGACCCGACCGGGGTGCCGGCGTCTACGAGCTCGCGGAGCCGCCGGTCGCTGCACAGCGCCAGCGCCGTGGAGACGTCGGCGTGGGCGGCCAGACGGGCACCGCGGGTCATGTCAGCGCTCATCGTCCCGGCCTCCTGTAGGGCACCCGCCTGGTCCGGCGTCAGCAGGCGCCTGCCGGCGAGCACCGCAGACGCCCGCAGAGACCGCAGCGGGAGCTGCCCGCACCCTCTCACGTGGCCGGCTCGTGCCGGACGGGGCACCGGCGTGCGGGTCGCACCGGCCCATCGCACCGTGAGGGGATGACCCGATTCGGATACACCCTCATGACCGAGCAGTCCGGCCCGCGCGCGCTCGTGGACTATGCCGTCACCGCCGAGCGCCTCGGCTTCGACTTCGAGGTGTCGAGCGACCACTACTTCCCCTGGCTCGACGCCCAGGGACACTCGGGCTACGCGTGGAGCATCCTCGGCGCGGTCGCCCACGCCACCGAGAGCGTGGGGCTCATGACCTACGTCACGTGCCCGACGATGCGGTACCACCCGGCTGTCGTCGCGCAGAAGGCCGCGACGCTCGGGATCCTCTCCGACGGCCGGTTCACCCTCGGGCTCGGTGCCGGGGAGAGCCTCAACGAGCACGTCGTCGGCCAGCGCTGGCCCGCGGTCGACGAGCGGCACGAGATGCTCACCGAGGCGATCGAGGTCATCTCGGGCCTGCTCGACGGCGAGATGCTCACGTACAGCGGCGTGCACTTCGACGTCGACTCGGCCAAGCTCTGGGACCTGCCCGACGACCGGGTGGAGATCGGCGTCGCGGTCTCGAGCGGCAAGTCCGTCTCGGCGTTCGCGACGGCAGCCGACCACCTGGTCACGACGGAGCCGGACGCCGAGACCATCGCGCAGTGGGACGGCCTGCGCAGCGATGCGGGCCTGCCGGAGTCGCGCAAGATCGGTCAGCTCCCCATCTCGTGGGACACCGACGCCGAGGCCGCCACCCGCCGCGCTCACGAGCAGTTCCGCTGGTTCGGGCTCGGCTGGCCGGTGAACTCCAACCTGCCGACGACCGAGGCGTTCGCCTCGGCCAGCGCGTTCGTCCGGCCCGAGGACGTCGCCTCGTCGATCCCGTGCGGGCCCGACCTCGACGCGATCGTGGAGGCCGCCTCGGCGTACTGGGACGCGGGCTTCACCGACCTGGCGATCGTGCAGATCGGTGACGAGATGCAGCAGGAGTTCCTCGACACCGCCGCCGGGCCGCTGCTCGAGAGCCTGCGGGCCGCCGCGCCCCAGTGACTCGCCCGGCCGGGTGACGACGTCGTACCGTCGCTGCCATGACCACCGTTCGACCGGCATCAGCACGCCGGGCCGTCCTGCAGCGCCGGATCCGCTGGGTCGTCGGCGCGACGATCTCCTACAACGTGGTCGAGGCGGTCGTCGCGATCGCCGCCGGCCGTGCGGCGTCCTCGAGCGCGCTGGTGGGCTTCGGCCTGGACTCGGTCGTCGAGGTCCTGTCCGCCGCCGCGGTGGCCTGGCAGTTCGCGGCGCCCGACCCCGAGACGCGCGAGCGCACCGCCATGCGGGTCATCGCGCTGTCGTTCTTCGGGCTCGCCGCGTTCGTCACGGTCGACGCCGCGCGCGTCCTGCTGAGCGCGGCCGAGCCCGACCACTCGCCCGTGGGGATCGTGCTCGCCGCGGTCTCGCTCGCCGTCATGCCGGCCCTGTCCTGGTTCGAGCGGCGCACCGGGCGCGAGCTCGGCTCGGCGTCCGCCGTCGCCGACTCACGTCAGACGCTGCTGTGCGCCGCACTGTCCGCGGTGCTCCTGGCGGGGCTGCTGCTCCACTCGACGCTCGGCTGGTGGTGGGCCGACCCGCTCGCGGCCGTCGTGATCGCCGGCTTCGCGGTGCGCGAGGGCATCGAGGCATGGCACGGCGACGCGTGCGGCACGCCGCTCGCCGAGCTCGTCGACGACGCACGGCCCGGCCACGAGGGCCGCGGCTGAGACGTCAGCCGCGCTTGGCGGTGAGGATCTCCCGCGCCTCGGAGACGACCTTGCCCATGTTGACCGTCCAGCCGACGCCGAACACCCGCGGTCCCACGAAGTGCTGGCCCTCGGGGTTCCAGACGCGCTCCTTGACCCGGGCGAGCGTCGGCACCCGGAAGTCGTAGGGCACGACCTTCGCGACCCGGCCGTGCCACGTGCGCTCGTCCGCCGGCAGTCGCAGCTCCTTGAGGACGGCGGCCGCCGCGAGCGCCACCGTGGCGAGGGTGATGAGCCGGCGCACACCTTCGGGCTTGCCGCGTCCGTGCTTGTCCGATCCCATGTCGACCTCCCGGTCTCGACCTGCAGGTGGTCCCATCCTGCCCTGCGGGGCGCCCCAGGTCACGGCGTGCGTCTACGCTGCTGCGGACTCGTGAGGTTCACCGCCGCACCCGGAAGGCTGCCCATGCCCGTGCCCGAGCGCCCCGTCCGCGTCGTCGTCGACCTGGACCTGCCCGGCGCGACCATCTCCCGCCACGTCTACGGTCACTTCGCCGAGCACCTGGGCCGGTGCATCTACGGCGGCTTCTGGGTCGGTGAGGACTCGCCGTTGGAGAACGTGCGCGGCATCCGCTCGGACGTCGTGGCGGCGCTGCGGGCGATCCAGATCCCGAACCTGCGCTGGCCGGGCGGCTGCTTCGCGGACGACTACCACTGGCGGGACGGCGTCGGCCCGCGCGACCAGCGCCCCCGGATGGTCAACTCGCACTGGGGCGACGTGGTCGAGGACAACGCGTTCGGGACGCACGAGTTCATGGACCTGTGCGAGCTGCTCGGCGCCGCGCCGTACGTCAGCGGGAACGTGGGCTCCGGCACGGTCCGGGAGATGAGCGAGTGGGTCGAGTACCTCACGCGGGCCGACGACTCGCCGATGGCCACGCTGCGGCGCTCGCACGGCCGTGACGCACCGTGGCAGGTCCCGTTCTGGGGCATCGGCAACGAGGCCTGGGGCTGCGGCGGGAACCTGCGTGCCGAGCAGTTCGCGTCGCTCGCCCGCCAGTACGCCACCTACGTGCGCGACCACGGCTCGAACACCACGTACCGGATCGCCGCGGGGGCGCGCGACGACGAGTACGACTGGACCGAGACGCTCATGCAGTCGTTCGACGCGCTCGACGACGGCCACGGACCCGCCGCACCGTTCCAGGCCGTGTCGCTGCACTACTACACGCTGACGGGGCCGTGGTCGGACAAGGGGTCGGCGACGCAGTTCACGGTCGACGAGTGGTACCGGACCCTCGCCCGTGCCCAGCACATGGGCGTGCTGCTCGACCGGCACACCACGGTCATGGACCGCTACGACCCTCACGGCCGCGTGGGGCTCGTCGTCGACGAGTGGGGCACGTGGTGGAACGTCGAGCCCGGGACCAACCCCGGCTTCCTGTACCAGCAGAACACCCTGCGGGACGCGCTCGTCGCGAGCGTCCACTTCGACGCGTTCCACCGGCACGCCGGCCGCGTGGTCATGGCCAACATCGCGCAGACCGTCAACGTGCTGCAGGCGATGATCCTCACCGACCCCGACTCGGGAGCCCTCGTGCTCACGCCGACCTACCACGTGTTCGCGATGAACACGGGCCATCACGACGCCCGTGCGCTCCAGGCGCACGTGGTCGACGCCGGCGCCGCGGTGCGCGAGGTGGACGGCGAGGTCATGCCCACGCTGTCGGCGTCGGCGTCGACCACGGGCTCGGGCGCGCTGGTCTCGCTGTCCAACCTCGACGCCGAGCACGGCCGCACGGTCGTCCTCGACCTGCGCGGGCGCCGCGTCGTCGGGCATCGCGGCCGCGTGCTCACGGCGGGCGAGCTCAGCGCGCACAACACCCCGGACCGGCCCGAGGCGGTCACGCCCCGTGCGCACGACGGCGTCCGGCCGCACGTCTGCGGCCTGGAGGTCGACCTGCCGGCGCACTCGTACGTCACGGTGCACCTGGACCTGTCGGACGACTGAGGCGGGCCGGCCCACGGCCGCTCGACCGCACCCTAGGATGCCCGGGTGCTGCTGCTCAAGCTGCTGCTGGCGCCCGCGCTGGTCGTCGGCTCGTCGTTGGCCGGACGTCGGTGGGGTGCCCGCGTGACGGGCGTGCTCGTGGCCCTGCCGATCGTCGCCGGGCCGATCCTGCTGATCAGCTGCCTCGAGCACGGCACCCGGTTCGGCGCGGCGGCGGCCGCGTCGTCGCTGCTGGGACTGGTGACGCTCGCGCTGTTCGCGGTCGTGTTCGCCTGGTTCTCGCGGCGAGCCGGCGCGATCCTGTCGCTCGCCGTCACCTGGGCCGCCTGCCTGGCTGCCGACGTGGCCCTCGCGCAGGTGCAGGTGTCCCCGTGGGTGGGATTTCCGGTCGTGCTGCTGGCGGCGTGGGGCGCGTCCCGAGTGCTGGCGCGCGGCACCGTGTCGCCGGGTGCGCCGCTGCTGACCACCCGGCCGTGGTGGGACCTGCCCGGGCGTGCGGCCGCGACCGCATCGCTCGTCGTACTGGTCACCTCGCTCGCCGGCGCCCTGGGACCGGCCATGACAGGGGTGCTCGCGCCCTTCCCGATCGCCACGAGCGTCGTCGCGGCGTTCACCCTGGCCCAGGCGGGGCACGCACAGACCGTCCAGGTGCTGCGCGGCATCCTCACCGGGCTGCTGGGCTTCACCGTGTTCTGCCTCCTGGTCGCGCTGCTCGTGGACCGGGTGGGCGTGGCCGCCGGCTTCGGCGTGGCAGGTGCCGGAACGCTCCTCACGCAGGTGGCCTGGCAGCTGGCGACCGGGCGCGGGCCGGCTCGCGGGCTCAGGCCCTCGTGACTGCCGTGGCCCAGAGCCAGACGAAGCCCTCGCGGCCGTGCGGGTCGAGGTAGCGCACGTGGATCTGGCGTTCCGTCCAGCCGATCACGAACGCGTCGACCTGGACCTCGCCCGACTCCCGCGCCTGGATCCAGGCGCGGGCAGGGATCGGGTCGGAGGGCTCCACGACCCGCTGCCCGCGCCGCTGCGCCTCGGGTGCGCCCGCCGCGGCGTCGCGCAACGGCACCTGCTCTATACCGCTCGGGCCCAGGCGGCGTCGGTCTCGTGTCATGGGTCTAGGATAGAACAGGTGTTCGAGTTTGTTTGCCCGCCTGGCACCGGCGCGGTGCTTGCACCGCGGCCGCGCCGCACTTACGGTCGCGGCAGCGCGCCCGCGACAAGGGAAGGTGCTTCATGCTCACGCAGGTCACCGATGGCGTCGACGTCCACGAGAGCGAGTGCATCCAGAGCAACTGCGTCGTCGTGCAGGGCGACGACGGCGTGCTGCTCGTCGACCCGGGCATCACGAGGCAGGAGCTGGCGGGCATCGCGAGCGCCCTCCGCGAGCGCGGGCAACCGGTGGTCGCCGGGTTCTCGACCCATGCCGACTGGGACCACGTCCTGTGGCATCCGGGCCTGGGTGAGGCCCCGCGATACGGCACGGAACGCTCCGCGGCCTACGCCGCGGACTTGCTGGCGCGGCCCGGCTGGGAGGCGCTCGTGGCCGACGGGCTGCCGCCCGAGTTCGCCGACGACATCCCGATGGACCTGCTCGGCCGCCTGACCGGGCTGCCCCCCGCGACGACGTACGTCCCCTGGGACGGCCCGCGAGTACGCATCATCGAGCACCGGGCGCACGCCCCGGGCCATGCGGCGCTCCTGGTCGAGGACCACGGGGTCCTCGTCGCCGGCGACATGCTGTCCGACGTCCTGGTCCCGATGCTCGACCTGGCGGACGCGGACGACCCGATCGAGGACTACCTCGCGGCGCTCGGGTTGCTCGAGGAGGTCGCGGACGACGTCGACGTCCTCGTTCCCGGTCACGGGTCCGTCGGCGGGCCCGACCAGGTCCGCGCGCGGATCGAGCAGGACCGGGCGTACGTGCTCGCCCTGCGGGCCGGCGAGGACCCGCTCGACCCGCGGATCGGTCCGTCGGCCAGGCCGGGTTGGGATTGGGTGCGCTTCGTACACGAGGGGCAGCGCGAGCGCCTCGCCCGGTGACGCGGCACCTGCCGCGGCGAAGCGGTCAGGAGCTGCCGCCGGTCCCCCGCGCGCCCTGCCCGTCCCGGCCCTCGTGCGAGCCCTGCCCTTCCTGCTCCTGCTCGGCATCCTGGGCCGACAACGGCGTCGCGATGTCCTCGAGCGACTTCTGCTCGGCGCCGACGCCGAGGAAGGCGGCCGCGATCCCCGCACCGATCATGAGTGCCGCGCCGATGTAGTAGCCGATCGCGATGCCGGTGATGTCGCCCTCGGCGCTGGCCGACTCGATGAGCCGCCCGAACAGCAGCGGACCCGTGATGCCGCCGACCGCCGTGCCGACCGCATAGAAGAACGCGATGCACAGCGCCCGCGTCTCCATCGGGAACACCTCGCTCGCCGTGAGGTAGGCCGAGCTCGCGCCCGCCGACGCGATGAAGAACACCACCATGCCGAGCAGCGTGAGCGTCCACGCCGTGAGCCCGCCGAGCATGAAGCCGGCGACGGCGAGCAGGACGCCCGAGGCGATGTAGGTGCCGGAGATCATCGGCACCCGCCCGACCTTGTCGAACAGCGGGCCGAGCGCGAGCGCGCCCAAGAAGTTGCTCACCGCGAACAGCGCGATGTACGCGCCGGTCTGGTCCACGCCCAGGAAGGTCTGGAGCGTGTCGCCGAACGTGAAGAAGAACGCGTTGTAGAGGAACGCCTGGCCCACGAACAGCGCGAGGCACAGAACCGTGCGGCGCGGGTAGTCGGAGAAGACCGTGCGCGCGATGCGCGGCAGGCCGATGCTGTGGCGCTGCCGGACCGTGATCGAGCCCTCCGGCTCCGCCAGCTCGACACCGTCGGCCTCGGCGACGCGCCGCTCGATGCCGGTGACGATCTCCTCGCTGTCCTGCTCGCGCCCGTGGATGAACAGCCAGCGCGGGCTCTCGGGCACGTGACGGCGCACGAACAGCACGGCCAGCCCGAGCACGGCTCCGAGCGCGAAGCACAGCCGCCAGCCCAGCCACGCCGGCACGAGCTCCGGGTTGAGCAGCGGGATGGTCAGCAACGCGCCGCCGGCGGCGCCGATCCAGTAGGACCCGTTGATCGCGATGTCGATCCGGCCGCGGTACTTCGCGGGGATGAGCTCGTCGATCGCGGAGTTCACCGCCGCGTACTCGCCACCGATGCCCATGCCCGTGACGAACCGCATCGCGTAGTAGTAGAGCGGGTTCATCGAGAACGCCGTCAGGGTCGTGCCGACGAGGTAGACGAGCAGCGTGGCGATGAACAGCCGCTTGCGCCCGAACCTGTCGGTGAGCTGACCGAAGAGCAGCGCACCCAGGCACGAGCCGGTGACGTACACGGCACCGGCCATGCCGATGTCGGCGCTGGTGAGCCCGAGCCCGGTCTCCCCCTTGAGCGCCTCGGACAGGTTGCCGACGATCGTGACCTCGAGCCCGTCGAGGATCCAGACCGTCCCTAGCCCGATCACGATCATCCAGTGCCAGCGCGCCCAGGGCAGGCGGTCGAGGCGTGCGGGGATGTCCGTCGTGATGGTGCCCAGTGTCGTGGCGCCACTCTTCGTCGAAGGCATGGTCCACGTTCTACCGCTCGGCCGACCAGCCCGCATGCGCAGCGGCAACACCCTCCGAACCGAGCCACTGCGGCCCGTGAGACCGCGCGTCAACAGATGCGGGCGACCACGTCTGCCCACACGCTCGAAGCAGCACCGAGACCCGCGAACGAAGGAGAGCACCCATGCGAGCCGTCGTCTACCGAGGCCCCTACGACGTCGCCGTGACCGACGTGCCCGACGCGCGCCTGATCGAACCGTCCGACGCGATCGTGCGCATCACGACCACGAACATCTGCGGGTCGGACCTGCACATGTACGAGGGCCGCACGACGGTCGAGGAGGGCAAGGTCCTCGGTCACGAGAACATGGGCGTGGTCGAGGAGGTCGGGCCCGGCGTCAACCGCATCAAGCCCGGGGACCGGGTCAGCGTGCCGTTCAACGTCGCCTGCGGCACGTGCCGCAACTGCACCCACGGGTGGACGTCCTACTGCCTGCGCACCAACCCGACCGACGGCGTCGACGGGGCGGCCTACGGGTACGCGAACATGGGCCCGTACGACGGCGGCCAGGCGGAGTACCTGCGGGTCCCGTACGCGGACTTCAACCTCCTCGAGCTGCCCGCGGGCACCGAGCACGAGTCCGACTTCACGATGCTCAGCGACATCTTCCCCACCGGGTGGCACGGCGCCGAGATGGCCGGCGTCTCCCCCGGTGACGACGTCGTCGTGTTCGGCGCGGGCCCGGTCGGGCTGCTCGCGGCCCACAGCGCCCTGATCCGTGGGGCGGCCCGCGTCTTCGTGGCCGACAAGGAGGCCGACCGCCTCCGGCTCGCCGACCAGATCGGCGCCATCCCCGTCGACATCGGCCAGGGCGACCCGGTCGAGCAGATCATGGAGCACACTCTCGGGCGCGGCACCGACTGCGGCATCGAGGCCGTGGGCTACCAGGCGCACGACCCGTCGGGCGACGAGCACCCCGAGCTCGTCCTCGACAACCTGGTCCAGGTCGTCCGTGCCACGGGCGGCATCGGCGTCGTCGGGGTGTACGTGCCGCAGGACCCGGGCGCGCCGACCGAGGGGGCCAAGGAAGGGCGGGTCGGTTTCGACTTCGGGACGGCGTTCACCAAGGGGCAGCACTTCGGCACCGGCCAGTGCCCTGTCATGAGGTACAACCGCCAGCTCCGGGACCTGATCGTGGCCGGGCGGGCGCGGCCCTCGTTCCTCGTGTCGCACGAGCTCACGCTCGACGAGGCGCCGACGGGCTACGACCGCTTCGACAAGCGCGAGGAGGGCTGGACCAAGGTGCTGCTCCACCCCGCCGCCTGAGCACGCCGTGTTGCTCCTCGTGTCGCGTGTCGTCCCGACCGAACCCAGAATCACCAGTAAGGGGACATCGAGACTCGAGGTGAACCACCGTGACGCTGGACAGGACCCCGGAGAAGGCCCCGGAGAGCTCCCGCTACGCCGTCGTGACCGGCGCGTCCAGCGGCATCGGGCTCGAGATCGCCCGTGAGCTCGTGGACCGCGGGTACCAGGTGATGGTCACCGCCGAGGACGACCAGCTCGAGACGGCCGCGCGCGAGCTGTCGGCGACCGGTCGCGGCGTCGAGGCCGTGCGCGCCGACCTGACGACGCGCGAGGGCGTGGAGACGCTCGTCCACGCGGCGTCGACGGCGGTGTGGCCCGTGGACGTCCTCGTCCTCAACGCCGGGATGGCGGCACCCGGACGGTTCGTGGACACCGCCCTCCAGGACGACCTGGACACCGTCGCGCTCAACGTCACGGCCGTCGTGCACCTCGCCAAGAAGCTCATCCCGGAGATGGTGCGGCGCGGCGAGGGCAGGGTGCTCGTGACGTCGTCGATCGCCGCGCTGATGCCGGCCCCCTACAACGCGCTCTACGCGGCGTCCAAGTCGTTCGAGCTGTCCTTCGCCGAGGCACTGAGGCACGAGCTGAAGGACACCGGGGTCACCGTGACGGCGCTCATGCCCGGGCCCACCGACACGGAGTTCTTCCGCGCGAACGACATGGAGGACACGCCGCTGGGCCGCGGCCCCAAGGACGACGCGGCCAAGGTCGCCAAGGATGCCGTCGACGCGATGTTCGCGGGCAAGGACAAGGTGGTCGTGCACTCGTTCAAGGCCAAGGCGCAGGCCGTGCTCGGGTCGGTGCTGCCGCTGCCCGCCAAGGCCGCGGTGCACGGCGCGGTGTCCAAGCCGGACGACGTGGAGTGACATGCGTCGCGACGAGGTGCGACCGGGCCGCCAGCCGCCGCTACGCCTCGTCGACGACGGCGCGCGCCGCGTCGTCGTAACCCCGTTCGACCTGCGCCGCCATCGCGACGAGGAAGTCGCGGACCGCAGGCCGGCAGTGCTCGGGGACGGCCTTGGCGATCTCGAGCATCCCCTCGTGCATGCGCGTGAGCCGCTCGCGCACCTCGGAGTGCGCCTTGGGCGCGGCGACGACGACGAGGGAGCGCCGGTCGGTCGCGTGCGGGAGGCGCTCGAGGTGCCCCGAGGCGCAGAGCCGGTCCAGCAGCTTGGTCGTCGAGGCGGTCGAGATCCCGAGGTACGTCGCGAGCGCACGCGGCGTCACCGGGTCGGCGTCGCGCTCGCGCGCGATCACGTGCTGCAACGCGCGCAGGTCGGTCAGGTTCATGTCCATGTCGCGGCTCGCCCGCAGCCGCATGGCCTCGTCGGCGCGGCGGAACACTCGGAGCGACTCGAGCAGATCCCGAGGCTCGGAGTCCTCGTCGCCGTACCAGTACGGCTCGGTGTCGACTCTCACGCCGACATGCTAACTGTTTCCGTGGCTAGTATCTTGCGTGGCTAGCAATTACTCCCGGAAGGAGGTGGCTGATGAATCCGGCTCTCGAGGCGACGAACGCCTCTGCCGCCGACGTGCTCGTGGCCCGCACACTGGAGGCCGGGGACGCCGGCTCCCGGGTCTGGGGAGCACTGCGCTCCACGGCCGAGGGCGGGCGGCGCATCCGCCCGCGGGTACTGCTGAGCGCCTACGACGACCTGGCCGGCTCGACCCCGCTCGAACCGCGCGACGTCGCCGAACGGGTCGCTGGGGCCGTCGAGCTGCTGCACATCGCGTTCCTCGCGCACGACGACGTCATCGACGACGACCTGACCCGCCACGGGCGCGACAACGTCGCAGGCGCCTACACGGCACAGGCCCGCCGGGCCGGGGCCTCCCCCGCCGACGCGCACTCCTACGGCGTCGCGGCGGGGATCCTCGCCGGGGACCTCGCGCTGGCCACCGCGTTCCGGCAGATCGCCCTGAGCGGTGCCATGCCCGACGCCATGGCGGACCTGCTCGACCTGTTCCACGCGACGCTGCACATCACCGCGGACGGCGAGCTGTCCGACGTGTGGCTGGGCCTCGACCGCCCCGCCGCCGACGCCACGAACCTCACCGAGGTGCTCGCGACCGCGGAGCGCAAGACCGCCGTCTACACCTTCGAGCTCCCGTTGCGGGCCGCGGCCGTCCTCGCCGGACGCCGCGAGCTGGGCCCTCGGCTGAGCGACCTCGGCCGCACCCTCGGGGTCGCCTTCCAGCTCCGCGACGACCTCGAGGGCACGTTCGGCGACCCTGCCGTGACCGGCAAGAGCGCGACGTCGGACCTGCGCGAGGGCAAGCACACGGCGATCGTCGCCCTCGCCCGGGCAACCCCCGCCTGGGGGCAGATCGCGGCCGTGCTCGGACGTCGCGACGCCTCGCCCGAGGAGCTGGCCCACGCCCGCGACCTGCTCGAGTCGTGCGGCGCGCGTGCCGGCGTCGAGCGCATGGTGAGCGACCTGGAGCAGTCGGCCGCCCGGCTCGCCGCCGAGCTCGGTCTCGAGCGCGTCCTGGCCCTGGTCGGGTCCGGTGCGCTGACCCACGGCAGTTCCGACCACACATCGAGGGCCGCATGATGCCGTTCCGCCGGACTCCGAACGCCGACGCCGCCTACGACGCCGTCGCCACGCGCAGCGCCGGCGTCGTGATCGACGCCTACTCCACGTCGTTCGGCTGGGCGTGCCGGCTGCTCGGACCGTCGGTCCGCGACGACGTGCGCGCGGTCTACGCGCTGGTCCGGGTGGCGGACGAGATCGTGGACGACGTCGAGGCCGACCTGACCGCCGCCCAGCGGGAGTCGCTGCTCACCGAGCTCGAGCAACAGGTCGCCGACGCGACCAAGTCCGGCCGCAGCAGCAACCTCGTCGTGCACGCCTTCGCCCGCACCGCGCGCCGGTACGGCATCGGTGCGGTGCTCGTCGACCCCTTCTTCGCCTCGATGCGCACGGACCTGACCGCCACCGACCACGACGACGCGAGCTTCGCGCGGTACGTGCACGGCTCGGCCGAGGTGGTCGGCCTCATGTGCCTGCGCGTCTTCGTCGCGGGCGACGACGACGCGTACGCCCGCCTCGCTCCCGGCGCGGCCCGCCTGGGCGCGGCCTTCCAGAAGGTGAACTTCTTGCGTGACCTGCGAGAGGATCACGACGTGCGTGGTCGCAGCTACTTCCCCGGGCTCGACGTCGACGCGTTCGACGACGGCCGGCGCGACCTGCTGCTCGACGACATCGACGCCGACCTGACGGCCGCGGCCGCCGTCGTCGGCGACCTGCCGCGCAGCAGCCGCGTGGCCGTGCGCGCCGCGCACGACCTGTTCGCCGAGCTGTCCCGGCGCCTGCGGACGACGCCGGCCGCCGAGCTGCGGTCGAGCCGCGTCCGCGTGCCCGACGCCGTCAAGGCTCGCCTCGTCCTCGGCGCGCTGGTGCGGGAGGGCGTGCGGTGAGCCTGCGCATCGTCGTCGTCGGTGGGGGGATCGCGGGCCTGGCGACCGCGGGGCTGCTGGCCCGCGACGGGCACGACGTCGAGCTGCTCGAACGCCACGACACGCTCGGCGGCCGAGCCGGCTCGTGGGCGCGTGACGGCTTCCGCTTCGACACCGGGCCGTCGTGGTACCTCATGCCCGAGGTCTTCGACCACTGGTTCCGGCTCATGGGCACGACCGCCGGCGAGCAGCTGGACCTCGTCGCGCTCGAGCCCGCGTACCGGGTGTTCTTCGAGGGCCACGCCCGCCCGTTCGACGTCGCGAACGACCGGGCGGCGAACGTCGCGGCGTTCGACGCGCTCGAGCCGGGAGCCGGTGCGCGGCTGGACCGCTACCTCGACTCGGCCCACGACACCTACGACATGGCGCTCCGCCACTTCCTGTACACGAGCTTCGCGTCGTGGCGGCCGTTCGCCGACCGTGCGGTGCTCGCGCGCCTGCACCAGCTCGCCCCGCTGCTCGGGCGGTCGCTCGAGTCGCGCGTCGCGAGGGACTTCGACGACGTGCGGCTGCGGCAGGTGCTCGGCTACCCCGCCGTCTTCCTCGGCTCCTCCCCCGACCGGACGCCGAGCATGTACCACCTCATGAGCGCCCTCGACCTGGACGGCGGCGTGCGCTACCCCCTGGGAGGATTCGCGCACCTGATCAGCGCGATGGCGGGGCTCGCGACGACCGCGGGCGTCACCGTGCGCACGTCCGCCCGGGTCACCGCGGTCACCACGGCCTCCATGTCCACCTCCGAGGGCCGTTCGACGGGAGCGGGCATCGGGTCCGGAACCGGTGCGCCGGGTCCGCGGGTACCCGCGCCGCACCGTCCCCGGGCGCGGGTGACCGGCGTGCGCTGGGTCGACGCCGACGGCCTCGAGCAGCACACCGAGGCCGACGTCGTGGTCACGGCCGCCGACCTCCACCACGTCGAGACCGACCTGCTGCCGCCCGAGCTGCGGAGCCGGCCGCCCCGCAGCTGGCGACGCGGCGACCCCGGCCCCGGCGGCGTCCTCGCGATGCTCGGCGTCCGCGGGCGCGTGCCGCAGCTCGCGCACCACTCGCTGCTCTTCACCGCCGACTGGCGGGAGAACTTCGGTGCGATCCGCGCCGGCCGGGTGCCGTCGCCGGCCTCGCTGTACGTCTGCACGCCGTCGCGCACCGACCCCACGGTCGCGCCGCCCGGCGACGAGAACCTGTTCCTCCTCGTGCCCGTCCCCGCCGACCCGTCGCTCGGGCGCGGCGGGGTCGACGGCGACGGGGACCCCGTCGTCGAGCAGGTGGCCGACGCCGCGATCGACCGCGTGGCCGACTGGGCCGGGGTGCCCGACCTGCGCGAGCGCATCGCCGTGCGCCGCACCGTCGGGCCGGGCGACTTCGCGGCCGACCTGTCGGCCTGGTCGGGCGGCCTGCTCGGGCCGGCCCACACGCTGCGGCAGAGCGCGATGTTCCGCGCGGGCAACCTGTCACGCCGCGTCGCGGGGCTGCTGCACGCGGGCGGCTCGACCATCCCGGGCGTCGGGCTCCCCATGTGCCTCATCAGCGCCGAGCTGGTCCTCAAGCGGGTGCGCGGCGACACGAGCGCCACCCCGCTGCCCGACTCCCTCACCGCGTCGCCCGAGGTGGGGGTCGGTTCGTGACACACCTGCTGTATCTCGCGCTGCTCCTGGGCAGCCTCGGCTGCATGGCACTGCTGGACCGTCGCTTCCGGCTCGTCCTGTGGTCCGCGCACCCCGTCCGCGGTGCCGCCGTCATCGCCGCGGGCACCGCCGTCTTCCTCGCCTGGGACGTCGTCGCCATCTCGCGGGGCTTCTACGAGCGCGGAGGGGCCGCGATGACCGGCGTCGAGCTCGCCCCGCACCTGCCGCTCGAGGAGCTGTTCTTCATCGTCTTCCTCTGCTACGTCACGCTGGTGCTGCATGGCCTGCTGAGCCGGGTCAGGAGGACGCCATGACGTACGCCGGGCTCGCGGTCGTGGCACTCCTCGGCTCGCTCGTCGTCGCCGTCGTCGCCGGAGCGGTACGCCGCCTGGGCGTGCGCTGGTGGGCGACGACGGCCGTGACGGCGGTCGTCCTGCTCGCCCTGACCGTCGTCTTCGACAGCCTCATGATCGCGGCCGACCTGTTCCGGTACGGCGACGGCGAGCTGCTCGGCCCGCGGGTCTGGCTCACGCCCGTCGAGGACCTCGCCTGGCCCGTCGTCGCCGCGCTCCTGCTGCCGAGCCTGTGGGCGCTGGCCACCCCCGTGAACACACCGACGACCACACCGACGACGGCGGCTCCGGCCCCGCGCGTCGCCGCCGAGGAACGCTCATGACCGCGCTCGACGCACCATCGGAACGCCCTGCGATGGCGGCGATCCGGCAGGTCGTCGGCTCCTCGCGCCCCGTGAGCTGGATCAACACGGCCTACCCGTTCGCGGCGGCCTACCTGCTCACGGGCGGGCTGGGCCGGGTCGGCGTCACCGAGCTCGTCGTCGGCACGCTGTACTTCCTGATCCCCTACAACCTGCTCATGTACGGGCTCAACGACGTCTGGGACTACGAGTCGGACCTGCGCAACCCGCGCAAGGGCGGCATCGAGGGAGTCGTGCTGTCGCGCCGCTGGCACCGGCTCACGGTCTGGTCGGCGGTGCTGAGCAACGTGCCGTTCCTGGCCTACCTGGTCGCCGTGGGCGACGCCGCGTCGACCGCCGTGCTGGCCGTGAGCGTGTTCGCCGTGGTCGCGTACTCGGCGCCCGGGCTGCGGTTCAAGGAACGGCCCGTGCTCGACTCGGTCACGTCGAGCACCCACTTCGTGAGCCCGGCCGTGTTCGGGCTCGCGCTGGCGGGCGGGGCGCTCAGCGTCCCGGTCGTGGCGTCGCTCGGCGCGTTCTTCCTCTGGGGCATGGCGTCACAGGCGTTCGGCGCGGTCCAGGACGTCACCCCGGACCGCGCCGCGGGCATCGGGTCGATCGCCACGTGGCTCGGCGCCGCCCGCACGGTCCGTGTCGCGATGGCGCTCTACCTGGCTGCCGGGCTCGTCGTCCTGTTCACCGGGTGGCCCGGCGCGCTGGCCGCCGTGCTCGTGGTCCCGTACCTCGTGAGCATCGCGCCCTTCCGCAACCTGGCCGATGCCGAGTGCGAGCAGGCGCACGCGGGCTGGCGACGGTTCCTCTGGCTCAACTTCGCGACCGGGTTCCTGGTCACCCAGCTGCTGATCTGGATCTCGCTGGCCGGGTGACCGTCGGCGTCACGCGCGCCGCGCGACGACCGGGTGCGGCACGACGGAGTAGACGTGCGCCGAGGCGAGCGCGAGCCACGCCCAGCCGGCGACCACCGCGACCCAGATCAGGCCGACGCCGGCAGATCCGAGCGCGACGCCGCCCGCGAAGCCCAGGACGACCAGGGCACCCAGGACGAACGACACCGCCGCCCGACCGCGCTCGCCCTGGTCGCGGCACCAGGCGCCGTGCGCGAACGCGGCCGCGGCGAGGGCGATGAACCCGACCGCACCGAACAGGAGGTGCAGGATCCCGCTGGTCGAGAAGGACCCCTCCTCGGACCCGGGCGGGAACCCGGCGGTGGCGTCGGGCGGGAAGATCGCCGACAGCACCAGGCACACGCCGTAGACGGCGGTGAGCACCCCGATCGCCAGGCCGCGGCCCGACCGGACGGCGCGCAGGAACCCATAGGCAGCGGCCAGGGTCATGAGACCGGACAACGCCAGGTTGACCGCCTGCATCCAGCCGAGCTCTCCGAGCATCAGCTGGCTCAGGGCATGACGGGACAGGTCGAACCCCGGGCGCGTGAGCGCCAGGACCAGCCCGACCACCAGGTAGAACGGCCCCGCGACGACGCCCCACCCGAGCAGGCTGCGGGTCACTGCGGCGGCCGTGTCGAACTCGGGCCGCACGGTGTTCTGCGACATCTGTCTTCTCCCTCACGTGGGCGGCTCGGCCGCCGGCGGATACCTTCCGTCAGCAGGTAGACGACTCGAACGTACTGCACTCATCGGTGCATTACTACACTCACGGGTACAGTTGCCGGATGACTGCGACCGACCCCCGCGTGCTGCGGTCGCGCGCGCTGATCCTCGACGCCGCGGCCGCGCGCTTCATCACCCGCGGCTACGTCGGGACGAACGTCGAGGACGTCGCCGCGGACGCCGGCGTCGCGAAGCGCACGGTGTTCAACGTGTTCCAGGACAAGGAGTCGCTCTTCCGCGAGGTCCTGCGCCAGTCGATCGAGCTGGCCGAAGCCTTCGCCGCCGGGCTCGACGACGAGCTGGCCGAGCACACGACCACCGACGCGCTGCCCGGCGTCGCCCGGCGGCTGGCGCGCACCGTGCTCACCGGGCCGGTCGTGCCGCTGCGCCGGCTGCTCGTGGCCGAGGAGGCGCGCTTCGGCGACCTGGTCGCCGAGTACCGGCGTCGTGCCCCCGAACGCATGCTCGCCGCGATCGCCGGGCTGCTCGAGCGCCTGGGCGACTCGGGCGCACTGGATGTCCCCGACCCCATGGCGGCCGCGGAGCACTTCGCGTTCCTCATCATGGGAGCCGACCTCGACCGCGGCATGCTCGGCGCGCCGACGCCGTCCGTGCGGCGCGTGGAGGCACGCGCGACGGCGGGCGCCGCCGTCTTCCTGCGGGCGTACGGGACGGACCGCGGACCGGCCTGAGCCCGGCCGGGCAGAGCACGGGTGACGCACGCCATGTCACACCGAGCACCACGGCACCGTCGTCCTGGTGAGACCACCAGGAGGAAGTCATGCGCACCCAGCTTGCCGACCGCGTCCGGGCGCTCGGCCGTCGTCGTGTGGACCTGCACTGGACGCACCTGTTCGGGGTCGTGACGCTCGCGTGCCTCCTCGTCCTGGCCGTCACGGGGATCCTGCTCGCCGTCCCCTACGCACCGTCGAGCGACCTCGTGACGTACGCCGGCCCCTACACGCCGCTCGTGGGCACCCAGGTCAGCGAGGCGTTCGCCTCGACCATGGCGATCTCCCTGGAGCAGCCCGGCGGCCTGCTGCTGCGGCAGACCCACCACTGGGCCGCGCTCGTGCTTCCCGCAGCGATGATCGTGCAGATCCTCGCGACGTTCTTCACCGGCGGGTTCCGGCGGCCGCGACGGCTGTCGTGGGTCCTGCTGATCGCGCTGTTCCTCGTGGTCCTGGCAGGCGGCTGGAGCGGCTACGCCCTGCCGGACGACATGCTGTCCGGCACCGGGCTGCGCATCGTCGAGGGCGTCGTCATGGCCATCCCGGTGGTCGGCACCCGGCTCGTCGCGCTCCTGTTCGGCGGGCGGTTCCCCGGCGAGATCATCGAGCACCTGTACCCCGTGCACCTGTTCGTCGTCCCCGGGATCGTCGCGGTGCTCATGGTCGCGCGGGCCGGTCTGGCATACCGCCACGGCGCCGCGCGGCTGCCCCGGGCGGGCCTGTCGACGGCGTCGCAGCGCGGGCTGCGCCTGTGGCCCGACGTCGCGGTCCGCGCGGCGGGGATGACCGCCATCACCTCGGCCGTCCTGATCGTCCTCGGGGCGACCGCGACCGTCAGCCCCATCTGGTCGTACGGGCCCACCGCCGCGGGCAACGTCGGGGCGGGCAGCCAGCCCGACTGGTACACCGGGTTCCTCGACGGCGCGCTGCGGCTCGTGCCCGCGGGCTGGGAGACCGAGTGGTTCGGCTTCACCTGGACGTTCGCGATCCTCGTGCCGCTCGCGGTCATCGGCGGCTACTTCCTGGTCGTCTTCGCCTACCCGTTCCTCGAGTCCTGGGTCGTCGGCGACACCGCCGACCAGCAGGTGCTCGACCGGCCGCGCAACGTGCCGGCCCGCACGGGCATCGGCGTCGCCGGGGCCCTGTTCTACGGCGTCCTGTGGGGTGCCGCGAGCGCCGACGTCGTCGCGACCCGCTTCGGCCTGAGCTTCGAGTCGATCATCACGACGCTCCAGGTGGTGCTGCTCCTCGGACCGCCCGTGGCCTACGAGCTCACCCGGCGCATCTGCATCGGCCTGCAGCGCAGGGACCGGGAGGTCGCGGCACACGGAAGGGAGACCGGGCGCATCGTCCGGCTCGCCGATGGCGGGTACGTCGAGGTGCATGCCCCCGTGCGTGCCGACGAGCGCGCCGCGCTCCTGACCGAGGCGGTGGCCGCGCGGCCCGCGCGACTCGACGCCTCTGGTCGCCTGCCGCGC
>Ga0233372_1000406_pt1 | contig 19607 bp, 16 predicted proteins | sample ElkDunMinimDraft_4_FD_191538 | JGI IMG/M metagenome (GOLD analysis project Ga0233372, IMG submission 191538) | Fecal eukaryotic communites from dung pellets of Tule Elk in California, USA - Elk Dung D8 | ecosystem: Host-associated > Mammals > Digestive system > Large intestine > Fecal | place... | reverse complement strand
CCTGGTGAAAATCGTGCTTTTATTAAAGTTGTAGATGCTGATTTAGCGATGTCTCAAGTGTTGGAATTATTTGCTTCTCCAATGCCAGAGTTTACTATCGAAATTCATCCAACAGCAATTATTGATCCAACAGCAATAATTGGAAAAGGGGTTAAAATTGGCGCAGGTTGTTACGTTGGTCCAAGAACTGTTATTGGAGACGAAAGCATATTGTATCCGAATGTTACTATTTTAGATGATTGTAAAATTGGTTCTAAAAACGCATTTTGGTCTGGAGTTGTTGTAAGAGAACGATCTGTTATCGGTTCGTACTGTATTTTTCATCCAAATGCAACTATTGGCGCCGATGGTTTTGGATTTAGAAAATGTGCTCAGCGCGGATTGGTAAAAGTTCCCCAAATCGGAAATGTTGTTATTGGTAATAATGTCGAAATTGGTGCTAATTCTTGTGTTGATCGCGGTAAATTTAGTTCAACGATTATCGGAGATGGCTGTAAGATTGATAATTTAGTACAGATTGGTCATAACTGTGAATTAGGTATGTTTTGTATAATGGCTGGTAATAGTGGTTTAGCTGGTTCTGTAAAATTAGGGAATGGTGTTATTATTGGCGGAAGCGCATCTATTAAAGATCATACTACAATTGGTGATTTTGCTGTAATTGGTGCAGGTTCTGGTGTTACTGGAGATGTTGCAGCTGGTAAAACCATGCTTGGATATCCTGCATTAGAAGCTAGAGATACCTTGAAACAATGGGCCATTATGAAACGCTTTTTGAATGAAAGTAAAAAATAAGAAATAAAAAAAGGATTGGCTCATGCTAATCCTTTTTCTTTTCGATTTCTTAATATATAGTTTATTGTAAATTAACAACTATTGATGAAGTTTGTAATTAAAAATGAAATACTTTTTAATACTGGTGTTATGTATCAGCAACCATTTACAAGCTCAAACTTTAGGCATTTTAGCACATCGAGGTTTTAGAGGCTTACACACCGAAAATACTTTAGAGGCTTTTAAAAAATCACTTCATTACAGTTATTTTTTAGAAATGGATATCATGATTTCTAAAGATATGAAGGTTGTTGTAACTCATGATCCTTTACTTCATGAAAAATTATATGTAAATAAAAGTGCTTATGGTTCTGGTGAATTTAACCAACGTATTTATGATTTAAACTACAATGAAATCACAAATTATGAATTAGGTCATAAGAAAAGTAAAGGTTTTGATAAACAGCAAAATATTGTTTCAATAATTCCGTTGTTAGAAAATGTTTTGCAAGAAACTCAATCTTATGCAAAAGAGAATAACTTAAAAGAACCTCATTATTTTATTGAGACAAAAATTACAGAACAAACAGATTATTTAAATCACCCAGAACCAAAAGTGGTAGTTGAATTGTTGATGCAAGTTTTAAAAGAAAATATAAAACCTTCGCAAGTCATCATTCAATCTTTTGATCCAAGAACACTTTCGTATATTTCAAAAAAATATCCCGAATATAAAACATGTTTACTCGATAAGAAAAAACAATTGTTAAGTGTTTATTTAAATGAGTTAGATTTTAAACCCAATTATTTTTCACCCAATTTTAAACAAATCACCCCAGAACTTATTGATGAGTCAAAGAAATTTAAGATTCCGTTAATTGGCGGAAATACCAATAATAAACAAGAAATTGATAAAATGTATGAATTGGGTATCTATCAAATTATATCAGATTATCCGTATGTAAAATTACCTTAAAAGCAAAGGATCAGCTTCAAGCTGATCCTTTTTTAATATCTATATACAATCGCGTTAATATTCATTCCTGCGCCAACAGAACAAATAATCGCAATATCTCCTTTGTGTATGCTATGATTTACAATTTCTTTATTTCTTAAAATATCAATTAAGGTCGGAATAGTTGCAACACTGCTATTACCTAATTTTCCTATAGTCATTGGCATAATATGTTCGGGTACTTCTAGGTCAAATAATTTATAAAAGCGATAAACAATGGCCTCGTCCATTTTTTCATTTGCCTGATGAATTAAAATTTTCTTCACCTCATGTATTGACGCGCCACTTTGCTCTAAACATGCTTTCATAGCCGCTGGAACATGAGTTAGTGCAAATTCGTATATTTTTTTACCAAACATTTTTATGTATCTCACATTCGGATCATGTTCGTTATTGTACGATTTTCCAAAATGAATATAGTCAGATTCGTTTAAGGTATGTGATTCAGTTGCATGTGCTATAATCCCAGAAGCATCTTTTGAAGCTTCAATAATTGCTGCTCCTGCGCCATCTGCGTAAATCATACTGTCTCTATCGTGTAAATCTACAACTCTCGATAAAGTTTCTGCTCCAATTACTAAACATCTTTTTGCAATTCCTGCTTTAATAAATGCGTTGGCCTGAATTACACCTTCCACCCATCCTGGGCATCCAAATAATAAATCGTAAGCGACACATCTAGGATTTTTTATTTGAAGATTTTTTTTAACACGAGCTGCTAAAGATGGTACAGCATCCGATTGTATGGTGCCAAATTTTACATCTCCAAAATTGTGTGCAAAAATGATGTAGTCTAATGTTTCCGGATCTATTTTTGATTCTTTAATTGCTCTTTGTGCAGCAATTAAACCAATGTCTGAAGTTACTAAATTTGTTTCAACATATTTTCGTTCTTCAATTCCGGTTATATCTTGAAGTTTGTTTGCAATAAACTCACTTTTCTGTTTTAAAGCAATGCCTTCTTCATTTAAAAACGTATAATCTTTAAAATAAAGATTAGTGATGGTTTGAGTAGGAATGTAACTACCAACACCGATAAATTTACTTCCCATTTTTAAGCGTATTTATATTATGTATGATTTTATTAGGATAAAGATAATAATATATCGTTAGAATTATATGCGTGCATATTATTTTTTTTATTGTATTTTTTGATAAGTTTTTTTTACAATCTTTTATTTTTTGTGTTTTTGTTTGCTTTTTGTGATCTTTCTTAGGATATTTTTATTTGATAATTGTGAAATTCTAAATCAGTTGTTTATTTCGCATTATTTTTTTGATATATAAAAACAAAAACGCTCAACTTAACAGTTGAGCGTTTCATTTTATAATAAGAAATCAATTAAGCTTCCATGTACGCTTCGATAGGCGCGCAAGAACAAACTAAGTTTCTATCTCCAAAAGCATCATCAATTCTGCGAACTGTTGGCCAAAATTTGTTTTCAGAAACATATTCTAACGGATAAGCCGCTTGTTGACGTGAATATGGTTGTCCCCAAGTTTCAGCAGTTAACATAACTAAAGTATGAGGTGCATTTTTCAATACGTTATTAGTATCTTCTGCAGTTGCAGCTTCAATTTCTTTACGAATAGAAAGCATTGCATCACAGAAACGGTCTAATTCAGCTAAATCTTCAGATTCAGTTGGTTCAATCATTAAAGTTCCAGCAACTGGGAAAGAAACCGTTGGTGCGTGGAATCCGTAATCCATTAAACGTTTAGCGATATCAGTAACTTCAATTCCGTTAGCTTTGAACATACGACAATCGATAATCATTTCGTGAGCAGCACGTCCGCGTTCTCCAGAATATAATACTTCGTATCCTTCTTGTAAACGCACTTTCATATAGTTTGCATTTAAGATAGCAGTTTCTGTAGATTTTCTTAAACCTTCAGCTCCTAACATCGAAATGTAACCGTAAGAAATTAAACATACTAAAGCCGATCCGTAAGGTGCAGCAGAAATCGCAGTAATTGCGTTATCTCCTCCAACTTTTACAACTGGGTTTGTAGGTAAAAACTCAACTAAATGTTTTGCAACACAAATTGGTCCAACACCTGGTCCACCACCTCCGTGAGGAATTGCAAATGTTTTGTGTAAGTTTAAGTGACAAACGTCTGCTCCAATAGTTGCTGGATTTGTTAATCCAACTTGAGCGTTCATGTTTGCACCATCCATATAAACTTGACCTCCATTTTCATGGATTAAGTTTGTGATTTCGATAATTGATGATTCGTAAACACCATGAGTTGACGGATAAGTAATCATTACACAAGATAAATTATCTTTATGTAATTCCGCTTTAGCTCTTAAATCTTCAACATCGATATTTCCTTCTTCTGTAGTTTTTGTAACCACTACTTTCATACCAGCCATTGCAGCAGAAGCAGGGTTTGTTCCGTGTGCAGATGATGGAATTAAAGCAATGTTACGGTGACCTTCACCGCGAGATTCGTGGTACGCACGGATAACCATTAATCCTGCATATTCTCCTTGAGCTCCAGAGTTTGGTTGTAAAGTAGTACCTGCAAAACCTGTAATTACATTTAATTGTTCTTCTAATTTATGTAACATCGTTAAGTAACCTTCTGCTTGAGAAGCTGGAGCAAATGGGTGCATGTTGTTCCAGTTTGGTAAACTTAAAGGTAGCATTTCTGCAGCAGCATTTAATTTCATGGTACAAGATCCTAAAGAAATCATAGAATGATTTAAAGCTAAATCTTTACGTTCTAATTTTTTGATATAACGCATCAATTGAGATTCTGATTGATACGTGTTGAAAACGTCATGTTCTAAGAAAGTTGAAGTTCTTTCTAAACTTACAGGAACAACAGCTAAACCTGATAATTCTGTAACTGTTGCAAAAGATTTTCCTGCAACTTCAGCAAAAATAGCGACTACGTTATTGATATCTTTTAAAGAAGTAGTTTCGTTAACTGATATAGAAATGTGGTTTGCATCAGCGTAGAAGAAGTTGTAACCGTTTTTCTCAGCAATTTCTTTAACTTTTGCAGCGTCAGCTTTCACTAAAATTGTATCGAAATACGCATCATTAACTTGTTCGAATCCTAATTTTGTTAATTCAGTTTCAATAGTTACAGCAGTTGCGTGTACGTTGTTTGCAATAAAACGCAATCCGTTTGGTCCGTGATAAACTGCGTACATACCAGCCATAACAGCTAATAAAACTTGAGCTGTACAAATGTTCGATGTCGCTTTTTCACGTTTGATGTGTTGCTCACGAGTTTGTAAAGCCATACGTAATGCACGGTTTCCGTTAACATCTTGAGAAACTCCGATAATACGACCTGGCATCGAACGTTTGTATTCTTCTTTAGTTGCGAAGAAACCAGCGTGAGGTCCACCAAATCCTAATGGAATACCAAAACGTTGTGTAGTTCCTACAACAACATCAGCTCCTAATTCTCCTGGTGATTTTAAACGTACTAACGATAAAATATCTGCTGCAACTGCAACTTTAATATCTTTCGTTTTAGCAGTATTTATAAAATCTCCGTAGTCAAAAATTTGTCCGTATTTACCTGGATATTGTAACATTACTCCGAAGAAATCTTCTGCGAAGTCAAATGTTTCGTGGTTTCCAACAACTAATTCAATTCCGATTGGAGTAGAACGCGTTTGTAAAACCGATAAAGTTTGTGGTAAAATTTCTTCAGAAACGAAGAATTTATTAGCATTGTTTTTCTTTTGATCTCTTGTTCTTACATCAAATAAAAGAGCCATAGCTTCAGCAGCAGCGGTGCTTTCATCTAATAAAGATGCATTCGCGATTTCCATTCCAGATAATTCAATAACTGTAGTTTGGAAATTTAATAAAGCTTCTAAACGACCTTGAGCAATTTCTGCTTGGTAAGGCGTGTAAGCCGTGTACCATCCTGGGTTTTCAAAAATATTACGTTGAATAACTGCCGGCACAATCGCTTCGTTGTATCCTAAACCAATCATTGATCTGAATACTTTATTTTTAGCTCCAAGCTCAGTAATATGACTCATGTATTCATATTCTGTCATCGCCGGATCTAATTTTAAATCTTTTTGTAAACGTATTTTATCTGGGAAAGTTTCGAACAATAACTGATCGATATCCTTAACTCCAATTTTATTGAGCATGTGTTGCATGTCATTTTGACGCGGGCCAATATGTCTTAAAGCAAAAGCATTTTTTTTCATTATAAAATAAATAAGTTGTGTTTAATACTCACAAAAATAAATATAAATATTGTAACTAAGTAGTTCTGATCTTTATTTTTTATTTGTTGAAATTCACTCTTCCATCTAAAATAGTGAATGTTAAAAAAAATAAAATAAAAATTATTGTTTTTATTTGGACTTTGTCTAAATAAAAATTAATTTTGGCAAAAAAATATTTCAATGCATAATTATAAGCGTTTACTTTTAATTGGGTTTGTCTTACTATTTAGTAAAACATTTGGGCAAGTTACTGTTTCTGGTTTTGTTTTTGAACCTGCAAATAATTTCACAAAAGATATTAAAATAGTATTAAAAAATAATTCTTACACTAAGGAAACAATCACTGATTATTCTGGTAAATATGTGTTTTCAGCTGTACCAAAAGGGACTTATGATTTGGTTTTTTCTGAAAAGGGAAAATTACAAAGTAGAAGCATTCAAGTTGGTGCTGAAAATGTTGAATACGACATTCATTTTGGTACCGATATTAAAAATTCAGTTTTAGATGGAGTACTTATCAAAACGCAAAGTGTTAAGTCTGAAATCGAAAAACGTGGTTTTGCTGTTAATGTTATCGAGACTAAGGATGCTGCAATTCGAAATGTACAAACAAATGAATTGTTAGATAGATCGGTAGGGGTAAGAGTTCGTCAAAATGGAGGATTAGGTGCCGCAGTTGATTATAATTTGAATGGAATGTCTGGTAATGCAGTTAAAATTTTTATTGATGGGATTCCAATGTCAACTTATGGAGCTTCATTTGATTTAAATAGTATTCCTCCGGCATTAATAGAGCGAATTGAGGTATATAAAGGTGTAGTTCCCGTTTATTTATCTGATGATGCTTTAGGAGGCGCTATAAATGTTGTTCTAAAAAAAGGTATGCGAAATAATATTAATGCATCTGTATCCTATGGTTCATTTAATACGATGCAGGCAAATTTTAGTTCTTTAATCAGAAACGATAAAACAGGTTTTACTTTTAAAGGTTCTGGATTTTATAACTATTCTGATAACGATTACGAAATATGGGGAAAATTTGCTAGAAACATAAAACCAGATGGTACTTATGAATATGTTAGAGTAAAGCGTTTTAACGATGCGTTTAAATCAATAGGAGCAAGAGTGGAAGTTGGGTTTACAGACGTAAAATGGGCGGATAGTTTTTTATTGGGCTTTAATATTTCTGATTCTTATAATGAAATTCAGCACGGTTTATATATGACTGTACCATACAAAGACAGACATAGTAAAAATGATGCGAATGTTTTTAGTTTAAATTATAGAAAAAAAGATCTTTTGCTAGAAGGATTAGATTTTGATTTTAGCGGATCTGTTAGTAAGCGTAAAGAATTAATAAGTGATTTAAATCCTTATCGATACAATTGGTTCGGTGAAATTGCAAAAGGTTTATATGGCGAAGATTTACTTACAACAGGAGGTGCGCAACAGGCAGGACCAACTTTAAATCATATTGATAGAACCACAACTACTTTTAGAGCGGGTTTAGTTTATGAATTTTTACCACAAAATAGAATATTAGTAAATCATTTTTTTTACGACGTGGCTAGAAAAGATATTGATGAGTTAAAAACAGTGCAACAACAGGAGTTAGCTGGGCACAGAAATTTGACTAAAAATATTACATCCATAGCATACGATATGAGCGCTTTCGATCAAAAATTAAAATTAAATGTTTTCTCTAAGTTTTACACACAAGCAATTCGTAAAGTAGAATCAAAATTTGAAACGGTTTCTGGAGAATTAATAAAAAAAGAGCAAACAACATCAAGTGTGAAAAATGATGCGGGGTATGGTTTAGCTACTTCATATTTGGTAAAACCAGCGATTGCATTATTATTATCGGCCGAAAAAACAGTACGATTGCCATCAGAAAACGAAGTTTTTGGTAACCCTGGAGAAAATATGATTGAGAATAATGGGTTGAGACCAGAAATTAGCGATAATTATAATTTAGGAGTAAAAGTAGGTCCTTATAGATTAGATCAGCATAAAATTTCATTTACGGTTTCTGGATTTATTCGTAATTCTAAAGATAAAATTGTGCGTCAAGTAAACGATCGTTTAAACGATGCACTGCAAGTTGCTCCTTTTGAAAATTTAGGTAAAACTAAAGCTCAAGGTTTTGAAACAGAAATAGCTTACAATTTTTCAAATCGATTAAATGTATTAGTTAATCTTTCAAAGTTTAAATCAGTATTCAATTTAAAATATGATCAAAACGGTCGCGAATATGAAGGCAGATATAATGTTCAAATTCCAAACGAACCTTTTTTTACAATAAACGGAAGTATTCAATACTCGTTTAATGATGTTTTATTAAAGAACAGTAAAATGTACGTAAACTACGGTTTTGGTTTTGTCGATTCTTTTTATACTATTTGGGAACCTAGAAAAGGCATTACAAATCGAGATGATATTTTGAAACAAGCCCAAACCCCTAAACAATTTATTCAAGATCTTGGTGTTACGTATATTTTTCCAAAAAAACAGTTTACTGTGAGTTTTGACGCTAAAAATATTTTTAACAAACAAGCTTTTGACAATTTTGCGGTTCAAAAACCTGGAAGAGCTTTTTATGTAAAGCTAACTTATTCATTAAATAAATTTTAATTCTAATTATATCATTAAATTATGAAAAACAAATATTTTAAATCACTTTTTTTTAGCACGTTACTTGGTGTTTTTGTAGTTGGATGTTCTAGTGATGACTCATCAAAGTCTGAGGACGAGGTTGTACCAGAAACTCCAAGATGGATTACAGTTGCTGGTTCTGTAATGGGTACGAATCCTGGTGATGGTAATGGAGGAACCATTGTATATTCATTAACAACAACTGATGCTAAAAATCCTGAAACACAGGTTTTAGCGTTTGATAATGGTTTTCAAGTTAAATCGCAACGTACGGCTCGTTTACAATCGGCAGAAGATGGTAGTAACTTATTTAGTATTCAATACACAGGAACAAATGGTGGCCAGGTTGATAAATACTTAGTTTCTGGCGCTGGAAATTTTCTTGAAACTAATGGAGCAAATATTTCTAATTATGCTGGAACTTCTCCACGTTGGGTTAAATTATTTGATGGAGATAAAACGGGTGTTGCTGTAAATGTTAAAACACCACGTTCTAATAACTATGATTCAGAAACAGCAACTGTTAATACTAATATACCTTACGAATATACTGTTGGAGAAGCAACTGTTTTAAGTTTTGGTTTGCAATCATTAAATATTAATGGCTACAAAAGCTATGATTTACGTTTAACTCCTGAAGAAGAGTCTAAAGGGTATCATATTTTTAGATTAGATGCACCGGTTTTAAATAAAGCGGGTAATAAATTATTAATTGGTGTATGGATGGGTAAAACAAACCCTGCAACAGGTATTGCTGATGCTAGTTCATACGCAAGATTAGGATCTAAAACAGTAGTTGTTGATTATCCATCTTTAGAAAATCCAGTTGTTATTACATCAACTCAAGGAAATGGTGATACATCTGGATACCGTAGTTTTAATTCATTTTTAACAGAAGATGGATCTATTTATCAAGCTACTCAACGTGATCCTAACGGTTCTAAAATTTTAAAAATCAATACAAACAATCAATATGATAATTCATTTGTATTGAGTTTAGATGATGCATTAGGAATTGAAGGTGCTTATATCGATGCATGGAGATATGTTGGAAACGGAATTGCATATGCTTTATATACACACGATGGTGTTTCTAATCAAGGTTTTGTAGCTCGTTTAGATTTAAATGCTAAAACGGCTTCATTAGTAGATTTACCATATAAAGCGGGCGTTGATTTTGGGCAGTACCAAGGTTTTGTGGTTCAAGGTAAAGAAGTTTATATAACTTTTGCACCAATTGGCGAAAATGGTAATATTTATATTATTAATAGCGAAACAAATGCGGTTACTAAAGGAGCTACTTTAGTAAATAAAGCGGGTAACAATTTTATCGGTGTATTTTAATATAGTTAAGTTATTTTAATTTTTAAACAGGTTCTAAAATTATTAGAACCTGTTTTTTGTTTTAAATTTGTAAAAAAAAATAGAATTAATAAATTCATATTTTAAATTCAATATAATTGTACTTTACTAATACAGATATTTTTTTAATAAGTTATTTTGCAACTGCCAATATTTTGTTATGATTGAAAAAGCATTCAAATTTTATGTAAACGCAAATATTCATGTTGCCGTTGCCGTCTTGTCATTGGTTTGTTTGACATTTTATATTTCGAACCTAAATTTTGATATTTTAATAGCAACCTTTATATTTTTTGCTACTATAGCCAGTTATAACGGTATAAAATATTACGAATTTATTTTAAATAGAAAACCCACAAATTCGTTCACAAAAGCAATTAGTATTAGTAGCGTTTTAAGTTTAATAATTTGTGTAATTATTTTTTTTGAGTGTAATTTTAAAACTCAAATGGCAAGTGTTTTTTTTGGTATTGTTACTTTATTATACGCTGTGCCAATAAGCGAAAATAAAACGAATTTGCGTAACCTTGCTGGAATTAAAATTTATATTGTTTCATTTTGCTGGGTTGGAGTAACTTTACTTTTACCTTTGTTAACTGCCAATGTTGTTCTCGGAACAGATTTTGTTATCGATTTTTTACAGCGCTTTATTTTAATTTTAATTCTAATTTTAATATTCGAAATTAATGATTTAAAATATGATGATATAAAGCTTAGAACCGTACCACAAGTTCTCGGAGTTTATAAAACAAAAATACTTATAGCTTTACTTTGCATTCCTTTTTTTATTTTTGAGTTTTTAAAAGCAAATATTCACACCAATCAGTGGGTCGTTAATTTAATTTTAATAATTAGTATACTTTTACTAACATATTTTGCTACTAGAAACTGTAGTAAATATTATACTTTATTTTGGGTCGAATCCATTCCAATTTTTTGGCTCTTTTTATCTGTTTTATTCAAATAAATAATCATGAAATTATCACTAACTCAAATGCCCGAATTAAAAGAAGCAATTATTGAATTATCCCAAAAAGAAAAGGATAAACTTTTAATTCGTTTAATTAATAAAGACCAAATGCTAATTAAACAAATGCATTATAAATTGTTAGAAAATAACGATGATTTAAGAGCTCGTACAGCAGAATTGAACGATAGGATAATTGAAAGTTTTAAAATTTTAGAAAAACAGATTGCACGTGCTAATGATATTAAAAAATATGATGTTATGAATGTGCATATTCGTCAATTAAGTGGCATGGTTAACGAGCACGCATCAATTACTAAAGATAAAGTTTCTGAACTTGAACTAAGATTGGAAATTATTTATCAATGTTTTAATAATTTTTCAGCACTATATTTTTTAGATTATCCAAATAAAAGTGCCGATAAACATTTTGATTACATAACGGCTCGTATAAATTCTATTTTAGCAATCTACGATAAATTACACCCTGACTTGCAGTTCGATAATAAAGAGAAATTATTATTTATTTTAGAATCAGCTTCTAATACGTCTATTTCAAAGGTTTTTAAAGAAAAATGCATGGACTTTTCTACCTACTATGAATAGCATTTTTTAATTTAAAATTTAGTTAGAAGTAGTGTTTTAAGTTATTGATTTACAGTAAGTAATAATTATTTTATTTTATTATTTGTTATTTGTTAAAGTAAACTTTAAATATTAAATTTGAGTCCAAATTCTAACATTTTAACTTGTTTTTTATGAGATTTAATACCTTTTTTAGAGTTCCAAATCATAAATCTTCAGCAATTGATTTTTCTTTATTTTTATTGCGAGTAGTTTCAGGTGGTTTTATGTTAACTCACGGATACGGAAAAATGATTAAGCTTTTTGATGGCGATTTTACATTTGCAGATCCATTAGGAATAGGAGTTGAACTATCTTTAGGTTTAACTGTTTTTGCCGAAATTTTTTGTGCATTATTTCTTTTATTAGGTTTATTTACACGTTTTGTAAGTATTCCCTTAATGATTACCATGATTGTTGCTGTATTTATAATACATGCCAGTCACGATTTTGGTAAAAAAGAACTTGGGTTATTTTATTTAACCTCTTATTTTATACTATTTATTTCAGGTCCTGGAAAATTTAGTATCGATGCTAAGATGTTTAAAGATCGATAAGCAATAAAACTATATGTAACCCTATTAAAACTACATTTTATGTAGTTTTTTTTATTTTTATTTAAAAGACGTATTTTGTCTTTACGCGTTCATACATTTGCCTTATAAAGATTTAGAGAAAATAAATACTACATAGTAATTGATTAATTTTGAGATAAAAGGGAATTTTATTTTAATCAAATCTAGCTGCTGTGGTTATGCAGTAGCTAGATTATTTAATCATTAAATTATAATAATGTTTTGATGTTTTAATTGTTCATGTGTTAAAAAGTTGTAGCAGTTTTGCTATGACTTTTTATTTTTTATAATTAAATTGTAAAGTAAAAAACACAATGGAATTTATTTTAAATAATAAGGTATCTATACCAGCAATTGGTTTTGGAACTTGGCAGTTAACAGATAATGTTGAAAAAGTTATAACCCAAGCTATTCAAGCAAACTATAAACATATTGATACAGCTGCGGTTTATGGAAATGAAGCCGCAATTGGATCTGCTTTAAAAAATGCAACAATTAATCGCGAAGATATTTTTATTACTTCTAAAGTTTGGAATACAAATCGTGGGTATCAAAATACATTAAATGCCTTCGAAGAATCGTTAACCAAATTACAAACTAACTATTTGGATTTATATTTGATACATTGGCCGGTTAAAAATTCTGAAAATAATTGGGAACAATTAAATGCCGAAACTTGGCGTGCTTTAGAATATTTATACAAACAAGGCAAAGTTAGAGCTATTGGAGTTTCAAATTTTTTAGTTCATCATTTAGAGTCTTTACTCGATAATTGCGAAATAAAACCAATGGTCAATCAAATCGAATATCATCCAGGATATACTCAAAACGAAACTGTTATTTATTGTAAGGCTAACGATATTTTAGTTGAAGCATGGAGCCCAATTGGTTCGGGTAAATTATTACAAAACGAAACGTTATTAAAAATTGCTGCAAAATATAATGTTACCGTGGCACAGCTATGCATCCAGTTTGCTTTACAAAACAATATTTTACCTTTGCCTAAATCTACAAACCCTGTAAATATTGTGTCTAACATTCAGTTTTCAAGCTTCGTAATTTCTATTGATGATATGAAGATATTGAATGGTATGGACGAAACAGGTTTTTCAGGGCTTTTACCTGATTTAGTAGCTTTTTAAAAAATATTTTAAGTAAGAACTACAATCAATTTTTATTAAAATTAATTAATAATTTTTGAACTTATACAAAATCAGTTTTATATTTTTGACTAATAAAATTACACATAAATGTTACAATTAGTAAACTCGATAGTAAACAATCAATCAGTTGTTTACTTGATTCAACCTAATGTTGAGGTAGAAAAAAACTTACCCGAATTTATTCAACCAATTTATAAAAAATTCATTTCTAGCGATTCAAATGAAGAATTTGTTAAGTTAGGCAGTCAATTTATATTTTTTGTAAAAGATACCATAGATCTTGAAAAATTACGTCTTTCAGGATATAATATTCGCCAAAAATTAGATAAAAATATAACAGAAATTACCTTAGTTGGAAATAGCGTACAAGTTTTGGCTTTGGCCGAAGGCTTAGCGCTTTCTAATTATCAATTTTTGAAATATTTTTCGGATGCAGATGAAAAAGAATATCAACTAGATGTGATTAATATACTAGGTGATGTTTCCGCACAACAAATCGACGAAATGAATCAGGTTTTAAAATCTGTTTTCTGGGCACGAGATATGGTTAACGAGCCAGCTTCTTACTTAACTGCAAAACAATTAGCTAAAGAAATTCAAGAAATTGGTAAAGAATCTAATTTAACGGTTCAAGTTTTAGATAAAAAAGCCATTCAAGATCTTAAAATGGGTGGTCTTTTAGCGGTTAATTTAGGTTCTATCGAACCACCTACTTTTACAATTATTGAATATAAACCTGAAAATAGCATAAATAAAAAACCAATTGTTTTAGTTGGTAAAGGTGTAGTTTATGATACAGGTGGCTTGTCGCTTAAGCCTACTGCTGGTTCTATGGATTTAATGAAGTCTGACATGGGCGGAGCAGCTTGTATGGCTGGAGCTATTTATGCAGCAGCTTTAAATAAAATTAATGTTCATCTTATTGCTTTAATTCCTGCAACAGATAACCGTCCGGGACAAAATGCATATGCGCCTGGCGATGTCATTAAAATGTTTGACGGAACTACTGTTGAGGTTTTAAATACTGATGCTGAAGGTCGAATGATTTTGGCTGATGCTATTGCTTATGCAAATCAATACAATCCCGAATTAATTATCAATGCAGCAACATTAACAGGAGCTGCTTTAGTAGCAGCAGGAACTCGCGCAGCTTGTATGATGAGTAATGCTGATGAGGTTATAAATAAGCAACTAATTGATGCAGGAAACTTAGTACACGAACGTATGGTACAATTACCGCTGTGGGATGACTATAAAGAGCAAATTAAATCAACTATTGCAGATTTAAAAAATATTGGTGGTCGCAATGCCGGAACAATTACAGCTGGCAAATTTTTAGAACATTTTGCTAAACAACCATTTATACATTTAGATATTGCTGGACCTGCTTTTACAGAAGCTCCTGAAAATTATAAAGGACATGGAGGAACAGGTACTGGTATTCGTACTTTATATCAATTTTTTAAAAATATTAAATAATAAAAAAAGAGCAAGATTTAAATCTTGCTCTTTTTTTATACTTATGATTTTCTAGGATTTCTACGCTCGTTAAGTAAAGGTCTTTCACTCATTGGTTTTCTATCTAAATCTCTTTCGTTAGTTGTTGTGTTTCTACGTTCATTTCTTGGAACACGCGATTGTTTTTCGCTTTGTTTTTCACGGGGAAAGTTTCGTTTAGCTTGTGGTAGCATAGACTCTTCATCTATAACGTGTTTTTCTGAATGTTCTAAAATAATGTTTAGTTCTTTCATTTCAGCATCCGTTAATTTTCTATGCTTTCCTACAGGTATGTCTAAATTAATGTTTAATACACGTACTCGTTTTAAATGTGTTACTTCAAAATCGAAATACTCACACATTCTTCTAATTTGTCGATTTAAACCTTGTGTCAAAAATATTCTAAAAATATTTTTACTAATTTGCTCAACCTTACATTTTTTAGTTATTGTATCTAAAATAGGCACACCTTCTCGCATTCCTTCCATAAATTGGTCAGTAATTGGTTTGTCTACAGTAACTATATATTCTTTTTCGTGATTGTTGCTTCCTCTTAATATTTTGTTAACTATATCTCCGTCGTTAGTCATTAAAATTAGTCCTTCCGAATCTTTATCTAAACGTCCAATTGGAAAAATGCGTTCGTGATAATTAATATAATCAATAATATTGTATTTTACACTTTGGTTTGTAGTACATTCAATTCCGCTAGGTTTATTAAATGCTAAGTAAGTAAAATCTTCTTTTTTAGCAGTAACAAGTTGCCCGTTTACACGAATTTCGTCGTCATTACTTACTCGTGTTCCCATTTCGGGTACAATACCATTAAGGGTAACTTTTCCTTCTTCAATTAATCTATCGGCTTCTCGGCGTGAACAAAAACCACTTTCCGATAAAAATTTATTAAGCCTTTTTTTGTGATCTTCCATGGGTACAAAGATACATTAATTTCTATAAATCTTCTTTCCAAATAAATTGTTCAATTATTTTAAAAATCCCATCATCTTGTAACGCATGCCCTTTTCCCTTGGTCTTATATAAAATAGAATTTTTCCAAACATCTGTAATTTTTAAAGCATCTGTATAGGGTACAGTTTCGTCATTAATATCATGAATAACTAGTCCTTTTACAGGATAATTTTTTATAAAATTAATAGATTCGACAGAGTTTTTTTTAATTTTAAAATGATTTTCTATGTAATGTAAAAAATGGCGGTAACTTCTATCACTCATTCCTATTAAGCGTTTGTAATAAGACGTGATTGAAGTAAACTCGCTAGGAGCTCCCATAATTATCAATTTTTTTATAGAGTCTGATTTGTAAATACTTTGATGATATAATGTTACCGCGCCACCCATAGAATGTCCAATAACTACTTCAGGTTTGTATTTTTGAATTACTTGTTCTAAAAATTGGACATATTCCATTACATTTAATTCCTCACCTGTAGATAGTCCTTGAGCTGGTGCATCAAGAGATATAAAGGTGTATTTTTTAAATTTTAAAAAATACATTAACCAACTCCATCGCATTGAATTACTCTCCCAGCCATGAACTAAAAGTACTTTTTTTGGACCATTTTCCCATTTATAAACTTGTACTTTTTGTCCATTTACTTCGATAAACTCTTTATCAGCAAGAATATGTAATGGATTTAGTTCTTTTAAGGTTAATTTCCCTTCGCTAGGATGAGAAAAAAAACGATAAGCAATCGCTGACGCAAGTCTAGGGCAAAAAAAGTCTATACTATTAATAATTAAACCTAACGATTTGGTTTTAAGTTCGTAAAATAAATTACCATTCATATTATTAAAATAAAAAAAACCTACATTAATGTAACGTAAAGCTAGTCTTTTTATTCGATTCTATAATTTAGTATTTGCCTATTAAATAAGGGTAAATTAAATAATTTTTGTAATTTTGCATCCAAATTAACCAAGCTTAATTTTTTAAACCTTTTACAATGATTTTACCAATTATAGGATATGGAGACCCTGTTCTACGAAAATTAGGAACGGATATTACCAAAGATTACCCCAATTTAAAAGAACTTATTGCTAATATGTTTGATACGATGTACAATGCATATGGTGTAGGTTTAGCAGCGCCACAAATTGGTTTACCAATTCGTTTGTTTATAATTGATTGCGATGCATTTAGTGATTCTGAAGACTTGACTGCAGAACAAAAAGCTCAACTTAAAGGCTTGAAAAAAGTTTTTATTAATGCAAAAATTACTAATGAAGAAGGTGAAGAGTGGGCATTTAACGAAGGTTGTTTGTCAATTCCAGATGTACGCGAAGATGTTTTTAGAAAAGAGCGTATAACTATCGAATATTTCGATGAAAATTTTGTAGCTCATACTGAGGTTTATGATGGTTTGGCTGCTCGTGTAATGCAACACGAATACGATCATATTGAGGGGGTTTTATTTACAGATAAAATATCTTCTTTAAAAAAGCGTTTAAACAGCAAAAAATTAAATAATATTATGGATGGCAAAGCTTTTCCTGATTATAAAATGAAATTTATAAATAAAAAAGGAAGATAAATAAACTTGTTTTTTAAAATAAAACTTAGATATTTGCCAACCTATATAAAAAATGTTATATGAGCATAGAGAAAATTTTATCAATCACTGGTAAACCAGGATTATTTGAATTGAAATTACAAACTAGAACAGGATTTGTTGCTGAGTCTTTAATTGATGGTAAAAAAGTAACTGTAGGTTTACGTGCTAACGTAAGTTTATTATCTGAGATTTCTATATATACTAATGAAGGAGAAGCTAAATTAGCTGAAGTATTTGCTAATATTGCAAAAAAAGAAAATAACGGACCGGCTATTTCTCATAAAGAATCAAACGACGTTTTAATAAATTATTTCCGCGAGGTATTACCAACTTACGACGAGGATAGAGTTTATGTTTCGGATATTAAAAAAGTACTTAATTGGTATAATTTAATTCAAGCTAAAGGTTTTATTACTGAAACAGCTGTAGTCCAAGAAACTCCAGTTCAGGAATAATTTAAACAATATAATATTGCATAATAAATCCTACCTTTGTGTAGGATTTTTTTATATATGAACACACGCCAACAACAATTAGCCGCTTTTAATGATTTACTCGACGTAATGGACGAGTTACGAGAAAAGTGCCCTTGGGATAAAAAGCAAACTATTGAGTCTTTACGGACCAATACGTTAGAAGAAGTTTATGAACTTACAGATGCTATTGCACATGGCAATTTGCAAGAAATAAGAAATGAATTGGGTGATGTTTTATTACACATTATATTTTATTCTAAAATTGCGAGCGAAACCCAAGCTTTTGATATTGGAGATGTAGCCAAAGCAATTACTAAAAAATTAATTGATAGACATCCGCACATATACGGAGATATTGAGGCTGATACCGAAGAACAAGTTATTCAAAATTGGGAAAAACTAAAGCTAAAAGAAGGAAATGATTCGGTTTTATCAGGAGTTCCTGTTTCTTTACCCGCCTTAATTAAAGCTTATCGTATGCAACAAAAAGTTGCCGGTGTAGGTTTCGACTTTCCGAACATAAGCGACGCTTTGGCTAAGGTAACTGAAGAGATAAATGAATTAAATTTAGAGGTTCAAAATCAGAATTCTGATGCAATTGAGGCAGAGTTTGGTGATGTCCTTTTTAGTTTGGTTAATTATTCTCGTTTTTTAAATATCAATCCAGAGGCGGCTTTAGAACGTACCAATATTAAATTTATAAAACGTTTTCAATACATCGAACAAGTTGCTAAACAACAAAATAAATCGATAACCGATTTAACTTTACAAGAGATGGATTTTATTTGGGAACAAGCTAAAAAACAACAATTATAATGGAACAAGAAAATTTTAGAGAAGTAGTATTTCAGTATCAAAGTAATATTACTAACGAAGAAGTAAACGAAGTGCTTTGGGCTGAAGTGGTTAATGCTGAAGATAATGTTTTTATGTTATATAGCATTCCTTTACATGGTTTTATGATTGCTCCAGGTGATATATTTGTGGCAGTTGAAGAAGAAATTGAAGGAGAAATGATGTTTGTTTTTGATCATGTTTCTAATTATTCAGGTAACTCTGTGCTTCAAATTATTATTTCAGACGAAAATAATGCGAATGAAGTAGAACAACAATTAAATGCATTGACAGAAAAAAATTGTCATCTAGAAAAAATAACAGAGAATATTATATTAGCTGCTGTACCTTTTGAGGTAAATTTTCAGGAAGTGAAATCGTTAGTTGAAACTTTAGTAGCTGCTGAATTAATTGATTATGCCGAGCCTATTTTATCTGATAAGCACCAAGACGATTTGGAAGAGGCACAAATGCAAAATTAGATTATAAAAAAATGCCGACTTTAAGTCGGCATTTTTTTGTTTAAGATAAACTATTTTACCCAATATTGAATGTATCTACCTTCACCACTATTAAATGAGTGAGGTTTTAAATAACCGTAACCGCAAGAAGCAGTAGAAAAACTATAATCATCTCCAGTGCCAGCTGCATTAGTAGAACTTGTACATTTACCAAAGTGGTGGTTAGCTTGTGTTTCACCAAAATAACCAAAAAGATTATTATGTATGTTTGCGTTAATGGTTGTAACTCCATCTGGTGCAGTCATAGTTCCATTTAACCTTAAACCTGCATCCCAATGTAAACCAAAGCCACTTGCTTGCATGTATGGACAAACATCACCTCCAGAAATATTATTATAATATACGTTGTTACCATCTG